>Ga0209389_1000060_pt1 | contig 106050 bp, 98 predicted proteins | sample CowpearedBW_FD_187526 | JGI IMG/M metagenome (GOLD analysis project Ga0209389, IMG submission 187526) | Root nodule microbial communities of legume samples collected from California, USA - Cow pea red BW (SPAdes) (version 2) | ecosystem: Host-associated > Plants > Roots > Nodule | place: USA... | reverse complement strand
ACAAGGCACCGCCCTTTTCGCGCGATCCAAGCTGGCCAGCATTGAAAACGACCGTTCAATATGGCCCGTAATGGTAGCCGGGATCGTAGTAGGGACTACCGTAGTAGGGACGCGGACCATAACCATAATAATAGCGGTTCTCGTAGTAGTCGCGGCGCCGCTGCTCAGCGATCACTCCGCCGATGATACCCGCGGCGGCGCCCATAAAGGCAAGGCCTGCCGCACTCGGTCCGCGTCGATAATAGTGGCGACGTCGGGCGCTGAAATCGGTGGCGCCGGCGGAGGCCTGACCTGCCGCAGCAGCCTTGGCGGACACGGCCGGGGCCGCATCTGGGGATGCTGCTGCTGAAGGCGCCACCGAAGCGGCGAGCAGCGCCAGACTCGCGAACGCGGCCAGGACCGTGCTGCGGCGCGCCGCGGAAATCATCGGTGCATCACTCATCTCGATCTTCCTCTGCTTTCGCCCAAACACATCCGTAAGCAAACAGTCCGCAACGCGCAGATCACTGAAATGGTTTCATGAACGCGGCGATCTGCCACGCCTTGAACCATTGTAAACCGAATGATCAGATCCAGCTTGCACCATCCAACCTGAGCGGATAATGAACAGCCGCGCCGTTTTCGGCTGCCGTAAGCGTTTCACGTGAACCAACGCATCAACCGACGCCGTCGGGATCGATGCCATTTGCAGGGTTCAACGTGACTGACGCGTCCTTTTCCAAGAGAGACCAGATGATTGCGGTTCGCAAACTGCCGGCGCGCTATGCGCCGATCGTAATGCCATTCGTGCTATCCATCCTCATGACGGCGGTGGTGTCGATCATCTCGACGCTGCGAAGCCTCGGCGCAACGCCGGCCTTCCTCGCGGCCTGGCCGGGCGCCTGGGCGCTGTCATGGCTGGTCGCCTTTCCGACGCTGTTATTGGTCCTGCCACTGGTCCGCCGGATCGTGGCCTGGCTCGTTGCAGCCCCACCCGGCCGATAGGGGGAGCGCTTACGACAGCGCCCCGAGCACGCCCCTCGTCGCCTTGTCGATCTCCTCGACATAGCGGCGGCGGGCGAAGGTCTCGGTGAGGAAGCCGACCACCTTGCGGCTGTCGGTGGAATCGACCACCGCCAGCATCTCGGCCTCGGCCTCGTCGAACACGGCCATCGCCGACTTCACGTTCATTTCCGGGATCAGCACGATGTCGACCAGGCGGGCGAGCTCGATCACCTGGATATCGTCGGCGATGGCGTCGAGATCGCTGGAGAACAGGTCGGGCAGCATGACGAGGCCGACATATTCGTCAGCATTGTTGACGATGACGATCCCGGGCCGCGAGCCCAGCGCGAATTCGGCTCGCGTCGCTGCGATCGTCGTGGTCGACGGCACCTTGCCGACATCGGAGCGCATCAAGCGCTCGACCGTGAGATTGCGCAGCCAGCCGACGTCGTTGGCGCTGCGGATGGTCTCGCCGCGCAGATGCAGGCGCCAGGTCGAGAACGAATGGCCGAACATGAAGCGCACGCAGATGGAGGTGACGATGCAGCCGGCCAGCACCACGGCGGTGACGTCGACATTTCGGGTCATCTCGAGCACGAGGAACGACATCGTAAGCGGGCCGCCGACGATGGCGACCCCGAGCGTCGCCATGCCCGTCAGCATCGCGACGAGCGGATCGATCGCGAAGTTCGGGCTGATGAGCAGCAGCACCGCGGCAAAGAACTTTCCGATCAGGCTGCCGACGAACAGCGAGGCGAAGAACAGGCCGCCGCGGAAGCCCGAGGCGAGCGAGATCAGGCAAGCCGTCACCTTCAAGCCGATGATCAGCGCGATCAGACCGATCGCCATGTCGTGAAACAGATCGAGCACCATGGCGCCGTGGCCGGCTGCCAGCACCTGCGGCGTGACGATCCCAAAGCCGCCGACGATGAGGCCGCCGATCACCGGACGCAGCCATACTGGCATCCAGGCGAACAGGCGCTCGAACGTCGGTGAGGAGCGCATCACGGCGATACCGACGCCGCTGGTGACGAGGGCAAGCCCGATCAGAGCCAGGTACTGCTCGACGCCGACGGCGCTGACCTTGGGTATCTCCAGCGAGTAAGGCGCGCCGCCTAGCCATTGCGCGGTCAGGGCACCCGCGAGCGAGGCCGCCAGGATCGGCGCGGCGCTGCCGACCGAATAGACGCCGACGATGAGCTCGCAGGCGTAGAAGGCGCCGGTGATCGGCGCACCGAACGCCGCCGCGATCGCCGCCGCGGCGCCGCAACCGACCATCAGGCGCAGATCGTTGCGGCGCAGGTTGAAGAACTTGCCGAGCAGCGAGGCGATACCCGAGCCGATCTGGGTATAGCCGGCCTCCAGGCCAACCGAGGCGCCGCACCCGTTGGAGATCAGGGTCTGGCTCGACACCACCACGCTGTCCCGCATCGAGAGATTGCCGCCGCGCAGCGCGTTGGCCTCGATCGGGTCGACCGCGTTCGAGATCTTCATGCGCCGCCGCGACCATTCCATGATGCCGAGCGCCAGGCCTCCGAGCGCGGGCGCGATCAGCGCTGCCCAAGGACTGACATACGCGTTCGAGGACAGGCGGACGTCGATGGGAATGCCGTAGATCACGACGTGCGCGATCTGGGCGATTTCGGCCATCAGCGTCACGATGGCGCCCGCGAGCGTGCCGATCACCAGCGCGAACGGGATCAGGTAGAACTCGTTGCTGCGCAACAGGGCGCGTATCCGAACCATGGTGCGGTTCGTCCCCTTGCGATCGACGAGATGTCTGATCCGCACGAACACCTTCTGCCCGCCCTACCCTTCCGACAGGCCGTAACCGGCCATGCGCTGGCGGACCCGTTCGATCTCGTCGCTCGGAAGCAGCGGCGGTTGTCCGATCTGAAGGCAGCCGTGATACTGCCGTGCCAGCGTCTCGACCTCGACGGCGAGCCACATCGCCTTGTCCAGCGTCTTGCCGATCGCGATCATGCCGTGATGGTCGAGCAGGCAGGCAAGCCGGCCCTCCAGCGCCCGCACCGCATGATCGGACAGCTCGACCGTCCCGAACGTCGCATAGGGCGCGCAGCGGATGCTGTCGCCGCCGGCAGCCGCGATCATGTAGTGCACCGGCGGAATCTCCATGCCCATGATCGCCAGGATGGTGCAATAGGTCGGATGGGCGTGCACGACGGCATTGACGTCAGGCCGCGACTTCAGGATGTCGCGATGGAAGCGCCATTCGCTCGACGGCTTCTGATCGGGCGCGTGTGCGCCGTCCATCGCCATGAAGACGATCTGGTCCGGGGTCATGGTCTCGTAGGGCACGCTGGTGGGCGTGACCAGGAGTCCATCCACATGCCGGACGCTGATATTCCCTGATGTGCCCTGGTTGATGCCGAGCGCATTCATGCGGCGGCAGGCGTCGATGATGGCTTGCCTCTTGTCGAGTTCGTCCGCAGTCATCGACATCTCGGTTTCTTCTCGGTTTCTTGGCGATGGACGTTAGATGGAAGTACGTCAAAGCCGTGCGGCAGCGCAAGCGAAAGCGACCGGATCGGGCCCCGCCTCGTCGACGGATTCCCCGCTTCCCGAAACAGACCGCAAAATCAACAGATTAGCAGATTGCCGCAGCCTTACGACAGGCTCGCCCGGACCGCCGCGATCCCGTTGATGACGAACTGCACCGAATAGGCGGCGAGCAGCATGCCGAGCACGCGCGAGAGCACGGCATTTCCAGTGCGCCCGAGCGTGCGCGCGATCAGGCCCGCAGAGACGAAGCACAGCATGCAAAGCAGGCAAACCGCGAGCACCACCGCGATGATGATCGCGAGCTTCGCCCCGTAGCCGGCATCGCCCGACAGCAGCAGCGTGGTCGCGATCGCGCCGGGGCCGGCCATCATCGGAATGGCCAAGGGAAATACCGCGACGTCCGAGGCATGCTCCGCGGTCGCCTTGTCGGCTTCGCGGGCCTCGCGATGCGGACGATCGCCGAAGATCATCTGATAGGAGACGCCGAACAGCAGCAGCCCGCCGGCGATCTGGAAAGCTGGAATGCCGATCCCGAGCTGGCGCAGCAGCCAGTTGCCGACCAGCGCGATCACCACCAGGATCGAGGTGGCGATCAGCGGCGCGCGCAGCGCGATCGTTCGCTTGACCGGGTCGGGCATGCTCCCGGTCGCAGCGAGGAAGGCCGGTGCAAGACCGACCGGATCGACCACCAGGAGCAGCGTCACGAAGGCTGACAGGGCGAAGTCGAGCATGCGTCGGCGAGGCCCCCCGGGCGCTGGAACGATGGCTGCCGGGCAGACTTAGCCCAGCAAAGCCGCTTTGGAAATCACTGGAGACGACAATGAGCGACAGTGGAATCGGAATGCTCCTCGGCCACCTCTCGGCCAACCTGCTCTGGCTCTGGTTCATCGGCGCGTTCGTGCTCGGCGGGGTTCTCGTTTACGGGGTGATGAAGGCCGGCCACCTGCGCCGCAGCGAGCGGGCGCGCCTCGACCGCGCGACGGACGAGCGTCAGCGCCAGGAAGACCCCTACAAGCGCCCGACCTGAGCGAGCCGCGAGGGCCGGTTGCAGTTTGGAACTTTCGTTCTCCAACGGGTTTTATCGCCCGAGGATTGAGGAAGGCGAGGCCTTCCCGCATCGCCTCACGAGGAGGACGTATGGCTAAACGAGCGAAGAAACGCACAAGCAAGAAGACCGCGGCGCGCCGGCCGCGCCGGCCGCCGAAGATGCTCAGCGATCTGTTTCTGGCGACGCTGAAGGACATCTATTTCGCCGAGAACAAGATCATCAAGACCTTGCCCAAAATGGCGAAGGCAGCGCAGTCGAAAGAGCTGGTGGCCGCCTTCGACAAGCATCTGCGCGAGACCCAGGGGCAGGTCAAGCGGCTGGATCAGATCTTCAAGATGCTGGACAAGCCTGCACGCGGCAAGCCCTGCGAGGCCATCAACGGCATTGCCGACGAGGGCGCCGAGATCATGAAGGAGTTCAAGGGAGCGCCGGCGCTCGATGCGGGACTGCTCGCGGCCGCCCAGGCGGTCGAGCATTACGAGATCTCCCGCTACGGCACGCTGCGCACCTGGGCCGAGGAGCTCGGCATGCAGGACGCAGCAAGACTGCTCCAGGAGACGCTGGACGAGGAAGAGGCGACCGATCGCACCCTGACGGAGCTCGCCACCTCCGTGATCAATCTTGAAGCGGAAGAAGAGTACCGCGCTGCGGCCTGACCCGCGCCCCTGGCAATGACGGAACGTCGCGGCCCATGCCGCGGCGTTCGCTTGTTTTGATCGGCGCCGCCGCACTGGATTTCCCGGGAACCAGCCCCATATGCAGGCTTTCCCACCCCGAGCCCGCATCATGCAACCCAAAAATCCTCTCGACTGGATGCTCTCCGAAGCCCTGGACTCGCTGACCCGCGCCGATCGGCTGCGTCAGCAGTTCGGCCGCCAGGAAGCCTGCTGGGAGCCGCCGATCGACGTGCTCGAGACCGAGCGTGAGCTCCTGATCCTGGTCGCGCTTCCCGGCGTCAATCCGGACAATGTCGAGACCGTCATCCATGACGGCGTTCTCATCATCTCCGGTCAGCGCACCCTCCCGCCGGAGCTTCGCAACGCCCGCATCCACCGGCTCGAGCTGCCGCAGGGCCGCTTCGAGCGGCGCATCGCGCTGCCCCTTGGCCGCTACGCCATCAGCCGCTTCGTGATGGACGGCTGCGTCGCACTGCGCCTCGCCAAATCCTGAGGTCGATCATGGCCACCGAACAGATGAACAACGAACAGACCAGTAACGACGTGAAGATCCCCGACGACGCGCTGATCATCGTCCCCGTGCGCGAGATGGTGCTGTTCCCCGGCGCCATCGCGCCGATCACGATCGGCCGGGCGAAGTCCATCGCCGCCGCGCAGCAGGCGCTGCGCGAACAGCGGCCGATCGGCATTGTCCTGCAACGCAGCCCCGAGACCAATGACCCCGGGGCGGACGACCTCTATCGGGTCGCGACCATCGCCAACATCGTGCGGTACATCACCGCGCCCGACGGTACCCACCACATCGTCTGCCAGGGCGTGCAGCGCGCGCGCATCCTCGACTTCCTGCCGGGGACGCCGTTCCCGGCCGCGCGTTTCCAGCAGATCCCCGAGCCGACCACGACCTCCCCCGAGATCGAGGCGCGCGCGCTGAACCTGCAGCGCCAGGCCATCGAGGCGATCGAGCTGTTGCCGCAGGCGCCGCCCGAGCTGGCGGCGATGTTCCAAGGCACCAGCGCGCCCGGCGCGCTGGCGGATCTCGCAACCTCGTTCATGGACATCAAGCCGCAGGACAAGCAGGAGGTGCTGGAGACCATCGACCTCGCTCTGCGCGTCGAGAAGGTCTCGAAGCACCTGGCCGAGCGGCTGGAAGTGCTGCGCATCAGCAAGGAGATCGGCCAGCAGACCCGCGCCAGCTTCGACGAGCGGCAGCGTGAGGCAATCCTGCGCGAGCAGATGGCGACCATCCAGCGCCAGCTCGGCGAAGGCGACGGCAAAGCGGCCGAGGTCACCGAGCTGACGGCTGCGATCGCCAAGGCCAAGATGCCCCCCGAGGCGGAGGCGCATGCCAAGAAGGAGCTGCGCCGCTACGAGCGCATGCCGGAAGCAGCCGGCGAAGCCGGCATGGTCCGCACCTATCTGGACTGGCTGATCGAATTGCCCTGGGCGCTGCCCGAGGAGAAGCCGATCGACATCAAGGAGGCGCGCGCCATCCTGGATGCCGACCATTTTGGCCTGGAGAAGATCAAGAGCCGGATCATCGAATATCTGGCGGTGCGCAAGCTCGCCCCGCAGGGCAAGGCCCCGATCCTGTGCTTCGTCGGCCCGCCCGGCGTCGGCAAGACCTCGCTCGGCCAGTCCATCGCCCGCGCGATGGGGCGCCCGTTCGTGCGCGTCAGCTTGGGCGGCGTGCATGATGAGGCCGAAATCCGCGGCCACCGGCGCACCTATATCGGCGCGCTGCCCGGCAACATCATCCAGGGCATCAAGAAGGCGGGTGCCCGGAACTGCGTCATGATGCTGGACGAGATCGACAAGATGGGCCGTGGCGTGCAGGGCGATCCCTCTGCCGCCATGCTGGAGGTGCTCGACCCCGAGCAGAACGGGACGTTCCGGGACAATTACCTCGGCGTGCCCTTCGACCTGTCGCGCGTGGTGTTCATCGCGACCGCGAACATGCTGGACCAGATCCCGGGTCCGCTCTTGGACCGCATGGAGCTGATCAGCCTCGCCGGCTACACCGAGGACGAGAAGCTGGAGATCGCGCGGCGCTATCTGGTGCGGCGGCAGCTCGAGGCCAATGGCCTGACCGCCGAGCAGGCCGAGATCGAGCCGGAGGCGCTGAAGCTGATCGTCAAGGGCTACACCCGCGAGGCCGGCGTGCGTAACCTCGAGCGCGAGATCGGCAAGGTGTTCCGCCATGCCGCGGTGCAGGTCGCCGAAGGCACTGCCACGAAGGTCGTGGTGACGCCGAAGGACATCGCCACCGTCCTCGGTCAGCCGCGCTTCGAAGGCGAGATCGCACTGCGCACCAGCATTCCCGGGGTCGCCACCGGCCTTGCCTGGACGCCGGTCGGCGGCGACATCCTGTTCATCGAGGCAACGCGCGTGCCCGGCAAGGGCGGTCTGATCCTGACCGGTCAGCTCGGCGACGTCATGCGCGAGAGCGTGCAGGCTGCGATGACGCTGGTGAAGAGCAAAGCCACGCAACTCGGCATTGATCCGCAAGCGTTCGAGAAGAGCGACATCCACGTTCACGTCCCCGCGGGCGCGACCCCGAAGGACGGGCCGAGCGCGGGCGTCGCGATGTTCACGGCGCTGACCTCCCTGCTCACCAATCGCACGGTGCGCAGCGACACCGCCATGACCGGCGAGATCTCGCTGCGCGGCCTGGTGCTGCCCGTCGGCGGCATCAAGGAGAAGGTGGTGGCTGCGGCGGCTGCCGGCTTGAAGCGGGTGATGCTGCCGGCGCGCAACAAGCGGGACTATGACGACATCCCGAAGAGCGCGCGGGACGAGCTCGAATTCATCTGGCTGGAGCGCGTCGACGAGGCGATCGCCGCGGCGCTCGAGCCGGCTGAAGCCACGGTCGAAGCGGCGGAGTGAAGGCGATGAAGAAACTGCTGGAGAAAGCGAAGAGATCGCGGAGGACGCAGCGGCTGCGCCAGTTGCTCGATCGCGCGATCGACCGGGTTCGCGACACGCTCGCGGCGCCTGAGCCGCGGCTTCAGCCGGTCCCGGTCCGCGTGAAGCGCCGCAAGGGTTGAGCCCTCCGTCTCAGGCCCTCGCGGCTGCCCCAAACAAAAGGCTCCCTCCTTCGAGGGAGCCTTTGCGTTGTCAGGACACGGCGTCCTTGGCGGCCTTGACCGGGCGGGCGCGGACGATCTTGCGGGCCGGCTTGGCCTTGAACATCATCTCTTCACCCGTGAACGGGTTGGTGCCCTTGCGCGCCTTGGTCGCGGGCTTCTTGATGACCACGAACTTGGCGAAGCCCGGCACCAGGAACAGGCCGTTCTTCTTGAGCTCCTTATGGCCGACGTCGGTCAGCGTCTCCATGACGTTCTTGACGTCACGCTTGGAAAGCTCGGTGGCGGTCGCAATCTTCTCGATCAACTGCGATTTGGACATTTGGGTTGGCATCGTGTCTCCTCTGATTCGTTGCCGGTTGCATATTAGACCAACCGTTGAAGGCCTATAGCCTTCTGCACAGTTTTGTCGCGATTTTACGGGCTTTTCTGGCCCCCTGTGGCAAAAAACCCTGCTTTTTAGCGACTTCCGGAGCGAAAGAAGCCTCGGGCAGCGGTTTTTGCCTTGTTTCAAAGGCCCGCACGCCATCTTGCTAAAGCTGATTCGCTGCTTTCGACAAGCGACGACCGGCTCCTTTGGACAGGGAGGGGGCCGTTTCACTCTGGAAAACAAGGGTTGGATCGCACCGCAGCTGCGACCTCTCCCCGCAAGCGGGAAGAGGTGAGGACGAGCTAGACGCGCTCGATGATGATGGCCGGCGCCATGCCGCCGGCGGCGCACATGGTGACGAGACCACGCTTCAGGTCGCGCCGTTCGAGCTCGTCGAGCACGGTGCCGATCAGGATCGAGCCGGTGGCGCCGATGGGATGGCCAAGCGCGATCGAGCCGCCATTGACGTTGACCTTGGCGCGGTCGAGCTTGAGATCTCGGATATATTTTTCCGCCACCACCGCAAAGGCCTCGTTGATCTCGAACAGGTCGATGTCATCGATGGTGAGACCCGCCTTCGCCAGCACCTTGCGCGTCGCCGGGACCGGCGCGTTCAGCATCAAGGTCGGCGAATCCCCCATGTTGGCCATCGCGACCACGCGAGCGCGCGGCTTCAGGCCATGCGCCCTGGCGTAAGCGGGCGAGGCCAGCAGGATCGCGGCGGCGCCGTCGACGACGCCGGACGAGTTGCCGGCGTGATGCACGAAGTCGATCTTCAGGTCGGGGTATTTCTGCAGGATCAGGCCGCGATAAGTCGTGCCCTTGTCGTCGAGCGCGTAGTCCGCAATGGCCGGAAACGCCGGCTTCAGGCTGCTGAGGCCTTCCATCGTGGTTTGCGGCCGCGGATACTCCTCGTGATCGAGCGCCAGGCTGCCGTCCTCGCGGTGAACAGGCACGAGGCTCTTCTTGAAGTGGCCGTTCGCGATCGCATGCGCCGCGCGCTTCTGGCTCTCCAGCCCGAGCGCGTCGACGTCCTGCCGGGTGATGCCTTCCAGCGTCGCAATCGCGTCGGCGCAGACGCCCTGATGCGACTGCGGATGCTTGGCCCGCAGGCGCAGATTGCCGCCATCCATCATCATCGGACCGCCGCCGCGGCGTCCCTCCATCGACATCATCTCGCAGCCGCCGGCGATGACGAGGTCTTCGGCGCCCGCCATGATCGAGCTTGCGGCCATGTTGACGCTGGTGATGCCGCTGCCGCAGAAGCGGTCGAGCGTCACCGCGCTGGCGCGCACGTCGTAGCCGGCATCGAGCGCCGACATGCGGCCGAGATCGCCGCTTTGCGTTGCGACCTGCGCGCTGCAGCCCCAGACAATGTCGTCGACATCGGCGGTGTCGATGCCGGTGCGATCGGCGAGCGCGCGCAGCACGGTTGCCCCGAGCTGCTGCGGATGAATGCCCGAGAGGGCTCCCTTGCCGGCCTTGCCGATGCCCCGCGGGGTCCGGCAGGCATCGATGATCAGTGCGTCGGGCATGGGCGTCGTCCTCTTGTTATGAGCGTTGCGGGCGGTTTTGAATCAGGGGGACAGGCGAGTCAATGCGCAGCGCCTCCTTCGCCTCTCCCCGCAAGCGGGAGGGGCGAAGGCAATCACACCCCCGCCGCGTTGTTCGCGATCACGTTGCGGTAGAAGCTGGCGCTGAGCTTTGGCGTGCGGACCTGGGTGTCGAAATTGACGTGGTACAGCCCAAAACGCTTGTTGAGGCCATACACCCACTCGAAATTGTCCATCAGGCTCCAGAGAAAATAGCCGCGCACCGGCACGCCCTCACTTGTGGCACGCTGGAGCTGGGCGAGATAGTTGCGCAAATACATGATGCGGTCGGTGTCGTAGATCCTGCCGTCGGGTCTCACCACGTCGTCGCCGGATGCTCCGTTCTCGCTGATATAGATCGCATCCGTCTTCCAGATCTTTGCCGCCAGCTTCGGCACCCAGTAGATCGTCTCGGGCCCGACACGCAGCCAGTCCGAATTCATGTGCGGGAACGATTTCGGGATCGGCAGCGGCATGAAGCCCGCGCCCTGGTCGGAGGCCACCACATAGTTCTGCGGCGCGTAGATGTTGACGCCGAGGAAATCGACCGGCGAGGAAATGATCTTGAGCTCCGCATCAGTGAATTTCGGCGCGTTGGGCCCGGCATATTTCAGGAAGGCGTCGGTATAGCCGCCGGTCATGATGACGTTGAGATAGCCGGCATTCATCTCGCGCAGCGCGATCTCCGCGGCGCGAACGTTTTCCGGCGTGTCGATCGCAGGCGCGCAGGCGTCGATGTTCTCGGCCGGCCCCACCCTGGTGCCGCGGCCGCCATGGGCGCGCACCGCCTGCACCGCGAGCCCATGCGCCAGCGCGCTGTTGTGCCTGATCTGGTTGACCGCGGCCTGCGGCAGCGTCAGGCCCGGCGCGTCGATGCCGATGCCGTAGCCGAAATAGACGAAGCGGCCGCTCTCGTTCAACGTGAACACGTTTTTGACGCGGTCGGTCAGATGCTCGGCGACATAGGCCGCATAGTCACCGAAGATCTTGCAGGTCTCCGTCGAACGCCAACCGCCGAAGCGATCCTCAAGCGATTGCGGCAGGTCCCAATGATAGAGCGTCAGCCACGGCTCGATGCCGTTCTTCAGGAGTTCGTCGACGAGACGATTGTAGAAGTCGAGCCCCTTCGGGTTGGGCTTGCCGTCGCCGTCCGGAAACACCCGCGGCCAGGCCACCGAGAAGCGATAGGCCCTGCAGCCGAGCTCCTTGATGAGCGCGATGTCCTCCTTGTAGCGGTGATAGTGCTCATTGGCGCGGTCGCCGGTGGTGCCGTCCTCGATCTTGCCGGGAATGCGCACGAACTTGTCCCAGATCGAGGCCCCTCGCCCGTCCTCGTTGACCGCGCCCTCCACCTGATAGGACGAGGTCGCGGTGCCCCAGACAAAGCCCGCCGGAAAGCCGCCTCCATTGCGCGGCGGGGCTGCCGGCTTGGCTTCGGCAGCCTCGAGCGCACCAGCCATCGCAGCTGCGGACAACCCCGCGATTTTCGCAAGCTGGCGACGCGAGACCTTGTCCGACATTGATGCTGCCTCCGAAACGATCGTTGCGGCGGCACAATGGCGGGTCGCGGACCATTTGAGAAGCGGCCTTTGGGGATGCCGCATGCAGAATTGCGGGACCCGAGGGCGCGACATATGCGAGCGGCCCCCAGGGGAGTGCCGGCCTCGCGCTCAGCGCGAGCGCTTCGGCAATTTCGGCAGCTTGCCGGGATTGAACGCTGGCACCGGCTCGGTTCGCTCACGTGCCGGCGGCTGCTGTTCCGTCAGAATGAGCGTGCCATGGAGGATCATTCCCGGCACCTGTTGTGCCGTCGCGGTGTAGCTCGCGATCTTGCCGGGGCAGTACCCTTCGATGTCGAGCGTGAGCTCATCTTCAACGCCGAAGACCGTTGCCCGCCCATCGGTATGACGCTTCGTCGATACGGTCGCCGTGAAGCGGTCGCCATCGACCTTGCAGACGCCGTGATAGGTCATCAGGCTGTCGCGGCCCCAAATCTGGCCGTCTGCGACATGGACGGTCCCGGTACCCTGGTCGAGCGGCGTCTTGTACCACGCCGCGTAGGTGCCGTCCTTCAGCATGGGAGCAGTCTCCCCTGGTATTGCGACGCCGATAATTGGCATCTTAGCGCCAAGAAACGGTTAATGACCCGCCCCGTGCCAATCCGCTCTTTCCTTGCGCAGCTCGGCCTCGAGCTCCTCGATGATGCTGTGAAGCAGATGCGCGGCAAGCGGGTCGGTCACTTCGCGTTCCAAATGTCGGTAACGCGCGATCAGGAATTCCTGCTCTCTCAACTGGCGTTCTGTCATCAGACGGCCCTCCGACACATCGACGCGGAGAGGACCGAGCAGTTTCGTTAAACTTTTCAGATCATTTGCTATGGTTTCTGATGGGTTAAGAGGGCCGCGCGCGCTTCGCTCGCGGGGCCGGGACGATGGCTCATCATCCCTCGTTGACCGGGATGATGGGGCTGTCCACCGAGCAGGCTGAAGCCGTCAAGCAGGAGGAGCGCGGAAAAATCCCGCTCGCCCGACGCGGCGATCCCGACGAGATCGCGGATTGGATCGTGCAGTTCGCGAGCCCTATCTCTCGATGGGTAACGGGACAGGTTCTCGCAGTGGATGGCGCGGCCTCGGACTGATCTAGAGCGCGACGAGATCCAGATGAATCATCGTCCGCTTCAACTCGCTGTTTGAGCATGATCTCATGCTCAGCTTCCGTGCGAAGTGTTGACGCTTTCGAGCCGGTCTAGAACGTCACCCGCATCCCCGCATAGAACGCGCGCGGCCTTGCCGGACTCAGCGAGCGCGGATCGGCGAAGTCATTGCCGCCGTTGGTGAAGTTGGGCAAGGCCTCGCGATCGAAGAACCGTCCGTAGGTCGCGTAGCGCTTGTCGAAGACGTTGTCGACGCGGCCGTAGAGCTGGATGTTCTTCGTCACCTGATAGGAGGTGTGGAGATTGAACACCGTATAGGACGGTAGATTCGCGAACTGGTTGGACTCGTCGCCGACGAGATATTGGCTGGAGACGAACAGTGCGTTGCCGCCGACCTTCCAGACGTCGGTCACGGCGTAGTCGATGCCGATCTTGACGCGGTGGCGGGGGATGGCCGGGAGCTGATTGCCGGGCGAGACGTGGATGTGACCGTTGGCGTCAGCAAACGGGCTGTCGGAGCCGATGGTCAGCGCGTCGAGAAAACGTGCGTCGAGGAAGGCGTAGCTCGCCTGGAACTGGAGCGTCGGCGACTTGATGCTGACCTCGGCTTCGAGCCCCTGCCGCCGCGTCCGGCCCACATTGGCGAAAAAGCCAAATCCAGTCCGGTCCGGAACAGGAACGGCAGCGATGTCGTCGTAATTGGTGGCGCGGAAGCCGCCGACCTTCCAGCCGAGGGTGCCGATGTTCAGCTCCTTGGTGCCGCGCAGGCCCGCCTCCACGGTCTTGGATACGACCTGTTTCAGTGGTGGATCGGAGACGAGAAACGCTGCGATGAGGCAAGGACGGACCGGATCGGAGCACCCGAGCTCCAGCGGCGTCGGCACGCGATTGGCCTCGGAATAGCCGGCATAGGCGGTCAGCTCCGGCGTGATCTTGTAGGTGCCGCCGATGACCGGATTGAAGCGGGTGAAGGTGTGATCACCGTTGAGATCGGTGCCGAGCTGATCCTCGAGCGTGATGCGCGCTACGTTGAAGCGGCCACCGCCGGTGATGGCGAAAGCATCCGTGACGTTGAACGTATCCATCGCATAGAGGCCGTTATACTGGTTGATGGTCCGCAGCGAGACAGGGCCGGCAACCTCTGGCGTGCCGGTCGCTCCTAGGAACACGCCGCTGCCGCTGACGACGTAATTTTCTCCGATCGAGCCGATTTCGGCGGTCGCGCCGTAGCGCGTGACACTGGCATCATAGCTCGCGCCCATCACGAAGCGGTTGTCGTGCCCGAACAGTTGATCGGTGTTGGTGGCCTGCCCCGACACGCCGAAGCTGGTCGACCGTATCGAGCTGCGGTCGATCTCGCCGAGGATCGTTCCCGGCGCAAAGGGATTGGCGAGCTGCACGCCGTTCGTGCCGTTCGCGGGCGTGGTATCATTGCCGAAGCAGAGCAGCGTTGGATCCGCACCGCATTCCTGCACGTCGGTCGGATTGCCGTCGACCAGCTTCTGCTCGTATCTGCGCAGATGCGCAGTGCCTTCCAGCGTCCAGGTCGGCGTCGCATCGACCTTTCCGGTGAAATTGAGATAACCGACGCGGTTGCTCGTGGTCTGCGGCGTCGTGTAGGTCGCGCCCCAATATTTGTCGAGAAGCTCGGCCGGTACGGTAGCGCTGGCACCGAAATCGTTCTTGGCCACGCCCATATTGGCGTGGAATTCGCTGTCGCCGGCCTTGTAGGCGACATCGCCGTAGAAGCGCCGCACCGTCGATTGGGAAAAATTGCGGAAGCCCTCGTCGCGCAGTCCTTCGAGCGCGGCATAGACGCCGTAGTTCTTGTCGACCTGCTTGCCCCATTGCGCCGAGCCCTGGATGCGGCCGAACGAGCCGCCCATCACGTCGAGCTCCGCGCCCTGATAGGTGAAGCCGTCCTTCATTTGCAGGTTGAGGGCGCCGCCGAGCGCGTTGAGGCCGAAGGCCGGGTTGTTGGTCACCAGCGTCACCGACCTGATCGCGGCGGTGGGGATCAGGTCCCAATTGACGGCGTCCGAGAAGGCTTCGTTGATGCGGACGCCGTTCTGGTACACGGCAAGGCCCTGCGGCGTGCCCGTCACGGGCGAGGCGACGAAACCGCGGAATTCGACATTCGGCTGGAACGGATTGCCGGTGACTTCGCTGATGTTGACGCCGGCGATGTTGTCGCGCAGGGCGTCTGTGACGTTCAGCGAACCGGTACGCTTGATCTGGTTGGCATCGACCGCGTTGATCGCCGATGCGACCTTGTCGACATCGAGACCCCTGCCCGTACCCGGCGAGGTCGGATAGACGTAGATGCGTGTCCTCGGGCTGGCGGACGACGGCGCCCCGACGCGCGCGACCGGTCGCGGCGCCGCGGTACGCCTCGCTGGCGAAGGCGGCGGCGCAGTGACCTCGACCGGCGGCAGGTTCTGGACATTGGTCTCTTCATCCTGCGCGGCCTCGGCGGGACCGGCGAGAACCAGCCCGGTCGAAACCGAAGCGACCAACAAACGACGCTTGAACCGAAGACGCTCGCCCATCCTGCCTTCCCAACCCGTCACCACCGGCCGATTTGATTTTCCCCGTTTGGTCGAGAGGAGTGTAATCGGGGGCCGTTCGCGCGCCAGCCATAAAAGGTCGGGCAATATCCGCACCCGTTTTCCCGACCAAATCGGGAATTTTTCCCGATCGCTTCGGGCGCGGTCAGGGGGATGCCGTCGGAATCAGCGCCTCGACGGTCAGGCCTCCATCACCGGAGACGACGTTGAGCGTGCCGCCCAGCGCCAGGATCCGCTCGCGCATCCCGACGAGGCCGAAGCCGAGCTTCTGGCCCGGCTCCATGCCGCGGCCATTGTCGCTGACCCGCACCCGGGCGCAGCCGCGGCCATCGTCCGATGCCTGCGCCACCGGCTCGATGACGACATTGACCGAGGTCGCGCCGGCGTGGCGGAATACATTGGTGAGCGCCTCCTGCACGATGCGATAGATGGTGAGATCGGCGGTCTCACCGGTTGCGCCCAGCGCCGGCGAGATCACGGTCTCGATCGCGACGTCGGGGTGCGACTCCCGCCACAGCCGCGACAGCGATTCCAGCGCCTGGCGCAGGCCGAGCTCGGCAAGGCCCACGGGCCGAAGGCGCTCCAGCACGCGGCGATTGAACTGCTGGAGTGCATTGATCTGCTCCAGCATGGCGCTGCCATGTTTTCGCACGGCATCCGCACTCGGCGCGCGTCCGTCCGCCTGCTTCGCCAGCGCGCTCGCATGTGCGCGCAGCGAGAACAAGTAAGGCCCGAACTCGTCATGGAGCTCGCGTGCGATCTCCTTGCGCTCGATGTCCTGAAGCGACACCGCACGCTCGGCAAGGCGCCGCTTGTCCTCGACCGCCTCGTGAAGCGTCGCGGCAAGGTGGTTGAGCTTGGTGCAGATCGCGGCGAGTTCCGGCGCGCCGCCCGGCGCGACACGGGCCTCGTAATGTCCGCCTTCGAGCTTCCCCATTGCCTCCGCCAGCGACTGCAGCGGTGCCAGCGCCCGGCCGACCACTGTCATCATCAGGAAAAACAGCGCCAGCGCGATCACCGAGCCAACCTCGAGCTGGGTCACGATGCCGTCCCAGATCTCCGCGATCTCGTCATCGGGATGCGCGGTGATCACGAGCGAGCCGGGCTTGCCATGGATCGAGACGGGCACGCTGACCGCGGCCTGCTCGGGATGAACCAAGCTGACGAACCAGGCCGGCGGACCGCGCGTGTCGGCATCGGGCCGCGGCGGCGTCAGCGGGTTTCCGCCGGAATCGTGAAGCGCGATGCTGACATGGCGCAGGCGGCTGAGATCGCGCGCGATCTGGTTCAGCTTCGCATCGGGGTCGGGCGCCTCGTTCAGGTCCGCCACGATCATCTCGATGAACTCGCGCGCAAGGCGGATCACGCTCTGGTCCTCGGCCTGCACGCGGGGACCTGCTTCCGCGACCTGGCGGCCGATATTGACGGCGAGCCCCAGCGCCAGCAGCAGCGCCAGCAAGAGGTTGATGCGTCCGCGCAAGGATAGATTTTGCCACATTGGTATCGCCTGTGCCTCGCGAAGAATGCCCGCGCCTGTCCGATGACGTTGACAGAGAGGAAGCGCCCGATATCTAATCGGAAGCGTACAGCAATCCCGGCCGGGTTGCATGAGGCCACATGGGACACGCGCATCTCACCTGGTAGCCTCATGCGGCGCAGAACAGGCCATCCTATCAGGGGAACGGGCTGTCGCGAGGAACGCCCTATGCGCATTCTGATCGTCGACGATCATCCCATCGTCGCCTCCGGCTGCCGTGCCGTGTTGGCCGACGAGGGCGAGATCGAGATCTTGGAGGCCGCCGACGCCGAAGACGGCGAGAGCGTCTTCATCGTCGAACGCCCCGAGCTCTGCATCATCGACATCAACCTGCCGACCGTCTCCGGCTTCGAGCTCGCGCGCCGCATCCTCGAGCGCGCGCCCGAGGCCCGCATCATCATGTTCAGCATGAACGACGACCCCGCCTTCGCCGCGCGCGCGATCGAGTGCGGCGCAAAGGGGTATGTCTCCAAGACCGGCGATCCCGACGATCTCGTCGAGGCGATCCGTGCCGTCGGGGGCGGCGGGACTTACCTTCCGACCGCGATCGCGCGCAGCATCGCCTTTGCCGGACCCGCGCTGGCGCAAAGTCCGCTGTCGAAGCTGAACGCGCGCGAGATGGAGATCTTGCGGTTGCTGAGTGCCGGAAAGAGCCTGTCGGAGATCGCCTGGCTGGTGCAGTCGTCCTACAAGACGGTGGCCAATACCTCGTCCATCATGCGCCAGAAGCTCGGGGTGAAGACTTCGGTCGAGCTGGTGCGGCTGGCGATCGACAGCGGCGTCGCCTGACGACACGAGCCGCCACGAATTCGGTCACACAAGAGTTGCAATCTTGATGTGGTGAGATGCCACGGAGTTTTCAGGCATGACGATCCAGACTGTCTCGACCAATAAATCCTATGGCGGCGTACAGGGCGTGTATCGCCACGCGAGCCAGGCGACCGGAACCGACATGGTGTTCTCGGTCTATGTCCCGCCGCATGCCGATGGCGCCAAGTTGCCCGTGGTCTGGTACCTCTCCGGGCTCACCTGCACGCATGCCAACGTCACCGAGAAGGGCGAATTCCGCAAAGCCTGCGCCGAGCTCGGCCTGATCCTCGTCGCGCCCGACACCTCACCGCGCGGGCCCGACGTGCCGGGCGATGCCAACAACGCCTATGATTTTGGTCTCGGCGCCGGCTTCTATGTCGACGCCACCCAGGAGCCTTTCGCGCGTAACTATCGCATGTGGAGCTACGTGACGGACGAATTGCCCAAGCTGGTGGCCGAGAATTTTCCGGTCGATGCCAAGCGGCAATCGGTGATGGGGCACTCGATGGGCGGCCACGGCGCGCTGACCGTGGCACTGCGCAACCCGCATCGCTACCGCGCGGCCAGCGCGTTCGCGCCGATCGTGGCGCCCTCGCTCGTGCCGTGGGGCATCAAGGCGCTGACCGGCTATCTCGGGCCGAACAAGGACGCCTGGCGCAATCACGACACCGTGGCGCTGATCGAGGACGGCGCGAAATTCTCCGGCTTCCTGGTCGACGTCGGCGAGGCCGACAATTTCCTGAAGGAACAGCTCAAGCCGGAGCTGCTCGAAGCCGCCTGCGCAAAGGCGGGCATCCCGCTGACGCTGCGGCGGCAGGCCGGCTACGACCACAGCTACTATTTCATCTCGACCTTCATGAGCGATCACCTGCATTGGCACGCGGCAAGATTGACTGCGTGATTCTCTTCTTCCTCGCCCCGCTTGCGGGGAGAGGCGAAGACCTCACGGCTTGCCGTAGTTCGGCGCCAGCAAGCGGTTGCGGATGAGATAGCTCATCGTGCGTGACCAGGATTCATCGGTGTTGCCGCGCATGTCGGCGCTGGCGGCCGTGATCATGTTGCCGGTCTTCACGTCGCGCAAATAGACGTTGAGATTGATGATCAGGTTCGAGACTTTTTGCACGAGGCCGGTGATTTCCAAATCGGCGCCGAGCTGCCCGGCGAGCTTGAGGTCGCAGCCGCCGCAGGCCTGCAAGTTCGCGTGACGGGCGGCATCCCGTATCGGGGCGATGTCGAGTACCTGGAACCGGCCCGAATCTGCCAATTCCTTGCGCAGCTGCTCGCTGATGCGCTCGAGCCGCCCCTGCTCGGGCTTGGAGCCGTAGAACTCGCCGGGCAGGCTGGTGTCGATCAGCTCGAAATCGAACACCGCGAGTTTCGGCGGATCGGCGAGCGCGGCCGAGCCCATCCACAACAGAGCGGCGAGACATATCAATGCTCGCATGATCTTGATTCCCGGCCTCGCGCGCGCGGAGACGAAATGCGGGGTTGCATGCCCTGACAAATTGGTCATGCTTGAAGCAGAGACAATTCTTCACCGGCGGTCAAGCCGGGGAGATCGTCTGGAGGAAACATGATCCGATGGTTGGCCGGCCTGATCGGCTTTGGTCTTGCCGCGACGAGCGCGCTCGCGGCCGAGCCCGTCACGATCGGCGTCGGCTATCTCGGCGTCGCCGCTGCCCGATCGACGCTGTCGCTGGTCGAGCAGCCCGCGGAGAATGACGGCGTCGCCGGCGCGCGCCTCGCCATCGAGGACAACAACACCACCGGACAATTCACAGGCCAGCGGTTTACGCTGGAGGAACGCCGCATCAAGGAAGGTGAGGACGCGGTACAGGCAGCGACCGCGCTTGCCGAGAAAAACGGCTTCATCATCGCCGACCTGCCGGCCGATGCGCTGCTGAAGGTCTCGGATGCCCTGCGCGAGCGCGGCACGCTGCTGTTCAACGTCGGCGCGATCGACGAACGGCTGCGCGAGACCGATTGCCGCGCCAACGTCATCCATACCGCCCCGACCCGCGCAATGCTGGCGGATGCGCTCGGCCAATACCTGGTGTGGAAGAAGTGGTCGCGCTGGCTGCTGGTGGTCGGCTCCCATGACGAGGACAAGCTGTTCGCCGACGCGCTGAGGCGCACCGCGACGCGGTTCGGCGCCAAGATCGTGCAGGAGCGCACGTTCGAAGATAAGGGCGGCGCTCGCCGCACCGACTCGGGCGTCACGCTGATCCAGCGCCAGATGCCGGTGTTCACGCAGCAGGCGCCGGCCTATGACGTGCTGGTCGTCGCCGACGAGAGCGAGGTATTCGGTGCGTACCTGCCCTATCGCACCTGGGATCCGCGCCCGGTCGCGGGCTCGGCCGGCCTGGTGCCGCGCAGCTGGGACGCATCTCAGGACCAGTGGGGCGCGATCCAGATGCAGAACCGCTTCATCAAGCTGAACTCGCGGCGCATGACCGCGCTCGACATGCAGGCCTGGACCGCGGTGCGCATGATCGGCGAAGCCACCTCGCGCACCAATTCCGGCGACGTGAAGAAGGTGGCCGACTTCATCAAGGGCCCGGATTTCTCCGTCGCGGCCTTCAAGGGCACGCGGCTGACGCTGCGCGACTGGAATCTGCAGCTGCGCCAGCCCATCCTGTTGGTGGACGGCCGCATGGTCGTGTCGGTGTCGCCGCAGGAAGGGTTCTTGCATCAGGTCTCCGAGCTCGACACGCTCGGCTACGATCGTCCGGAGAGCAAATGCAAGTTGAAGTGAGCGATTTGAGATGAGTTCGAGCTGGCACCGCGACGACGCTGCGCCCCCTCCCCCGCCTGCGGTGAAACAAGCCCGCGAGCAGTTTCAACGAATCGAAGAGCACGGTCCCTTGCATACGCAGATATTGCGCCTATCACTGTTCGCTGCACTGGCACTGGCCGCGGCACCTGCACATGCGTTCATCGCCTATGTGTCGAACGAGAAGAGCAACACAGTGTCGGTGATCGATACCGACAGCTGGACCGTGACCAAGACCATCAAGGTCGGCCAGCGTCCGCGCGGCATCGAGTTCACGCGTGACGGCAAGTTCGTGATGGTGGCGGTCGGCGACGACGACACCATCCAGCTGATCGACGCCAAGACGCAAAGCGTGGTCGACAGTCTGCCCTCCGGGCCCGACCCCGAATTGTTCGCGCAAGATGCCGCCGGCAAGATCCTCTATGTCGCCAACGAGAACGACAACACGGTCACCGTGATCGACCTCGAGAAGCGCGCGCGCCTCGGCGACATCCAGGTCGGCGTCGAACCCGAGGGCATGACCATCAGCCCGGACGGCAAGACGCTGATCAACACGTCCGAAACCACCAACATGGCGCACTTCATCGATACCAGCTCGCGCCAGATCGTCGCCAACGTGCTGGTCGATGCGCGGCCGCGCTTTGCCGAGTTCAAGCACGACAGTTCGGAGCTCTGGGTGTCCTCGGAGATCGGCGGCACCGTCTCCATCATCGACCCCGGGAAGCACGAGGTGATCGGCAAGGTCACGTTCGAGATTCCGGGCCTGCGGAAAGAAGCGATCCAGCCGGTCGGCATCGGCATGACCAAGGACGACAAGACCGCTTTCATCGCGCTCGGCCCTGCCAACCGCATCGCCGTGGTCGACGTCGCGACGCGCAAGGTGACGAAATATCTCCTGGTCGGGCAGCGGGTCTGGCACATGGCGTTCACGCCCGATGAGAAATATCTGCTCACCACCAACGGGGTATCGAACGACGTGTCCGTGATCGACGTCGCCGCGCAAAAGGTGATCAAGACCATTCAGGTGGGCGAACTGCCCTGGGGGATCACGATCGCGCCATGACCAGCCCTGTCCCCATCACTGAGCCACGCGAGGCGCCAGGATCGCATCCGGCCACCGTGCCTGCACTGTCGATCGACGGCATCAGCCATTCTTACGGCCCGCGGCGCGCGTTGATGGAGGTGTCTTTCAATGTGCAGCCCGCAAGCTTCACCGCGCTGCTCGGGCTCAACGGTGCCGGCAAGAGCACGCTGTTCTCGCTGATCACGCGCCTGTTCGGCATCCAGTCCGGCCGTGTTTCCATCTTCGGCCATGACATCAGCAAGAGCCCCGGCGAGGCGCTGCGGCTGCTCGGGGTCGTGTTCCAGCCGCGCACGCTCGATCTCGATCTGTCGCTGACGCAGAACCTGCTCTATCACGCCGCGCTGCACGGCATCAGCCGCCGCGAGGCCGCCGCGCGCAGTGCCGAGCTGCTCGGCCGCATCGGCCTTTCCGAGCGCGCAGGCAGCAAGGTGCGCGACCTCTCGGGCGGGCAGATGCGGCGGCTGGAGATCGCCCGCGCGCTATTGCACCGGCCGCGGCTGCTGTTGCTCGACGAGCCGACCGTCGGCCTCGACGTCAAGGCGCGCGCCGACATCATCAGCCATGTCCGCCAGCTCGTGACCGAGCAAGGCATCGGCGTGCTCTGGGCCACGCATCTGTTCGACGAGATCCTGCCCGGTGACGATCTCGTGGTGCTGCACCAGGGCAAGGTGCTGGCACAGGGACCGATGAGCCGCGTCATCGCAGAGGCCGGCGCGCAGGACGTCAACACCGCCTTCATGCGTCTGACCGGCACGCAAACGATGCCGGGAGGTGGCGCATGAGCAGCATCACCACGCGCGAGGCGCCGCGCGGCTTCTCTGGCGCCGAGTACCTGACCTGCCTCATCGGCATCGTCTGGCGCGAGGGATTGCGCTTCCTGCATCAGCGCGAGCGCTTCGTCTCGGCGCTGGTGCGACCACTGGTGTGGCTGTTCATCTTCGCCGCCGGCTTCCGCCAGGTGCTAGGCATCTCCATCATCCCGCCCTACGAGACCTACATCCTCTACGAGGTCTACATCGCGCCCGGGCTGATGGCGATGATCCAGCTCTTCAACGGCATGCAGTCCTCGCTGTCGATGGTCTATGACCGCGAGATGGGCAATATGCGCACGCTGCTGGTGAGCCCGCTGCCGCGCGGGTTCCTGTTGTTCTGCAAGCTGCTTGCGGGGACCGCGGTGTCACTGCTCCAGGTCTACGCGTTCCTCTTCATCGCCTGGTTCTGGGACATCACCCCGCCGCCATCGGGCTATCTCACCGTGCTGCCGGCGCTGATCCTGTCGGGGTTGATGCTGGGCTCGCTCGGCATGCTGATCTCCTCCGGCATCAAGCAGCTGGAAAACTTCGCCGGCGTGATGAACTTCGTGATCTTCCCGATGTTCTTCGCTTCCTCCGCGCTCTACCCGCTCTGGCGGGTGCAGGAGGGCAGCCCCTATCTCTACTATGTCTGCGAGGCCAATCCGTTCACCCATGCGGTCGAGCTGATCCGCTTCGCACTTTATGGCCAGATCAACTGGATCTCGCTGGCGGTAGTCGCAATCTGCACAATCGTCTTCATGATCGGCGCGATTTTGGCCTATGATCCCTCGCGCGGGCTGGCGCGACGCGGGCCTGCGGGAGGCGAAGGATGAAGCTTCGGGTTCTGGCGACGGCTGTTCTGGCGTTCGCTGTTGCGAGCGCGGCGGCGCGCGCGGCCGACCCGCGCTACCCCGACTGGCCGTGCACACAGGCAAAAGTGCCGGAGATCTCGCTCGCGGCGGTCTGGGCCGGACCGCCGCTCGGCGACGCCGAGACCAAGTGGAAAGACGACGCCAAGATCAGCGCGCTGGTGGCAAAACTGTCGGCGCGCAAGACGCCGCTGGAGGAAGCCGAGAAATCGGTGAAGGAATTTCTGGCGGCTTCCGGCAGCGACAAGGCGACGAATGCAAAGCTCCTGTTCGCCGGCCTGTTCGACACGCTCAATGCCCAGCGCTCGCAGGTCATGAGCGGGCTCGAACGCGTCAGCCGCAAGCAACGCGATGCCGCCGACAAGATCCGCGAGGAGACGCTCGAGCTCCAAGCGCTCCAGGGCGCCACGCCACGCGACGACGCCAAGGTCGAGGCGCTCAGCAACGAGCTGATCTGGAAGACCCGAATTTTCGAGGACCGCCACAAGGTGGTGCGCTTCGTCTGCGAAGTTCCAACCGCGATCGACCAGCGGCTGTTCGCGCTCGGACGCGTGATCCAGCAGGAAATGGAATAGCGTCGGTCGCGCCGATGGCCCGCGGCGGGTTCCCGCGATCGCCACGGGATCGTTAGCTCCTTTGCGGCGCTATCTGCCGGAACCAAATCGATCCAGGATAGCTTGTCGAAATGAACTCCAGACGTCGGGAGGTCTCGATGGGAACAAAAATATTCGTCTTCGCGGGCGCTGCAGCCCTCAGCATGCTCGCAACCAGCGCCCTTGCTGACGATATGACCGGGATGATCACGCGGATCGATCGGCTCAACGGCACGATCTCGATCCAGCAGACACAGAAAGGCACGGTCGGCGCCAGCGCAGGCAGCGCCGGCGCGCTCCAGGAGTACAAAGCGAAGGATGCCGCGATGCTGGACGCCGTCCATGCCGGCGACAGCGTGACTTATTCGGCGACCGAGACCAACGGCACAGGCACGCTGACCAAGCTGCAGAAGCAGAAGCCGTAGCACTGTCTCTGCCTCTCCCGCTTGCAGGGACAGGCAGAGCACCTTCGCCCAATCGTTACTGGTCCGGGCGGGGCTCCGGGTGCGCTTCCTCGGTCGGAAGTTTTGCCCGCTCCCAGCCGTCGGTGCCATCAGGATACCAGGCGACATTGGAATAGCCGTACGCCAATGCACGCTTGGCGGCGTTCCAGGACATCCAGCAGTCGGCCAGACAATAGATTACGAGCAGCGCGGCCTTGTTGCCGCGTGAGGCACGCGCGAGGCCACGCTGGAGATAATCGTCCATGGCGGATGGCAGCGTGCCGTAGCCTGTGTCGGGCAGCCAGATGCTGCCCGGAATGTTCCTGCGCGGCGCGTCGCGCCACACCGTGCCGGCAGGAAGGTTCTTCGGTTTCGGCGGGCGCGGCATCACGTCGACGAAGGCGCCGCTGTTCGCGCGCCAGATCGTCTCCGCCTCCTCCGTCGTGAGCACGCGCGCGCCAGCGAGCGTCGCCGGCACCGGCGCGCGATAATTGTCGGTGCGATAGCCCTCGGGCTCGAACGGCTCCTGCTGCTGCCCAAATGCCGGCGCCGCCAGGATGGCGGCAGCCAGCGCAGCGGCAACAGGCCATCTCACGGCGTCTTCTTGGCCGTCTCCGCGCCGAGCGGCCGGTCACTCTCGTCCAGCAGCGGCACGCCGAAGTCGAGCAGGATCTTGTTGATCTCGCCCTGGTTCTCCTGGATCAGCTTGTTCAATTGCCGCTTCCAGTTCTGGTCGGCAGGGCGCACGCCCATGCCGATGCGATAGACCAGCTTCGGGCCGGTGGTTTCTTTCACCAGCGGCGTGACGTGAAGCGAAGAACCGGCCTTCTTCGCATAGTAGCCGGCCATCGGTCCCCACAGCACGCCGGCATCGATCTTTCCGGCGACGAGGTCATCGATCATCGCCTGCGCCGAATTGTCGAAGCGCGTGTCGATCATCAACGGATAGGGCTTGGCGTCGCCCATCAGGCCGGCCAACGCCATGTTGGTCGCCGGCGGCGTGCCGGCGACGATGCCGATGTGCCTGCCCTTCAGGCGCGCGTCCTCCAGCGTGTCGACGTCCTCGAGCCCGCTGCCGACCTTCGCGACCAGCGCATAGGTCGTGCGGTAATAGGGATTGGTGCCCTGCACGAGATCGTCACCTTGCGGGAAGCCCATGATGACGTCGCAGCGATGGGCGCCCAGCGTCATCCGCACGAAACCGGTGGCCTGCGGAAAGAAGACGTAGTCGAGCTTCTTCTGCAGCTTGTCCGCCAGGAATTCGGCGAGCTTGTTCTCGAACCCCTCGCCCTTCTCGTTGGAGAACGGCAGGTTGCGCGGATCGGCGCAAACCCGCAGCACCTTGGGATCGACCAGCTCGAACGAGAGGTCGCCGGTTTCGTTGGTCTGCGCGCTGGCGACACCGCCGAACGCACAGGATGCAACCACGACCCACAGCGAAAACATCCAGCGACGATGTCGTCCGGCCTGCGTCATCGCGCTTCCTCCTCGTTTTGGTTGAATGTTATCCATGCAACGCATGACGCGCCATGTGTGCCATGTTTGTGCCGGCCTCGCTTTGTTGCAGTGCAATGAGACAAACCCTTTGAACTGAGGCGGAAAAGTGTCTCGCATCGCTCTCGTGATCGCAGCCTTGTCCCTGGGACTCGCGACGCTAGCACGCGCCGGGGCGGCCGAATTGCCTGTGAGCGAAGTCGCGCCTGGAATCTTCGTACACTCCGGGACCATCGCCCTGATGAACCGCGAGAACGAGGGCGACATTGCCAATGTCGGCTTCATCGTGGGCGATGAGGCCGTAGCCGTGATCGACACCGGCGGCAGCCGTCGCGAAGGCGAGACGCTGCTGGCCGCCGTGCGGGCCCATACATCCAAGCCGATCCGCTATGTCATCAACACTCACGGTCATCCCGACCATGTCTTCGGCAATGCCGCCTTTGTTGCGGACGGAACCAGCTTCGTCGGCCACGGCAGGCTGCCGCAGGCACTGGTGACGCGCGGGCCGTTCTATCTCGATAATTTCCGCCGCATCATGGGCAGCGAGCTGATCGATCCCGTCAAGATCATCGCCCCGACCCTGCTGGTTTCGGACACGACGATCCTGGATCTGGGAGCGCGGCGCCTGGCGTTGCGCGCCTGGCCGGCCGGACACAGCGACACCGACCTGACCGTGTACGACGAGACGACCAAGACCCTGTTTGCGGGCGACCTGGTCTTTCTCCGCCACATTCCGGTCATGGACGGGAGCATCCGCGGCTGGCTCGACACATTGAAGCGGCTCGAGGCGATCCCGGCGCTGCGGGTCGTTCCCGGTCATGGCCCGGTGAGCGGCTGGCCTGCCGCACTGACCGATGAGCGGCGTTACCTGTCAACGCTGCTGTCCGACGTCCGCACGCTGAACAAGAACGGCGAGCCGATCCGCGCCGCCGCGGACAAGGCGGCCGCGTCGGAACGGCCGCATTGGCAGCTGTTCGACGACTACAACGCCCGCAACGCAACTGCAGCATTCTCGGAAATTGAATGGGAGTAGCTGGCGCGCTAGGCTGCAGCGAACGATGTATCGTCCGCAGGACCATGACCATGACGGGATGCACACGCCGCCTGACGCTCACCGGTCTCCTGCTCGGCCTCGCTTTCGCGACGCCCGCGCAGGCCGAAGAGGCCTACGATCCCTGGCCGGGCCTGGTGCAGGACATCTTCAGCAACCGTCCGATGAACGACGGCAGCGGCGTCATCGGCATCGAGATGCCCTATCGCGCCGAGGATGCCGCGATCGTGCCGGTCACCTTGCGCAGCAAGCTGTCGCCTGGCGACAGCAGGCGTATCCGTTCGATCACACTGGTGATCGATCGCAATCCCGCGCCTATGGCGGCGAAGTTCGAGCTCGGTCCGGACGCCAATGTCATGGAGATCTCGACACGCGTGCGCGTCAACAATTACACCGACGTGCATGCGGTGGCCGAACTCAGCGACGGCCAGCTCTATGTCTCGAAAGTCTATGTGAAAGCCTCCGGCGGCTGCTCGGCGCCAGCGGCAAAGAATGTCGAGGAAGCCAGGAATCGGCTCGGCCAGATGCGCTACCGGCAGTTCGCACGCGAGGAGGCGCCGGCGAGCCGCGTGCGCGAGGCGCAGATCATGATCGGCCATCCCAACAATTCCGGGCTGCAGATGGACCAAGTCACGCAGCTCTATATCCCGGCCTTCTTCATCAACCAGATCAAGCTGACGCAGGACGACAGCCCGGTGCTGTCGATGGAAGGCGGCATCTCGATCTCGGAAGATCCCAACCTGCGCTTCACCTATGTCTCCAACGGCGCCAAGCATTTCCGCGCCGAGGCAAAGGACACCGATGGGCACGTGTTTCGGAATGAATGGGACGTGGAGAAGCCCGGGACTTAGCGCGCGGCTTGCGCTGCCCTTCCCTCTCCCCTCGCGCTAAAGCGCAATGAGATTTGGATGAATCGTCATCGCGCTTTAGCTTGTTGTTTAGGCATGATCTTTCCGGAAAACCGCTTCGCACTTTTCCGGATCATGCTTTAGCGGCGAGACGGGTGAGGGGTATGTCTCCACAGCTGAGCGCGCGGTGAGAACCCCTCATCCGGCGCTTCGCGCCACCTTCTCCCGCAAGGGGCCGCAAGGGGAGAAGGGATGGAACGCCTACGCGCGATAATCAAAAGCATCTCACCTCGGCTTCCGCCTGCGCGCGGCGCAAATCATTCACCGCCGCGTTCGCCTGCTCCGAGGTGCGGAACTGGACCCCGAGATTGCCGCGTACTTGCGACATGCTGAGCGCGGTCTCTGCGGTAACATAGCGCTCGTAGGGCACGATCGAGGCAACCACGTCGATCGAGCAGGAACATTGCTCGATGGACTGTCGGCTCTCGCCATTGGCTTTCATGCAGCCATAGACATATTCCGCGCGCGCCGCGGTCGGATAGTCATTGGCCTCCTCGGCCCGCGCCACGCATGCGGAAGCGGCCAGTACCGCCAATGCGGCGACAATCCGTCCTAGCTGCCCGGCCAGTTTCATGCGCGTCCTCCCGCTGGTTGCGACCAAAGCTATGCTATGCCTATTGTCCTGAAAAGCACTCGGTCAGAGGAAGCGGCTCACAAGGTGATGAGAGTTTGGGGACGAATATTGGCGTTCGCGGTGCCGCTGGCGCTGACGCTAGCCGTGCCGGCCCGCGCTGCGGATACCATCCGCTTGGCGGTGCAGAAGACCGGAACATTCTCCTGGGAGCTGGCCGCGATCCGCAGCGCCGGCCTCGACAAGGAGGCCGGCCTGTCGCTGCAGGTCACCGAGCTCGCGAGCACCGAGGCCGGCAAGATCGCGATGCGCGCCGGCAGCGCCGACATCATCCTGTCCGACTGGCTGTGGGTGTCGCGCGAGCGTGCGCTCGGAGCCAAGCTCACCTTCTATCCCTATTCCAGCGCGCTCGGCGCGGTTATGGTGCCGGCTTCTTCGCCGATCAAGACGCTCGCGGATCTGAAGGGCCGCAAGCTCGCGGTCGCCGGCGGGGCGATCGACAAGAGCTGGCTGCTGCTCCAGGCGCGAATGAAGCAGGACGGCATCGACCTGAAATCGGAAGCAACCATTGTCTACGGCGCGCCGCCCCTGATCGCTGCCAAGGCGCTCGATGGCGAGATGGATGCGAGCCTCAACTTCTGGAACTTCTGCGCCCAGCTCGAAGCCAAGGGTTTTAGACGCCTCACCGGGATCGAGGACATTTTGCCGACGCTGGGCGCCAAGGGCGCCGTTGCCGCGGTCGGCTATGTCTTCGACGAGAACTGGGCCGCGAGCCATCGCGACGCCGTGGCGCGCTTCATCGCGATGGCCCGCAAAGCCAAGGAGCTGCTGGCGACTTCGGATGCAGCCTGGGACAAGGTCGGGCCGCTCACTGGCACTACCGACCCGGCCGTGCTCAAGACCTACCGCGATCGCTATCGCGACGGCATTCCGCGCCGGAGCATCGACGACGAGGAGAACGATGCACGCGTGCTCTACCGCGTGCTGGCCGAGATCGGCGGCCGCGACCTCGTCGGCCCCGCAGCCGAGCTCGACCCCGGCACCTTCTATCACGCAGGCCCCGGAGATTGAGGTGCTGCGTCTTCTCTCGTTCGCCCTGTTCCTCGCAATCTGGTGGATCGCCGCGTTGTTCGTCGGGGGCGCAAAGCTGCCCTCCCCGCCGGCCGTGCTCCAGGTCATGATCGCGGAGGCCTCATCCGGCGCGCTGTTCCTGCATCTCGGCGCCACGCTGGCACGCGTCGCGCTCGCCTTCGTGCTGGCGATGTCGCTCGGCAGCGCGATGGGCTACCTGATGGGCCGGGTCAAGCTCGCCGATCGGCTCGGCGATCCCTGGCTGATCCTGCTGCTCAATCTGCCTGCATTGGTCGTGATCGTGCTGGCCTATATCTGGGCGGGCCTCTCCGAGGCAGCCGCAATTGCAGCGATCGCCATCAACAAGCTGCCGACCGCCATCGTCACCTTGCGCGAGGGCACCCGCGCGCTCGACCGCTCGCTCGACGAGATGGCGAGCGTGTTCGCGATGCCGCGCTGGCGCGCCTTCCGCCACGTCGTGCTGCCGCAGCTCGCGCCCTATATCGCAGCCTCCGCGCGCTCCGGGCTGTCGCTGGTGTGGAAGATCGTGCTGGTCGCCGAGCTGCTCGGACGGCCGAACGGCGTCGGCTTCGAGATCGGCGTCGCCTTCCAGCTGTTCGACACGCCGCGGCTGCTGGCCTATTCGCTGACCTTCGCCGCCGTCGTGCTCGTCATCGAAACCTTGCTGGTGCAGCCGTTCGAAGCCCGCGCAAACAGGTGGCGGCCCCGTGCGGCTTGAGGTCGAGATATCAGGCAAGACCTTCAGGAGTGCCGCGGGCGGAACGCACGAGGTGCTGGCGCCGGTCAAGTTCGCGCTTCGGTCCGGCGAGGTCGGCGTGCTGATCGGCCCATCCGGCTGCGGCAAGAGCACCATGCTGCGTATCATCCTGGGATTGGACCACGACTTTGCAGGCCGCATCGCGCGGCCGCCGGAGGCGCGGATCGGCATGGTGTTCCAGGAGCCGCGACTGCTGCCGTGGCGCTCGGTCGAGCAGAATGTGCGGCTGGCTGCCCCCGACATCGCTGATGCCAGGCTCGCCGAGCTGTTCAAAATCCTCGAGCTGGAAGCGCATCGCGACCACTATCCCGGTGAGCTCTCGCTGGGTTTGGCCCGACGCGTGGCGCTCGCCCGCGCCTTTGCCGTCGAGCCGGATATCCTGGTGCTCGACGAACCGCTGGCATCGCTCGATGACGCTCTCGCCGGACGCCTGCGCGATGAGATTGCAACGCTCGTCGCGAGCCGTCCGGTGATGACGCTTTTGGTGACACACAGCCTGGACGATGCAGTGCGGCTGGGCGATCGGCTGTTCTTCCTGTCGCCCCGGCCAGCGCGAATCGTGGCCGAGGTGCCTATCGGTATCCCGCGCGACACACGCGGCGAGGCCGAGATTGCGGCGATCAAGACCAGCCTCGCCCAACGAATTCAAGGCGACCGCACTGAGCGAGATGTCTCGTAGCCGGTCGCCTGGCGAACGTGGTAGACTGGGCCGGCGGCGGAGATGGTGATGACGCGGACGGTCGCCTTCGCGACGCTTGGTCTTGCACTCGTGGCGATGACCGCGAGCGCGCAGGACATGATGCGTGGCGTCGACCTCACCTCGCCCGCGATGGTCTCGGCCGAAATGACGAGGCCAGACGTCGAGGCCGTGCTGGCCGAAGCCAGCGCTGCGCGGCCTGCCGATTTCACCGGCAAGCGCCTGTCGGGCCTCGATCTCTCGGGCCTGGACCTGTCCAACGCGGTTTTCCGCGCCGCGCGGCTCAACAGGACGATACTCCGGGACGCCAAGCTCGACGGTGCAATCCTCGATCAGGCGTGGCTGCTGGATGCAGATCTTACCGGCGCAAGCCTGAAGGCCGCCCATCTGTTCGCGTCGCAAATGGCTCGCGCACGTCTCGACGGGGCGAACCTGTCGGGAGCGCGCATCGCTGCCGATCTCACCGGCGCAAGCATGATTGGCGCCTCGATCGCGGACGCGAAGCTTGGCGCCGATATGCGCAACCAGTCGATGGGGCTGATGCGCGCGGTGCTGAGATCCGCCAATCTGGAACGGCTGAACGCGCGCAACGCCGATTTGTCGCGCGTCGACCTCGAATTCGCGACCCTCAGGGGTGCCGACCTGAGCGGGGCATCACTGAAAAACGCCGAACTCGGCGGCGCCGATCTGACCGGCGCCATCGTCATCGATGCCGATTTCGACGGCGCCGATCTCGTCTCGGCGAAGCTGATCGCTCCGAACGGCCTTGACCGCGCCAAGAATTTCGACAAGGCGAGGAACCGCGAGCGCCTGATCAGGGAATGACGGCCCGCCATTGGGAGGATTGGCTGATGCGTTGGATTCTGGCTTTGATCGCGTTGTTGACGCTTGCCGGCGAAGCCGCCGCGCAGGCCAAGGGCAAAGGAATCCGGCTCTGGAATCTGACGACTGAGACGATCTCCGGCTTCCAACTCGCTCCCGCCGGCAGGACCGATTGGGGTCCGAACCAATGCTTGAACGACAAGGACAAGGAGGTCGACCACGACGAGCGGCTGCGCATCATCGGCGTCGAGCCGGGCCATTACGATGCCAAAGTAAGCTATCCCAACGGCCGGCAGTGCATCGTCCGCGGCATCGAGATCAGGGCCGACGCGGTGTTCTCAATCGCCGATAAGGATCTGAAGGATTGCACCAAGTAGCGCCGCCGCTCATGCCTTGTCATGCGTGTGCGGATATTCGCAGCGCCACCGCACCGCCTGCCATTTCGGATGCTCGCCGACCCATTGCGCGATATAAGGCGGCGCGGCCATCACGCATTGGCGGGGCGACCCGAAATAGTTGAACACCAGATGCTGCTCCTCGCAAGTCGCAGGCGAGAGCACCGCACACACAGTCACCACCAGGTCAATCGGGTTCATGCCGGGATCCTCAGGGATCATGAAGAAATTACCATAGAACCTACGGCTGAGGCAGCCAGAAGTTTCAAACGGGCGTGAGCCATGCGGGAATGGTCACTCGCGCCCACACGCTTCGACCGTCACCGAAGTGACGGACGTGCAACCGGCGCCTTGCCGCCCGCCAATTTCGTCAATAAGCTCGTTCCTGAAACTGCTAACAGGCTGATGGCTCTTACGGAAACCTCCCGGCGCGGCGTCGCGCCCGCAGTCTGCGTGCTGATGCTCATCGCCAGCACCTGGGCTGTCACGGGTTACGCCCGGCGAGTTGCCGCGGCGGAGATGCAGCCGGACAAATCGAATTCGGGCCGCACGGAGCCTTCCCGCACCGCAGAAAGCGACCAGCCGGTGGTCAAGCTGACGCCGAGCCAGCAGGCACAGGTCGGGCTCGAAACCGCGGCGCTGGAGGCAGCTCCACATCCCGAGAAATTCCGCGCCTATGGCGCCGTGCTCGATATCTCCCGCATCACGGAGCTCACAAACAGCTACGCCAATGCGCAAGCCCAACTCCAGACGGCGCAGGCGAAGGTCGAAGTCGCCAAGAGCGCATACGACCGGATCAAGAATCTCGTCGACTCCGCCGCGCTCCCGAAGAAGGAAGCCGAGACCGCAGAGGGAACGTTGCGGATCGACAAGGCGGCGCTGACCGCGGCGGAATCGCAGCTCAGGACTCTCGTCGCAACGGCCCGGCAGGAATGGGGCCCGGTCATCGGCCGCGGAATCGTTGAGCGCTCGCCTGCCGTTGTCAGGCTGATCGAACGCGACCAGTTTCTGGTTCAGGTGACGCTGCCGCCCGGCGTGACCGTCGACGGCGCTCCGGCCACGGCACTGGCACAGGCGCCGACGCGGAATGCAAATATCGATCTCCACTACATCTCTCCGGCAACGCGCACCGACCCGCGTATTCAGGGATTGAGCTTCTTCTTCTCCGTGCCGGGCGATAGCGGCTTGCTGCCCGGCATGAACACCACGGTCTATGTGCCTTCGGGCAACACCTACGAGGGCGTGTTCATCGAGGACACCGCGATCGTGCGGTGGCAGGGTCGATCATGGGTCTACCTGCGTGTAGGTCCCGACAGCTTCCGACGGCATCCGATCAGCATGGATCAGCCGGTCTCCGATGACGACTACGTCGTCCGTGACATCCCATCCGGGTCCGAAATCGTCATGCGGGGCGCGCAGGTCCTGTTGTCCGAGGAGGCCAAGAGCGAGCTTCGGGGTCGCGATGACGACTGATGACACCGGCTCCGGCAGGTCAGGGCCGCAAGCCGCCGTCGTCGCATTCGCCATCCGCTTCCGCGGCATCGTGCTCGCGCTTTCGTTTGCCCTCCTGGGCTATGGCCTGTTCGCCCTTGGTGAAGCCAAATACGGCGTCTTCCCTGAATTCGCACCGCCGCAGGTGACGATCCAGACCGAAGCCCCCGGCCTCAGCCCGGAGCATGTCGAGATCCTGGTCACGCAACCGATCGAAACGTCGATCAACGGCCTGGCCGGCGTCGAGAGCCTGCGCTCGTCATCGATCCAGGGCCTCTCGGTCGTGACCGTCGTCTTCCAGCCGCGCAGCGATATCTATCGGGCGCGCCAATTGGTGACCGAACGTCTAACCGTCGCGGCCGCGCGGCTGCCGCAGGGCGTTCAGCCGCCGTCGATGACACCATTGACCCCGCTGGCCGGCACCGTGCTGGTGATTGGCCTCACGTCCGACCAGCGTTCGCTGATGGATTTGCGCACCATTGCCGACTGGACCGTGGCAAGACGGCTTCTGGCGGTGCAAGGCGTGGCACAAGTCTCGACTTACGGCAAAGACGTCAGGTCTCTCCAAGTGCAGGTCCGCCCGGACGATCTGATCCGCTTCCGGGTCGGTCTGAATGACGTGCTGGCTGCCGCGCGCAAGGCGACCGGCGTTCGCGGCGCCGGCTTCATCGATACCGCCAATCAGCGCATCACGCTGCAAACCCAGGGACAGTCGTTGACGCCCGACCAGCTGGCCCGCACCGTGCTTCTGCACGAAGGCGGCGCCAGCGTGGTTCTCGGCGACGTCGCCACCGTCGTGACCGCTCCCGAGCCGCCGATCGGCGCCGCTCTCATCGACGGCGTGCCTGGCATCATGCTCATGGTCAGCCAGCAATATGGCGCGAATACGCGAGAGGTCACCGCACGCGCGGAAGCTGCACTGCAGGAGCTGCGGCCTGGCCTCGAAGCCGACGGCGTCAGGCTCCATGCGGACATATTTCGTCCGGCCGATTTCATCGATGCGGCGACCGAGAGCGTCCTCAACGCCCTGTTGATCGGCGGAGCACTCGTGGTCGTCGTTCTCTTTCTATTTCTGTTCGACTGGCGCACCTCGATCATCAGTTGCACGGCAATCCCCCTGTCGTTGATAGCTGCAGTGCTCGCACTGCAATGGATGGGCGAAACTCTCAACACGATGACGCTGGGCGGCCTCGCAATCGCGATCGGCGAAGTCGTCGATGACGCCGTGATCGGGGTCGAGAACGTCGTACGCCGGTTACGCGAAAATCGCCGAACGACGGCGCCGAAAGCCGAAGCCCGCGTGGTGCTGGACGCTTTCCTCGAGGTGCGCACCGCAGTTGCCTATGCGACGTTTGCGGTCCTGCTGGTGTTCTTTCCGATCCTGGCGCTTTCCGGCATCGCCGGCCGTCTGTTCGGCCCCCTCGGCATCGCCTACGTCTTCGCGGTGATCGCATCGCTCGCGGTCGCTCTGACGGTGACACCGGCGCTCTCCATGCTGCTCCTCGTCGGGAGAAGCGGCGAACGGCGCCTGCATGAACCCCCGGCAGTGCGCTGGTCCCGCCGCTATTACCAGGCCTTGCTGCGCCGTATCGGCCGCTTCCCGAAGCTGGTGATGACGGCAACCGCGGCCGTCACGATCGCGGGAGCGGCGATGCTGCCCTTCTTCGGCGGAACCTTCCTGCCGGATCTGCGGGAAGGTCATCTGATCCTGCACGTCTCCGCGATCCCAGGCACCTCGCTCGACGAATCTCTTCGCATCGGCAAATTGATGACCGATAAGCTCCGGCACATCCAGGGCATTCGCAGGGTGGCGCAGCACGTTGGCCGGGCCGAGGCCGGCATCGACACGGTTGGTCCGCATTCCAGCGAGTTCGAGGTCGATCTGGAGCCCGGGCTCTCCGGTCAGGCACAATCCGAAGCAGAAGCGCGCATCAGGGCGGCCTTCGCCGACTTTCCCGGGGTTTCCTTCTCGAGCAAGACCTACCTGACCGAGCGCGTGGAGGAAACGGTCTCCGGATTCTCCGCAGCGGTGGTCATCAACATCTACGGGCCTGATCTCGACTCACTTGATCGCGCTGCACGCGACGTCGCACGAGAACTCGACGAAGTCGGGGGTGCCGCCGACGTGCAGCGACGCACGCCTCCGGGCATGCCGCAGGTCAATGTGACGCTTCGGCCGACCGATCTGCAACGCTGGGGACTCGATGCGGTCGAAGTGCTCGAGCTGGTGCGTACCGCCTATCAGGGCGACATCGTCGGCCAGGGATATGAAGGCAATGCCGTCTTCAATATCATCGTCATCCTCGATGCACCCGCCCGCGCGCGGCTCACCCAGATCGGCGACCTGCCGGTGCGCACACCGAGCGGCGCCTACATTCTGCTCAAGCAGATCGCAGACGTCTATGAAACGTCGGGCCGCTATCAGATCCAGCACCAGAATGCGCAGCGCGTACAGACAGTAACGGCGAACGTCAGTGGACGCGATCTCGAATCCTTCGTGGCCGCCGCCAAACGTAAGCTTGCCCGCGAAGTCAAACTCCCGCCCGGCGCCCGCATTGAATTTGCCGGAGCGGCCGAGGCTCAAGCCCGGTCGCGGCGCGATCTCATCGTCAATTCTTTACTGGCAGGGACGGGCATCGTCGTTCTGCTCTCGATGGTCACCGGCCATTGGCGAAATCTGTTGCTGGTGATGATCAATCTACCGTTTGCATTGGTCGGTGGCGTGCTCGCACTCGCGTTGACGGGCGGCCTGCTTTCGCTCGGGTCGATGGTCGGCTTCGTCCCGCTGTTCGGAATCACCTTGCGGAACTCGATCCTCATGATTTCCCACTACGAACATCTCGTCCTGATCGATGGTCGTGTATGGGGACCTGAAACCGCGATCGAGGGGGCGGCGGATCGTCTTGTCCCGATCCTGATGACGTCTCTCGTCACCGGCTTGGGATTGCTGCCGCTCGCCATAGGCGCAGGGGAACCAGGTCGTGAAATCGAAGGCCCGATGGCGATCGTCATCCTTGGCGGCCTCATGACCTCGATGGCACTTAGTCTGCTGGTCCTGCCTACCCTTGCGCTTCGCTACGCACGTTTCAAGGTTCGTGCTGGATGAACGCCGATCCGCGTTACGGTCTCGACCACATCGTCAGGAAAGCGGCAGCAACGCTGGGCAGGATGCCGCACTGGCGGTTGAGGCTTTCGAGCGCGCTCATCGACCGCAATCGCGGCACGACGTTACGAAGCCAGATGAACTGCTTTGACGCCAAGACACTGCCACGGCTGCGACGGCGTTCGCCATCGAAGCCGCGGCAGATCGTCGGTCTTATTTGCGCGAAGCGCAGGCGTACATGTTGATTTCCATGCCGACCGGCACTTCCACGATCTTCGGAGCTTTCCAAGCCATTCGGGTCTCCCGAGGTATTGAGCGCGACATCGCGCGGCGCAAAACCTAGGGCTGCGTCAGGTGCAGTTCAAGCCTCGATTCGACTGTCGAGCGCGTCTGTGTCGATTCTTCGTGGCTGCATTTCTCTCTCGGACAAAGCCAGTTCCCTCTTGGTCAAAAGCGACCCGCGAGACATCACCTTGTGCAACGCACCGCGCGCCGAATCGACAATGGCGCGGTCAGCAGCCCTTGTCGGCCATTTCCGCGTTCGGCTTGGCGCCTTCGGCACGCTGAGCCGCCGTCGGCTCACTCTGCATTTGCCGCTGCGCATCCTCGGACGAAGTCGCGGTTTCACCGCTTGCACGATTCATCGTGCTGGTCGGCGGGTGCTGATTGGTATCAGTCGCTGAACTGGGCGAGTGCGACTGCGCGGAGCCCACGGTGACCGGACCAGAACCAGCATCCTTGTCGGTGCTGGCGCTGCCGGTGTTACAGAGAAGCCCGATGTTCCCGAGCGTCAGACCGGAACGATCGCGAATGTTGCGCTCGTCATGTCCGTTCCGATTGCAGCGCTCACCGCAGCAATCGCAACAGCGCGCGGCCGGCGCGCGAGTTCAGCTCCTTCGCATCCAGCGTTCCGTCCTTGTCGGGATTCGCTGCGTTGAAGCGCTGCTCGACCACGGACAGATATTCGTCGAGCGTAAGGGTCCCGTCGCGGTCGGGATCGGCGGCAGCGAGTTCTTTCGCCGTCAACCGTCCACGCAATTCGCGCGCATCGAGCGTGCCGTCATGATCGCGATCGAGCTTTGCGAACAATGCGGCGGCCGCCTTCTTCACCTCGGCAAGATCGAGCGTGCCGTCATTGTCGGTGTCGAGCAACTTGACCGCATTGCCCGAGGCCGACCACGCCGGACCGGCTGACAATGCAATCGTAAGCGCAAGGGCAATTGAACGACGCGAAATCATCAAAACCTCCCTGACGAAGAGTCCCGGATCGATGGGGACAGAAGCGACATAAATCCACAAGCGGACCCCGGTTCAAGTCCCGAAACGCAACTTGCGCGCGTCACCGCCCGGGAGCCCGGCCGAGGGTCCGGCGATCGGGCACCCGAGACTGCTTCATACCGTGGAATTCTCTCAGCGTGTCCGCACAAGTGGGAGTTGCTCGCGTAAGGTTTCCCTGAGGTGACCGGCACCAGCCTCCAGCGATATCGGCGCGACACTTGCGACTTTCGTATTGACGCGTTTTGCTTTCCGACGGAGTGTTGCTGCCGCAGCGTCAAAAGGCGCGCAAATTGGGAGGAACGGATGAAACGCTTTGCGATGGCCGCAGGCCTCGTCATGCTTGCGTCAACCTGTGCAAATGCACAAACCAGCGAGCAGCTGGTCAAGGGGGCGACCGACACGTCGAACGTTCTCAATTACGGAATGGGCTACAATCTCCAGCGCTTCTCGACGCTGAACCAGATCAACAAGGACACCGTCAAGAACCTCGTCCCGGTCTGGAACTACTCCTTTAACGACGATCGCAGCGAGGAATCGCAACCGCTGGTGTACCAGGGCGTGATCTACGTGACCTCGCACAACGCCACCATGGCGGTCGACGCCAAGTCCGGCAAGCAGATCTGGAAGACCAAGGTCGAGTATCCCGCCGAGACCCCGCGCATCGTCTGCTGCGGCATCATCAATCGCGGCGCGGCGCTCTACGACGGCAAGGTGTTCCGCACCACGCTCGACGCCCACGTGATCGCGCTCGACGCCAAGAATGGCAAGGAGCTGTGGCGGCAGAAGGCGGCCGACATCAAGGAAGGCTATTCGATGACGGTCGCCCCGCTGGTTGCCGACGGCGTCGTCATCACCGGAATCTCCGGCGCCGAATTCGGCACAAGGGGCTTCATCGACGGCTGGGATCCGGCGACGGGCAAGCACCTCTGGCGCACCTACTCGATCCCCTCGCCGGACGAACCCGGCGGCGACACCTGGAAGGGCGATACCTGGAAGCTCGGCGGCGGCTCGACCTGGATCACGGGTTCTTATGACCCGGAGCTGAACACGGTGTATTGGGGCATCGGCAATCCCGGCCCGTTCAATTCGTCGGTGCGCCCCGGTGACAATCTCTACACCTGCTCCGTGCTGGCGATGGATCCCAAGACCGGCAAGATCAAGTGGCACTATCAGTTCTCGCCGAACAATCCGTTCGACTATGACTCGGTGGCCGAGATGGTGCTCGCCGACATGAACGTCGAGGGCAAGCCGACCAAGGTGCTGATGGACGCCAACCGCAACGGCTTCTTCTACGTGCTCGATCGCACCAACGGCAAGCTGCTCGCGGCCAATCCTTACGTGAAGGTCAATTGGGCGACCGGGATCGACATGAAGACCGGACGTCCGATCGAGACCGACGTTTCCAAGGACGCGCGCGAGGGCAAGAAGGTCACGGTCTATCCGTCCATCCTCGGAGGCAAGAACTGGGAGCCGATGTCGTTCAACCCGCAGACCGGCCTTGCCTATGCCAACACGCTCAACTTCGGCGGCAAATACAAGGCGGAGCCCGTCACCTTCAAGCAGGGTGAATGGTATCTCGGCATGGATCTGACCGATCCCTGGGAGTTCGGAGACGGACCGCGCGGTCACCTCAAGGCCATCGACCCCCTGACCGGCAAGTCGAAGTGGGAAGCGCCGAGCGATATTCCGCGCTTCTCGGGCGTGCTGTCGACGGCCGGAGGCGTGGTGTTCTCAGGTCAGCTGACCGGCGAGTTCGAGGCCTTCGATGCCGACACCGGCAAGAAGCTCTGGCAGTTCCAGACCGGGTCCGGCATCGAGGGACAGCCGGTGACCTGGCAGCAGGACGGCGTGCAATATGTTGCGGTGACGAGCGGCTATGGCGGCGTCTACTCGTTGTTCTCCGGCGACGAGCGGCTTGCCAAAGTGCCGCCCGGCGGCTCGCTGTGGGTCTTTGCGGTCAAGCAGTAGCCACGGCACGATGCTGAGGGAAGTATCACACAGGACGGTGGCGAGCCTCGCCACCGCCGCGATGCTGACGGTCGCGCTTGCGGCGACCGTTCGCGCCGCGGATGACTCAACCGGCAATCCACTGCAGGCGCAGATCGACCACGGCAAGTCGACCTATGCCGAGAAATGCTCACACTGCCACGGTCCCAACCTGATGAACTCCGGCACCATCACGCCGGACCTGCGCGTCTTCCCGGACGACAAGACGCGCTTCGTCACCACGGTCAAGAACGGCAAGAACAACAAGATGCCGCCCTGGGGCGACATCCTCAGCGACGACCAGATCGGGGATCTCTGGGCCTTCATCTCCAGCCGGAGAAAGCCATGAGGGGCAGGCGCCTTGCCTGGAGCGTTGCTGCCGTTCTTTCCGTGATGGCGTCGGTCGCTCCTGCGGCCGACGATGCTCTGAAGATCTGTCTCGACGAGGACCGGCCGCCGCTCTCGGTGCATCACCGCGGCAAGCCGGATGCCGGCTTCGACCTGCTGCTGGGCAAGGCGGTTGCGGAGCGGCTCGGACGACCGCTGGCGATCCAGTGGTTCGAGAGCAAACTGGACGAGGATTCGAGCCCGCAGCTCGAAGCCAACGCGCTGCTCTCGGATGGGCGCTGCTCGCTCGTCGGCGGCTACGCGCTGACGCAGGATTCGCTCGTCGTGCCCGGGATGAAGACCGCGCGCTTGCCGGATTTCGCCGGCGCCACACGCGACGATCGGCGCCGCCGCGTCCCGCTGGGCGTGCTCGCGCCGAGCCAGCCTTACATCTATTCGCCGATGACGGTGGTGCTCGGACCGAAGGCCCGCGGCCGCAAGATCGGCGACATCGGCGATCTCGCCGGCCTTCGTCTCGTCATCGAAAGCGGATCGCTTGGCGACGCCATCCTGATGACCTTCGACAAGGGACGCCTGATCGACAACATCACCCATCTCGTCCCCGGTCGCGACGATCTCCTCGGCGCGCTCCAGCGCGGCGACCATGATGCGACGCTGATCGATCTTGCCCGCTTCGATGCCCATCGCGCCGCGCACCCCGACACGGCGGTCACGGCGTCAGGGTACTACTACCCGATCGGAGCCAATCGCGGCTATGTCGGGCTCGCCAGCGAAGGCGCACTGATCGAGGCCGTCAACAAGGCGCTGACGGAGCTTGCAGCCGAGGGCAAGATCGCCGAATTCGGCAAGCAGGCCGGCCTCACCTATCTGCCACCGCGCGAGCCCGCGATCCTCGGCGATGTCTGGACCAGGATCATTCAGCGGTGATTGCCTGTCATTCCGGGGCGCCCGCATGGCGACCCCGGAAATCATTCGCCGCAGCGCATGTAGCCAATGACGCGCACCGGCCCGCAGTCCAACCAAAGCCTAGCGCCGGTCGCGGATTTTCCCCTATGATTGCGCGCCTCTGCGGACAAGAAGGGCCGATCGCATGACACCGGATGCAGTCGCCGTCGCCGTTCTGATCATCCTGCTTTTTCCGATGGGCTATTTCACGCTGGCATCGCCCGCCTTCCTGCTGGTGAGGCTCGATATCCAGCCCGTCGCCCAGCTGCTGCGCGGAATGTTCAACGCTCATTTCCTGGTGATGCGCGTCGCCGCTGCCATCGGAACGATGGCTCTCCTCCTCAACGGTCGCCTGCTTGCCGGGCTCGGCGTCGGGACTATCGCAGCCCTGGCGATCTGGGGACGTCGCTGGTTCATGCGAAGGGTCGATGACCAGCTCAGCGCGACGGAGGCCGGCGATGCCGACGCCCCACGTCGGTTGCGCCGGCTGCATTGGAGCGGAATGCTGGTGAACGCGATGCTGCTCGTCGCTCTCCTGGCCGGCATTCCCTATGTTGCGACGACGTAAGCGCGCCGGGAATTCTCAGGCGTGCGCCTAATGCTCGCCCGAGCTGGCCGCGCCCTGCTGCGCCTTGTGGATCGAGGACGGCACCACGCCGAAATATTTTCGGAACACCCGGCTGAAATGCGATGAGCTGGAGAAGCCCCAGGAGAAGGCGACGTCGGTGATGGTCTTGCCGGCATGGGCCTCGAGCTCCTGGCGGCAGTTCTGCAACCGCGCCTGCCAGATGTAGTCGCTCACCGTGGTGCCGCGCTCCGAGAACAGCATGTGCAGATAGCGCTTGGAGCAGCCGAGCTCGGCCGAGATCTGGTCGATGCACAGGTCAGGATCGCGCAAGTGCTCGCGGATGAAGAACTGCGCGCGCACATACGTCGCTTCGGGTCCGACACGATCGAACATCGTGTCGGCTTCGCGCAGCGGCAGCAGCAACAGATCGATCAGCGAATCGGCGACGCCGACAGCGCTGTTCGCCGAGAGCTTCGCGGCCTCGTCAAAGGTGGCATGGACGAAATCGTGGGCGATCCGTCCGGTGCCCGTCTTCGCCGTCAGCTTATAGGCAGGCATCCGCTGCGACGGGAATCCGCGGTCGCGCAGCAGCGCTTTCGGCACGATCACCACGTCGTGACGGGTAAAGGCGGGGCTGATGATCGAATGTGGGCAGGAGACGTCGTAGGCGATGATGTCGCCGGGATTGATTTCGATGTGGCGGCCTTCCTGCTCGAAATAGGACACGCCGTAGGTCTGGAAGTGGATTTTTATGTACGGGTGCTCGTTGCCCTTGGCGCGCGCAAGCGTGTGCGCGATGCGATGCTGGCTGACCTCGATCTGGCAGAGCTTCAGACGCGAGACCGTGGTGTAATCGATGCGACCTTCGAGCGAGGACGCCTCCAGTGGATCGACGTCGAAATAACCGCACAGGCTCGTCAGCCCGTCGATCCAGCTCTGGATCTGCCGCTTCGGCGTCATTCCCATCGTCGAGAGCGTGTGAATGGTGTCGGACATTAATCCAGCCACTGATTTGATCCGGAGATTCGGCGCGAATCGCAACCAGCGCTGCCGGAGCCCTCAGCCATGATTGCGTGACGTTTACCTCGAATTTGAGCGGTCTCTTGCAACGAGCATCATCGTTCCATTGCCACTCCTGAAACTTAATCCTCCGCCTTAGTTGCAGCGCCGTCAAGGGGAACCTGCGCGCAGACGGGGTCTCAAAGGCGCACCGAAGCCGCTGAATTCGCTACTGCAAAATCAAAATCTTCGCCTCCGTGCGCTGTCGAGCAAAACGGCTTCCCTCTTGGGCAAGTTTCCCTATGACGAAGTCGTTAGTGATTGCGGCAGGAACAACAAGAACGGGCCGCTCCCGCACGTGGACCCGTGGCTCTCATCAGGAGGAGGAAACAGCACAGCATCGTTTCTGGTCCCAATCGTGACCGCCCTGCACGAGCAGACGCCGGACGAGAAGCCCGGCGATTCAGCAATGCTTCGGAAACAATAAACGAGACCAACGGAGGAATAACTATGCGCAAGGTGCTACTGGCGACCTATCTCGGCTCTGCGGCGGCTCTCGCCGTCGGCAGCGCTTCAGCCAATGACGAGCTGATAAAGATGTCGCAGAACCCGAAGGACTGGGTGATGCCGGCAGGTGACTATGCCAACACCCGCTATTCCAAGCTGAACCAGATCAACGCTCAGAACGTCGGCAAGCTCCAGGTCGCGTGGACGTTCTCGACCGGCGTGCTGCGCGGCCATGAAGGCGGCCCGCTGATCATCGGCAACGTCATGTACGTCCACACGCCGTTCCCGAACAAGGTCTACGCTATTGACCTTTCCAACGAGAACAAGATCATCTGGAAGTACGAACCGAAGCAGGATCCGAACGTCATTCCGGTCATGTGCTGCGACACGGTCAACCGCGGCCTCTCCTACGGCGACGGCAAGATCATCCTGCATCAGGCCGACACCAACCTCGTCGCGCTCGACGCCAAGACCGGCCAGGTGGCCTGGTCGGTGACCAACGGCAATCCGGCGAAGGGCGAGACCGGCACATCGGCTCCGCTGGTCGTGAAGGACAAGGTCCTGGTCGGCATCTCGGGCGGTGAGTTCGGCGTGCAGTGCCACGTCACCGCATACGACCTCAAGAGCGGCAAGCAGGTCTGGCGCGCCTATTCCGAAGGTCCGGATGACCAGATCAAGTTCGATCCGGCCAAGACGATGTCGCTCGGCAAGCCGGTCGGAGCCGACTCCAGCTTGAAGACCTGGCAGGGCGATCAGTGGAAGATCGGCGGCGGCTGCACCTGGGGCTGGATGTCCTTCGATCCCGCTCTGAACACGGTGTACTACGGATCGGGCAACCCCTCGACCTGGAATCCGAAGCAGCGTCCGGGTGACAACAAATGGTCGATGACCATCTTCGCGCGCGACGCGGACACCGGCACGGCCAAGTGGGTCTACCAGATGACGCCGCACGACGAGTGGGACTATGACGGCGTCAACGAGATGATCCTCACGGATCAGCAGATCAACGGCCAGCCGCGCAAGCTGCTGACTCATTTCGACCGCAACGGCCTCGCCTACACCATGGACCGCGAGAACGGTGAACTGCTGGTCGCCGAGAAATACGATCCGAAGGTGAATTGGACCTCCGGCGTCGACATGAACAAGAGCTCTCCGACCTATGGCCGCCCGAAGGTGCTCGACGCAGCTTCGACGGACAAGGCGGGCGAGGACGTCAACGTGAAGGGCATCTGCCCGGCCGCGCTCGGCACCAAGGACGAGCAGCCGGCAGCCTACTCGCCGGATACGCAGTTGTTCTACGTTCCGACCAACCACGTCTGCATGGACTACGAACCGTTCAAGGTGAGCTACACCGCGGGCCAGCCCTATGTGGGCGCGACGCTCTCGATGTATCCGCCGCAGGGTGAAAGCCACATGGGCAACTTCATCGCCTGGGACGGCAAGACCGGCAAGATCGTCTGGTCGAACAAGGAGCAGTTCTCGGTCTGGTCGGGTGCGCTCGCAACGGCCGGCGGCGTGGTGTTCTACGGCACGCTCGAAGGCTACCTGAAGGCGGTCGATGCCAAGTCCGGCAAGGAGCTCTACAAGTTCAAGACTCCCTCCGGCATCATCGGCAACGTCACCACCTATGAGAACAATGGCAAGCAGTACGTTGCCGTGCTCTCCGGCGTGGGCGGCTGGGCCGGCATCGGTCTGGCGGCAGGTCTGACCGATCCGACCGCAGGTCTCGGCGCCGTCGGCGGCTACGCGGCCCTCAGCAACTACACGGCGCTCGGCGGCACGCTGACCGTGTTCTCGTTGCCGAACTAGGCCTCGCTCAGCATCGCTCCGGCGCGTGGAATCACCTCCACGCGCCGGGTCGTCTCCACCGAACGCCTTCGAGGAAAACTCTCTTGCGTAAAATCTGCTCTGTCGTTGCTGTGATGATGATCTTCGTTGCGTCCGGAGGCGTAGCGGTCGCGGAGGGTCCGGGCGACCCGACCGCGGTGAAGAAGGAAGATGACGGGAAGTGGCTCGATAAGGAGGGAAATCCCACCTACAAGATTTCGGCCGACGGCACCGTGGACTGGTTCACCTATTCCGGATACCGCCGCTATCACTCGGACTGCCATGTCTGTCATGGCCCCGACGGCATGGGCTCGACCTATGCCCCGGCGCTGAAGGATTCGCTGAAGACAATGAGCTATGGCGACTTCCTCGGCGTCGTCGCCTCCGGCCGCAAGAACATCTCGACGGCCTCCGAGAACGTGATGCCGGCCTTCGGCGATAATCCGAACGTCGCATGCTACATGGACGATCTCTACGTCTATCTGCGCGCCCGCTCCACCGAAGCATGGGGCCGGCAGCGTCCCTCCAAGAAGGAGGAGAAAACGGAGGCCTACACCGAGGCGGAAGACGCCTGCATGGGCAAGAAATGAACGCTACGAGGACTGCCGAGACTACCTCTTGGCGCCCTGCGAGAATCTGAGGAGTTCTAAGATGAAGACACGTGCCGCCGTTGCTTTCGAAGCCAAGAAGCCGCTCGAGATCGTCGAGGTCGATCTGGAAGGCCCGAAGGCCGGCGAAGTCCTGGTCGAGATCAAGGCGACGGGCATCTGCCATACCGACGCCTACACGCTCGACGGCTTCGACAGCGAGGGAATCTTTCCGTCGATCCTGGGACATGAGGGAGCGGGCATCATCCGCGAGATCGGCCCGGGCGTGACCTCGGTTAAGCCGGGCGATCACGTCATCCCGCTTTACACGCCCGAATGCCGGCAGTGCAAAAGCTGCCTCAGCCAGAAGACCAATCTCTGCACCGCGATCCGCGCGACGCAGGGCAAGGGCGTGATGCCTGACGGCACCAGCCGCTTCTCCTACAAAGGCAAGCCGATCTACCACTACATGGGCTGCTCGACCTTCTCGAACTTCACCGTGCTGCCCGAGATCGCGGTTGCCAAGATCCGCGAGGACGCACCGTTCGACAAGAGCTGCTACATCGGCTGCGGCGTCACCACCGGGGTCGGTGCCGTGGTCAACACCGCCAAGGTCACGCCGGGCTCCAGCGTGGTCGTGTTCGGCCTCGGTGGCATCGGCCTTAACGTCATCCAGGGCGCGAAGATGGCCGGCGCCGACAAGATCATCGGTGTCGACATCAACGACTCCAAGGAGGAATGGGGCCGCAGGTTCGGCATGACCGACTTCGTCAACCCGAAGAAGATCACCGGCGACATCGTTCAGCACCTCGTCGGCCTAACCGATGGCGGTGCCGACTACACCTTCGACTGCACCGGCAACACCACCGTGATGCGCCAGGCGCTGGAAGCCTGCCATCGCGGCTGGGGCACTTCGATCATCATCGGCGTCGCCGAAGCCGGCAAGGAGATCGCCACCCGCCCGTTCCAGCTCGTCACCGGGCGCAACTGGCGCGGCACGGCCTTCGGCGGCGCGCGCGGGCGCACCGACGTGCCGAAGATCGTCGACTGGTACATGAACGGAAAGATCCAGATCGATCCGATGATCACCCACGTGCTCAAGCTCGAAGAGATCAACAAGGGTTTTGACCTCATGCATGAGGGCAAATCCATTCGTTCAGTCGTCGTGTACTAGCTCGAAAGCCATCACACCAAGGAGGATCGACCCATGACTGTTGCTCTCCATCCCTCGATCGACAACGGCATCAAACAAGGCACCGGCAGCTTTGCCGGCGGTACGCTGGTCTGCAAATGCAACGACCATCCGGTCAAGGTCGGCATCAAAGGCGACGTCGCGCACAATCACGCCTGTGGCTGCACCAAATGCTGGAAACCGCAGGGCGCGATCTTCTCCGTCGTCGCCGTGGTCCCGCGCCAGAACGTCACCGTGCTCGAGAACGGCGATAAGCTCCAGATCGTCGATCCCTCCGCGGTGATCCAGCGCTACGCCTGCAAGGCCTGCGGCACGCACATGTACGGCCGGATCGAGAACAAGAACCATCCGTTCTATGGCCTCGATTTCATCCATCCCGAATTGTTCCAGGAGCAGGGCTCGCAGGCGCCGCAATTCGCCGCCTTCGTCTCCTCGGTGATCGAATCGGGCGTGAAGCCCGAGCAGATGGCCGGCATCCGCTCGCGGCTCAAGGAGATCGGTCTCGAGCCTTATGACTGCCTGTCGCCGGCGCTGATGGACGCGATCGCGACGCATGTCGCGAAAGCCAAAGCCGCCTAGGCAGCCTGCCTGAGCTGGCTGGGCCGCCGAGCCCTTGGCCAGACCTTCTGCGGCTCGCTGGCGCCTATTGCCACCCGCGAGCCGCACGGGTCCCCGGTCCGGGACCACCGCGGCGATGCCGCCGTTTCTGCACCACGCATATGTGAGGGCCATCAGCTCCTCAGTCCTGGTCTCTGAATGACTGCGCGGGGCCGTCTGCTTCCGGCTTGAAGTTCGCGGTGCTTGCGTTCTCCCTCCCTCGACTGAGGCATCCTGCTTCGTCCGCAGTCTTCCTGGCGGACGAAGCCTTTTTCGCGCCGGTTTCGTAAGCACGCGGCATGAAGCCGCGCCCAGCTTTTGACAAACCATCGATGCAATCTTTTCCCGGTGAGAACACTCGGCTGTGAACGCCGGGCCGGAGCGGTCTCTGCTACGATCGCGCCGTCACGATGCCGCGCGAACTACAATCAATTAAGAACAAAACGGGAGGTATCGAGCATATCCAGACATCGCCATTGGTGTTCCTGCCACGTTTCGGGATTTGCCCGCGCGGGATGACGGCAGGATGTGGCGAGACGATGCAAGAACCGTCGCCGACCGGCGACGAGGACTTTGAATTTGGCATGCTTATGAAGAGCGAGGGACGATCATGATCAAGGTAAAGATCAACGGCCAGGAACAGAGCTGGGACGGCGACCCGGATCTCCCGCTACTCTGGTTCCTGCGTGACGAGGCCGGGCTGACCGGCACCAAATACGGCTGCGGCCAGGCCCTGTGCGGTGCCTGCACCGTCATCGTCGACAAGGAAGCGGTTCGCGCCTGCGTCACGTCGGTCAACGACGTTGCCGGACGCGAGGTCACCACGATCGAGGGATTGCACCCCAACGGCGATCATCCGGTGCAGAAGGCTTGGCGCCAGGTCAACGTGCCCCAATGCGGCTTCTGCCAGACCGGCCAGATCATGCAGGCCGCAGCCCTCTTGATGGACAACCCAAAACCCTCGCATGACCAGATCCGCGAGGCGATGTCCGGCAACATCTGCCGCTGCGGCTGCTACCAGCGCATCGAGAACGCCGTCCATCTCGCATCGACGGGAGTGTGACATGAATTTCATCGACAATCCCCGCAAGCTTCGCGGCTTCGAAAAGCATATCGGGATCCAGAAGGTCTCGCGCCGCAGCATCCTGAAGGGGCTCGGCGTCACGGGCGGCTTCGTGCTCGCCGCCCCCGTGATGTCGCGCCAAGCGCTCGCCTATGAAACCGGTGCCGGCAAGATGCCTCACGGCGTCGTGGTCGATCCGCGCGTGTTCGTTTCGGTCGGCCAGGACGGCATCGTCACCATCATCGCGCACCGTTCGGAAATGGGCACCGGCGTGCGCACCAGCCTGCCGCTGATCGTCGCCGAGGAGATGGAAGCCGACTGGTCCAGGGTCAAGGTGCAGCAGGCCCATGGCGACGAGGTCAGGTTCGGCAACCAGGACACCGATGGCTCACGCAGCACGCGGCACTATTTGATCCCGATGCGCCAGATCGGCGCCTCCGCCCGCACCATGCTGGAGCAGGCCGCGGCAAAGCGCTGGGGCGTGCCGGCGACCGAGGTCAAAGCCGTCAATCACGAGGTCGTTCACAGCGCCAGCGGACGCAAGCTCGGCTTCGGCGAGCTCGCCGCCGATGCCGCCAAGGAATCGGTGCCGAGCATTGAAAGCCTCAAGCTGAAGGATCCCAAGGACTTCCGTTATCTCGGCAAGGGACAGGTCGGCATCGTCGATCTTCACGACATCACCACCGGCAAGGCGCGTTATGGCGCGGACGTTCGCTTGCCTGGCATGAAATATGCCGTGATCGCGCGCCCGCCGGTGACGGGCGGCAAGCTGGTCTCGTTCGATCCGGACGCGGCGCTGAAAGTCCCCGGCGTCGAGAAGGTGATGCAGGTGCGCGGCTGGCCATGGCCGTCGAAGTTCCAGCCGCTCGGCGGCGTTGCCGTGATCGCGCGCAACACCGGCGCGGCGATCAAGGGACGCGACGCGCTGAAGCTGGTCTGGGACGACGGTCCGAACGGCAAATACGACTCGGTCGCCTACCGCAAGGAGCTCGAAGAGGCCTCGCGCAAGCCCGGCCTCGTGCTGCGCCAGGAGGGCGATGCGGAGGCTGCCCTCAAGAGCGCCGACAAAGTGATCGTCGGCGAGTACTACATCCCGCATCTCGCCCATGTCGCCATGGAGCCGCCGGTGGCGGTTGCCGACGTCAAGGGCGACAAGGCGGAGATCTGGGCGCCGGTGCAGAGCCCCGGCGGCACGCGCGAGGACGTCGCCAAGACGCTCGGCATTCCCGAGGACAACGTCACCGTCAATGTGACGCTGCTCGGCGGTGGGTTCGGCCGCAAGTCCAAATGCGATTTTGCGCTCGAAGCCGCGCTCTTGTCGAAGGAGCTCGGTGCGCCGGTGAAGGTGCAGTGGACGCGGGAGGACGACATCCACAACGGCTTCCTGCACACCGTCTCGGTCGAGCGGATCGAAGCCGGTCTCGACAAGAACGGCAAGGTGATCGCCTGGCGCCACCGCAGCGTGGCTCCCAGCATCGCCTCGACCTTTGCCGCCGGCACGGTGCATCAGGCACCGTTCGAGATCGGCATGGGTCTCGTCGATATGCCCTTCGAGATCGCCAACATCTCCTGCGAGAATCCGGAAGCAGCCGCACATACCCGCATCGGCTGGTTCCGCTCGGTCTCGAACATCCCGCGTGCCTTCGCCGTGCAGTCGATGGTCGCCGAGATCGCGCAAGCCACCGGCCGCGACCAGAAGGACATGCTGCTCGAGCTGATCGGCTCGCCGCGCATCGTCAAGCCCAACGTGAAGGACCTGTGGAACTACGGCGAACCCCAGGACAGCTACCCGATCGACACCGCGCGCCTGCGCAAGGTGGTCGAACTGGTCGCCGAAAAGGGCGAATGGGGCCGTCAGGTGCCGAAGGGCCACGGCCTCGGCATCGCCGTGCACCGCAGCTTCGTCAGCTACATCGCAACCATCATCGAGGTTGCCGTCGACGACAAGGGCAAGCTGACGGTGCCTCGGGTTGACACCGCGATCGACTGCGGCACCTATGTCAACCCCGAGCGCATCGCCTCGCAGATCGAGGGCGCGGCGATCATGGGGCTCAGTCTCGCCAAGTACGGCGAGATCACGTTCAAGGACGGCAAGGTGCAGCAGAAGAATTTTGACGACTTCCAGGTCATCCGAATGGACGAGTCCCCACTGGTGACCAACGTCTACATCGTGCCGCCCGGACCCGACACGCCGCCGAGCGGCGTCGGCGAGCCCGGTGTTCCCCCGTTCGCACCGGCCCTGATCAATGCGATCTTCGCCGCGACGGGAAAACGCATCCGCTCGCTTCCGATCGGCAAGCAATTGGAGGCATAGGGCATGATCCGGAAAAGTGGACACCGGTTTTCCGGATAGATCATGCCCAACCAAGGGAGCGCGATAGATGTCTATCGCGCTTCGGAACACAAGCGGCCTCGCGCCGTTTGCATCGATCTGACAGGAGCAGATCGATGACCAACATCTCCAAGGCGCTCGCAGTCTCGCTGTCGAGCGCCTTTCTTTTGACCACCACTGGTGCGTTTGCCCAGACCAACACGACGCCGCCGACGACCGCCACGCGGCCGACAGCGCCCGATCAGAACTCGCTTCCCAACGCCAATGCCCCGCCCGCTTCGACCACCCAGACCACGGGGCAGCACAATCCGGACCCGAAGGTTCGCGAAATGAACCAGAAAGAGAAGGGCAAGGTGGAGCGCGAGGGGAAGTAGGCTTTGCAGGCAGCGCCCTTCAGCGCCGTTATGGCCACGGTCCACATCCTCGCCGGTGCCAATTGATGTACCCTCTCCCCCTGTGGGAGAGGGCCGCGAGGCTGGGTGCCACGATCTCGCTTGGGTGAGGGGTTTGCCTCCGCAACAACGGGTCGCACTCGTTACTCGCGGAGAAAACCCCTCATCCGGCGCTTCGCGCCACCTTCTCCCACATCCGCCTTCGCCAGGGCTTCGGCGGACATGAGGGGAGAAGGAAGACAGCGCGCCACAAAAATGCGGCGGACGTTGCCGTCCGCCGCATTCGCCACCCCCCGGCTGCTCCGCATCTTTCGATCCGCCCGCGGAGCTATTTTATTTCTTCAGTGCGAAGACCCAGATGACGCCGCCCTGCGGCACATTGGCTTCGATGCCGATATTGTTGGTCACGAGCGCATCCTGGATCCGCTGCGCATCCACGCCCCATCCCGACTGGATCGCGATGTACTGCGTGCCGTCGATCTCGTAGGACACCGGCATGCCCATGATGCCGGAGTTCGTCTTCTGCTCCCACAGCAGCTCGCCGGTCTTGGCGTTGAAGGCGCGGAAGTTGCGGTCGTTGGTTCCGCCGGCGAAGACGAGATCGCCCGCAGTCGCCGTTACCGAGCCAAACAGCTGCGATTTCGGGAAGTTGTGCTGCCACACCTTCTTGCCGGTGGCGGGATCCCAGGCCTGAAGCTCACCGAAATGATCCGCGCCAGGCTTCGCCTTGAGGCCGATGTCCTCCGGCTTGGTGCCGAGCCAGAGCTCGCCAGGCTTCAGCGCGACCTTCTCACCGGTGAAGCCGCCGCAGAAATTCTCGTTGGCGGGTACGTAGACGAGACCGGTTTTCTGGCTGTAAGCCGCTGACGGCCAGTCCTTGCCGCCCCAAAGCGAGGGGCAGAACTCCACGCGTTTACCGAGGACCGGCTTGTGCGCGGGATCGACGATCGGCTTGCCGGTCTCGGGTTCGATGCCCTTCCAGACGTCGGTGGAGACGAACGGCCAGCCGGCGACGTAGTTGATCTTGGTCGGTGTCCGCTCGAGCACCCAGAAAATCGCGTCGCGTCCCGGATGGACCAGACTCTTGATGTTGCGGCCATCGCGCTGCAGGTCGATCAGCATTGGCGCTTCGACCTCGTCCCAGTCCCAGGAATCGTTCTGGTGATACTGGTGATGGGTCTTGATCTTGCCGGTGTTGGGATCGAGCGCGAGCACCGATGATGTGTAGAGATTGTCGCCGGGATGCGAGTCGCCGGGCCAGGGCGCGGCGTTGCCGACGCCCCAATAGATCGTCTTGGTCTCCTTGTCGTAATTGCCGGTCATCCAGGCCGAGCCGCCGCCGTTCTTCCAGTCGTCGCCCTGCCAGGTGTCATGGCCGGGCTCGCCTTCGCCCGGAATGGTGAAGGTGCGCCACAGCTCCTTGCCATCCTTGGCATCGTAGGCGGCGACATAGCCGCGCACGCCGAACTCGCCGCCGGAGCCGCCGACGATGACCTTGCCGTCGACGATGAGCGGCATCAGGGTCATGTACTGGCCCTTCTTGTAGTCCTGCACCTTGGTGTCCCACACCACCTTGCCGGTCTTGGCATCCAGTGCGACGACGTGATCATCCGTCGTGGCAAGGTAGAGCTTGTCCTCCCAGAGGCCGACGCCGCGGCTGGTCGGATGCAGCTGGAACAGATCATCGGGGAGCTGCCGCTTGTAGCGCCAATATTCGTCGCCGGTCTTGGCGTTCAACGCGATCACCTGCCCCATCGGGGTCGCCACGAACATCACGCCGTTGTTGACGATCGGCGGCGCCTCGTGGCCTTCGATGACGCCTGTGGCAAAGGTCCAGACCGGTGTGAGGTTTTTCACGTTGGAGGTGTTGATCTGGTCGAGCGGGCTATAGCCGTGCCCGTCATAGGTGCGCCGGTAGAGCATCCAATTGCTTGGCTCCGGATTTTCCAGCCGCTGCGCGGTGACCGGAGAATAATTCTCGATCGGGCCCGACACGGCGGCCGTCGAGGCGAGGCAGGTGAAGGCGACGAAGCCGGACAGGTACCATTGCTTCCTGGTCATGGACGTTCCCCTTTTTCATCCGTTTGAATTCTTGTGAATTCTTGTCGTTCGTCCCGTCGTCCGCCCATCGGCGGAGGCGGCCTCTCGTGACGCGGGCAATGGCCCGTACCATCCATCATCCTGGCTGCGCGGCACCTACCTTTCCGATGAAGTTGCCGGCGACGCTCAGCGAACCGTCAGCGAGCGCCAACGGCAGCGCTGCAAGCCGTCGCGGCGCCGGCCCGAACACGACCTGCGCGCCCGCGCGGGGATCGTATTCGGAGTTGTGGCACATGCACTTGAGCACCTCCTTGTCACCGACATCGCTCTTCACCCAGGCGGTGACGGGGCAGCCCGCATGCGAGCAGATCGCAGAATAGGCGATGATGCCGTCGACGGCCCGCGCGCGGGTCTTCTCGTCGAGCTCGGCGGGATCGAGCTTGATGATCAGGATCTCGTTGAGCCGTGAGGCACTGCGCACCACCGCTGTGTTGGGATCCTTCGGCCAGGCATGAACCGGCGGTCCGCCCGCCGTCAGATCGGCCGCAGTGATGAGTTTCCCTTCCTTGTCGCCCTCGGAAAAGACGAGCAGATCGCCTTTCTGCGGCCGCTCGTCGGAGCCGGGCGGATCATCTGCACGCGCGTGGGTGGAACAGCCGAGACATGCGGTGGTCGCAAGCGCACCCAGCAGCAGGATTCGTCGCGTCTGCCTCGTGCCTGCGTCAACGTCGGGTTCCGCAGGACCCTCGGAGAACGAGGAATTGGGATCGAACGATGCACAAACCATACGCGCTAGCAGGCGCTGGAACTCTGCCGAAAAGAAGGCGAAGAATTGGCGCCGCAATGCATCAATATGGCTTTGCTCGCGTGGATTGAACGAGAACGGCCGCAAGCGAGCGCGTTTTCGCGAATTCCATATCGGAAATGCGCGGACGGCATGATGATTTTGCAGATCAGCCCGACGATGTAGGAATTGGTGCAACGCGCCAATCACCGGCGACGCGAGCCGCGCGTTTTTTCAGCAGGCATTCTGTATGTCACGACCTGAGCACGTGACGCGGCGAAGCGATGCGGCCCGCAACAGTTGCCGATGCCATTTCAAAACTGTCGGCGATACGACGCGCCTTGTCGATGAACAGCGCAGCCGCCGCCGGCGGACAGACTTCGCGCGCGGTCTGTTCGAACAGGTCAAGCCAGCGGTCGAAATGGCCGCCAGCCAGGCTCAGCGGCAGGTGCGTCCGCATCGGCGAGCCGTGATAGCGACCGCTCATCAGCACGACCGACGACCAGAAATCCCGGAGCTTGGCGAGATGCTCGTCCCAGTTCTGGACGATCGCAAAAACCGGACCAAGCAGCGCGTCCTCGCGCACGCGCCCGTAGAAGCGCGTGACCAGTTCCCCGATCATCTCCTCGGTGATCCCGGTGCGCTCGATCGCGTCCTGACTCAGCAGGTTCCGCCGCGCAGCCGCCGCCTCGCGCTCGGCCTTCAATCGATCCGACATGTCCTCTCTTGTCCGTCTGTTGTTCCCGCGAGCCGTCCATTCGTTGTCGGGCCGATTGCACGCGGCGTCTTTGTCGCAGCGCAAATTGCGGGATGTGGCGGCGGACGCAGAGTGCCCGCCGCCAATGCCTTCATCAGGCGCTATAGATGTAGAAGCCCTGCCCGGTCTTGCGGCCGAGATGGCCGGCATCGACCATCTCTTTCAGCAGCGGCGCAGGCCGATATTTAGGATCGTTGAAGCCCTTGTAAAAGACCTCCATCACCGAGAGCACGGTGTCGAGCCCGACGAGATCGGCAAGCGCCAGCGGCCCGATCGGATGGTTGCAGCCGAGCTTCATGCCGGCATCGATCTCTTCCGCCGTCGCGATCCCCTCCTGGAGCGCGAAGATCGCTTCGTTGATCATCGGGCAGAGGATGCGGTTGACGGCAAAGCCCGGGCTGTTCTTCGCCGTGATCGCCACCTTGCCGACGCGGTTGGCGAAATCCAGCGCCTTGGCGTGGGTTTCGTCGGAGGTCTGCAAGCCGCGGATCAGTTCCAGCAACGCCATCACCGGCACCGGGTTGAAGAAGTGCATGCCGATGAAGCGGTCGGGACGATCGGTTGCCGCTGCAAGCTTGGTGATCGAAATCGACGAGGTGTTGGTCGCGATCAGCGTACGCGGCGACAGCGTGGCACAGAGATCCTTCAGGATCTTGACCTTGAGCTCCTCGTTCTCGGTGGCAGCCTCGATGACGAGGTCACAATCCGACAGCTTCGCCCGATCGGTCGTGCCGGTGATGCGCTTCAGCGTCGCCTCGCGATCGGCCGCCGACATCTTCTCTTTCTTGACCAGGCGGTCGAGGCTGCCGCCGACGGTCGAAAGCCCACGGTTCACGGCCGCATCGGAAATGTCGACCATCACGACTGAGAGTCCGGCCGCGGCGCAAACCTGCGCGATGCCGTTTCCCATGGTCCCTGCCCCGATGATGCCAACGGTTTGGATCATTGCGTCACATCCTTCATCTTTGCGGGCGAGCCAGTAGCAGCCGGCCCCATTGTTCCTGCATCAGGGTCTAGCACCGTCACCGGGCGGGTGCGACCTGATCCTGTCCCTTCCTAAGTGCATCCACGGGCGGAATAAAGCGGTCCACGGCCGCACCGCGCCAGGATTTGGGCTCCTCCCTGCCCGAAATGGCCGGATCTTGTGCCCTGCGGCCCCTGCACAGCTCGATGAAGGCCCGGCGTCGGGCGCCCGATCCATATGGACCAAAGCTCACCTGAGCACCCCGAATTGTGACCCCTTGATTGTGGCGGCCGCAGCGGCCAGAACCGGTGCAGTTGCCATCCGAGGATGTGCATGGGGGGGGGGGACCCGGCTCGCCATCGACGCCGGCCGAAGCTGTCAGGGGGGCTGCCAAGGATGAAGGAGTGCGCGACAGACGTGGTCACCGGCATCGAGCCGGCGCAACAGCGTCAGGCCGGATGAACGATTTCGCGCGATCCGTCGGTGCCGCCTTCACGCTAATCGGCGAAGCCGACGCCGAGCTGCTGGGCATCGTCGCATTGTCCGTACGGGTCAGCCTGAGCGCCAGCATCATCGCGCTCCTGATCGGCGCGCCGTTCGGGGCCCTGCTTGCGATCACTCGTTTCCGGGGGCGTCAGGTCATCGTCATTCTGACCAATGCGCTGCTCGGCCTTCCGCCCGTCGTGGTCGGGCTTGCTCTCTATCTGCTGCTGTCGCGGTCCGGCCCGCTCGGAGCTGCGGGCTTGTTGTTCACGCCGGCCGCCATGGTGATTGCGCAGACGCTGCTGGCCACGCCGATCGTGGTGGCGCTGGTGCACCGGCCGGCAAGCCTGCTGTGGGCGGAATACGGCGACCTGGCGCGGATCGATGGGCTATCGGCGCTGCGCAGCATGGCCCTCCTGTTCGCGCTCGGCCGGACCTCGTTGCTGACGGCCTTTCTCGCGGCGTTCGGGCGCGCCATTGCGGAAGTCGGCGCCATCATCATCGTCGGAGGCAACATCCGCGGCTTCACCCGCACGATGACGACAGCGATCGCGCTGGAAACCAGCAAAGGCGATCTGCCGCTGGCGCTCGGGCTCGGACTGATCCTGCTCGCCCTGAGCGTCGCGGTGTCGACCGTCGCCTTCGTGTTAGTGGGACGCGTTGGGGAAAAATAGCTGCTCGCCGCCGACCTTGTATCCGGCTATCGCTTCCTGCCCCTTCGACGAGATCAGCCAATCGATGAAGGCCTGCCCGTCCTTCGCCTTCACATTCGGATGCTTTTCAGGATTCACCAGCATGACGCCGTACTGGTTGAAGAGCCGCTTGTCACCCTCGGTCAGGATGGCGAGTTCGCCACGGTTCTTGAACGACAGCCAGGTGCCGCGGTCCGACAGGAGATAGGCGTTCGACGATGAGGCCATGTTCAGCGCCGGGCCCATGCCCTGACCAATCTCCCGGTACCAATTGTCTTTGCCGGTACTGAGGTCGACACCCGCCTCTTTCCATAATCGCAGCTCGGCCGCGTGCGTGCCGGACTTGTCGCCGCGCGAGATGAACGGCGCCTTGGCCGCGGCGATCTTGCGCAGCGCATCGGTGACGTCCTTGCTGCCGGCGATCTTCGCGGGGTCGCTCTTCGGGCCGACGATGACGAAGTCGTTGTACATCACGTCGAAGCGCTTCACGCCCTGCCCTTCGGACATGAACTTGTCTTCGGCCGCCCGGTCGTGGACGAAAACGACGTCTGCGTCCCCGCGCCGCCCGATGTCCAGTGCCTGACCGGTGCCCACGGCGACGACCTTCACGCTGATGCCCTCAGCCTTCGCAAACAGCGGCAGCAAATGGCCGAACAGCCCAGACTGTTCCGTCGAGGTGGTCGAGGCCACGGTGATGGTGCGGTCCTGTGCGAATGCGATGGTGGACCAGAGCAGAACCGCTCCGATCGTGACAAGCTTCCTCATGCGCCGTCCTCGACCCGACAATGACGGTCCTGAATAGCCGCTGGCGATGACGGCGGGAAGCCCACCTTAGGTCGCAACGACAATTGATGCGCGCGCGTGTGGAGGAAGCGCGAACTCCAATTCGCTAAGCGGGATGAAATTCGCCACGCACAGTGGACGCGTGGATGTTCTGCAATTGGTCCTCCCTACATTGACACGGATGTGACGGCCGGGGCAGGTTTTCACATTGCTCGCGAATCAGCGATAGCCTCACGCCGAGTACCTCTTGGACAACTCCCAGTGCTTTCGAGACTGATATCGTTGCTGCGCCGCATCCCTGCGGTGAACTGGGCGTTTACCCGACTTCGGCCCTCGCCGCACAGCGGCAACATTGAGGCCACGCCGATCGCCACAGATGCTTCGCCCGCCGTCGTCGAAGACGTCGCGGCCACTGCTCAAGCGCCAATCGCCGAGATCGGCACCGACCTGGTACATGGCGACGCTGACCTCGCCACCCAGGCTCCGGTCGCGGAGAACAACGCGGCTGTGTCTGGCATCGCGGAGAATCCGTCCGACGATATCTGCATCAGCGAGGACTCATCGCCGGAAAGCGTAACGGAAATCGAGGCACCCGCGACGGCACCCGTCGCCGAGGAGGTGTTGGTTTCATCGGCCGATGCGGAGAACGAGCCAGTTGCGGGTTCTGATCTCGCCGGCATTGGCGAAGCATCGCCCGCTGGCACGCCCGCTGAAGTCGATTCCGTCGTCGCAGAAGAGGTTGTGGTTTCATCATCAGACGTCGCGACCGCTTTGACTGATGCTTCGGATGCCGTCGTCGAGGCTGCCCCCTCGCCCGAGGTTTCCACCGGGATCGAAATGGTCGCCGTCGAAGCAATCCCGGTCCTCCTCGGCGAGGCCGATAGCGTTCCGGCTAATGTCTCTGGAACCCCTGCCGACAGCGGCGGCCCAGCGCCCCCCGTCGAGATCGCGCCGGCCCCCGCAAACGATCTTCCGCTCGCCACAGCCACTGCGACGGCAGCGGACGAGCCATCCAGCGACGTCACCGACATCGAACCGACTCCGGCTCTCGCGTGTCCTTCTCCAGAGATCCGCAGCGCACCGAAAGTTCGCGCGAGAGCCGCGGAGCCCGCCGATCGCACCGCGTTGATCCGGCAGCGCTGGGCGGAGAGCGGAATCAGGATGTGGAATCCGCGGCTTCACGGCACCGGCGAGGCCGCGCTGAACATCCAGGGGAGCGTCGGGCTGCTGCCGCCGGCGCCCGGCGAGACAATGCCGCGCTACGACAAGCTGGAATTCAAGATGCTCGGCGGACAGATCGTCTGTGAGGGCGTCATCGTCGAGGCGCCCGTACAGGCGAGCCATCGCAGTTTCACGCGGCTCGCCGAGCCGCGGACCGTCGAGCGGATCCGCGAACCGGCGCGGGAGCGCCGGGCCGTTCCCGCCTGATCCTTTCTTCTGCGACCACCGTCACGATGTGCTAGGCTGATGTCCCGATATGGGAGGTCGCATATGCGCGCAAGGCCGTTGCTTCTAGTCGTGATCGCCTTTGCGATCTCACAGCCGGCACTCGCCGCGGGCAAACGGCCACGTCCTGCAGCCACGGCTGCTCCCGCCACCGATCCGGCAGCGCCCTACAAGGCCGATCGACTCTCTTCCTCACGCGGAGAGACGATCCTGAACACGCCCGGCCAGACCACCGTGCTGACGCGACAGGTCCTCGACGACATGAACGCGACGAGCCTGAGAGGCGCGATGCGCTCGACCGCCGGGGTGACGATCGGACGCTAGGCGTTGTGCACGCCTTTCGGCCGAAATGCCGCCATTCCGACCCGGAGTCTCCGACATGAAACAGTTGCCCCGGAAGCCGGCCGCAACGTAACCTCGGCGCCGGTCGAGCCCCGGCAACCGTCCGATGAAAAAACTGTGGGAGGCAAATCATGAGAAGACTCGCGGCCGCGCTTTGCGCGCTGGCTCTGTTCGCAACTGGCGCGCAAGCGCAGACCATCAAGGATTTCCTCGGAGCGGTGATGCAGAAATGGACGGCGCCGTTCGAGCCGTTCCAGCTCATCGGCAACATCTACTATGTCGGGACCGAAGGCATTGCCGTCTACGTCATCAGGACATCGCAGGGCCTGATCCTGATGGACACGGCGATGCCGCAGTCGACCGGCATGATCAAGGACAATATCGCAAAGCTCGGCTTCAAGGTCGCCGACATCAAGGTAATCCTCAACACGCATGCGCATCTCGACCACACCGGTGGCTTCGCCGAGATCAAGAAGGAGACCGGCGCGCAGCTCGTGGCCGGCGAGCGCGACAAGCCGCTGCTCGAAGGCGGCTACTATCCCGGCGACGAGAAGAACGAGGCTCTCGCCTTCCCGCCGGTGAAGGTCGATCGTGTCGTGAAGGAAGGCGACAAGATCACGCTCGGCGACACCACGCTGACGGCGCATGCGACGCCCGGCCACTCGCCGGGTTGCACGAGCTGGCAGATGACCGCCAAGGACGGCAAGGAAGACCGCGAGGTGCTGTTCTTCTGCAGCGGCACGGTTGCGCTGAACCGGCTGGTCGGCCGGCCGACCTATCCCGGCATCGTCGACGATTACCGCGCGAGCTTCGCCAAGGCCAAGGCGATGAAGATCGACGTGCTGCTCGGGCCGCATCCGGAGGTCTATGGCATGCAGGCCAAGCGCGCGCAGATGAAGGAGGGCGCGCCGAACCCGTTCGTCAGACCGGGAGAGCTTGCAACCTACGTCACCGGCCTGTCGGAAGACTTCGACAAGCAGCTCGCCAAGCAGACCGCAGCGCTCCAGCCTGCGAAATAGCCCTCATCTGGCCTCTGCATCGATGGTGCTCCTCACCTCTCGCCGACGGTGAGGGGGACCGAGCCCACCGGCTGCCACGATGGTTGGCAGGCCGTAGCTGCGGTGAATACGGGCCACTTGTGTCTGAGACACAGGCCCCTTGCCGGCCGGACATCCTTAACGAGACCTCACCAATGCACGCGACCGGAACCTCCTGAGGTAGCGTGCAACCGGTGCTGGCCTTCCGCGCACGCCCCGGTCTAACGCGCCCTTTACCCGGACCGTGCAAGATCGCCCGCGTTTTCAGGGATTCCGGGGTTCGTATTTCAATGCCTATTGCCGATTTGAAGTCTCAACTTGCCGCCGCGATGCGGTTGTTTCGCGTTCCCGCCGACAATCCGGATCTGGCACGCGCGCAGTTCGACGCGTTCTCCAAGCTGATCCCGCTGCTCTATTTCATCCTCATCAGCAACACGATCGCAGTCGCCTACACCTATCTGAACGTGGCGCCGGACTGGTTGACGATGATCGTGCCGAGCGTGCTGACAGTGCTCGCAGGCTTGCGGACCTTCTGGTGGCTACGCCAGCGTCACCTCGTGCGCAGCGATGCCGACATCCTGCGCAATCTGCGCGCCACCAACTGGCTGACCCTGCCGATCGGCGCCGGCTTCACCGCCTGGTCCTTCGCACTCTATGCCTACGGCGATCCCTTTGCCAAGAGCCAAGTCGCCTTCTACATGGCGGTCACCGTGATCGGCTGCAGCTTCTCGTTGATGCATTTGCGCTCGGCCGCGTTGATCGTGACGCTGATCGTCGACGTGCCCTATGTGCTGTTCTTCTTCGCCACAGGCGAGCCGACGCTGAAGGCGATCGCGGTCAACAATCTCCTGGTTTCCGGCGCGATGGTGACGGTGCTGTTCATCTACTATCGCGATTTCGCCGATCTCGTCGCCAGCCGCAAGTCGCTGCTCGCGCAACAGGGGGCGACGCAGGCGCTCTCGGACGAGAACTTCCGCCTCGCCAATCTGGATTCCCTCACTGAACTGCCGAACCGCCGCCGCTTCTTCGCCGAGCTCTCGAGCGCCTTCAACGATGCCGAACGCAGAAACGTTCGCGTCGCGGTCGGCATCATCGATCTCGACGGCTTCAAGCCGATCAACGACAATTACGGCCACTCGGTCGGCGATCGCGTCCTGATCGAGGCGGGCCGGCGTATCCGCGAGGTCTGCGAAGGCTTCGGCCCGCAGCGGGTCGAATTCGCCCGCCTCGGCGGCGACGAGTTCGGCCTCGTCGTGTGCGGCGACCCCGACGATGCGGATCTGCTCCGGCTCGGCCAGCGCATTGGCGACCAGGTCAAGCTTCCCTACCAGCTCGACACCGGCCATACCGGGCCGTCGTGCTCGATCGGATTCGCATCGTTTCCGGACTCCGCGACGACGCCGGAAGCGCTCTACGAGTGCGCCGACTACTCGCTCTATCATGCCAAGCGCCATCTGCGCGGCCGCACCGTGATCTTCTCGAGCGAGCTCGAGGCCGAGATCCGCAGTCGCGGGGTCATCGAGAATTTGCTGCGCACCGCCGATTTCAGCACCGAGATGGGCCTGGTCTTCCAGCCGATCGTCGACGCCATGAGCGAGCACACCGCCGGCTTCGAGGTCCTGGCGCGCTGGCGCAGCGCCCGCCTTGGCCTGGTTTCGCCGGCCGATTTCATTCCGGCCGCCGAGCGCATCGGGCTGATCCGGCCGCTGACCCGGGCGCTGCTGGTGCGCGCACTCGCCATCGCCAAGACATGGCCCGATCACATCCGCCTCTCGTTCAACCTTTCTGCGCACGACGTTTGCGCGGCGGAGGGTATTTTGCCGCTGATCTCCATCATCGAGAAGAGCGGGCTAGCGCCACACCGGATCGACTTCGAGATTACCGAGACCGCCGTCACCTTTGACTTCGTGCGCGCGCAACAGTCGATCGCGACGCTGAAGGCGATGGGTTGCGGCATTTCGCTGGACGATTTCGGCACCGGCTATTCGTCGCTGAGCCACGTCCACCGCCTGCCGCTGGACAAGATCAAGATCGACCGCAGCTTCGTTTCCGACATCAACGAGAATCCCGTCAGCCACAAGATCATCAAATCGCTCACGGGCCTCTGCGACGACATGGAGATCGCCTGTGTCGTCGAGGGCGTCGAGACCCGCGCCCAGCTCGACAGCCTGCGCCGCCTGGGATGCGACTTCATCCAGGGTTACTATTTCGCCAAGCCCATGCCGGGCGATGCGATTGGAGACTATCTGGTGAAGGAACAGCTGCGCCTCGAAGGCACTAAGGCCAAGGTCATTGCGTAAAGTCAGACCGCGCAGTAGCTCACAGCCTTCATAGCGCAAGAAGCCGGCAGATCCGCAAGTTCATCTACGCGACGCCGATTCCGCCCGATCTCGCCGCCATCGTCCGCGACGCCGTCCAGACCTTCATGGACGGTGCCGAGACGACGATGACAAGGCTGCTGCAATGGGACGGCGCTACTTCGACAGGCTCGGCAGATCGAGCCCCCTGTCGCGGGCGCAGTCGATCGCGATCTCATAGCCAGCATCGGCGTGGCGCATGACGCCGCTCGCAGGATCGTTCCACAGCACGCGCTCGATGCGCTTCGCCGCCTCCGGCGTGCCGTCGGCGACGATGACCATGCCGGCGTGCTGCGAATAGCCGATGCCGACGCCACCGCCATGATGCAGCGACACCCACGTCGCGCCGCTGGCGCAATTGAGCAGCGCATTGAGCAGCGGCCAATCGGACACCGCATCCGATCCATCCTTCATCGCCTCGGTCTCGCGGTTGGGGCTCGCCACCGAGCCGCTGTCGAGATGATCGCGGCCGATCACGATCGGCGCCTTCAATTCACCACGCGCCACCATCTCGTTGAAGGCAAGGCCGAGGCGATGACGATCGCCAAGGCCAACCCAGCAAATCCGCGCCGGCAGGCCCTGGAATTTGATGCGCGCCTTCGCCATGTCGAGCCAATTGTGCAGATGCTCGTCATCAGGCATCAGCTCTTTCACCTTGGCGTCAGTCTTGAAAATGTCCTCGGGATCGCCCGACAGCGCGGCCCAGCGGAACGGCCCGACGCCCCGGCAGAACAAGGGACGAATATAAGCGGGAACGAAGCCGGGGAAATCGAACGCGTTCTTCAGGCCCATATCCTGCGCCATCTGGCGAATGTTGTTGCCGTAGTCGAGGGTCGGAATGCCCTGCGCATGGAAATCCAGCATGGCCTGGACGTGCTCGACCATCGACGTCTTCGAAGCGCGCTCGACCGCCTTCGGATCGGCGGCGCGCCTGGCCTCCCATTCCGCGAGCGTCCAGCCCTTCGGCAAGTAGCCGTTGATCGGATCATGCGCGCTGGTCTGGTCGGTGACGATGTCGGGCTTGACGCCGCGACGCACCAGCTCCGGGAAAATCTCTGCGGCATTGCCGAGCAGGCCCACCGAGACCGCCTTCTTCGTCTTCGCGGCCTCCGTCATGACCGCGAGCGCTTCGTCGAGCGTTGCAGCTTGGCGATCGAGATAGCCGGTACGCAGGCGCATCTCGATGCGGCTCGGCTGGCATTCGACCGCGAGCATCGACGCACCGGCCATGGTCGCCGCCAGCGGCTGCGCCCCGCCCATGCCGCCGAGGCCAGCGGTGAGAATCCATTTGCCGGCAAGGCTGCCGCCGTAGTGACGACGGCCGACCTCGACGAAGGTTTCATAGGTGCCCTGCACGATGCCCTGGCTGCCGATATAGATCCAGGAGCCCGCCGTCATCTGGCCGTACATCATCAGGCCCTGACGATCGAGCTCGTTGAAATGATCGAGCGTCGCCCAGTGCGGCACGATGTTCGAGTTTGCGATCAGGACGCGCGGAGCATCGGCATGGGTGCGGAAGACGCCGACCGGCTTACCGGACTGCACCAGCAGCGTCTGGTCGCCTTCGAGCTTGCGCAAGGCCGCAACGATCCGGTCAAAGCTCTCCCAGTCACGCGCGGCGCGGCCGATGCCGCCGTAGACGACGAGCTCGCTCGGGCGCTCGGCCACTTCAGGGTCGAGGTTGTTCATGAGCATGCGCAGCGGCGCTTCCGTCAACCAGCTCTTGGCGCTGATGTCGCTGCCGCGGGGCGCGCGGATGGTGCGGTCGTTGTCCAGTCGGCGGTTCATGCGGAAGACCTCTTCAGTCAAGTCTCGTTTCATCAAGTCTTGGAAACGGATCGGTTGGAAGCGCCGTGAGCGCGATGGTCGGCAGCGCATCGGCTTCGATCAGCGCGGCGGCCTTGGCGAGATCGCCCGCCATGTAGCGGTCGGCGCCAAGCGCGGGCACCTGCTCGCGCAGCTCGGAAATGACGGCGGCCAGCGGCGCGCTGGTCGCATGCGGCGCGCGCAGCGTGATGCCTTGCGCGGCGACCAGAAGCTCGATGCCGAGAATTGCGGCGAGATTGTCGGCCATATCGGACAGGCGCCGCGCCGCATGTGCGGCCATCGACACATGGTCCTCCTGGTTGGCACTGGTCGGCGTCGAATCGATCGAGCAGGCGAGCGCGCGCTGCTTGTTCTCGGCATAGAGCGCGGCCGCCGTCACCTCGGCGATCATGAAGCCGGAGTTGATGCCGGGATCGGGGGTGAGGAACGGCGGCAGGCCGAAATTCAGCGCGGGATCCACCAGCGTCGCGATGCGTCTCTCGCTGATCGCGCCGATCTCCGACAGCGCCAACGCGATGGTGTCGGCGGCGAAGGCGACCGGCTCAGCATGGAAATTGCCACCGGAGACGATCTCGCCGGTCTCGGCCAGCACCAGCGGATTGTCCGTGACGGCATTGGCCTCGACGATCAACGTATGCGCGGCCTGCGTGATCAGGTCGAGCGCTGCGCCCGCGACCTGTGGCTGGCAGCGCAGGCAATAAGGATCCTGCACGCGCTCGTCGCTTTCGAGGTGAGAGAGGCGGATGTCGCTGCCGTCGAGCAAGGCCATGAGTGTTTCAGCCGCCGCGATCTGCCCGGCATGGCCACGCAGCGCCTGGATTTCGGGACGGAACGGCGCCGTCGAGGCCATCGCCGCATCCACCGACAATGCGCCGGTCACGAGCGCGGCACGGGCGAGGCGAAATGCACGCAGCACGCCTGATATGGCATAGGCGGTCGAGAATTGCGTGCCGTTGATCAGCGCAAGACCTTCCTTGGGCCCGAGGGTCAGCGGCGCGAGACCGGCGGCCTTGAGGGCCTCGGCGCCCGCCACCGTTTTTCCGTCAACGATCGCCTGTCCTTCCCCGATCATCACGGCCGTCATATGTGCAAGCGGTGCAAGGTCGCCGGAGGCGCCTACGGAGCCCTGCTGTGGCACCAGCGGATAGACATTCCGCGCCAGCATGTCCTGCAGCTGCTCGATCACCTCGCGGCGCACGCCGGAGGCGCCACGCCCGAGCGAGATGATCTTCAGCGCCATCATCAAGCGGATGATCGGCTCGGGCGTCGCCGGGCCGACGCCGCAGCAATGCGAGACGATGAGATTGCGCTGGAGCAGCACGGTCTGGTCCGGCGGGATGCGCTTCGATGCGAGCTTTCCGAAGCCGGTGTTGATGCCGTAGACGGGGACATCCGCGCGCGCCGCTCTTGCGACGATCTCCGCCGCTGCCTCGATGCGCGGCCAGAATGAGGGATCGAGCACGACGGGCGCACCGTCGAGCACGCGCGCGAGATCATCGAGCCTCACCGCCCCCGGCTTGACGACGATCGAGGTGTCCTGCTCCATCATTGCCCCCTCCAAACCCGGCGGTGCAGCGGATTGAAGCCGATGCGGTAGACCAGCTCGGCCGGGCGCTCGATGTCCCAGATCGCAAGGTCGCACCACTTGCCGGCCTCTAACGTGCCGGCCTCCTCGAGCACACCGAGCGCCCGCGCACCTTCGCGTGTGACGCCGGCGAGGCACTCGGCCACATTCATCCGGAACAGTGTCGCGCCCATGTTCATGGCGAGCAGCAGCGAGGTCAGCGGCGAGCTGCCGGGATTGCAGTCGGTCGCCAGCGCCATGGGAACACCATGCTTGCGGAACGCCTCGACCGGCGGCTTCTGCGTCTCGCGGATGAAGTAGAACGCACCGGGCAGCAGCACCGCCACCGCACCGGACTTCGCCATTGCGGCAGCGCCGGCTTCGTCGGTGTGCTCCAAGTGATCGGCCGACAGTGCGCCGTATTTTGCGGCAAGCGCGGCGCCGCCGAGGTTCGACAGCTGGTCGGCATGGAGCTTCACGGGCAGCCCAAGCCCTCTCGCGGACTCGAACACAAGTGCGGTCTGCTCGGCCGAGAACGCGATCCCTTCCATGAAGGCATCGACGGCATCGGCAAGGCCGGCCTTGGCGACCGCGGGCAGCATCTCCTTGCAGACGAGATCGATGTAGCGATCCTTGTCGCCATCGGCCTCGACCGGTAGCGCATGCGCGCCGAGAAAGGATGTTCGGATCGCAACGGGCCGCTGGCGACCGAGAATTCGCGCGGCGGAGAGTTGCCGCATCTCGGTTTCAACATTGAGGCCATAGCCGGACTTGATCTCGACGGTGGTCACGCCCTCGCCGATCAGCGCATCGAGCCGCGGCAGCGCACTTGCGACGAGCCCGGCTTCGCTCGCCTTGCGCGTCGCAGCCACCGTCGAGACGATGCCGCCGCCGGCGCGCGCGATCTCTTCGTAGCTTGCGCCCTTCAGACGCAGCTCGAATTCATGCGCACGGTTGCCGCCGTAGACCAGATGGGTGTGGCAGTCGACGAGCCCGGGCGTGATCCAGCGCCCCTCGCAATCGATCCGCTCGATCGCATCCGCATCAACAGGAAAATCCGCCTGAGCACCCGCGTAGACGATACGGCCCCCGCGCGCGGCGATCACACCATGCTCGATCTCCCCGAGATCGGGACGGTCGGCCCGCATCGTCGCGAGACGGGCATTGTGCCAGATCCGGTCGAAGCGCTCTGCCATGAGGATATCCATTCGCCGTCGGATGCTTGACTTATATGTCTAGACATATAATCGTAAGCCGGTTCTGTCCAGCCGGCGTGTAATCATGACCCGACTGCATTTCGCTTCCGCGCTCCTGCCTTCGGGCTGGGCCAATGACGTGCAGGTGGTCGTCGCCGCCGGCGCGATCGCAGCGGTGACGCCGGGCGTGGCGCCGGCCGCCGGCGACGAGCGCCACGCGATCGCGCTTCCTGGACTGGCGAGCCTGCACAGCCACGCGTTCCAGCGCGGCATGGCGGGGCTTGCCGAATTGCGCGGCGATTCCACCGACACGTTCTGGACCTGGCGCGAGACGATGTATCGCTTTGCGCTGGCAATGACCCCCGACGACGTCGCGGCGGTCGCGACGCTGCTCTATGTGGAGATGCTCGAGCGAGGTTTTACCCGCGTCGGCGAATTCCATTATCTGCACCACGACCCGGATGGCTCGCCCTATACTGATCTCGCCGAGATGGCCGCGCGGATCGCGCAAGCTGCCGAGGCCTCCGGCATTGCGCTCACGCTGCTGCCGAGTTTTTATGCGCATAGCTCTTTTGGGGGCGCGGCGCCGCATGCCGGGCAGCGCCGCTTCATCTGCTCGGTCGATCAGTTCGCTGAATTGATGACGGCCTCGCGCAAGACCATAGCAAATCTGCCGGACGCCACTATCGGCATCGCCCCGCACAGCTTGCGCGCAGTGACGCCGGACGAACTTCGCGCGATCATGCCGCTTGCTGACGGCGGGCCGGTGCACATTCACGCCGCCGAGCAGGTGAAGGAAGTCGAGGACTGCCTGGCCTGGTCGGGAAGACGCCCGGTGCAATGGCTGCTGGAGCACGCGCCCGTCGATCGGCGCTGGTGCCTCATTCACGCGACGCACACGACAGACGCGGAGATCGCTGCATTCGCAGGGACCGGCGCTGTCGCGGGTCTCTGCCCCATCACCGAGGCGAGCCTCGGGGATGGTATCTTTCCAGCGCGTGAATTCCTCGATGCCGGCGGCACATTCGGCGTAGGCACCGATTCCAACGTGCTCGTCGGAATCGCGGATGAACTGCGACAGCTCGAATACGGCCAGCGCCTGAAGCATCGCCAACGCAATGTCCTCTCCGGCGGCGCAGGCCGCTCGACGGGACGCACGCTGTTCGACAACGCGCTCGCGGGTGGCGCACGAGCGCTTGCACAGCCGATAGTCGGCCTCGCGCCCGGCGCGCGTGCCGACATCGTCACGCTGGACAGCGCCCATCCGTCGCTGGCCGGACGCAGCGGCGACGCCGCTATCGACGGCTGGATCTTTGCCACGGACAACGGCGCAATCGATTGCGTCTGGGCCGGCGGCCATAAGGTGGTCGAAGGTGGTGGCCATAAGCTGCGCCGGGTTGCCCGCGAGCGCTTCAACACGGTGGTACGGAGGCTCGTCGCATGAGCCTCGCCACCGATGCTGCGGACCAGCCGACGCTCTACAAACGCATCCGCGCCGAAATCGAGAAGCGCATCCTGACCGGTGAGTGGCCGCCCGGGCATCGCATTCCGTTCGAGCACGAACTGGTCGCGCGCTACGGTTGCTCGCGCATGACCGTGAACAAGGCGCTGTCGGAGCTCGCGCAGGCCGACCTGATCGAACGGCGGCGGCGCGCCGGCTCGTTCGTGCGCCGGCCGCAACATCAGTCGGCGGTGCTCAAGATCGCCGACATCCGCGCCGAGATCACCGCGCTCGGCCGCACTTACGGCTATGAGCTGATCCATCGCAAGCTGCGCACTGCGACCACCGCCGACCGTGACCGTCTCGGCGTCAAGAAAGCCGGCAAGGTGGTTGCCATCACCTGCCGGCACAGCGCCGACAACGTACCGTTCGCCGTGGAGGACAGGCTGATCGACCTGTCGTCCGTGCCGAATGCCGCCACGGCGGATTTCTCGCGCGAGCCGCCCGGCTCGTGGCTGCTTCACCATGTCCCATGGACAGAGGCCGAGCACACGATCAGCGCCATCGTTGCGGACGAGCGCACAGCGAAGACGCTCGACATCGCCGTCGGCGCGCCCTGCCTCGTGATCGACCGCTACACCTGGCGCAGCGCAAGGACCATCACCGCCGTGCGCCTGCTTTATCCCGGTGACTCTCACCGCCTTGTCGCCCGATTCAAAGGAGGCTGAGAGGATATGCCGGCACAAATCGTGCAACGCTTCGGGCAACGGTCCATGCGGGACCACAATGATCATCAGGACGTCAATCCATCGATCGGCAAGAGGACGACAATCATGCGTAGTTCGACAATATTTGCGACAATCATTGCTCTTGCGGCCGCCACTCCGGCGCTCGCCGACGACGTCAAGGTCGGCGTCGGCATCTCCGGATGGACCGGCTTCGCGCCGCTGACGCTGGCGAAGGAGGCGGGCATCTTCAAGAAGAACGGTCTCGACGTCACCATCAAGAAGATTCCGCAGAAGGACCGCCACCTCGCGATTGCTTCCGGCGACATCCAGTGCGCGGCGACCACGGTCGAGACCTGGATTTCCTGGAACGCCAATGGCGTTGCCACCAAGCAGATCTTCCAGCTCGACAAGAGCTATGGCGCCGACGGCATGGCCGTGCGCAACGACGTCGCCGCGATCAAGGACCTGAAGGGCAAGACGGTCGCCGCCTCCGCGCCCGGCACCTCTCCCTATTTCGCGCTGGCCTGGATGCTGAAGAAGAACGGTCTCACCACGAAGGACGTGACCGTGGTGAACCTCGAGCCGGCTGCGGCCGCGCAGGCCTTCGTCTCCGGCCAGAACGATGCCGCCATGACCTATGAGCCGTATCTGTCGACCGTGCGCGCCGCACCGGATAAGGGCAAGATCATCGCGACCACCCTGGACTACCCGATCGTGATGGACACGTTCGGCTGCACGCCGAAATTCCTGACGGAAAATCCCAAGGCCGCCAAGGCCCTCGCCGACAGCTATTTCGAGGCGCTCGACATGATCGGCAAGGACCAGGCCAAGGCTTACGAGATCATGGGCGCCGACGTGAAGCAGACCGGGGAGCAGTTCGGCAACTCGGCAAAGTACCTGCGCTGGCAGGATAAGGCCGCCAACCAGAAATTCTTCACCGGCGACTTCCTGACCTTCAACAAGGAGGCCGCCGAGCTCCTGCTCGAGATCGGCATCATCAAGTCCGCGCCGAAGGTCGAAGACCTCTACGACGCCAGCTTCATCAAGTAAGATTTCCGCAAACTGCCGGTTCCGCCGAGAGGCGGAGCCGGCACACCATTCGGATACGGTTTGATGCGTCCTCTGGATCCCGTGACATCGAGGCAGCGCGCGGCCTATGGCCTTGCGTTCTTCGTGCTGTTCGTTGCCCTCTGGTCCTGGGCGACGTTCGGCGGCCATGTGTCGAAGACCTTTCTCGCCAACCCGCTGACCATGGTGCAGGAAGGTTTTGAGCTGCTGACGAAGCAGGGCTTCGTGCTCGATATCGGCATGACGATCTGGCGCGTCGTCGGCGGCTTTGTGCTGGCGGCGATCATCGCGGTGCCACTCGGCGTGCTGATGGGCGCCTACAAGCCGGTGGAAGCATTCCTCGAGCCATTCGTGTCTTTTGCGCGCTATTTGCCCGCGTCCGCCTTCATTCCGCTCCTGATCCTGTGGGCCGGCATCGGGGAGTTGCAAAAGCTGCTCGTCATCTTCATCGGCTCGGTATTCCAGGTCATCCTGATGGTCGCGGTGACCGTTGGTGCCACACGACGCGATCTGGTCGAGGCCGCCTACACGCTGGGCGCCAGCGACCGCGGCATCATCCGCCGCGTGCTGCTGCCCTCCTCGGCGCCGGAGATCGCAGAGATCCTGCGGCTGGTGCTGGGCTGGGCCTGGACCTACGTCATCGTCGCCGAACTGATCGGCTCGTCCTCGGGCATCGGTCATATGATCACCGACAGCCAGGCGTTGCTCAACACCGGCCAGATCATCTTCGGCATCATCGTGATCGGATTGATCGGACTGATCTCGGATTTCCTGTTCAAGGCGTTCAACGCCTGGCTGTTTCCGTGGAAGCTCGCATGACGACGCTCAGGATCGAACAGGTTTCGCGCACATTCCCCGCGCGCCACGGCAACGCGCCGACCAGGGCGCTGGAGCCGACCGACCTCACCATCGGCAACAACGACTTCGTCACCATCCTCGGTCCCTCCGGCTGCGGCAAGTCCACGCTGCTGCGCATCGTTGCGGGCCTCGATCGCCCGACCAGCGGCCGCGTCACGCTCGACGGGCGCGAGGTGACCGGGCCCGGCGCCGATCGCGGCATGGTGTTCCAATCCTACACGCTGTTCCCCTGGTTGACGGTGCGCGAGAACATCGCCTTTGGCCTGCGCGAGCGCGGCGTGGCCGAGGCGGCGCGAAACAAGATCGCCGATGCCTTCATCCGCCAGGTCGGATTGTCGGGCTTCGAGAACCACTGGCCGAAGCAGCTCTCCGGCGGCATGCAGCAGCGCACGGCGATTGCGCGTGCGCTCGCCAATGATCCGAAGATCCTGCTGCTGGACGAGCCGTTCGGCGCGCTCGACAACCAGACCCGCGCCTTGATGCAGGAAATGCTGCTCGGCATTTGGGAGCGCGACCAGAAGACCGTGCTGTTCGTGACCCACGATATCGAGGAAGCCATCTTCCTCGGCAGCCGCGTCATCGTCATGAGCGCACGCCCTGGCCGCATCAAAGCCGAAATCAATGTGGACCTGCCGCATCCGCGCTCCTACAAGATCAAGACCACGCCGGAATTCGTCCAGCTGAAGGAACGGCTGGTCGAGGAGATCCGCACCGAGGCGCTGAAGGTTGCCGAACATGCCTGACACTCAGCTCCGCGCCGACGGCAATCGCGTCCTTGCCGATCTCAATGCGCTGCGCGCCATCGGCGCCCATAAGACCGGCGTGCACAAGCCGACCTTCTCCGAGCCGCACAAACAGTCGCTCGACTGGCTGATGCGCAAGCTGCCCGAGGCGGGTCTCTCCGCCACAATCGATGGCATCGGCAACGTGTTCGGCACCAGCGCGAAGCCCGGGCCGAAGCTGCTGGCGGGATCGCATCTGGAAAGCCAGAACTACGCCGGCTGGCTCGATGGCCCGCTCGGCGTCGTCTACGCGCTCGAAGCCGCGCGGGTTCTCAATGCCGATCCTTCCGTGAAAGGCGCGGTCGAAGTCGCGGCCTGGTGCGACGAGGAGGGACATTTCGGTCATTTCCTTGGCTCGCGCTCCTATGTCGGGCAGGTGACCGAGGCCGACATCGATGCCGCACGCGACCGCACCAGCGGCCGCACCATGCGCGATGCACTCGCCGAAATGGGCCTCGCCGGGCGCCCGCGCCTCACCGCCGAGCCGGGGCGCCACGTCGGATATCTGGAAGCGCATATCGAGCAGGGCGACACGCTCGAAAGCAGCCGCCTCGCGATCGGCGTCGTGACCTCCATCGTCGGCATCTGGCAGTACCAGATCAATTTTACCGGCGAGCAGAACCACGCCGGCACCACGCGCATGGCGGTACGGAAGGATGCCGGCCTTGCGCTGGCGAAGTTCTGCGTCGCCATCGACGAGCGCTTTCCGGCTGCCTGCGGCCCGCGCACGGTCTGGACCACCGGGCGCATCACACTCGATCCGGGCGCGCCGAGCATCATCCCCGGTGGCGCAGAGATGCTGTTCCAGATCCGCGACGACGATCCGGCCGTGATCGCGCGGCTGGAGCAATTGTTGCGGGCCATGGCGGAGGAGGTCAGCGCCAAAGGCCCCTGCACCGTCACCGTCACGAAGCTGCGCACCGGCGCACCCGCGAGGATGAGCGCGGGCTTTCAGGATGCGATCGAAGCCGCGAGCAAAGCCTTCGCCGGCGGCCGCTCGATCCGCATGCCCAGCGGCGCCGGGCACGATGCGCAGATGCTGGCGACCGTCATGCCCGCAGGCATGCTGTTCGTGCCCTCGATCGGCGGCATCAGCCATCACTGGACCGAGAACACGGCGGATGCCGATATCACAACCGGCGCAGAGGTGTTCGTCGACGCTTGCCGCCGCATCCTCGGAGGTTAGCGCTGGATGCGGCTGCCGACCCGTGGCGGTCGATCGCACGCGGCACAAGCGCATCCGTGTCCCGGACAGGCTGCAACGCGCGAAGTGTTGCGGCGCAGAGCCGGGACCCAGGGCGGCACGGCGCGACGATATGGGCCCCGGCTTGATCGTAGCAACGACGGCCAGGACCACACGGTTTTGCTGTACGCGCGGTTCGCTTGTTCGCCACAGGGTCCGATGGCGTTGTGCACGTTGCCATCGAAGTATGACGAGACGAACCTGACAGCGCCGTTCGTCCGCACGATGCCTTAGGGCTCACGGAGAGCAATCCGCCCTGCCCCTGGCTGTTCGCGCCCGACGCTGCTGCGTCCACCGCAAGCCCGGCTCGCGACAATGACGACCTCATGATCGCCCCTCGAGAATGAGCCGGGATGCGCGAACACATACGACAAATCCGAATTTCGGTAAAGTGGAATATTTTCGCGCCCGTGGGTTGACAGCCGGGCGACACACCCCGGTCCCGTAGCGCGGGTCAGCGACTTGACCGCCGTAGCTCGAAGAGCGAGAGGCGGAAGCAACATCCGGGATCTTTGCTGGTGCCGTCCCGGGTCTCGCTACGCTCACCCGCGCTACGGGAGCTTGCTGCAATCGCGACGAGCTGCCCGCGCCTGAGGCGATCTGCGACAATATGAGCGCGCTGCCGACATAAAGTCGCGGCAATCCGAGGGTTCATCGGCCGCACCCGCCCCTCCCCTGCTTCCCCGGAGTACTCATGTCTTCTGCCGACCGGCCGGCGACCCGCCTTGCGACCCGGCTTGCCTTCCTCGTTGCGGGCTTCGGCATCGCGTGCTGGGCGCCGCTGGTGCCGTTCGCGAAAGCGCGGCTCGCCGTCGACGACGGAGTCCTCGGGCTGCTCCTGCTCAGCCTCGGGATCGGCTCGGTCGTCGCGATGCTGCTGACCGGCGTTCTCAGCGCGCGCTATGGCAGCAGGCCGATCATCATCGCAGGCGGGCTCGGTCTCACGCTGGTCCTGCCGCTGCTCGCGATCGCAAGCTCGCCCCTATCGCTGGCGCTGGCGCTCCTTGCGTTCGGCGCCGCGCTCGGCTCGATCGACGTCGCCATGAACATTCACGCCGTGGAAGTGGAGCGCGCCGCGGCACGCCCGCTGATGTCCGGCTTCCACGCCCTGTTCAGCATCGGCGGCTTCGCCGGATCCGCGCTGATGACGGCGCTGCTCTCGTTGCAGCTCGGTGCCCTCGCCTGCACGCTGATTTGCTCCATGCTGATGCTGATCGCGATGCTCGTGACCTGGCCGCGCCTGCTTCGCTCGGTGCAGGTGCAGGAGGGTCCACTGTTCGTGCTACCGCACGGATCGGTGCTGCTGCTTGCACTGCTCGGCGCCATCACCTTCCTGGTCGAAGGCGCAATGCTCGATTGGGGCGCGCTGCTCGTGATCGGCGCCGGTCTCGTCACCGAGGCGCAAGGCGGAGCCGGCTACATCGTATTCTCGATCGCGATGACGATAGGCCGGCTCGGCGGCGACGCGATCGTTGCGCGTATCGGGGATCGCGCGACATTGCTCTGGGGCAGCCTGATAGCGATCGCGGGTTTCGTGGTCCTGCTCACAGCGCCCATTGCAGCGATCGCCATCGGCGGATTCCTGCTGATCGGGCTCGGCGCGTCAAATCTCGTGCCGGTGCTGTTTCGGCGGGCGGCACGGCAAACGGTGATGCCCACCGGGCTTGCGGTCGCGGCGATCACGACCGCGGGCTACGCAGGGGTCCTGATCGGCCCTGCCGGCGTAGGCTTCGTCGCACATCTTGGCGGATTGCCGATGGCGTTTTGGCTGCTGGCCGCATTGATGGGTCTCGTCACACTGTCGGCGTGGATCGTCACGGCGAAGCAGCGCCAGACATCGCACGTCGATGCGTGAGCAGCCTTGCGGCGAATTTACGGACGGAAGCGCGAGGAGCCGCAATGATCCCATGCGGGCGCGCGAGTGGAGGCCACCGTCTTGGCATGCCGACCCAAACCCTTCTTTCACAGGCACTATTTTGGCAGGCCGAAGCAAGCCCAATCCATCTGCGCCGGTCTGTCTGCCATGCGGCTTTCGGCCAGTTTACTGGACGCGTCGTTCTGCTAGACCACAACGACATACCTTTTGACTCCCGTCGAGGGGGCAATGGCACGTGCCAGCTCAAAGTAATCACGACTCGCAGATTTCATTCGGGCCATTTCGGCTGTTTCCAAAGTCCCGGCTCCTGGAGAAGGAGGGGGCGCCGCTTCATATCGGCGGCCGCGCGCTCGATATTCTGATCTTGCTTGCCGAGCGCCCCGGTGAGGTCATCGACAAGAGGGAGCTGGTCAAGCGTATCTGGGCCGACGTGAATGTCGACGAGGGCAGTCTACGCTTCCACGTCGCAGCGCTGCGCAAGGCGCTCGGCGATACCGGCAAATCGGCCCGTTATGTCCTCAATGTCCCCGGCCGCGGCTATTGCTTTGTCGCGCCCTTCGCTCAAGCGGCTCCGCCGGCCCCCTCAACCTCAGTCGAAATCGTCACGCCTCGCTCGCTGCCTGCTCAGCTCGCAAAGATGATCGGACGAGAGGAGGTCATCGAGAAGATTTCGACCGGATTGACGCTGCATCGCTTCATGACGGTGGTCGGCCCGGGCGGCATCGGCAAGACGGCCGTCGCCGTCACGGTCGGGCATCGCCGCTCCGCGGATTTCGGCGGGCGCATCTTCTTCGTCGACTTCGGTCCGCTGCGGGATGCCGGTCACGTCACGACCACCATCGCCTCGGTCCTCGGACTGACCGTCAGCGCGGAGGATCCGACGCCGGCCATTCTGACATTTCTGAGGAGCGGACCGGCCCTGCTGATCTTCGACAGCTGCGAGCATGTGCTGGACGCGCTGGCTCCCCTCGTCGAGCGCATCGTTCGCGAAGCGCCGCAGCTTCGCGTTCTCGCGACCAGCCGCGAGTCGTTCCGCAGCGAGGGCGAGCGGATCTTTCGGCTGTTTCCGCTGGATTGTCCGCCGGAGCGCGAGGGCCTCGATGTCGCCGAGGTCCTCGCCTACCCCGCAGCTCAGCTGTTCGTCGAGCGCATCGCGCAGAGCTCGGGTCCGTTCCAGCTCAGCGCTGAAGAAGCGCCGCTGGTCGCGAGCATCTGCCGGCGCCTCGACGGCATTGCGCTGGCGATCGAGCTCGCGGCGGGCCGTGTCAATGCATACGGCATCGCCGGCACGGCCTCCCTGCTCGACAGCCGCTTTTCGCTGCAATGGCGGGGGCGGCGCACGGCCGTGCCGCGGCACCAGACGCTCGCCGCGGCTCTGGACTGGAGCTACGATCTCCTGCCTCCGGCGGAAAGCGCCACCTTGCGGCGACTGTCGGTGTTCGCAGGTGCATTCGCGCCGGAGGCGGCCGCCGCCGTCGCATCCGGCGAGGGTCTCAGCACCTCGGAGACGTTGGAGGCGATCGACAGCCTGGTCACCAAATCGCTGATCTCGCCATCCGGTTCGCGGACGCTGCGCTATCGCCTGCTCGACACCACGCGCACCTACGCGCTCGGGAAGCTGAACGCGCTCGGTGAACTCAGGCAGTTCGCGCGGCGCCATGCCGAGCATTTTCGAGATTTCTTCGAGCAGGCGGAGGCCGATACATCGACACCGCTGCCCGAATGGCTGAGCATCTATGCGGGCGAGCTGGACAACGTGCGCGCGGCGCTGGATTGGGCCTTCGCACCCGACGGCGATACAAGGCTCGGCATCGCGCTCACGGCGGCCGCGGTCACGCTGTGGGTGCGCCTCTCGTTGTTCGCCGAATGCCGCGAACGCACCAGAACGGCGCTTGCAGCGCTCGGAGACACCGAAGGCGACGATCGCATCCGCATGCAGCTGCTGTCGGCGCTCGGCTGGTCGCTGATGTATGGCGAGGGCCGCGCGCGCGAGGCGCGCCCGATCCTGGAGACGACGCTCGAGCTTGCCGACAGGCTCGACGACAAGGATTTCCGGCTGCGCGCGCTGTGGGGCCTGTGCATCGACCAGTTCAACAACGGGCAATTCGGCAAGGCCCGCGCATTCGCCGATCGTTTTGCGAGCGCGGCGGCGAACTCCCCTGATAAGACCGACCTCATGCTGGGCGACCGGCTGATGGCCGTCGCGCTGCACTATCTCGGCAACCAGAACGACGCCCGGCGGCGCATCGACCGGGTCAACGCATCGCTGCACGTGCTGGTGGGGAGGCCGAAGATCTTCCCGCTCGATCTCAGGATCTCCACGCAATATTTCCGCGCGCGCATCCTGTGGCTGCAGGGTCTCGCCGACCAGGCCCAGGCGCTGGCGGCAAGAAACATCGAGGAGGGCCGGGCCAACGGCCACGCCCTGACCTTCTGCAGCGTGCTGGGGCAGGCTGCCTGCCCGATCGCCTTCTGGGCCGGCGATCTCGACACCGCGGAACGCCACGGCAGCGAGCTGCTCGAGCACACCGAGCGGCACGCGATCCGACTGTGGGGACTGTGGGCACGCGCCTTCAATGCGGCGGTCATCGCCAGGCGCGGCGACGTCGCGACCGGCCTGCCGCTGCTGCGCGAAGAACTCAATCGTGCCGGCGATGCGCGCTACCTGCCGCGCTTTCTTCCGCTCCTCGGCGAGCTTGCGGCCTGCTTTGGCGAGGCCGACCAGGTCGACCGCGGCCTCGACGTGATCGAGGACGTCCTGACCCGCTGCCACGATCGCCAGGAGCTCTGGTATCTGCCGGAGCTGACCCGCATCAAGGGAGAGTTGATGCTCAGGAGCGCGCGGCATTGCGAGGACGCCGAGGCACGCTTTCGCGAGGCCATGGAGATTGCCGGCCAGCAGGGCGCGCGCTTCTGGGAGTTGCGCTGCGCGATCAGCCTCGCGCGGCTCAAGATGGGGGCCGGCCAGAACAGGGACGCTCTGACCGTTCTGGGGAATGTCTCGGGGTCGTTCAGGGAGGGCGCAGAGATCGCGGATATGCGCACTGCACACGAACTGATGGCGCAACTGCGCACCTGACGCCGCGCGCAGACCGCGCGATCTGGAGCGGGATGAGTTTGGTTGAATGAGTGCGCGCTCGGGGCTCGGTTCACCTCTCCCATGGGGAGAGGTCTGAGCGCGTCGAAGACGCGATCCGGGTGAGCCCCTCGGGGAGTGAGCCACGCACAGCCCGGCGAATCAATTTCATCATGCTCTACCCGCCCACCGCTGCCGCGCGCCGCGGCAGCTTCCAGCCGGGCCGGATGAAGTGGCAGGTGTAGCCGTCGGGATAGCGCTCGAGATAATCCTGATGCTCGGGCTCGGCTTCCCAGAACTCGCCCGCAGGCGCGACCTCGGTGACCACCTTGCCCGGCCACAGGCCGGACGCCTCGACGTCGGCGATGGTATCTTCGGCAATCCGTTTCTGCTCCTCGCTCGTGTAGAAGATCGCCGAACGGTAGCTCGTGCCGATATCATTGCCTTGGCGATTGAGCGTGGTCGGGTCGTGGATCTGGAAGAAGAACTCCAGCATGGTCCGGAAGCTGGTCTTCGCCGGATTGAAGATGATCTCGATCGCTTCGGCATGACCTTCGTGATTGCGGTAGGTGGCGTTCTTGACGTGCCCACCGGTGTAGCCGACGCGGGTGGCGATCACGCCTGGCTGCTTGCGGATGAGATCCTGCATGCCCCAGAAGCAGCCTCCGGCCAAAACTGCGCGTTCTGTCGTCATCTGTCCGCTCCCAATGATCGTTCTGCCCATTCTGCAGCCATCGCATCATATAGGCTTTCGGCTGCCCGGCCGAAAGCCACGCATTGCACGTGCGTCCATCCGGTTCCTGGGAGCGGATGGACCCAAAGCGATCACCTCTAAACCAGCTTGGCGTCGAGTGTGATCGCGGCGTTGAGTACCTTCGAAACCGGACAGTTCTTCTCGGCCTCGCCGGCGAAGCGGGCGAAGCCGGCGTCGTCGAGATTCGGCACTTTCGCCCGCAGGGTCAGCGCGGATTTGCTGATCTTGAATCCCTTGCCTTCGGGCTCGAGCGTGACGGCTGCTTCCGTCGAGAGCTCATCCGGCGTGAATCCTGCCATCTGAAGGCCGAAGGCCAACGCCATGGTGAAGCAGCCGGCGTGCGCCGCCGCGATCAACTCCTCGGGATTGGTCCCCTTCTCGTTCTCGAAGCGCGTCTTGAACGAATAGGGCGTCTGCGCGAGCACGCCGGATTCGCTCGAGAGATGACCGGTCCCATCGCGACCGGTGCCTTTCCAGACTGCCGTTGCCTTGCGGATCATCTCAATTCTCCTTTTGAATTCAGCACCGGCCCACCGTACCGGTGGAAGGCGGCATCGGCGTGACCGCCTGTCGCCGGCGCGCGACGACCATATCGTCGCGCGGCGTTGGCCAGGGATGCAGCTGCGTCAAGTTGGCAGCTCCTGGCCGGCCTGCTCGCGGACGATATAGTCGGCGTACCAATCCGGCCAGTTCTCGTCGTGTCCGCCGGTCCGCGTCTCGTGCTCGCCATGCGCGATCGCGGCACGGCGCAGCGCCGCCGCCAGATCGGTCGCCGACGCGAATGTCGCGCCGTCGCCGGCGATGCGCCCGGGCAGCCGGGTCGTGACCTCCTGGAACAGCCAGCCATTGCCGTCGGGGTCGCTGAACGATGCGAATGAGCTGTAGCTGCCGCGTTTCGGGTCGATACCGCCGGCCCGAACGCTGCCGAACAGATACGGCTCGTCGGGGCCGGCATGAAGGTCGCCGGCACCGTGGAATGGCGCGCTGACCTCGATGCCGCGGTCGAGCAGATCCTGCCGGGCCGCTTCCAGATCGGAGACGATCAGGTACAGGCCTCGCGCCGAGCCGGGCGCTGCGGCGGTCACGTTCCTGCCGAAGATCACCGAGCAGGCCGAGCCGGGCGGCGTGAACTGGATCACGCGCCAGTCGTCGCCCGAGGCGAAATCGGCGTCCAGCCGCCAGCCGAGGCGCGCGTAGAACGCCTTGGCACGATCGACGTCGGATACGGGGATCACGACAACCTCGAGCTTCATATCGATGCTGCGCGATGCCGAGGGCCCGATTCCGGTTTCGCGTTTGGTTTCGATTGTCGTCATGGCGAACTCCCGTGGTGTGAGTTGAGGCTGTCCTTCATGCAATGGCCGGCATCACGATGGTCACGCGCGTGCCGCCCTGGCCCACCTCGCCGTGCAACCGCGCATCGATGCTGCGTGCGATCCCTTCGAGGATACGGCTGCCGGCGCCCTGAAGCGGACCGGTCGCACCAACGCCGTTGTCCGCGACCGTGCAGATCCAGGCGCCGTCGCGGCTCGTCAATTCGATGCGGATCAGCGCACCGCTCTTGTTGGGGAAGGCGTGCTTTGCCGCGTTCGTGACCAGCTCCGTCAGCATCAGCGCGAGGCGATGACATTGCGCAGCCGGCAGCCTGCCGCTCTCGATCGCGGCTTCACAGCGAATCCCTGCCGGCTCCAGCACCGCTTCGGAGAGGGCCCCGCATAGATTTTCGAAGAACGGCTCCACGGCGACCGCCGATGGATCGTGGCTGTCCGACAGGAGCTGATAGAGCCGGCCGAAGGCGACGATGCGCCGTTCGAGCCGGTCCACCGCCAGCGACATGTCCCGTGTAGCCGCGCACGTGAAGTCGCGGCGGACCGACGCACCCAGCATCGTCAGCGTGTTCTTCATGCGGTGGTGGGACTCCCGCAGCACGAGCTCCCAATCATGCGACTGATCATCGAGACTGGCAACGAACTGAAGTCGAGCCACATGGTCGTTCGGCCGAGCGCCGATACCGGACATCATAGCCTCCCCGTTGGAATAGATTGAACTCGAAGGCCATACTGGATGCGGCGCGCGCGTTTTGCCCGTTAGACGTTGCGAGATTCTGTTATGATCGGCAGCATCCGCAATCTCGCGGCGGACGACGCGCGCCTCGACGGTCAGGCACGCTGACGGATTGTCGCGGTCGCCTGTAGACCGCTCGCGTTTAAACCAAATTTGCGGCGGGCTTGCCGGCGCGCGCGGGCGTCGCCACGCGATTTCGCCACTTTCGGCCAGTTTACTGAAGGTCTTGATCTGGTAGATCAAACTGCAGACTTCAGCTCGTTCACTGGAATCATTGGCCCGTGCCGGACACTAGCGAGCAGGATTCGGTCATTGCCTTCGGGCCGTTCCGCTTGTTCGCGAGATCGCGACTGCTCGAGAAGGACGGTGCCCCGCTTCACCTCGGCGGCCGTGCGCTCGACATCCTGATTTTTCTCGCCGAGCGCGCCGGGGAGGTCGTTGACAAGCGGGAGCTGATCAAGCGCATCTGGGCCGACGTGAACGTCGACGAAGGCAGCCTGCGCTTCCACATCACGGCGCTGCGCAAGGCTTTGGGCGATGCCGGCGAAGGCTCCCGCTACGTCGTCAACGTCCCGGGACGCGGCTATTGTTTCGCGGCTCCGCTGCTCCGGCCTGCCGCATCGGAGAGCCGGAGCAGCCCGCCCGCCGCTTCGCCACCCTCCCTGCCTTTGCCGCTCGCGAAGATGATCGGCCGGGACGATGCGGTCGAGAGCATTTCCACTGAACTTGCCGAACATCGCTTCGTCACGATCGTCGGCCCCGGCGGGATCGGAAAGACGTCGGTCGCGCTCGCCGTCGCGCAGGGCGAGCTCGCGGCGTTCGACGGCCAGGTGTGTTTCGTCGATTTCGGCGCGCTGACCGATGCCCGGCTCGTCCCCGGGACGATTGCAGCCGCGCTGGGCCAGACCGTCAATTCCGAGGACCCGATACCAGGCCTGCTGACGGTCCTGCGCAGCCGGCGCATGCTGCTGGTGTTCGACAGCTGCGAGCACATGCTCGACGAACTCGCTCCTCTGGCCGAGCGCCTCGTCCGCGAGGCGCCGCAACTGCATATTTTGGCCACCAGCCGCGAATCCTTTCGCGCCGAAGGTGAGCGCGTCCATCGGCTGTTTCCGCTGGACTGCCCACCGGAGCGCGAAGGCCTCGGCATCGCCGACATCCTTGCCTATCCGGCAAGCCAGCTCTTCGTGGAACGCATTGCCGAAACTTTGAGCGAATTCGAGCTTCGCGAAGAGGATGCTCCGCTCGTCGCCGAGATCTGCCGGCGGCTGGATGGCATTGCGCTCGCGATCGAACTCGCGGCCGGACGCGTCAACGCCTATGGCATTGCCGGGACCGCCTCGCTGCTGGACAGCCGCTTCTCGCTGCTGTGGCGGGGGCGGCGCACCGCGATTCCGCGGCACCAGACCTTGAGCGCGGCGCTGGCCTGGAGTTACGACCTGCTGCCGCCGGCCGAAAGCGCGACGCTGCGCGGCTTGTCGGTGTTCGTCGGGCCATTCACGCTGGAGGCCGCGTTGGCCGTCGCGTCCAGCCAGGGAATCAGCGAGCCCGAAGCGGTCGAGGCGATCTCGAACCTGCTCTCCAAATCCCTGATTGCGACCTCGCCGGCGGAGCGGCGGCTGCGCTATCGCCTGCTCGATACCACCCGCGCTTTCGTTGCGGACAAGCTCGTCGAGAACGGGGAAGCGGACCGCGTCGCGCGCGCCCACGCCGAATATTTCCGCGACTTCCTGCACGACATCGCGCTCAAATCCACGGGCATGCAAGGCGCTGGCGGCTTCCTTCCCTATGCCGACCATTTGCCGAATGTCAGGGCCGCGCTGACCTTCAGCTTTTCGGAGCGCGGCGATCGGACTGTCGGCGTGGAACTGGCAGCCTCGGCGGCGCAGTTCTTCCTGGAATTGACCTTGCTGACGGAATGCTGCCGCTGGACCCAGCAGGCGCTGGCGTCACTCGATACGAGCGCCGTGGACAGCCGGAAGGAGATGACCTTGCAGGCCGCGCTCGGCGTCTCCTTGATGTTCACGCAGGGCAATACCGAAGCGGTCCGGTCGGCGTTCACGCGCGGTCTCCAGCTGGCCCGGGAACTCGAGGACCTGCACTGGCAGCTCTGGCTGCTGCGCGGATTGCACATCTATCTGACCAGGGTCGGAGATTTTCACGGCGCGCTCGGGACCGGCGAACAGGGCGAGAGCGTCGCGCGAAAGCTGAACGATCCCGCCGCCACGCTGAACGTCGAATGGATGCTTGGCGTCGCGCATCATTTGATCGGCAACCAGGACAAGGCGGTTCGGTTCTGCGAGAGCGCGATGGTGCACAATCCCGACTCGCAACGGTTGAACATCGGCCATCTCGGGTATGACGACCGCATCGTCGCGCTGGTGGCGCTGGCGCGGGGACTCTGGCTCACCGGCCGGCCCGAGCGGGCGATCGAGGCGGCGAAATACACGGTTCGCGAGGCTGAGCTGCTCGAACAGCCGCTCACCCTCGGCATCTCCCTGATCTGGACGATCTACGTGTTTCTCTGGGTCGGCGACTGGGACAACGCCGAACTTCTGATCGAGCGGCTGATCGATCATTCGGCGCGGCACTTCCTCGGCCCCTATCACGCGGTCGGCATCGGCCAGAAGGGCGAGCTCCTGCTGCGCCGCGGTGACGTTGCCGGGGGCATCGAGCACCTTCGCCGCAGTCGGGCCACGTTATACGCGACACGGCACCGGATCATGACGACCGTATTTGCGACGGCCCTCGCGGAGGGTCTCGTTTCCCAGAATCAGCCCGATGAGGCCTTGCAGACCATCAACGAGGCGATTGCCGAGATTCCCGGTCATGGGGAGTCCTTTGACATGCCGGAGATGCTGAGGGTCAAGGGCGACATCCTCGTACGGACAGGCCATCTCGCGGAGGCCGAGAACGTCCTGCGGCAATCGCTCGATCTGTCGCAGCGACAAAGCGCGGTCGGCTGGGAGCTCCGCGGCGCGATCAGCCTTGGCCGCATCTGGCGCCAGGCCGGAAAAGCCGGCGACGCACGCGACCTGCTCGCTCCACTCGTCGCGCGCTACCAAGAGGGGCTCCAGACGCGCGATCTGATTGCTGCAAGGGAGCTGCTGGGTACCCTGAATTGACAGCATCTTCAACGGGATGCCGCCTAGGTGCCCGCTCGCAACTCCTAACAACTTCTAACACGCCAAGCCGCATACGCCCCGCCATGGTGGCGGCACTTCATGGTGGACGTGGCGGAATATGGCGCTTCTTGACGATGTAATCGATGCCAGCGGCGGCTTGGCCCGCTGGAACAGCTTGGACCGGTTTACGCTCCACCTGTCCGTCGGCGGATCGCTGTTCTCCAGCGCCGGACACGCCCGGGAATTCAAGGACGTGACCGCGGAAGGCTCGACCCGCACGCAGTCGCTCCGTTTCACCGGCATCACCGGAGGCGAACATTCCGGCTCCTTTCAACCCGACGCGATCACGATCGAGGGCCTGGACGGCGAAGTCCTGCGGACCTGGCGCAACCCGAGCCTCGCGTTCCCCGAGATCGGCTTGCCCGCGCTTGCGGACGAACTCCACCTCGTCTTCTTCTGCGGCGTCGCGATCTGGAACTATCTGACCAACCCATTCCTGCTCGCCCATCCCGATGTCGTGGTGGAGGAGCTGCCGCCCTGGCGTGAGGGCGCCGAAACGTGGCGGCGGCTGCGGGCGCAATTCCCCTCGGACCTGATCACGCTCGCACCCGAACAGATCTTCTATTTCGACGAGAGCGCCCTGCAACGGCGGACGGACCACGATCTCTTCGGGATCAAGGTCGCACACCACTCCTGGGCTCATGACAGCTTCGGCGGCATCGTTGTGCCGACACTTCGACGCGCGCAAACGCTGCAGCCTGACGGAAGCGTGATCGCCAAGCCCGTCTTGATGGATGTCGAGATCTTCGACGCCGTCTTCGAGTAGGGACGAGGACCCGCGAAAACGGCAGCCACGGCCCCTCAACGCCTAGCAATACTACCGAACCAGCAGACGGCCTCGCTGCACACTCGCGCGCAACGAACGACGCTTGCTCGAATCAGAGCGTCTGCGACGAGTTGCCGCACCCGATGCACGCGCACAAAATCTAACAGATCCTAATCACCACTAACGGGCGTCCTGGCCAGCTCACGTCTATCCTCTCAGCATGGAGAGCATTCGGTTTGCGCGTTTGCCGGTCGCTGCAAACGGCAGCGAATCCCGGAGAGGACCAACGATGTCGAGCAACTTGCACGCGGCGCACGCCTGGATTGATTTTCCGGTAACGGCGCGGAATCATGAAATTCGCGCAACTCAGGCGATTCCCCGGGAGAGCCAATGGCGTCGGATCGACCGCACGCCGGAGCAGGCGAGTGAGGGCATCACGATCTCGCGATGGGATGATCCGCGGAGCACCTCGTCGCACGAGACGACCACGCCGCAGGATCGCTATTTCGTCGGCATTGCCCTGAAGACCACGCGCGCGAAGCTGACACGGAACGGCCGGATCATCTTCGAAGGCACCATGCCCGCGGGGTCACTGTATGTCACCGCGCCGTCGCAGCCTCTCGGCGCACAATTCCAGTCGCCGTCCGCCTTCCTTCACGTCCACATCTCCACGGATCATCTTCCGGCGCATGCCGACGGACTGAATGACCTCGTGCTGTTGCGCGATCCGCTCGCTGCGGAGCTCGCCAAGGCGCTGATCGAACATGGTGACGCCGCGGACCTGCAGTTCACGCGCTGCATCGGCCAGACCCTGGCGATGCATCTCACCCGGATCGAGCTGCCGCGCGTCAAGGTCAATGCCTTGCCGAAATGGCGGCTGCGGCGCGTCGAGCAGTACATCGCCGAACATTTCGACCGCTGCATCAGCCTCTCCGAGCTCGCCAATGTCGCCGGCCTGTCCAGGATGCACTTTGCTGCACAATTCCGCGCTGCGACCGGCTACCGTCCGCGCGAATATCTCCTCACGCAGCGGGTCGAGCATGCGAAGGCGCTGCTCGCGACCACCGAGCGGCCATTGGCGGAGATCGCGCTTGTCGTCGGCTTCAGCACGCAGGCGCATTTTTCCACCGTCTTCAAGCGCATCAGCGGTCAATCTCCGGCGCGCTGGCGCCTCGCCAACGCCGGCGAACGGCTCGAGGCCGAAGCGCGGCCGAAGCGGCGCGCGCTTCCGGAGCGCGATTGGATCGCCAGCGCAGCCGCGTAGCTGTGGGGCGAGCGCCGCCCCACACGGTCGATCCGGGCTGCGGTGAAAAGCCCTACACCGGATCGAACGCGCGGATCGGCGGCAGATTGCCGGTGAACTTCTCCACCTCGACCGTCGTCAACTGGCCGGTGCAGCCCTGCGCCAGGGATGAGGTGCCGACGTCGCGGGTAAGCACGTTCGGATTGCCGTGAACGCAGAGCGGCGCCTCCTCTTCGGGATCCATCGGATCGTACCAGGCGCCGGTCGGAAGCTGCACCACGCCCGGCGCGATGCCGTCGGTGACGTGGACCGCCGCCAGGCACGCGCCGCGCTCGTTGAAAAGGCGAATGATGTCACCGTCCTTGATGCCACGCGCGTTCGCATCAGCCGGATTCATGCGCGCGACTTCGCGGCCGCGATGCTTCGAGCTAAGCGAATGTCCGCCGAAATCGAGCTGGCTGTGCAGGCGCGTCACCGGCTGGTTGGCGACGAGGAAGCACGGGGCCCCCGGCCTGGGCATGTCGGTCTTCTCCAGCCAGACCGGATGACCGGGACAATCCGCATCGCCGTGAGCCGCGATCTTGGCCGAGAAGATCTCGATCCGCCCGCTCGGCGTCGGCAGGGCGTGATTGACGGGATCCTCGCGGAAGCGTCGCAGCCGGCCGCCGTCGTCCGCCTGTTGCGGCACGACCAGGCTGCCGCGCGCCCAGAACTCGTCGAAGCTCGGCGCCTCGAGGCCACGCTTGGCAAGCGAGGCGCGGGTCGGCTCGTAGAGATGCTTCAGCCACTCTCGCGACGTGCGCCCTTCAGTGAACGGTTCGCGCGCTCCGAGCCGTTCGGCGAGATCGGCGAAGATGTCGTAATCGTCACGCGCGAGCCCGAATGGCTCGGCAATCTGGTGCATCGCGACCATCAGGGGATCGTTGGTGGAATAGCCGATGTCCTCCCGCTCCAGCGTCATCGTGGAGGGCAGCACGATGTCGGCGTGACGGGCAGTAGCCGTCCAGGCGAGCTCGTGCACGACCAGCGTGTCAACTTGCGCGAATGCCTTGCGCAGGCGGTTGATGTCCTGGTGGTGATGGAAGGGATTGCCGCCCGCCCAGTAGACCAGGCGAATGTCGGGATAGGTACGCGTCTCGCCGTTATAGCGATACGTGCTGCCGGGCTTGAGCAGCATGTCGGCGATGCGCGCCACCGGGATGAAATCGGCAACACCGTTGCGGCCTTGGCCCAGCGTCGGGCCCGGCACGTCGTTGACACGGCGTCCGTAATAGCCGATCGCCCCCAACGAATAGGCGTAGCCGCCGCCGGGAAGACCGATCTGGCCGAGCGCCGCCGCGAGCACCATGCCCATCCACACCGGCTGCTCGCCATGCTCGGCGCGCTGAAGCGAATGGGAGACGGTGATGAGCGCGCGCTTTCCGGCAAGGCGCCGCGCCAGCTTGCGGATCACATCCGCCCCGACGCCGCAGATTGCTGCGGCCCATTCGGCGTGCTTGGCTTGCCCGTCGCTCTCGCCGGTGAGATAGCGCAGGAACACCGGCCAGCCCTCGGTGTAGCGGTCGAGGAAGGCCTGGTCGTGCAGGCCTTCGCTGACCAGCGTATGGACGATGCCAAGCATCAACGCAGTATCGGTGCCGGGGACGCAGGTCATCCATTCGGCGCCCGCCTCGACCGGCAGATCATCGCGCAGCGGGCTGACCAGGATGAACTCGCAGCCGCGCCGGTGCGCGGCTGCCATTGCGCCACGCTCGACATGCTTGCTGATCGAGCCGCCGGCCACCATGGAGTTCTTCAGCGCCATGCCGCCGAACGCCAGCACGATCTCGCTCTCAGCCGCGATCTGCTCCCAAGTGACGTTGCGCTTGGTGATGTCTTCGTAGCCGGCCAGAATCTGTGGCAGCAGCACCGAGGAAGCGCCCGAGGAATAGGTGTTGACCGAGCGCACATAGCCGCCCATCGCGATGTTGAGGAAGCGGTGCACCTGGCTCTGGGCGTGATGGAAGCGGCCGGCACTCGACCAGCCATAGGAGCCGCCGAACACAGCACCCGGCCCGCGCGTGTCACGGATGCGGGTCAGCTCGTCACCAAGAAGATCGAGCGCCTTCTCCCAGCTGACGGAGACGAACTCGTCGCGGCCGCGGTGATCATCGGGGCCCGGCCCGCGCTCGAGCCAGCCGCGGCGAACCGCCGGCTGGGCGATGCGCGCCTGGTGGCGGAGCGCGCCGGGAAAATTGTCGATGATGCCGTTCGGATCGGGATCACCCGCATAGGCCCTGACCTCGAGCCCAGCCGCGCCCTGACGCGCGGAGAACACGCCCCAATGCGAGGTGTGCGGCCTGAAGCCGTCCGACAGGTCGAGACCGGGGTCGGGAAAGCCAATCGTATCGTCCATCATCTGATCCTTGTTCCGCTCCGGCCTGCAAATCGGGGGGTAATATACCGATCCGCTCCGGACTTCGTCGAGATCAGCGTTGACGGAAACGCTTGCCCCCCCCGCGCAAAGCCAGCCTCAGGGCCACCGGACATCAAGCGTCGCAAGGACCTGCACCTCAATCATCCGCGTGCGCAGCAATCGACCAGCAGCTCCCAGATCCGCTGCGCCTCTTCCCTCTTGTTGGTCTCCGGCACCTTCTCCGCGCTTGACTGATCACACGCAGCGATGGTGGGTGTTTCGCGAGGCACGATCCACCGCTCCGAGATCGGGTCATACCATTCTCCGATATTCATCTCAGTCACGTCAGTCGGCTCACAAATTTGATCACGATTGGGCGATGCGCGTACTGCAGCCTCATTGGGCCGTTCGGCAGCGCCGGCAGACGATTCACCAATCAGGAGCTCGCGCGATCGTTCCCGCCGGCTGCGTCATCCCGGTCGAGCCGGATGCAGCGTGCGCGGATGCCGCTCGTGCAGCAACCGCGCGAGCTCCTCACGCTCCGTCGCGCGTCCTTTCATGGCGGTCTCGAACAGCGCTTCCTGAATGTCGCGAGGCATGTCGCCCCATACCTCCATCGCGGCACGTCCGAGCAGACCCGCAAGATGATCCACTCCATTGCTCATTCGGCTCTCCTGATCTGCATGGGAATGGAACAGCCGCGGCCGCACCGCGTTCCACTGCCATCGCGACGCCACCACCACGGTCCTCATCTCGGCGGCTGACAAGGAACACCCGATCACATGAACGGTTTGCCACCGGTGACGGGCAGCGTTGCCCCCGAGGTGTAGCTCGAAAGCGGATCGGCCAGCATGACATAGGCCGTCGCCAGCTCGGCCGGCTGGCCGGCGCGCTGCATCGGCACCTGCTTGCCGAAGTTCTTGACGGATTCCTCCGGCATGGTCGAGGGGATCAGCGGCGTCCAGATCGGACCGGGGGCAACTGCGTTGACCCGAATGCCCTTGCCGGCCAACATCTGGGCGAGCCCACCCGTAAAATTCTGAATGGCTCCCTTGGTCGTGGCGTACGCCAGCAGGATCGGGTTCGGCATGTCGGAGTTCACCGAGGCCGTGTTGATGATCGCAGCTCCCGGCCGCATGTGGGGCACGGCGGCCTTGGTCAGATAGAACATGGCGTGGATGTTGGTCTCGAACGTCCGCTGCCACTCTTGGTCGCTGATATCGGCGATGTCCTTGAACGTGGCCTGATGGGCCGCGTTGTTGACGAGGATGTCGATGCCGCCGAGCTCCTCGACGGTGCGACGCACGACGGCGCGGCAGTGCTCGGGATTGGCGATATCGCCGGGGATCAGGACGGCCTTGCGTCCCTCCCGCTCCACCAGCGCCTTGACCTCGGCCGCATCCTCGTCCTCGTTCAAATAGGAGATGGCGATATCAGCCCCTTCACGCGCATAGGCGATCGCCACTGCGCGGCCGATGCCGCTGTCGCCGCCCGTGATGATCGCCTTCTTTCCCGCCAGACGCCCGGCGCCTTTGTAGCTCTCCTCGCCATGATCCGGCCGAGGCTGCATCGCCCGCGTCGAGCCGGGCATCGGTTGCCGCTGCGCAGGATAAGGTGGCTTCGGATAGTCGATCATGGAGAACCTCCCGGCATTTGCTGCGCTAACGGAGCGCCGCCGAAAGTGTTCCTTACGACGCGTCTGCACGCCTTTGGCGCTCAGGAAATCCTGCTGCTCCAGCGTGTTCAGGACATCCGGGTCCTTCTCCCAGCCGAAACGGCAATTCCCCATGGCGAGCTTGCGAAGGCCCGCCTGATCCCAACGGGCGGAGATGTGAGAGGCACCCCGCCGAAACGCATCAGAGCGCGTTTGCAGTCCGCACCTTGCGCTTCAGTAATCGCGACCGAAGAGCTTGTCCGGAGAGCGGTCCCTGGACGCTCTTCAGCCCTCGCGCGGCCTGCTCGCGACAACGTTGATGCGATCGGTCGCCATGCCCGCGGCGGTCCTGCCGCGCGCCAGCGGGAGCCGGAGGCCGCCGCAGCGTGCGGTTGTCGCGGCCCGGCATGCTCACCCACTGATCACGGGAACCATATCTGGGGTGGCCAGTTGGCTTGCTGTTGAGCTGTGATTCTGCAGAGCAGCTCGACACCGGCATGCGTTCGAGTGCCGGGCATCCGTCGGGGGGCCAATCCCATGATGGACCACGCGACCAGAGTTGGTAACCGATTGTTAGCAGCGTTGCCGCCAGCAGATTTTGCTTTGCTTGCACCTCATCTGCGGAAAGTCGTGATCGAACGCGATTCCGTGCTCGTCCGATCGGGCGATCGGATCGAGCATCTTCTCTTCCCCCTCACCGGCGCGATCGCCAGTATCATGGAGCTGCCGAACGGACAGACGGTCGCCACGGCGATCATCGGCCGTGAGGGGGCTGTGGGTCTGACGTCAGCGCTTGGCACATCCCACTCGCCGTCGACGGCGGTCGTTCGCATATCCGGGGCCGCGCTGCAGATCTCGCCCGCGCGATTCCTGGCAGCCCAACATCGCAGCACCCAAATCGCACCCATGGTGCAGGTCTTCACGAGATCGTTGTTGATGCAACTTCAGCACGTGGCGGCCTGCAATGCACTACATTCCGTCGAAGCCCGCCTAGCATGCTGGCTGCTTCACATTCACGATCGAGCAAATGGCAGCGATCTCCTCCCGCTGACCCAGGAAACATTGTCGGAATTGCTCGGCGTCCGCCGCACCACCGTCACTCACGTCGTGAGCACAATGCGCGCATCACGAGCGCTGAAATCCAATCGACGCGGCCAGCTTGAGATTGATCGGCCGCGGCTCGAGGCCGTGGCATGCGAGTGCTACAAGGTCATGAGCCGCAGAATCGATCGGATCGTCTCGCACGGCGCGGTCGGGCTCGTTCATGGGGCTCCTCCGCGGAGCGCCTCCCGCTCGGCTGGCAGCCGAATAGCCGGGACAGGCTCGTAGAGCAGGTTCGCTTTCGCGAACTCGTCATCCATTCGTGTTGGGATGCTCGTTACGACAGCCCCGACTTATGGCAAGCAAGCAGCACGGGCAAGAGCTCTGCCGGTGCGAAGCTGGAACGGCCGCTCGCAGGTCCGAACTCGGCTTTGGCGACTGCCCGCCTTGCGCAGCTTGCGTTGACGACTCTCTTCTCGACCTACCCGCTCTCTGAGCTTCTCAAGCTCCACGAGCTGGGTGACCAGCGCGTCGAGACGTTCTTGAAGCACAGCCGCAGGATTCTCCGCTCGAACGCGGGTATTCATGACGCGCCTCCTGATCGAGGTCTTTGGGAGAAAGTCGCCTACTCTCGAGAGACGGGAAAACTATGCAATCCTCGGACGATCGCACTAACATTTGGCATGTTGCGTCCACAAATGCGTTGCCGGTGCATCAAGGGGGCGCTCGGCTGACATTCAGGTCTCGAGCGAATGGTCTTGCCAAGCGGTACCGCGGCCCACAGACTGCGCATGGATCGAGGAAGGCTCCTATCGGCTGGTTTCGGTTGCGCTCGAAATCCGAGTGCTAGCTCCGGGGCAATCGGCCTTGCGCTTCTCCTCATTCTCTTCGTCCGCGCAATCGAGCCCACCATCTGCGCTTGGAATTCCAGCGCCGCCGCCGGTTGCGAAAGGCCCTTTGGCACTGCCTCCGCCACCAGCAGACCCGCCGCTACCGCCGGAGCCGCCGCCGGATGCTCCTCCGGGGCGAGATGATCCTGCAGAGAGACTGCCAGGTGCTCCCCCACCCCCCGATGACCCGCCGCTGGAGCTCCCCGGCCCGGCCGCGGACGACCGATCGTTGTCGAAGAACGACCGACCTCTGTCGTCCTGCTTCACGCCGTGCAGGCCGCCAGAACCTGCAATGGCCGTTGAGGTCAGGGAAGTGGATAGAAGCAGGGTCATCACTGGGGGGGTCACAGCCGCAAATCTTCCGCAGGTTCTCAAGAAAGCCCGCCGATCGTCGTCTTCGTTGCCGTTCCGGATCACGATGCGCTCTCCTCGATTTAAAATTTTATTTACAGTATTATATATTAAATATCCATTCAACCAAAAATTTTCTCTGCCGCCCTGGGGTTGTTTAACGTGCACCGCCGGCAGAACGCCGGCATTTTCCCTGCTCGCGCCGCCACTTCCTGGCACCCTCCTGCCGCTCGCGCGCTGTTTCGAGTTGCGCTCTCGATTTAATTATGGTTAATTTTCATTTAACGGGGTCGAGTGCAAAATCAGCTATAATGGATTGTTGCGATGCCACTACAATTCCATCGGTCCGTCCGGGACATGGAGATCTGGAGCGCGACCAGCGAAGGGTTCTCGTTCGTGATCAGTTTCGAAAGCCCCACAGGTCCAGGCTTTCACGGACGCTCCGGCTATCTGGCGAGTTGGCGTCCGCTCCACAAAAACCAGGCCGCAATCAAGATTGGCGGCTCGCCCTTTCGCACGTTAGCCGAGGCTGAAGGGGCCTGCCGCGACATGGCTGAGCATCTGGCGCCACAATAGCCCCGCATACGCTCCGAAAGACGTCAGACGTTCTCATCATTTCGCGCTGGTCGGATCCTGATGCAACAGATCAGGGGAATCCAGCCCGTGTGGCGCGGCATGCAGCTCGTTTCGCGAAATGGCCAACGCCGCGAGAACCGTACGATTGCTGATGTCGAGCTTCTGGAAGATATGATGCAGGTGGACCTTGATCGTACCATCGGCAAGATTCAACCGACGCCCAATCTCCTTGTTCGATAGCCCCTCCGACACGAGCCGCATGATCTGCCGCTCCCGGTCCGTCAGTTGTGTCAGGGGCTTATCATCGGCGCGCGGCTCCTCGTTGGCCTGCCCGTTGCTCGGCGAGGCCGCAGCTTGGCCCTGGGCGGCCTTCCGCAGGGTTGCGACCAGCATCTCGGCATCCGAATCCTTCGAGAGGACGACGCAGGCGCCGTCCAGAGCCAGCCTCTGCAACTCACCATCGGCCGCGATACCGGCGAAGAAGACCACCGCGGGAGCTGGCCCTGCAGCCTTTGCAACAGCGAGAATCTGCTGCCAGCCGGCATCGGGCAGGGCAGCATCGACTAGCGCGACGTCCGGCACTAGAAATCGGATTGCCTCAATGCAGCTTGCAGCATCGCTGCAAGACGCAGCGATCGCAAAATCACGCTGCGTCGCAAGAACGCTCCTGATCCCTTGCAAGACGATCGGGTGTCGATCCGCGATGACAATTCTGATGCGGCGCATGCTTCCCCTGCCTATTGCTGACAACCCCTCGTGCAGCCGTTTAATCCAGCAATCTCCTTCAAACGCGAGGATGACCACTCCGCTCGGCCCGACTCGCACCGTCTCAAGTGTCGGACCGCCGGGCAGCGTTCGATGGCTGCGCCACGCTAACTTGAGCAGCAAATATGCGCAGCACCGTAAGAATGCGGTGCTCCACAGAATTCAAGACTGCAGAACCTCGACGGAAACAGCGTCTTTTTCGGCAACGCCTGATAGATTCGATCGGCACATTCTCTCGGAGAATGTGAGCGACGGCACGGCTTGGCCGCCTTGGTTATTATGGTCAACATCCAATTAACTTCGTTGGTGCGGTTATTACGAAGGATATATTGGGACATTCACGATTCAAATCTAACATTCGACGAAGTTTCGGCGAAGGCGAGGCCATTCGACAGCCTCGCCTTTGAAAGGGAGGGAAAAGTAATACTATTCACCAACTGAAACTGCGTAACCAAGCACGGAAATGGCTGCATCTGATCGCAGCCCGTGTAGCACCGATGACGACCGATCACCCAAGTTGGAGCTGCATCTTCGTCAATTCAGCAACTTCAATGAGCGGTTACGGGGAGCATCGTGGGCAATGAGTAGGTGGTCCCATGTATTCTTCAGCTGTTTTGCGTCAAACTCATCAGGCTCTTATCGTTCAATTCACCGAATTGCAGAACCTACGTAATCGCGTGTCGAAGGCCGAGCAGCGATTGCTTGCGCCGATGCGACGAGCCCACGGGCGGAGGGCGCGTGGGAAGCGACCGCTCGCTCGGAGGCTCGGACCCAGCCGATAACTCAAACCGCCACGTGGCACGCTGGCGCAGCCGCGCGAGCGGATCGCGCTTGCCGGACCCTGGTTTGACCTGATAATCCCCCTCCTGTTTGGGTTTCGGAGGTAGTTGGGACGGCTTCCATGGGGAATGAGGATTGGGCATCTATGACCACAGCCGAGCTGTGGCGACTCTACGATGAGGTCACGGCTGTTCTTGGTCGCAGGATGACCGCGGAAAAAGCCAAGCTCGAAGAGCGGCTTCGCAGGATTGAGGGGACCGCCGCTCCGACCCAGAACGAGGAACGTCCTCGCCGCCCCTACCCCCCAGTGCTGCCGAAATACCAGAACCCGAAGAATCCATCCGAAACTTGGTCCGGTCGCGGTAAGCAGCCCCGATGGCTGAAAGCTCAGCTTCGAGCCGGCAAGAAGCTGAACGACCTCCTGATCGATCGCTCGTCTGGACAAAGGCGCCGCCGGACCGGCTGAGCCCCGGCCCCGCTGCGGCGGCCTATATAGCCGCGCGGCCGCTCGTTGGACCGCCGAACTTAGCGATCGCGGTCCTCTTTCCCGTTGGGACTGCCGTCACCGCCGCCATTGCCGAAGCCGTTGTTGCCATGCACAATGCGACCGGCTGAACCGGCGATCGCGGCCGAAGTCAGGGAGGTCGAGAGCAACAGCGTCACAGTCGGAGGGGTAACGGCGGCAAACCTGCCGCAGTTCTTCAGGAATTCGCGACGATCGTCGCCTTCTGCGTCGAGATGGGTCATCGGCTCGTCCTGCTCCAATCCAGCCCATCTTCAGGATAGACCACTATTATTGCACCTCAAGTTAAATATGTTAGTCGAACGATTTAATTTTTGCCCTTGGCGATCACGATTTGCATGGCTCCTGGCACATGCAGTCGGCCGACATTCCCGCCGCACCGAGCCTCGGCGCCAGCGAGCTTCCCGCATTATTTATTTTGACATTTAATATCCGCTAAACAATAATAGATTTAATTTAGGAGGCCGACGGGCCTGAGATCGTAGCTCCAAGCACTGCAAACCGGAGTCTGCGGGATTGCATGTTGATTTCCAGCTTCACTCGTTGAGCGGCCTCTTTGCCCGAGCCGGCTCCCTGCGCGACGAATACGCCAGCGCAAAACCTTGGCCGCACATCGTCATCAATGATGCGTTTCCCGAAAAGCTATTGGACATGGTCGCGGCCGAGTGCACGGCCCTCCCCGAGGCCCACCTGATCACCACGAATACCGACCGCTTGGTGAAGCAGGAGATTTCAGATGGATTGGGGCCAGCCACCCAGCACCTGCTGAGCCTGATCGAACGCCCCCAGGAGGCTTTACGAAGATTCATCGTGATTTCGAGGTCCACTCCACGACGACGCGCCGCGTCGCCGCGTCCGGTGAACGCCGCGTGCGGTATTGGGCCGCGCGACCCGGCGAGGATCAATGGATCGAGCGAATGAGCTGGCAGGATCACTTGCGCGCGCTCATACCTGACCCGCTCTACAACGTGCTCCGCGCAGCACGTGATCGGATATCCGGAGCGCACCGGTCGAAAACTTCATGAAGTCGGCGTCTTCCAGCGGCAACAGCGGGATCGATCAATGACCGGGAGCGGAGCGACGGTCGCGCAATTGCGATCTGACGATGCGGATGCGAAAGCTCTTCGCAGGCCGGGCTTCTCGCCCGTTCGACTGCGAACGCTGATGAAGCTCGCCCTCGCGGACACAGGACTGGACATGTCCGGAATGACTGTGCTGACCGAAGCCGCGACCGGCGCCTATGCCGTGACCCCGGTCCTCGCTGCAATGGCCGGAGCCAAGCACGTCTACGCGTTCACGAAACCCGGCCGCCATGGGACCGTGTCCGACGCCAAGCGGGAGACTTTGGAGCTCGCAGCTCCACTTGGAGTCGCTGACCGCATCGAGATTCTGGAGAAGATGAATCCTGAAGTGCTTCACAGCGTCGACATCATAACCAACAGTGGCCACCTTCGTCCTCTCACAGCCGAGCTGATCGCCCAGCTGCGCGATGACGCCGTGATCGCCTTGATGTTCGAGGCTTGGGAATTTCGTCAAGAGGACCTGGATATCGAAGCGTGCGCGCGACGCAAGATCCCGGTAGTCGGCGTCAACGAGCGGCACCCCGCTGTCGATGTCTTCTCATTCCTTGGCCCGCTCGCCGTGAAGCAGTTGCACGACTGTGGCCTGGCGGTCCTCGGCAACAGAATCGGCCTGCTCTGCGACAATGACTTCCTTGCCCCGTTGCACAACGGGCTGGCAAGCCTGGGGGCGCACGTCAAGACGTTCAACAGCGTTGCGGCGGTCCATCCCGGCGCATGGGACGCCTTCGTCGTCGCCTTGCAGCCCGCGAAAACGCCGCGCGTCGGCCAGGCCGAGGCTGCGCATCTGGCCGCATGCGCCCCCGCCGGCGCCGTTGTGGTCCAGTTTTGGGGCGACATCGATCGAGCGGTGCTGGCCGCCAATGGTCTTGCGGTCTGGCCCACGCAATCTGTCGGGCAGGGCCATATGGGCATTCTGCTGTCGGAGATTGGTCCCGAGCCGATCGTACGATTGCAGACTGGCGGCTTGCGCGCGGCCGAATGGGTTCGCCGCGGCGGTGTCATTACACCGGATGGATTCGCCCAGCTCGTACCATGGCAGGGGGCGACATGACGGAGCGGCTGCAGCCCGACGTCGTGCTCCTCGCGGACGGACCGACCGGCTTCACGGCGCTTCGCTCATTGGCGGCGCGGTGCCGCGTGGTGCAGATCTTCCGGAAACCGGACCAGCCCGATGCGGGCGCGCTGAGATCATTTGCGAACAACCGCGGCATCCCGATCGCGGAGCTGCAGGAACTGGCCCAACTTCAGAACGTGATCGCGGACACGCGCCCGGCCGCCGTCGTGATTTCTTCATTCGATCGGATCATCCCGCCGCACATTCTTGCATTGTGCCGCTTCGTCAACGTTCACTATTCGCTTCTGCCGCATTATCGCGGTCGCGCCAACGTCAACTGGGCAATCATCAATGGCGAGACGACTGCCGGCATCAGCATTCATCTCGTGATCCCCGAGCTCGACGGCGGCAATCTGCTGTTTCAGCAAGCGATCCCGATCGGCGCGAACGACACGGTCACCGCACTCTACGAACGCCTCAACGCGATCCAGGAACGCGAGCTCGGCGAGGTCGTGGTTCGAGCGATCACCGGCTATCAAGGCGCCTCTCAAGACACCGACTGTGCATCCTATGGCTGTACCCGTGTTCCGGAAGATGGAGAGATCGACTGGCGGCAGCCTACCGATACCATCGATCGGCTGATCCGCGGCTTGACACCGCCATTTCCCGGTGCCTTCACCCATCTTGACGGACGGCAGCTCATCGTCGTCAACGCCTCGCCGCGGCTTGATGCTCCCTGCTATATCGGCCGTGTACCGGGCCGGATCGTTGGGCGGTCACCTTCCGAAGGTTGGGTGGATGTGCTGACCGGCAACGGCGTCCTGCGCATGTTCAGCGTCCTTCCTCCAAACTCCGAGCAGCCGTGTGCTGCCGCTTCCGTCATTGGGTCGACGCGAGCGACCCTCGGGCTGTCGCGCCTCGACCTTCTCCGCCGGATCGTCGCGCTTGAAGACAGGCTCGCTTCGCTCGAGCAGCTCAAATGCGCTCACGAGTAAGCGCAACCGTTCTGGCCAGGGACGGCTCGGGGCTCTAGCGCCGGTGCATCACACCCTTCTCGCCCAACCGCGGCCCACAGCCCGTCACGACCCGGGCTCTGGACGCGAATCCAGCGATAGGGCGTCCGCGACCAGGGCTTGATCTGTGGCGTGAGATTGTCGAGGACGAGATCGCCGCTCCTGGTGCGCACGAGAAGCACCAGATGATGTTCACCGGAACTGACGACGACTTCGCTCGTCGGGAGCCGTCCCACCCGCCCGAGTTTTCAGCGCTTGAAAGAACGGGAATGGAAACAGATCGAGGTTGGTCAATCGCCTGCGTGTGGCGGAGCTCAACCTGGCGGCTCGGGCGTGTCGTCTGCCGGGAATTGATCGCCCCGATGAGACCAGAGGAACGGCCGACCATCTCGCGCAGAAGGTCGGCATCAGGGGCCTTTCTCCACGAGCGCACGAAGGTTCATCTTCTCGTCGGTCATCGGTGGTTCCTCGAATCAGGTTGGTGTCAGCCACTCAACCCTACCGGCGAATTCCCGGTGACCACCGCAAAAGCCGTCCGCCCGCTACGGCGCTATTTGAGGGCGCGCGTGCGGGCGGCTTTGCTCTACCCGGACACGACCGGTCGCCCGGTGCCTGCCTTGCCGAGTGGCCTCAATTTTCCCGAGTTCTCGTTCGCTATCCCCTAAGCGGTCTGCCGGGCACTCAGCGTCAAAGATCTTGTCCTTGAGACCCGCAGTTCGAGGTGACCGCCGTGCAAATGGGACACAGAAGTCAAAGTCGCGGCGCGAAAAAGGTACTTTGCTTTATGCCTTCAAAGTGTCCGCAGATACGCAAGGATCGCTTGGAGCTTTGTCGTGCTGGCCTCACCCGCGAAATCCATCGTCGTCCCAGGACAGAAATTGCCTGGCGCTTTGAGAAACTCCGCCAGGCGTTCTTCGGTCCATGTGCCTCCCACCCCGCGCAAGCTTGACGAATAATCCGGATAGCTCTCGACCGACGCGACTCGACGACCCACGATGCCGAGCAGGTCCGGTCCGATCCGATTTCCACTGATCAACTTCGACTGATGGCAGCTACTGCACTCTTCGGCAAAAAGGGCCTCGCCCGTTGAACTTTCTCTCGGACGCAGCGAGATCAACAGTTGATCATCCGTCCATAGCAACAGGCTGCCATCATGACCCTCGATGATATCGCGAATGGCGCTCCCGATCGGGATAGCCTCGAGGTATTTGACTTGACCGTCCCGAACGCGCGCACGAAACAGCGTCGCCGCCTTGAGTGTGGCGATCAGGAGATCACCTTGCCACTGCGAAAACGCTCCGCGCTCCGCCCCGACTAGATTCGAAACTGCGATCGAGGGGACCCAAGCGAACACTGGAGCTTCATAGCCCTTCTGCTCCGCTTCAGGTTTGTTCAGCGGCCACGAGAACGAACCATAGTCTGTTCCATAGGTCGCGTATGGCCAGCCGTAGTTTGCGCCCCGGACCAGCCGATTGAGTTCGTCGCCGCCCTGCGGGCCATGCTCGGTCGACCATATTGTCCCAAACGGATCAACATAGAGCCCCTGCGGATTCCTGTGACCGGCCGTGAAGATTGTAGCGTAGCCATCACTGATATTGATCGCAATTGTTTTACCGTACGACGCGGACGGATCCTGCGCATAGGCATGAACTGAAGCAAGCCCGTCGAAGCCAAAATCACCGACAGTCAACAGCAGCGTATCTGCGCCCAGGAGGACCATCCGGCCGCCTCCAAAATAACCGACAAACGGAATGCCGCGGCGGCGGTGCTCGCCGCGGACCGGAAGACAGGGTGTGGTTTCATACAGAGTTTTCCATTCGGAGGAAGCTTCGCCGCGAAGAATCGCGGCGCGGTCAGACTCCAGCACGGAGACTCGTTCGGTCCAACATTCCTCAGTGGCATGCCAGTAAGGATGCGAGACGAAGATGCGCGCAACGGCTCCGACCTCCTGAACCAGCAAGCCATACGTTCTGAACCACTCGGCATTGAGAATTTCGTGTCCGGCCTGCCTCCTTTGGCCTTCCTGCGGCGCATTTGCGTGAAAGCGATCCGCCCACGGACGCCCGGCAGCCGCGGAAAACTCCTCACCGTTGATGGGCACCCGGTACGGCAGTGTTGAGACGGTCACGTGGTCCACGGCTTCCCAGGAGAAGACATGGAGATGACCATCTCCGCTCACCACAAGATAACGATCGCCGATGCGGGCCAGCGCACCGCCGCGCACCGCAGATTTTGGAAATGCGTTCGAATAAGTGTGAACGTCTAGGCTGTAGAACTCAGTCTTGATCAAGGTGTTGGTGTGCAGCGCGGCCTCGGGCGCAACGCGCAATGCGAACGAACCCGCGGCGGCCGCTGCGAGGAGCCCGCCGAGCGCCAAAGCTTGGTGCAGCGCCGCAGTGCCTATGAAGTACGGGGCGGGGACGAGCACCAAGGCAGACGTGAAAATGCCGAGCGTGATGGCGCGGGAATAATCCGTTTTGGTGAGGACAAACCCCAGGAAGACCACACCAAAAATCGCCGTTGTGGCCACGATGGTCCTGCCCAATCGCACGCCCGGGGATGAGGGCGGGATCAAAAGAGTATATGCGGCGCTTAGGACGAAAGACGCTATAAGACAGCCAAATGGAAGCGACTGGGCGGCGGGAAGCCGCCAGGAACTCAAAATTGGAAATAGGAAAAGCAACGCGACAGAGGTCGCATACCACAAGAACAGATAACCCCATGACGGACGCTGGTGCTGGCCAGAATTCGCTCTAGCTCCCGTTTGATCGAGAAGCTTGAAGCGTCTCACCACACCTTTGCGCGAAGACGGAACAATCCTCGTCGTTCGAAACTCCTCAGTTTCCATTCGAATACGCCCCGGAAGTCCATTCTCTGTTCTCACGTTCCTAGTTATTAGTTGTATACCACATTAAATTCTCGATATTTGTTTTATAACTGGATTAATGCAGGCAAGAGGTTATTATGCACCACGCCTTGTGCAGACCGTGCCGGCGCCCACGCGCTCACGTCCCTTCCTGCCCAACCGCCGCCCAAAGCCCATCGCGGCCCGGTCTTTGCACGCGAACCCAGCGATAAGGCGTCCGCGACCACTGCTTGATCTCTGGCGTGAGATTGTCGAGGACGAGATCGCCGCTCCTGGTGCGCACGAGAAGCACCAGATGATGTTCACCGGAACTGACGGCGACTTCGCTCAACAGGAGGACGCGCGCCGGCCAGCCGCGCCGAAGCAGCGCGTGGCGCTTGCTCACCGCATAATCGTTGCAGTCGCCACGTGCGGGGTTGATGGTCCACGCCTCGCCCGCGAGACCGAGCTCGTTGCGAACCGGTTCTATCGCCAGATTGACGGTACGATTGATCTCCCGCAGGTCCTCCCATCGCCTCTCGGTCAACCGGACCGGCCCGCCGCGGAAGGAGCGTCGCGGGCGACATTCGGCCTGATAGCGCAGGCAAAACATCGTGTAAGTGAGGGGCGGAAGAGCGGGGCGCCCCAGCTCGATGTGCGCCAGGTCCGCTCGGGGCGCCCTTGGCATGACCAGCAACGCCGCACGCGCCCACTGAACGCCCCCGATCACGATCGCCATGGCTGCCGCAATGATCGGGCCCGAGGTTCGCTGCATCTGCCGATCCCCCTCCGTACGCCAAACCATGTCGAGTCCAGCCGGCGCGCGCCTGGCCGCGCCGGCAATTTAATATATTATTTATATTTGATTTTATTTAAATAGCAATAAATATTAAATAGGCAAAGTGAGGTCGACGCCGGCGTCTGAAGGAGGGTGGGAATGAACAGAAGGGATGGAGCGAGATGGCCTCGATCGGCGGCCGTTTGTCCGCGGTAGAAGGCGTCGAAGCAGGCCGCGCTCTGCACCGCGGCGGCCAATTATTGGCCACCATACAATTTTATAGCTGGTTTCAGTATTTTCCGGAGCCAAACCGTCGGACTTATTTCACATGCCGGTCGAGCTACTCGTCATTCTGGGAGCTGAAGCTTCACTACTCGGCTTCGTGGCCGCAATGAGCCTGCATGCCAGGCGAATGGACGTGTTGAGCGGACGATCGTTCGAGCACCCCCACGTGTTCCCCAGAGAAAACAGGCATCCAGCAGCCGGCCGCAACCCCGACGCCCAGGGAAAGGGCGCCGGCCCCGAAGACATGCAGTCGAGCGCTGCCGCCATCTTGCACCAACTCAGCGCTCCTTGAACGTCCGCCCCGCTCGATCCTGCAGCGGCTTGAGCAGGTATGAAAGCGCGGTCCGACCTGCCGTCTTGATGAAGACCTCGACCGGCATGCCGGGCACGAGCTTGGCCGAGCCGGGCTTCGCCAGCCAATCGGCTTGAGCAGGACGCGGCCCGTATCGTAGCTCGTGCCGCCACGTTGATCCTGTGTGATGTCTGCCGAGACCATGCTGACCTCGCCGGCGATTTCGGGCGTGGTCTGGATATCAATCCGATAGAGCTGATCGACCGCGCTCGGAGAGCTTGGAGAGCTTCGAGCGTGTCTCGATCAGATCCTTCGACTTCCGTCGGAATGGCGATTTACCAGCTGACTTCTCCGAAGAGCCCACAACAACGCGACTTGGATGAACGGCGGATCTCTCTTTCCCGGAGCAACCTCGTTAACTGCTTCAATAAAGATCCACGAGCGTGCCTCTCAGCACTTTTGGCCCGTGATCGCTGACTTAAGATTTTCCCCACCGCCGATTTTGGGCTAGCATGGACACTCAACGCGATCGCAATATCCCGAAGAGATGTACGCGACCGGCGAAGCCCACTGACTGCATAAGGGATCGCTATGAATCCGATTTTAAAAGAAGATCTGCACTACATACTGAGCAAGCTTTCACCGTCGAACAAAAGTTCCTTCAAAGATGGCACGATACTCATCACCGGCTGCGCGGGCTTCTTGGGTTTCTGTTTCATGCAGTTCTTCTCCGAGCACGCCTCGGCATTGGGAATTCGTAAGATCATCGGGCTTGATACGTTTCTTCTTACAAAACCGAAGTTGATTTCGGACATCGCGAGCAGACATCCGGGTTTGGTCGACGTTCACCAGTTCGATATTTCAAAAGACGACATTTCAAGCATCGATGGAAGCGCCCAGGCGACTCATGTGATTCATGGCGCGTCCATTGCTTCCCCGATTTTTTATCGAAAGTTTCCGATCGTAACCCTGGATGCGAATATTTGGGGTTTAAGAAGGTTACTGGATTTTCATACGTCAAAGAAAATCAAAGGTCTTTTGTTTTTCTCGAGTAGCGAAATCTACGGCGATCCCGATGCGGCCAACATTCCGACGGACGAGGAATACCGTGGCAACGTTTCCTGCATTGGCCCACGCGCCTGCTATGACGAATCCAAGAGGTTTGGCGAGACCATGTGCTACCTGTTTTCCAAGGAGCGTGGAATTCCGATCACAATCGCAAGACCATTCAACAATTACGGGCCGGGAATGAGAATCGATGATCGGCGCGTTCCCGCCGACTTCGCAAAGTGCGTCATCGAAAACAGGGACATCGAAATTCTGTCCTCTGGTTCACCTACGCGCACGTTCTGCTATGTGGCTGATGCGATCGCGGGCTATTTGAAGTGTCTCACCTACGGCGAATTCGACTACTTCAATATCGGCATTGAAAAGCCCGAGATTTCTGTTCGAGAACTTGCATCGATTTATCAAGAAGTCGGCTCCCGCTTCTCCGGCTACAACGGAAAGATCGTTCTTCGTCAATCCTCCGACAAGGAATATTTGACCAATAATCCGAATAGACGCTGCCCCATTATCAACAAGGCAAGAACGAAACTCGGGTACAATCCCGAGATCGACGTAAAAACCGGAGTTCAGAGGTTCGTTCAGTATCTCCTGCATGAGAAGGAGAAGGGGGCGCTAGCGTGAAGTTGTCTGTAATCGGAACCGGCTATGTCGGGCTTGTGAGCGGCGTTTGTCTTGCGTCCAAAGGACACGACGTCGTTTGTGTTGATGTAAACGAAGAAAAAGTCCGTTTGATCAATGACAAGATTCCGCCAATTCATGAGGAAGGCCTTCCAGAACTTCTTCGCAGCGTCCTGGACGAACGAAAATTCCGCGCCACCTCCAATTTGAATGAGGCCTTGGATTTTTGCGAGGCCGTGATCATCGCCGTCGGAACTCCGACCGTCGACGGAAAAATCGACCTCACCTATCTCGTTCAAGCAGCCCGTCAAATCGGCGCGTATCTGAAGTCGACGAACAAGTTTCTAAGCGTAATCGTCAAAAGCACAGTACTTCCGACCACAACGGATGTCGTCGTTCGCCAAGCGATTACGGACGCGTGCGGCGGAAATATTTCGCAATTTGGACTTGGAATGAATCCCGAATTTTTGCGTGAGGGAAACGCCATCTCCGATTTCAATTTCCCTGATCGCATTGTACTTGGGTTCGAAGACTCCAAAACTCGTGAGGTCCTCTCGAAGATTTACGAGCCTTGGCACGTCGACAAGGTGTATGTCAACACCCGGACAGCGGAGATGATCAAGTACGCGAACAACTGTTTGCTCGCGCTCCAAATTTCGGCCGCGAATGAATTGGCGAATCTGGCGGCCACACTCGGCGGCATCGATTTTATGGACGTCTTTAGAGGCGTTACTCTCGACAAACGATGGAATCCGGTTCGAACCGATGGATATCGTACAGAACCCGAAATTTTGACTTATTTGGTGCCTGGGCCCGGCTTTGGCGGCAGCTGTTTCCCGAAGGACGTTCAGGCGATCCGCACACAGGGACAAGACAATGGTCTTCCAATGGAAATATTGGAGGGTGTCTTGAGTGTGAATGAGAAACAGCCCGAACAAGTGACAAAAATCCTTGAGGCTCATTTTGGAAATCTAAAGGGCAAAAACATCTTGCTGCTGGGACTTGCGTTCAAGCCAGAAACCGACGACGTTCGTGAATCGGCCTCCATTCGCATTTCGGAAGGGCTGCTCGCGCAGAATACCAATCTTGTAGCGCACGATCCTATCGCAACGGAAAACTTCATTAAGTTCTCAGGCGTTCAAACCTCCGCAATCCGATTCATCCATGATTGGAGAGCGGAAGTTGCGAACGCGGACGCAATTGTCGTGGCTACTAGGTGGGAGGAATACAAAGCTCTTCCCGGCCTCAAGGTTGCTGGCAAAGTCGTGTTCGATACGCGACG
>Ga0209389_1000059_pt1 | contig 106207 bp, 85 predicted proteins | sample CowpearedBW_FD_187526 | JGI IMG/M metagenome (GOLD analysis project Ga0209389, IMG submission 187526) | Root nodule microbial communities of legume samples collected from California, USA - Cow pea red BW (SPAdes) (version 2) | ecosystem: Host-associated > Plants > Roots > Nodule | place: USA... | reverse complement strand
GCGGCTGGCCCTACCGGGCCAACCGCCTTTTCTTTTTCAAAATGTCAGCGTCGCTGCGGAACTGAAGCCGTACACCTCATGTTTGCTGCGCGACAGCGCAGCCCGGAAGGGCTGGGTGATCTCCTACAGGGTGGGCACAGCGCTGAAGGCTTGTGTGGTGGGTTTACCCGCGAAGAGGCCCGCACAGGCAATACAAACAAAAACGCCCCGAACCAGTCGGGGCGTTTTCATTGACAGCAGCAGCGTCTTACTTGCCTTCCCAGCGCTTGAGCACCAGGGTGGCGTTGGTGCCGCCGAAGCCGAAGCTGTTGCTCATGACCGTGTCGATCTTGGCGTTTTCTTCGGTTTTACGCAGGATTGGCAAGTCGGCGACTTCCGGATCCAGCTCGTCGATGTTGGCAGAGCCGGCGATGAAGTTGTTTTCCATCATCAGCAGGCAGTAGATCGCCTCGTGCACGCCGGCAGCGCCCAGCGAGTGACCCGACAGGCTCTTGGTAGAGCTGATCTTCGGCGCCTTGTCGCCGAACACGGCACGCACGCCCTTGATCTCGGCCACGTCACCGACCGGGGTCGAGGTACCGTGGGTGTTCAGGTAGTCGATCGGGGTGTCGACAGTGGACAGCGCCTGCTGCATGCAGCGGATGGCGCCTTCGCCGCTCGGTGCAACCATGTCGTAGCCGTCGGAAGTCGCACCGTAGCCAACGATTTCGGCGTAGATCTTGGCGCCGCGGGCCAGGGCGTGTTCCAGTTCCTCGACCACGACCATGCCGCCACCGCCAGCGATGACGAAACCATCACGGTCAGCGTCGTAGGCGCGCGAGGCCAGTTCCGGGGTTTCGTTGCGCTTGGTCGACAGGGCGCCCATGGCATCGAACAGGAACGACTGGCTCCAGTGCTCTTCTTCACCACCACCGGCGAAGACGATGTCCTGCTTGCCCCACTGGATCTGCTCCAGTGCGGTACCGATGCAGTGAGCCGAGGTGGCACAGGCCGACGAGATCGAGTAGTTGATGCCCTTGATCTTGAACGGGGTGGCCAGGCATGCCGACACGGTGCTGCCCATGGTGCGGGTAACGCGGTATGGGCCGACGCGCTTGACGCCTTTCTCACGCAGGGTGTCCAGCGCTTCCATCTGGTTCAGGGTCGAGGCGCCGCCGGAACCGGCCACCAGGCCGGTACGCGGGTTGGAAACCTGCTCTTCGGTCAGGCCGGCGTCCTTGATCGCGTCCTGCATGGCCAGGTAGGCGTAGGCAGCCGCATGGCCGACGAAGCGGTAAACCTTGCGGTCGATCAGTTCTTCGAGGTTGAGGTCGATGGAACCGGAAACCTGGCTACGCAGCCCCATTTCCTTGTATTCCGGGTTGAAACGGATACCCGGACGGCTGTTGCGCAGGTTTTCGGTGACGGTAGCTTTGTCATTGCCCAGGCACGATACGATGCCCAGACCAGTGATAACGACGCGGCGCATGCGAATAACCCTTAGAAATTGTCAGTGGAGGTGAACACGCCGACCCGCAGGCCTTCGGCAGTGTAGATCTCGCGGCCGTCGACGCTGACCGAGCCATCGGCGATGGCCATGTTCAGCTTGCCCTTCAGGACGCGCTTGATGTGAATGTTGTACGTGACTTTCTTGGCTTCAGGCAGTACCTGGCCAAAGAATTTCACCTCGCCCGAACCCAGGGCGCGGCCACGGCCTGGCAGGCCCTGCCAGCCGAGGAAGAAGCCAACCAGCTGCCACATGGCGTCGAGGCCCAAGCAGCCCGGCATGACCGGATCGCCTTCGAAATGGCAGGCGAAGAACCACAGGTCCGGGTTGATATCCAGCTCGGCGACCAACTCACCTTTGCCGTACTTGCCGCCTTCTTCGCTGATATGGGTGATGCGATCGACCATCAGCATGTTCGGCGCGGGCAGTTGCGCATTACCTGGGCCGAACAGCTCACCGCGACTGCAGCGCAGCAGGTCTTCCCGAGTAAAGGCGTGTTGTTTGGTCATGCGAGCTCCTCAATAACCCCCTGCGGCAGGGGATGAATCTTCCCGGCCGGCCCGAAAACCAAGCGCTTCGAGACGGCAGCCTACAGGTAGACTATTGCGTTGTGGTGAAAGTCACAGCGCACCTGGTGAAAGAAGTACAGGTGTGCACTGAAACGTCTATTTTCAGGTCCGATGAAGGTCCTGTCCAGTGTTTAAGACTGCCGCACTTTAGCATTTATCGCCAGTCGCGGTTGTCTGACCGGGTAACCAGCGCTGCAGCACCTGCTGCAATTCGGTACGGCGCAAGGGTTTGCTCAGGTAATCGTCCATACCAGCGGCCATGCAACGTTCGCGGTCGCCCTGCAACGCGTTGGCGGTCAGGGCGATGATCGGTAGCCCAGCGCCGTTGGGCAACTGGCGGATGCGTCGGGTGGCTTCATAGCCGTCCAGGTGCGGCAGGCGGCAATCCATCAGCACGGCAGCAAAGCGCTGCTGGCCGACCCGCTCGACGGCTTCAAGGCCATCTTCTGCCGTGCATACTGCCAGCCCCAGGCTGCGCAGCATGGCTTCTACGACACTCCGGTTGACCGGATTGTCCTCCACCAGCAGTACCTGATCATTGTCCGGCACCGTCGTTCGTGCAGCCGTTGGCGGCGTCAGCGGGATGGGGGCAGGGGTGGCGAGTGCCAGCGGCATCTCCAGGGTAAAGGTCGAACCCAGGCCCTCACGGCTTTCACCGCGTAGCTTGCCGCCCATGCGCTCGGCCAAGGTACGAGCGATCGACAGCCCCAGCCCGGTACCGCCATAACGACGGGAAATCGAGCTGTCGGCCTGCTGGAAGGCGACGAACATCATTTCCAGGCGGTCGCTGTCGATGCCGATGCCGGTGTCGCGCACGCTGCAGGTCAGCCAGATCAGCTGCCGGTCGAGCACCTGCCAGCGTGCGTCGACTTGCACCTGGCCACGTTCGGTGAACTTCAGGGCGTTGCCCACCAGGTTCAGCAGGATCTGGCGGATGCGCGTGGGGTCGCCGTTCACCTGCAACTGCTCGATGCCGGCCGGCAGTTGCAGGTGCAGGCCCAGGCCGCGTTGCTGGGCGCTGTGCTGGAACGACTGGACACTGCTGGTGATCAGCTCGCCCAGGTTGAAGTCGATGTGCTCCAGCTGCAGCGCGGCGCGTTCGATGCGCGAAAAATCGAGGATGTCGTTGATGACCTTCAGCAAGTGCCCGGTGGACTCGCTGGCCACTGCCGTGTAATCGGCCTGTTCATTGCTCAGCGGCGTGGTTTCCAGCAGTTGCAGCATGCCCAGCACGCCATTCATCGGGGTGCGCAACTCATGGCTCATCATCGCCAGGAAATCCGATTTGGCGCGGTTGGCCTGTTCGGCCTCCTCGCGGGCCTGGATCAGTTCGGCAATGGCCTGCTTCTGTTCGGCACTGGCCTGTTCCAGGGCGCTGGCCAGGTTGTTGATGTGGCGGGCCAAGTGGCCCAGCTCGCTGTCGTCGACGACCGGCAAGGGGGTGTTGTACTTGCCTTGCTGAATTGCCTTGACCGCATGGCCCATGTCGCTGATCGGCTTGGCCAGGCTCAGGGCCAGGCGGCGTGCCAGCAAGAAGGTGAACAGCAGGGCGAACAACGCCAGGATCCCGGCCTTGATCACGATTTCCTGCTGGCGCTGACTGAAGGCGTCATCGGACATGCCGACGATCACGCGGCCCAGGTAGTCGTCACCGATGGCCGGGGTGGTGGCTTTGCCCTGTTGCAGGAAGTCGTTGTCCAGGCGGATTTGCTGCAGGCGAATGGGCGCCTGGAACACTTCGACCCGTTGCGCGCGGTTGGCACTTTCGTCGGACTGCTCGACGTACACCAGGATGTGGTTGCGGCTGTCCTGCACTTCCAGAAAGCGTACGTGCGGGATGCTGAGGGTGGCACGCATCAGCCCTTCAAGCACTTCGTTGTTGCCCGAAATCACCCCATACTCCGACGCCGGTGCCAACTGGTTGGCGATCAGTTGCCCGGTGTGGTTGAGTTCCTGGCGCAGGTCCTGGATGCGTACGAAGGTAAAGAAACTGATCAAGAGCAAGGTCAGCAGCAGGGCGGGGCCGAGACTGATGATCTGCGTGCGGGTATGAATGTCCCAGCTCAAGCGTTTGCTCATGGGGTGGGTTCTCCCTCGGCCAGGGCCTTGACGGCGGCGTTCTGATCGATCGGTTCAAGACCCAGGGCCCGGGCCACCTGCTGGTTGCCACTGACCCCGTAGCGCATTGGGTACAGGCTGCGCGGCCAGCGTGTCGGCGGCTGGTCGAGCAACTGGTCGAGCACCCACAGCCAGTCGTCCTGGTCGCTGTAGGTACTGGCCAGGGCGCCGGCGCGAACGAAGCCGGCGTTCGGGCCGATCAGTGCCATCTGCCGGCCATAACTGCTCAACAGCAGGTTCTTTGCGGTCTTGGAGTTGTACAAGTCAGGGTCGTCCAGGCCCAGTAGCACATCGCTGTTGCCCAGCAGGTGCTGCAGCGGCCGGTTGTCACGCGGGTCGGACCAGTCCTGGGCCACGATCTCCAGGCCTAGCGGCCGTGCAGCATGGCGCAGTTCGTCCAGCAGAAAGCTGCTGTGCTCGCCGTACAGCACGCCAACGCGCCTGGCCTGCGGCAACAAGTAGCGTGCCAGGCGCAGTTGCCGTCCCAACGGTGCGTCGCTCCACAACAGTGTGAGGAACGCGGGGCGCGACTTTCCCAGGCGCTGTTCAGCCTGTACCCGGCTGACCCGCATGACCAGCGCCGGTGGGCCGGCGGTTTCCCCCAGGCGCCATTCCAGTGCTGCGTTGTCGAGCAGGATCAGGCGTTGGTCGGCTTTGAGCTTGCCCGGGCGCGGCAGTTCGGTGGTGGTGCGAAACTGCACATGATCGTGTGGCCGGCGGCTTTCCAGAGCGGCGATGAAGCTGCGTACACCGGGCTGGTCCTCAGCCCCAACCAGCAGGACTTCGCTGGCGGACAAAGGCCCCAACGGCCACAGGCAGAGCAGCAACAGGCGCAGCAGCAGGGCCATCAGAACTCCAGCTCCGCGCTCACGCTCAGGCGGTGACGGCTGTCGTAGCGGTTCTGCAGGGCCGAGGTCGGTTCATCGTCCAGGCGCTGCTGCCACAGCGCCGCCAGCTCCAGGTTGCTGCCATACACCCGAAAACGCTTGGCCAGGCGCAGGTCCAGACGCTCGTAGCGGTACTGGTTGAGGGCATCGTCACCGTAATAGAACAGCGCGCTCGACCAGCCGGCACCCCATTCGCGCATCCACCCGGCCGAGCCGCTGTTGCGGGCGCTAAGGCGACGGTCGTCGGGGTTACTGGCCCAGGCATCGACGTAGGCATAGGTCAGGCGCAGGCGGTCGCGCAGGGTGGGGCGCCAGTCCATTTGCGCCTCGCTGCCGCTGAAACGGGCCTTGTTGGCGTTGCTGGCGATGTACTGGTTGTTCCTCAGCGGCTCGCTGATCATGCCGGTGATCTCGTCGTAGAACAGCTTCACATCCAGGCTCAGGTCGATGTCGCTGAAGTAGCCGTTGTAGCCCAGCTCGCGCGAGCGCATGCGCTCCTGTTCAAGGTCGCCAGGGCCACGGGTCTTGACGAAGTATTCGCCGTTTTGCAGCTTGAATGCATTAGGGGTTGGGGTCAGGTTCTTGACCGTGTAACTCCAGTTGACGTTGTTCTCGAACATGTCTGGCGAGCGCACAGCCTCGGAATACACCGCACGCAGGCCATGGCGCGGGGTGATCAGGTAGTTGATCGCCACCCGCGGGGTCAGCGAGCTGCCGGACAGGCGGGAGTCCTCGAGCATGGCGCCGCCCTGCAGGATCCAGTGCTCGTCGGCGCGCCATTCCAGCTGGCCGAACAGTCGCCAGGTCTGGTCGTCGATGCTGCCGTTGAAGTAGGTCTGCGAGTCGGCACGATCATAGCGGTAGTTCATGCCGCTGAGCAGGCGCAGGCTGTCGGTCAGGCTCAGGGTGTCCTGGATTTCCAGGTCGTAGCGGGTTTCGCGGGTGCTCTGGTCGACGTCGCCGCAGACCTGCTGATCTCCACCTTCCTTCCATTGCTGTTTCACCTTTTCCAGGAGCTCACTCAGGACAGGGTCGCTGGTCGAAAGTGGTGTTCCTCCAGCGATTCCGCGCGCTACTTTCTCGGCAAAATCGGGATTGATTTGCCAGATCTGAGTCAATTCGGGGCTGAATGATTGCAAGGCATCGCAAGCGCGCCAGACTTGCTGGCGGTCAAAATGCTGGGCTGAGCCCTGGATATAAAGGCTGTGTTCAGCGCTGAAGTCTTTGGTCCAGCGCAACGAGCCCGCATAGTCCTTGGCGTTGACGTCGGCATTGTTCCCGGACTCGTACTGCTGGAACACCGGCTGGTAGGTGTAGGGCCGCTGATTGCTGCCTTCCTTGGCCGCCAGTTGCCACTCCAGGGTCTGGTCGACCGCCAGGTTGTGGTTGGCGCTGAGGTTGAAGCGGGTCAGGCGGCGGCTGTCGCGGTAGTCCTGGCCGAACTGGTTCTCATCGAAGCCGTCGTCCTGTTGGCCCGACAGCGACAGGCGCATGTCGCCACCGTCCCAACCGAAGCCGTGGCTGGCATAGAAGTCGTTGATGCCGTCCTGGCCGCGCGTCACTTTCAGCCGTGTACCATGGCTGTCGGCGGGGTTGCGGGTGAGGATGTTGACCACTGCCATCAGCGCGTTGGCGCCATAGCTGACGGTGTTCGGGCCGCGGAACACCTCGATGCGCTCGATGTCCTCCATGGCCAAGGGGATGTCGCTCCAGTCCACCGTGGCCAGGCCTGCGCGGTACACCGAACGGCCATCGATCAGTACCTGCATGCGCCGTGCGTCGTTGACGTTGCTGCCGTGGTAGTTGACCGTGGGTTGATTGCCGGCACCGTAGCCGATCATCATGCCCGGTACCAGGCGCAGCAGTTCGGGGATGTCACGGGCACCGCTGGCGCGAATCAGTTCGCTGTCGAGTACGGTCATGCTGCCCGGGACAGCGGCGGGGGATTGTTTCAGGCGTGTGGCGGTCAGAACCTGTGGCAGGTCGGGGGTGTCGATGAACAGGTCGTCGGCCGCAGCCTGGCCGCCGAGCAGGGCGGTCAATAACAGCAGGCGCGGGTACGGTGGCGTGCCAGGGAACACGGAGCGGCCTTTGTTTCAGGATTGAAACAGGCATGGTAACTGACCTTGGCGTATTTTCCAGTGATCTGCAGCGGTTTTGCAGCGTGCCTGTCTTGACGCTTTCGTGGGGGCGGAAATCGAGCGCCGCCGGTGCGGCGCATCGCCAGCAAGCTCGCGCCTGCATTTGTTGCAACGTGGCCATGACAGTGTGATCTGCGTTGCTGACCTTGGCGCATGGCAGGCGAGCCGTATAATGGCGGGGTCGCCACTTAACTTTTGGCTTTAATGGATTGGATATGACTGAACAGCAACCTGTTGCGGTTCTGGGCGGCGGTAGCTTCGGCACCGCCGTGGCGAACCTGCTGGCGGAAAACGGTGTGCCGGTGCGTCAATGGATGCGCGACCCGGCGCAGGCCGAGGCCATGCGTGTGAATCGCGAGAATCCGCGCTACCTCAAGGGTATCCGCCTGCACGATGGGGTTGAGCCGGTCAACGACTTGCTGGCCACCCTGCAGGCCAGCGAGCTGATCTTCGTTGCCCTGCCATCGAGTGCCTTGCGCAGCGTGCTGGCACCGCATGCCGAGCTGCTGCGCGGCAAAGGCCTGGTCAGCCTGACCAAGGGCATCGAAGCGCAAAGCTTCAAGCTGATGAGCCAGATCCTCGAAGAAATCGCCCCCGAGGCGCGCATCGGCGTTTTGTCAGGGCCCAACCTGGCGCGCGAAATCGCCGAACATGCACTGACTGCCACAGTGGTGGCCAGTGAGCATGAAGCACTGTGCCAGCAGGTACAGGCCGTGCTGCACGGGCGTACCTTCCGCGTCTACGCCAGTGCCGACCGTTTCGGCGTCGAACTGGGCGGTGCATTGAAGAACGTCTACGCGATCATCGCCGGCATGGCTGTGGCCTTGGGGATGGGCGAGAACACCAAGAGCATGCTGATTACCCGGGCCTTGGCCGAGATGACCCGTTTCGCCGTCAGCCAGGGCGCCAACCCCATGACCTTCCTCGGCCTGGCCGGTGTCGGTGACCTGATCGTCACCTGCTCCTCGCCCAAGAGCCGCAACTATCAGGTTGGCTACGCACTGGGGCAGGGTCAAAGCCTGGAAGAGGCAGTCAACCGCCTGGGCGAAGTGGCCGAGGGGGTCAACACGCTCAAGGTGCTCAAGACCAAGGCCCAGCAAGTGCAGGTGTACATGCCGCTGGTGGCCGGCCTGCATGCCATCCTGTTCGAAGGCCGCACGCTGAACCAGGTGATCGAGCACCTGATGCGCGCCGAGCCCAAGACCGATGTCGATTTCATTTCCATCAGCGGTTTCAACTGAGCCCTTGGCGGCTCTGACACGAGCAAGGAGCAACACATGAACGATACGCCCGAACGCGCCCAGCGCGAGTCGATCATCCTGCGGGTGCTGTGGATGCTGGTGTTCCTGGTGGTCTGGCAACTGGCCGAGTTGCTGTTGGGTGGCCTGGTGCTGGTACAACTGATCTACCGACTGGTGTATGGCGCGCCCAGCGCCAGCCTGATGAACTTCGGCGACAGCCTGAGCCAGTACCTGGCACAGATCGGCCGCTTCGGCAGTTTCCACAGCGACCAGAAGCCATGGCCGTTCGCAGACTGGCCGGCCCCGCGTGCGCCGGAAGGTGAAGCCGCGCACGCCGTGGCACCGGCCGCGCATCCGGTGCGTGACGAGGAACCCAAGCTGTGAAGCTGTGGGTGCTGCGCCACGGTGAAGCTGAGCCGCGGGCCAAGACAGATGCCGAGCGCCGGTTGACTGCCCATGGTCGCGAGCAGGTGCTGCACAGTGCGGCTTACCTGATCGGGCAGCCATTGCAGGCGATTGTCGCCAGCCCTTACGTACGCGCCCAGCAGACCGCCGCGCTGGTGCATGACACCCTGGGCTTCGCCGAAGCGGTGCGCACCGTGCCCTGGCTGACGCCCGAGGGTGATGTACAGCAGGTCATCGGCGAAATCGAGCGCCTGGGGCTTGAGCATGTGCTGCTGGTCAGCCACCAGCCGCTGGTAGGCACCTTGGTCGGTGCGCTGGAGCACGGCCACAGGCAACAGCCGGCAGCCATGAGCACTGCCAGCCTGGCGGAGCTGGAAGGGGAGTGGCCGCTGGCCGGGTTGATGACGCTTCGGGCCATCCACTCACCCGCGTGAACGTCCCATGGCTTGTGCAGGCCACTGTTTCGCTCGCGTCTGAATGCTGGCATGGGTAAAGAGCGATAAGGCAACTGGCATTTTTGTCAGTTGTCGCACTTCACCACCGCTTGTTAGCGTTGCCACATGGCAAACATCAGGGAACGGCGAATGAGGGGTGAAATGCTGGAGCTGTTGCGCTCCCTGGACCTGCAACCCACCCTGGAACAGGTTGACCAAGGTACTTCGCTGGATTTCGCCCAATACAGCCTGCTGCGTGAATCGGCCGATGCCAAGCTTTACCACCTGATGCGCAAGGTGAACGACAACCCTGGGCTGGACCCTGTTGCGAGGCAACAATGCGAGCAGGACCTGCGGACGCTGCAGGACGCCTGCCTGCGGGTCTCGCACCTGCTGCAAACCAGTTGTCTGGCCTTGCGCCGCCTGCAACTGGACTACCAGGACCAGCGTCTGGCCCGCGAGGCGCTGGAGAGCCAAGTGGCCTACATGCAGGCCTGCCTGCGTCGGTCGCTGGGCAGTTTCGACCGCTCGGCATGACCTGATCCCCCTCGCCGATGACCTTTATGGACATTGCCGAACCGCCCCGCGATGCCGACAATGGGCCATCATTCCGGTCCGGACCAGGCGCCATGTCGCAGCAGATCTTCTTCGCCCATGCCAACGGTTTCCCATCGGCCACCTACGGCAAGCTGTTTGCAGCGCTGGCGCCGGACTATCAGGTGCAGCACCTGGCCCAGCACGCGCATGACCCGCGCTTTCCCGTGGACGAAAACTGGCAAAGCCTGGTCGATGAATTGTTGCATCACCTGGCGCAGCAGGACCAGCCGGTCTGGGGCGTCGGCCATTCGCTGGGTGGCGTGTTGCACCTGCACGCGGCATTGCGCTGCCCCGAGTACTACCGGGGGCTGGTGATGCTCGACTCCCCGGTGCTCACCCGCGCTGATCAATGGCTGCTGCGCACAGCCAAGCGCTTTGGTTTCATCGACCGCATCACACCGGCCGGGCGCACCCTGGGGCGTCGCGAAACGTTCAATGACCGCGACAGCGCCCGGGACTATTTCGCTGGCAAATCACTGTTCCGCCATTTCGATCCCGATTGCCTCGACGCTTATGTAGAACATGGCCTGCAGGTGGTGGAGCAAGGGCTACAGTTGCGCTTCGACCCTGCTACTGAAATCAGCATCTACCGCAGCATCCCGCACACCAGCCCCGCCCCCGCGCGCCAGTTGCAGGTGCCGCTGGCCATGGTGCGCGGCAACCGGAGCAACGTCATTCGTCGCCACCACACCTTGGCCGTGCGCAGTATGCCCAAAGGTGAATACCACAGTGTACCGGGTGGGCACATGTTCCCGCTGGAGCGCCCGGCCGACACTGCCAGCCTGATCAAGGGCCTGTTCGACCGCTGGAGCCAGGCATGAGCGCACACGTTGAGGAAATTCGTCTGAGCCTGGGCCATATCGAACTGGCTGCACACCTGTTCGGCCCCGAAGACGGGCTGCCGGTGATTGCCCTGCATGGTTGGCTGGACAATGCCAACAGCTTTGCCCGCCTGGCACCGCAACTGAAAGGTCTGCGCCTCGTCGCCCTGGACCTGGCTGGCCATGGTTATTCAGAGCACCGCCCGCTCGGCGCCGGGTATGCCCTGGCCGACTATGCCCATGACGTGCTGCGCGTGGCCGAGCAACTGGGTTGGCCGCGTTTCGCCCTGCTGGGGCATTCGCTGGGCGCGATCATTTCGGTGCAACTGGCCGGTGCATTGCCCGATCGGGTCAGTCACCTGGCGCTAATCGACGGCGTGATCCCGCCGACTGGCGCCGAGCAGGACGCAGGTGAGCGCTTAGGGATGGCACTGCAAGCCCAGTTGCGGCTGGATGGCAAGCGCAAGTCGGTGTATGCGACATTGGAAGCAGGGGTGCAAGCCCGGATGAAAGGCATGGTCGCGGTCAGCCGTGAAGCGGCCGAGCTGCTGGCCCAGCGTGGCCTGATGCCAGTGCCCGGTGGCTATAGCTGGCGCAGCGACAGCCGGCTGACCCTGCCCTCGCCGGTGCGCCTGAGCGAGGCCCAGGCCATGGCCTATGTGCGGCGGGTGAGTTGCCCGGCGCTGTTGGTGGTGGCCGCCGACGGCATGCTGGCGCGCCACACCGGGTTGCTGGAGCAGCTACCCTTTGAACAGGTGACACTACCCGGCGGCCATCACCTGCACCTGAACGATGCGCAGGGCGCGGCCCTTGTTGCAGACTGTATCAATCGCTTCTTTGGCTTTGCTTGACTTGCACCGGACAAGTGTCGAGGCTTGGCGGGTTGAACAGGGAGACAACCATGCAACTGCCAGACATCCTGGAGCTTCAATTCGGCGCTGAGCGCCGCCTGGTTCGCCAATGAGCGTACCCGTTTCCATTCGCACTGCCTTGGCTGCCTGTCTGGTGCTCGCCACCCCCGTGTCGTGGGCCGGCGTCCTGCCGGTCCCGCAGGACGCCAAGGTGGTCGATCAACGCCCGGCGACGGAACAGGAGCGGGTCTACCCGATGGGCCCGCTACGCAAGATCAGTGGCCGCCTGCGGGTCGATGACAAAGTCGAAAGCCGCGGTCAAGTCAGCTCGGTAACCTACGAATTGCCCGTCGAGCGGACTGCACGCGAGGCCTTCACCAGTGCCCGCGAAGCACTTGTGCGCGACGGTGGCTACCCGTTGTTCTGGTGTCAGGGGCGTGATTGCGGTGAGGCCAGCCTGTGGGCCAATGATGTGTTCGCCAATGCCCGCCTCAACGGAGGCGACGAGCAGCAGGCGTTCATCCTGCTACGCCGCTCGGCAGACGAGGCCGACACCCTGGTCGCGCTGTACAGCGTTACCCGTGGCAACCGCCGTGCCTATCTGCATGTGGAAGAGTTCATCGCAGGCAGCCCGCTGGGCGAGCTGCTGCCAACCGCTGCCACGGTGCTGCGCGAAATGCGTGACACCGGCAAGCTCGACTACCCTGACCTTGCTGCGCCGCAAGACGCCTGGGTAAACCTGCTGGCCCGCAGCCTGAACCTTGACAGCACCTTGCGTGTCAGCCTCAGTGGCGCCCAGGCTGAGGCCTGGCGCGAGGCGCTGGTCAAGGCCGGGGTGCGCAATCGCCGTCTTGAAGTCGGCAGTGCGCCTACAGACGGCCTGCACCTTGAACTGATCCCTTGAACGAGCACCCTCATGGTTAACAATGATCGCCTGCTGGTCCAGATTCTGCTGGTGGCGTTGCTAGGTGCCGGCCTGTGGGTGATGGCACCGTTCATATCGGCATTGTTGTGGGGGGCCATCCTGGCCTTTGCCAGCTGGCCGTTGATGCGCTTCCTTACGCGCCTGCTGGGCGGTCGTGAGACGCTGGCAGCCGGCCTGCTGACCATGGCCTGGATCCTGATCGTGGCACTGCCGCTGGTGTGGCTGGGGTTCAACCTGGCCGATCACATTCGCGACGCTACGGCGTTTGTGCGTGACGTGCAGGTCGACGGCCTGCCCGATGCACCGGCCTGGTTGGGTGGCATTCCATTCGTTGGCGAGCGTCTGGTCAACGGTTGGCAATCGCTGGACGAGCAAGGCGCAGCCTTGCTTACCTCGATCAAGCCTTACTTTGGGCAGGTGGGCAACTGGTTGCTGGCGCGCAGCGCGCAGATCGGCAGCGGCGTGCTGGAACTGACCCTGAGCCTGGTGTTCGTGTTCTTCTTCTACCGCGACGGGCCACGCTTGGCGGCATTCGTGCTGCGCTTGCTGCACCGGCTGGTGGGCGAACGCGCCGAGTATTACCTGGACCTGGTAGCCGCTACCGTGCAGCGGGTGGTCAACGGGGTGATCGGCACGGCGGCCGCGCAGGCCCTGCTGGCGCTGATCGGCTTCCTGATCGCGGGGGTGCCTGGGGCGATCGTGCTGGGGTTGGTGACCTTCATGCTCAGCCTGATCCCCATGGGGCCGCCACTGGCCTGGATCCCGGCCACCGCTTGGCTGGTGTGGAAGGGCGAATACGGCATGGCGGTGTTCCTGGGCGTCTGGGGCACCTTCGTCATCAGCGGCGTGGACAACGTGCTCAAACCCTACCTGATCAGCCGTGGTGGCAACCTGCCGCTGGTGATCGTGCTGCTGGGCGTGTTCGGCGGCTTGCTTGCCTTCGGCTTCATTGGCCTGTTCATCGGGCCGACCTTGCTGGCGGTGGGCTACAGCCTCCTGCTGGACTGGAGCCGTAACGCGGCGCAGCCTCCACAACAGTAAGCCTGCGTCGGCCCTTTTGCGGGCTTGCCCGCTTCCACAGCTACCACACAGGCCGTGAAGGCTGTGCAGTGCCCGTGGGAACGGGCGAGCCCGCGAAGAGGCCGTTACAGGCAAACCACAACGCTGATCTTTACGCATTCTTTATCCCCACCCCCATCCCCCGATCTCGCCCCTTTACGCCCCTCCCTCGGACAATTTCCCCAAAGCGGCCCAAGCCGTAACACGGGGAGAACCACACATGAACATGCTCGACGGGCTGTCACTGCTGCTGGCAGTGGCATTGGCGTTTTATCTGCTGGTGGCGCTGCTGCGCGCCGATCGCAGCTAGGGAGCGGCCATGCACAGTTACGATTTCGCCTTGCTCCTGGCATTCTTTGCCATTGTGCTGCTACCAGCACCCTGGCTCGGGCGGTTCTACTTCAAGGTCATGGAAGGCCAGCGTACCTGGCTGACGCCTGTGCTGGGGCCGGTCGAGCAGGGCTGTTACCGGCTGGCGGGTGTGAACGCCAGCCAGGAGCAGAACTGGCGGCAATACACCCTGGCCCTGCTGGCGTTCAACCTGGTCGGCTTCCTGCTGCTGTTCGCCGTGCTGCTGTTGCAGGGCTACCTGCCACTCAACCCTCAGCACCTGCCTGGCCAGGAATGGTCGCTGGCGTTCAACACCGCCGTCAGTTTCGTTACCAACACCAACTGGCAGGCCTACAGCGGTGAGGCGTCGGTCAGCTACCTGAGCCAGATGCTTGGCCTGACCGTGCAGAACTTTGTCAGCCCTGCCACCGGCCTGGCCGTGCTGGTTGCCCTGTGCCGCGGTATCGCCCGGCGCAGCGCGACGACGCTGGGCAACTTCTGGGTCGACATGACCCGTGCCACCCTCTACGGCCTGCTGCCGCTGTGCTTGCTGCTGGCGCTGTTGCTGGTGTGGCAGGGCGTACCGCAGACCTTTGCCGACTACGCCCACGCGCTGACCTTGCAAGGTGCCGACCAGACCATTCCGCTGGGGCCGGCCGCCAGCCAGATCGCCATCAAGCAATTGGGTACCAATGGCGGTGGCTTCTTCGGCGTCAACTCGGCGCACCCGTTCGAAAACCCAACGGCCTGGAGCAACCTGTTCGAGGTGGCATCGATCATCCTCATTCCGGTGGCGTTGGTGTTCACCTTCGGTCACTACGTGAAGGACCTGCGTCAGAGCCGCGCCATCCTCGCCTGCATGCTTGCCCTGTTCCTGATCGGCGGTAGCACGGCGCTGTGGTCCGAGCACCAGCCAAACCCGGCCCTGGAAAGCACGCAGGTGCAGCAGACCGCCCCCCTGGAGGGCAAGGAAAGCCGCTTCGGCACCACCGGTTCGGTGCTGTGGACGGTCACCACCACCGCCGCCTCCAACGGTTCGGTCAACGCCATGCACGACAGCCTGAACCCGCTGACCGGTATGGTGGCGATGGTCAACATGATGGTCGGCGAGGTGATATTCGGCGGCGTCGGCGCGGGCCTCTACGGCATGCTGCTGTTCGTCCTTATCGCGGTGTTCCTGGCCGGGCTGATGATTGGCCGTACCCCGGAATACCTGGGCAAGAAGCTGCAGGCCCGTGAAGTGCAGCTTCTGGTGGCAACCCTGCTGGTGATGCCGGTCGGCGTGCTGGTACTTGGCGCCATCGCCGCCAGCCTGCCCGGCCCGGCCGGGGCGGTCACCAACCCGGGGGCGCATGGTTTCAGCCAGTTGCTGTACGCCTATACCTCGGGCTCGGCCAACAACGGCTCGGCCTTTGCCGGGTTTGGCGCCAACACCGTGTACCACAACCTGATGATCGGCCTGGCCATGCTCATCGGCCGCTTCGGCTACATCCTGCCGATACTGGCGTTGGCCGGCAGCCTGGCGGCGAAAAAAAGCGCGCCGCTGGGGCAGAACAGCTTCCCGACTCACGGCCCGCTGTTCACCGGCTTGCTGCTGGTGACCATCCTGCTTGTCGGTGGCCTGACCTTCCTGCCGACCCTGGCCCTTGGGCCAATCGCCGAACACCTTAGCCTGGGTTTTTGAGGACCGATCATGAACATGCCCATTCCTGAAGTGAATAGCCGGCACAATGCCAAGGACCAGACCCGCTTCGCCGCGCTGTGGCGCCCGGCGCTGGTGCAGGCGTTCGTCAAGCTCGACCCGCGTCAGCTCAAGCGCTCCCCGGTAATGCTGGTGGTGGCCCTGACCGCGGTGCTGACCACCGTGCTGTGTTTTGCCCCCGGCGGCGGCGTGAGTACCGGCGTTGCGGTGCAGATTGCCCTGTGGCTGTGGTTCACCGTGTTGTTCGCCAACTTCGCCGAGGCGTTGGCCGAGGGCCGTGGCAAGGCCCGCGCCGACAGCCTCAAGGCCGGCAGCCAGGGCCTGACCGCCCAGCGTCGTCTGCGTGATGGCAGCTACGAGACGGTAGCTGCCAGCGCGCTGCGCAAGGATGACGTGGTACGCGTGGTCGCCGGCGAAATGATCCCCGGCGACGGCGAGGTGATTGAAGGCATTGCGGCCGTCAACGAGGCCGCCATTACCGGCGAGTCCGCGCCGGTAATACGCGAATCAGGTGGCGACCGCTCGGCGGTGACCGGCAATACGCGGCTGGTCTCCGACTGGCTGCTTGTCCGCATCACCAGCAACCCGGGCGAGTCGACCCTGGACCGCATGATCGCCCTGGTTGAAGGGGCCAAGCGGCAGAAGACCCCGAACGAAATCGCCCTCGACATCCTGCTGATCGGCCTGACCCTGATTTTCCTGATCGTGGTGGTGACCTTGCAGCCGTTCGCCCACTTCGTGGGTGGCAGCCTGCCGCTGATCTTCCTGGCCGCGCTGCTGGTGACGCTGATCCCGACCACCATCGGCGGCCTGCTGTCGGCCATCGGTATCGCCGGCATGGACAGGCTGGTACGGCTGAATGTCATTGCCCGCTCGGGCCGCGCCGTCGAGGCGGCCGGGGACGTGCATACGCTGATGCTCGACAAGACCGGCACCATCACCTTCGGTAACCGCCGCTGCAGCGCACTGCATGCTGCACCGGGCATTACCGCCAAGGAGCTGGGGGAGGGCGCCTTGCTGGCCTCGCTGGCCGACGACACCGCTGAAGGCAAATCGATTGTCGAATACCTGCGCCAGTTGCACGACTTTGTCGACCCGCCTGCCGGGCAGTTCGAAGCGGTGGCTTTCAGCGCCGAGACACGCCTGTCGGGCATCGACTTCCAGCAGCACCGGTACCGCAAGGGTGCCGTCGATGCGGTGCTGGCCTTCGTCGGTATGCAACGCCTGGAAATGCCGGCGGCGCTGGCCCGTGAAGTCGAACGCATCGCGCAGAGTGGTGGCACCCCGTTGCTGGTGTGCGTCGACAAGCGCTTGCTGGGTGTGATCCACCTCAAGGACGTGGTCAAGCCTGGCATCCGCGAGCGCTTCGCCGAGCTGCGCAAGCTGGGCATCCGCACGGTGATGGTAACCGGCGACAACCCGTTGACTGCGGCCGCCATCGCCGCCGAAGCGGGGGTCGATGACGTGCTGGCCGAGGCCACGCCCGAGAAGAAGCTGGCGCGCATTCGCCAGGAGCAGAATGAAGGCCGCCTGGTTGCCATGTGTGGCGACGGTGCCAACGACGCCCCGGCACTGGCCCAGGCTGACGTAGGCATGGCCATGAACGACGGCACTCAGGCTGCGCGGGAGGCCGCCAACATGGTCGACCTGGACAGCGACCCGACCAAGCTGCTGGACGTAGTCCAGGTCGGCAAGGAGCTGCTGGTCACCCGCGGTGCGTTGACAACGTTCTCCATTGCCAACGACGTGGCCAAATACTTCGCCATCCTGCCGGCGCTGTTCGCTGCCATCTACCCGCAACTGGGTGTGCTCAACCTGATGCAACTGGCCAGCCCGCAGAGCGCCATCCTGTCGGCGATCGTGTTCAACGCGCTGATCATCATCGTGCTGATCCCGCTGGCGCTGCGTGGGGTGCGCGTGCAGGCGGCCAGTGCGGCGCACCTGTTGCGGCGCAACCTGCTGATCTACGGGCTGGGCGGCATTGTGGTGCCGTTTGCCGGGATCAAGCTGATCGACCTGCTGCTCAACGCCCTGAACCTGGTCTGAGGAGGCCGCCATGACTGCTTATCTACGCCCGGCATTGAGCCTGGCTTTGTTGATGACCCTGGTGACGGGCGCCCTGTATCCGCTGGCGGTGACCGGTATTGCCCAAGTCGCTTTCCCGAACCAGGCCAACGGTAGCCTGGTACGCGATGCGCAAGGCCAGGTGCGGGGTTCGGCATTGATCGCCCAGGACTTCCAGGGCGATGGCTGGTTCCACTCGCGGCCCTCGGCAGGTGCCTACGCGACCGTGGCCAGCGGCGCCAGCAACCTGTCGCCGAGCAACCCGGCGCTGGCTGAGCGGGTAAAGGGCGATGCGGCCACGTTGTATCAGGCGCAGCAGGGGCCAGTGCCGCAGGCGCTGCTGACCACCTCGGGCAGCGGCCTGGACCCGCACCTGCCACCGGAGGCCTTGGCCTATCAGATCCCGCGGGTGGCGGCGGCACGGCAGCTGCCGGTCGAGCGCTTGCAAGCCTTGCTGGAACAGGCCACCCTCCACCCATTGATCGGCCCGCCGGTGGTCAACGTGCTGGCGTTGAACCAGGCCTTGGAAAAGCTCGCCATTGTCAGGTAATCGAAGCGCTGGCAGGACGCCTGTAGGAGCGGGTTCACCCGCGAATGCGGTGGTGGTGCCACTGACGTATTCGCGGGTAAACCCGCTCCTACACGTTAAGGGGGCTTTCCCTGAAGTGGCCGGCTGCTGGAAAAAGCAAAGGATGAAACATGAGTGACTCCGCCCGCGCCGATGCGCTGTTGGCCAACCTCCCACGCACCGGCCGGGGCCGGCTGAAGGTGTTCCTCGGCGCTGCCCCCGGCGTCGGCAAGACCTTCGCCATGCTCCAGGCCGCACACGCCCAGCAACGCCAGGGCGTGCAGGTGTTGGCCGGGGTGGTCGAAACCCATGGCCGCGCCGAAACCGAAGCGTTGCTCGGAGGGCTGCATCAGCAGCCCTTGCTGCGCAGCCAGTACCGTGGCGTCACCCTCGAGGAAATGGACCTTGACGGCCTGCTGCGTGCCGCGCCGGCGTTGGCCCTGGTGGACGAACTGGCCCACACGAACGCCCCCGGCAGCCGCCACGCCAAACGCTGGCAGGACGTACAAGAACTCTTGGCCGCGGGCATCGACGTGTACACCACGGTCAACGTCCAGCACCTGGAAAGCCTCAACGACAAGGTCCGTGACATTACCGGCGTGCAAGTGCGCGAGACCCTGCCGGACTGGGTGCTGCAGGAGGCGTTCGAGCTGGTGCTGATCGACCTGCCTCCGCGAGAGCTGCTCGAACGCCTGCGTGAAGGCAAGGTGTACGTGCCCGAGCAGGCTCGGGCGGCCATCGATGCGTATTTTTCGCAAACCAACCTCACCGCCCTGCGCGAGCTGGCCATGCAGACCGCCGCTGCTCAGGTCGATGCCGACCTGGCCCACGGCTATCGTCAGCGCGGCCAGGAGGCGCCGGCCTTGCGCGGCCGGTTGCTGGTGGGCATAGACGGTGACGACCAGGCCGAACGCCTGGTGCGCCATGCCAGCCGCGTGGCCCAGCGCCGCCACCTGCCCTGGAGCCTGGTGCATGTGGACAACGGCCGCCTGCGTGACGAAACCGCACGGCATCGTTTGCAAGCCGCGCAGCAACTGGCCGAGCGACTGGGCGGGGAGGTGGTGCTGCTGCGGGCTGGGGAAGTGGCCCGCACGCTGATCCAGCATGCTGTCGAGCGGCGGGCCAGCCTGGTGCTGGTCGGGCAATCCCGCAACCGCCTGCATCGGCGTTTGTTCGGCGCGGGTGTGGCGGCGCGGCTGCTGCGCGAAAGCCGTGGCCTGGAAATCAACGTGCTGGACCGCGACGTGCAGCCGCCAGCGCCGCGTTCAGCCGTGCGGCGGGTGTGGGTGTGGCGTCATTACCTGCTGGCGCTGCTGGCCACCGTGATGGCTGCGGGTCTGGCCTGGGCGGTGTCCAGTGTGCTGGCGCTGCCCAATATCTCGCTGGTGTTCCTGGCGGCGGTGTTGCTGGTCGCAGTGCGCAGTAGCCTGGGACCTGCGCTGGCTTGCGCCGCGCTGTCGTTCCTGGCCTATGACTTCCTGTTCATACCGCCCAACTTCTCGTTCACCATTCAGCGCGAAGAAGACGTGCTGACCCTGGTGTTCTTTCTGTTGATGGCTGCGCTCACCGGCAACCTGGCCGCGCGCCAGCGTCGCCAGTTGCAGGCGCTGCGCGAGACCCAGGCGCAGACCAGCCAGTTGCTCGACCTGTCTCGCCGCTTGACGGTAGCCACCGACCGCCAAGCCATATTCAAGGCTGCCGGCCAGCACCTGGACGGCTGGCAGGACACCCAGGTGTGCTTGCTGGAGCGCAACGCCGAAGGCCAGTTGCAAGTGGCCAGCGGGGAAGCCTGCACCTTCAGCGACACCGAACGGGCGGCTGCCGATTGGGCCTGGCAGCACGGGCAGGCCGCCGGCCACGGCAGCGATACCCTGCCTAATGGCCGCTGGTGGTGGTGGCCATTGGCGGTGGACGATCAGCCGCTGGCGCTGCTGGGCGTGCGCCCGCGCAACGGGCAGCCGCTCAGCGACCCACGGCGGCGCCTGCTCACCGCCCTGGGCCAGCCCCTGGCCCAGGCCCTGGCCCGCGCACGCCTGGCCGAACAGCTGGAAGCCGCACGCCTGCACGGCGAAACCGAGCAACTGCGCAGCGCCCTGCTGGCTTCCGTATCCCATGACTTGCGCACGCCGTTGACCGCCATGCGTGGCAGTATCGACAGCCTGCTGGCGTTGGGCGACGCGATCCCGGCCGAAGACCGTCGCGAGCTGCTGGAGGGCACCCGCAACGAGGCCGAACGCCTCGATCGCTACATCCAGAACCTGCTGGACATGACCCGCCTGGGCCATGGCGGCCTCAAGCTGGCCCGCGACTGGGTGGCCCCGGCGGATATCGTCGGCAGTGCGCTTAACCGCCTGCGGGTGGTGCTGGCGCCGCTGCGTGTGCACACGGACGTGCCGGCCGAGCTGCCATTGCTGTTCGTGCATGCGGCGTTGATCGAGCAGGCACTGGTCAACGTGCTGGAAAACGCCGCACGCTTTTCGCCGGTCAATGGTCGGCTTGAGCTGCAGGTGGCCGTGCATGACGACCAGCTGCGCTTGACCGTCAGCGACCAGGGCCCCGGCATTCCCGTAGCCGACCGCGAGAAAATCTTCGACATGTTCTACACCGCCGCCCGTGGCGATCGCGGCGGGCAGGGTACCGGGCTGGGCCTGGCTATCTGCCAGGGCATGATCGGTGCCCATGGCGGGCAGATTCTGGTGGGCGAAGGCATTGATGGCCAAGGCACCAGCATCACTCTATGCTTGCCGCTGCCTCCTCAACCTGAAGCCGAAAGCGAAACCCCATGAGCCACTCCGCCACCCTGTTGGTCATCGACGATGAACCGCAGATCCGCAAGTTCCTGCGTATCAGCCTGGCCTCGCAAGGCTACAAGGTGCTGGAGGCCGCCACCGGTGCCGAAGGGTTGGCCCAGGCGGCACTGGGCAAGCCGGACCTGGTGGTGCTCGACCTGGGGCTGCCGGACATGGACGGCCAGCAGGTACTGCGTGAGTTGCGAGAATGGAGTGCAGTGCCGGTGATGGTGTTGTCGGTGCGTGCCAGTGAAGTGCAGAAGGTCGATGCGCTGGATGGTGGCGCCAATGACTATGTGACCAAGCCGTTTGGTATCCAGGAGTTTCTCGCGCGCGTGCGGGCGTTGCTGCGCCAGGTGCCACAAGCCGGCGGCTCGGAAGTGGCGGCCAGCTTTGGGCCGCTGACGGTGGATTTTGCCTTCCGCCGGGTGACGCTCGACGGCGTGGAGGTGGCATTGACACGCAAGGAGTATGCTTTGCTGGCGCTATTGGCCGGGCACCCTGGGCGGGTGATTACCCAGCAGCAGTTGCTCAAGGATATCTGGGGGCCGACCCATGCGGAGGATACCCACTACCTGCGCATCGTGGTCGGGCATCTGCGACAGAAGCTGGGCGATGACCCCACGGCGCCGCGGTTCATCATTACCGAGGCGGGGGTTGGCTACAGGTTGGTAGCGCCGACAGCATAACCCTCCCAAAGGCGATCGCCTGCAGGGCCTGGACGTGCGCAAGGGTGTCAGGCCCTGGGGGGCTCCTTCTCGAACAGCTGGCGAATGACTTCCAGGTAGCGTCGCGCACCCAGGCCCAACGGGCGCGACTTGATCCAGATGATGTCTACCCACAAGCGCAGGCGGCTGGCCATGTTGTCGAAGCGCACCTCGGCCAGCGCGCCCGAGGCAATCAGCGGTTCGACCAATGGCTGCGGCAGGTAGGCCCAGCCCAGCCCGGACTGCACCAGGTCCAGCGTGGCCAGGTAGCTGTCGGTCAGCCAGATGCGCCGGGACAGCACCATGCGTGGGTCCGATCCGGTGGCCTTGCCCGAAGCCACGATGATCTGCCGTTGTTCGGCAAAGGCCTCTTCAGGCAATGGCGTACCGCTGTTCTGCCCGGCCGGATGGCGTGGTGAGGCAACGGCCACCAGCAGTTGGCTGCCGGCTTCGAGGAAGGATTCGCGCTCATCGATGCCGGGCCGTTCGAACACCAATGCCAATTGCACACTGCCGTCATGCAGCAGGCGAATGGCTTCGGTCTGGGTGGCCGAACGTACCTCGACTTCCAGGCTGGGAAATGCCTGGGCGAGGATTTCCAGCGGCTGGCTCCAGCGGCCGGTCTGCAACTCGGGCGCCATGGCGATGGTCAGGCGCTTTTCCAGGCCTTTGTGCAATTGCAGGGCCTGGGCATCCAGCAGGTTGAGTTGGCAGATGACCTGCCTGGCCTGGGGCTCCAGCGCCAGGGCGGCGTTGGTGGGCAAGGCTTTGCGCGTGGCCCGGTCGAACAGGGGCAGGTCCAGTTCCGCTTCCAGTTGGGCGATTGCCATGCTCACGGCTGAAGGCACACGGCCCAGCTTGCGGGCGGCGGCGGAGAACGAGCCGGCATCGAGCACCGCGAGGAAAATCGCCAGGGAGTCGCTGGTAAAGGCCATTGTCAGTAAACCTGATGATGATCATCTTTTATTGCTAAAAATTATGAACATTAATGCACCTGCAGGACAGCCCCCTCAATGGAGAAAAGCGTGCACAGACCAACCGCGTGGCATGTCACCCACTGGAGCTGCGACCCATTCAGCCTCGGTGCCTACAGTGCCTTGCTGCCTGGAGGGTCGCCGTTGCATCGAAGCGCCCTGGGCCAAGTGCTGCATGGGCGCTTGGTCATCGCTGGAGAAGCTTGTAATGCCAGCGCTCCGGCAATGACTCATGGTGCGTGGAATGATGGGCTGCGTGCCGCCGAGGCAGCCGTGAGTGCCGGTGCGAGCAAGGTGATCGTGATCGGTGCGGGGTGTGCAGGCCTGGCTGCCGCTCAACGCTTGCGGGAAAGGGGGGTCGATTGCACGGTGCTGGAGGCGCGTGGGCGAACGGGTGGGCGTACGCACACTGTCGAGTTGGGCGGCGTGAAAGCAGATGAAGGTGCGGCATGGCTTCAGCATTTCGCCGAGAATCCATTGGCCGCTGTTGCACTTCAGCATGGCTTGGTTTGCGTCGAGACCGATTTCAGTTGCCCGCTTGCGGCAGCACGCGGCGGGGCGTTGCCGGATATCGACGCCGCCTGGGATACCTTGACCAGGCGTCTCGATCGGCAACAGCCTTTGCCTGACGCGATCAATGGCTACATGGCCACACTCGACCCCGCGCTCGCGCGTGCCACGCAGTTCGCCATCGACGCCAACCTTGTACTGGAAGCGTGTTTGCCCGTCGAACAACTGTCGGTCTGTGCCTTGGATGAAGCGGGGGTCGGGCATGGTGATCGTATGCTGCCAGGCGGCTACAGCGAGCTTGTCGACTTGCTGTCGAAGCACCTGGATATCCGCCTGAACAGTCCTGTCACCCACATCGACTGGTCGAGCGCGCGCGTCAAGGTGAATGAAGAGGTGTGCGACTTCTGCATTTGCACAGTCCCGGTGGGTGTTCTGAAAACGTTGCACTTTACCCCTGCGTTACCTGAAACACAGCAGGGAGCGCTGGCGCATCTGGGGATGGGCAAGCTGGAGAAAGTGATTCTGCAGTTCGATGAGCGATGGTGGCCGTGCTCACCCTCAGGCTACCTGCGCTGGTACGACGTACCCGCCAGTTGGGGGGAATGGCTGGACCTGACCGATGCTGTCGGCAAGCCCACCATTGCCGGGCTGATTGCCGCCGATGCGATCGAGCGGCAGTTCACCGGGCGCACCGATGAACAGGTGGCCATGGCCGCGTGTGAGGCATTACAGGCGTGGGCCGCAGCCGTCGGGCCCACGCCTTGACACTTACAGGCCTTCGTCCAGCACCCGGTCAATGCTGTCGACAAAGTAGTCCACGCTGGCCCGGCTGGTGCACATCGGTGGCTTGATCTTGAGGATGTTCAGGTAGTCGCCGGTCGGCTGCATGAAGATGCCCAGGTCACGCAGGCGATCGCACAGCATCATGGTTTCTTCGGTGGCCGGCTCCAGGGTGGTGCGGTCGCGCACCAGTTCCAGCCCCAGGTAGAAGCCCGAGCCATGTGCCGCTCCGGCCAGCGGGTGCTTGTCGACCAGCGCCTGCAGGCGTGCCTTGAAGTAGCGCCCGGTGTCACGGGCGTTGTCCCACAGGCCTTCCTCCTGCATGACATCCAGCACCGCCATGCCGATGCGGCAACTGACCGGGCTGCCACCGGCCGAGGAGAAGAAGTAGCCCTCGGCCTCCAGCGCCTCGGCGATTTCGCGACGGGTGATGACCACGCCCAGTGGCTGGCCGTTACCCATGCCCTTGGCCATGGTAATGATGTCCGGCACCACGCCCTGTTCCTCGAAGCCCCAGAAGTACTCGCCCAGGCGGCCATAGCCCACCTGCACTTCGTCGGCGATGCACACCCCGCCGCGGGCGCGGACCTTGGCATAGGCTGCGCGCAGGTAGCCTGCGGGCAGCGAGATACCGCCGGCATTGCCGTACACCGGTTCGCAGATGATGCCCGCCAGCTGACGGCCACGGGCGTCGAGGTCAGCCAGCTTGGCGTCGACGTCCTGCAGGTAGTCGGCGGCGCTGTCGGCCCCGCGGAAGCGGCCGCGGAAGGTGTTCGGCGCTTCGACTGGGTGTACCCAGTCCGGGCGGGTTTCCAGGGCTTGCGGGTTGTCGGCGATCGACGTGGAGATGGCATCGGTGGCCACCGACCAGCCGTGGTAGGCCTCCAGCACACTGAGCAGATCGCGCCCGCCACTGTAGGCCCAGGCCAGGCGAATCGCCAGGTCGTTGGCCTCGGTGCCGCTGTTGACCATGAACACCCGGTCGAAACCTTCGGGGGCCAGCTCCAGCAGGCGCTCGGAGAATTCGGTGATTGCTGCGTAATGGAAGCGCGAGTTGGTGTTCAGCAGCGACCATTGCCGCGCCGACTCGGCAACCATGCGTGGATGGCCATGGCCCAGCACCGCGACGTTGTTGAGCATGTCCAGGTAGGAACGGCCCTGCATGTCGATCAGGTAGTTGCGCCAGCCACGTTCAATGTGCGGCGGTTGCGCGTAGTAGTGCTTCTGCGAGCGGGCGAAGCTGGCATCGCGGCGGGCCAGCAGCGCTTGCGGATCGGGTAGCGGCTCGGCATCGCAATCGAAGCCCAGCAGGGCGGCCGGTGACGGGCACAGGGCCAGCCAGGCGGCGGCTTGTGACGGCGTGGCGAAGCGCGGCGGCTGGGTGCCATTGTCCAGGCATACCTGCACGCTGAGGAAGCCGCAGCTGCTGCCCAGGGGCTGGCCTTTCTCCACGGCCTGGCCGTCTGCCGGTGCGTCTTCCAGGCCTTGCAGCCACAAAGCCCAATGCGGGGTGCGCAGGCAGCCCCGGCCGTCGCCGCGGTGCTGCCAGGTGCCGGCTGCCGGCGCTTGCACCGGGCTGCCGTTGGGCACATGCAGCTCGACGAAAAGGGCGCAGGTGGCGGGCTCTTCGGGGCGATCGATATGGGTTTGCGACAGGCGGTACTGCCCGTGCAGGCTGCAGGCCGGGGCGGCTTGCGACGTCAGCAGATGCAGGTCGTAACCGGGTTGCTCCCAGTTGCCGGCCTCGAAGTGTTTGCTCAGGACCCCCAGGTCCACCCGTGTGACAGCCTGCCCGGCCAGCTCGGGGAGCAGGGGGGCGCAGTCGCTCCAGTCCGGCGCCGTGGGTTGCAGGCCAGCAGCCTGCAGAATGGCCACCTCCATCAGGGCGAAAGGCACGGCGGTGGCCGTGTCGAAAATTTCCCATTCGTGGGCAATGTTATCGCGGGTGTACTGGTTGCCCGGGTCGACGGTTAGCTGTTGTTCGCTGCTCAGCACCAGCACGGCAGCGCGGTTCACCACCAGCGGCCACAAGGCGCGCAGTTCGGCCTCGGTCAGCGGGTTGAGCGCCTGGTAGGCCTGCACGGCGGGCAGGATGCGCAGTGGGTCACCCTCGGCGTGGTGCAACAGCGCAGCGCAGGTCACCGACAGGTCGGCGATACGCCAGGTGCGCAGCAGGTCGCCGAAATCGATCACGCCTTGCAGTTGCCACTGACGCTGGGCATCACGGGCCCACACGGTGTTGTCGTCGGTGATGTCCAGGTGCACGGCCTGACTGGGCAGTTGATCGACCAGCGGCAACAGGCGCTCGTTGGCCTGTCGCGTGGCGTGTTCGATGCGGGCGCGCTGCCCGCCGTCCTGCAGCACCGGTAGCAGGTGATCGATCAGTGCCCCGGCATGCTGAGGGTCCCATTGCAAGGTGCGCGCAAGGCCTGGGTGATCGAAATGGGCAAGCGCCTTGTCCAGCTTTGCACAGAGCCCGCCCAGTTCAGCCATCAGGCGCGGCTCCATGTGCTTGAGGCGGGTCAGCGGTTGGCCTTCGATGTAATCGAGCAGGCGCAGGCGCAGTGGTTGCGCGTCGATGTCCAGTTCCAGCAACCCCATGCCGTTGTGGGCTGAGCGCACGGCGGGTACCGGCAAACCTTGATCGCGCAGGAAGGCCAGGGCGGCGTGCTGGGCTTCAAGCTCCAGCTGGGCGTAGCTGCCGTGGCAGGCCTTCAGCACATAGCCACCCTGCGGTGTGACCACGCGAAAGTTCAGGTCTTGCTGGCTGCCCAGTACCGAAAGGTTGCCGGCAAGGCCATAGTGGGCCTGCAGCACGGCGTGTGCCTGGGCTTCGCTCAGCGTTGGGCTGGGCAGGCCGGAGCGCTGGATCAGGGTGGCCAGGGCAGGGGAAGCGGGCTGGTGTTGTGGACTGGACATGGGCTCTACCGTGGGTACTGGGAGTTGACGGCGGAGAATTTATGCCCTATTCGGCTGATGATGGAAGACGATTATTGTCAGAAAAATTGATCACCGCTGCTTGATTCTGTTGGCGTGGCAAGCAGATGGGCTAATTTTCTCGGCTGCCTGGCCCGGCCCTTTCGCGGGCACGCCCGCTCCCACAGGTATTTGCAAGTCTTGAAGATTGTGGTGATCCCGTGGGAGCGGGCGTGCCCGCGAAAGGGGCGGCCCTCACGGCACATTAATCAACCTTGATGCGAAGTCCCGAGGTCATCATCAGGATCGAAGCGGTGATTTGGGTTGCCGCTTCAACGCCTTATGCACCACGCTCGCGGCGCTCGATCTCAAACACGCCGCATGAATCAAGGCGAACACGCCCCCTTTCCCTACGAACCCCCAACCTCCAAAAACGCCGCCTCCAGCAACTGTCGGGTATACGGATGCTGCGGCGCATGGAAGATCGCCTGCGCGTCCCCTTGCTCCACCACATGCCCATGCTTGATCACCATCAACTGGTGACTCAACGCCTTCACCACCGCCAGGTCATGGCTGATGAACAGGTAGGTCAGGTTGTACTTTTGCTGCAGGTTACGCAGCAATTCCACCACCTGCCGCTGTACGGTGCGGTCCAGTGCGGACGTGGGTTCATCCAGCAGAATCAGTGCTGGCTTCAACACCAGCGCCCGGGCAATGGCAATGCGCTGGCGCTGCCCGCCGGAAAACTCATGGGGGTAGCGATGGCGCGTGCGCGGGTCCAGGCCTACTTCCTCCAGGGCCGCGATAATCGCCGCTTCCTGTTCCTGCGCGGTGCCAATGCCGTGAATGCGCAGCCCTTCACCGACAATGTCCGCCACGCACATGCGCGGGCTCAGGCTGCCAAACGGGTCCTGGAACACCACCTGCATTTCCCGCCGCAGGGGGCGCACGGCTTTCTGGTTCAGCCCTTCGAGGTTCTGCCCATGAAAGCGAATGCCGCCCTGGCTGGAAATCAGCCGCAAGATCGCCAGGCCTAATGTGGACTTGCCCGACCCGGATTCGCCAACAATGCCCAGCGTCTGGCCCTGGGGCAAGCTGAAGTTGACCCCGTCCACCGCCTTCACATGGTCGACCGTGCGCTGCAGAAAGCCCTTCTTGATCGGGAACCACACCTTGAGGTCATCCACCTCCAACAAAGGCGCGCCCACCGGATTGTGCGCAGGCAGCCCGCTGGGCTCGGCATTGATCAGCATCTGGGTGTAGTGATGCTGTGGCGAGCTGAACAGCGTGGCGCATTCGGCTTGCTCGACAATTTGCCCGCGCTGCATCACGCACACACGATGGGCGATGCGGCGCACCAGGTTCAGGTCATGGCTGATCAGCAACAGGGCCATGCCCATACGCGCCTGCAATTCCTTGAGCAGCTCGAGGATCTTCAGCTGCACGGTCACATCCAGCGCCGTGGTTGGCTCGTCGGCAATCAGCAGCTCGGGCTCGTTGGCCAGCGCCATGGCGATCATTACCCGCTGGCGCTGGCCGCCCGACAATTCGTGGGGCAGGGCCTTGAGGCGCTTGCGCGGCTCTGGAATGCCGACCATATCCAGCAACTCCAGGGTGCGCGCAGTCGCTTCCTTGCCCGTCAGGCCCTTGTGCAGCAGGAGGATTTCGTTGATCTGCTTCTCGATGCAATGCAGCGGGTTGAGCGAGGTCATCGGCTCCTGGAAGATCATGGCAATGCGGTTGCCGCGAATGCGCTGCAGGGTCTTCTCGTTCTGCTGCAGCAGGTCCTTGCCTTCGTAGCGGATGCTGCCGCTGGGGTGCCGGGCCAGGGGATAGGGCAGCAGGCGCAGGATCGAGTGCGCGGTGACCGATTTGCCCGAGCCACTTTCGCCCACCAGGGCCAGTGTCTCGCCTTTGCGAATATCGAAGCTGACGCTGTCCACCACCCGGTTGACCTGGTCCCCGGTCACGAACTCCACGGCCAGGTCCCGCACTTCGATCAGGTTCTGTTCACTCATGTCACTTCCTCGGGTCGAAGGCGTCGCGGGCGGATTCGCCGATGAACACCAGCAGGCTCAGCATCAGCGCCAGCACGGCAAAGGCGCTGATGCCCAGCCATGGCGCTTGCAGGTTGGACTTGCCCTGCGCCACCAGTTCGCCCAGCGAGGGCGAACCGGCGGGCAGGCCGAAGCCGAGGAAGTCCAGGGCGGTGAGGGTGCCGATGGCGCCGGTGAGGATGAACGGCATGAAGGTCATGGTCGAGATCATCGCGTTGGGCAGGATGTGCCGGTACATGATTGCGCCGTTGCGCATGCCCAGGGCGCGTGCGGCGCGCACGTATTCCAGGTTGCGCCCGCGCAGGAACTCGGCGCGTACCACATCCACCAGGCTCATCCACGAGAACAGCAACATGATGCCCAGCAGCCACCAGAAGTTGGGTTGCACGAAGCTGGCCAGGATGATCAGCAGGTACAGCACCGGCAGGCCGGACCAGATTTCCAGAAAGCGTTGCCCGGCCAGGTCGACCCAGCCACCGTAGAACCCCTGCAGGGCGCCTGCGATGACGCCGATAATGGAGCTGGCCACGGTCAAGGTGAGGGCAAACAGAACCGAAATGCGGAAGCCGTAGATCACCCGCGCCAGCACGTCGCGGCCCTGGTCGTCGGTGCCCAGCCAGTTGTCCGCCGAAGGTGGGGCGGGGGCGGGGACGCGCAGGTCATAGTTGATGCTCTGGTAGCTGAACGGTATGGGTGCCCACAGCACGAAGCTGTCTTTCTTCGCCAGCAGTTCGCGGATGTAGGGGCTCTTGTAGTTGGCTTCCAGTGGGAATTCCCCGCCGAAGGTGGTTTCCGGGTAGCGCTTGAACGCCGGGAAGTACCATTGGCCGTCGTAACGTACGGCGATCGGTTTGTCGTTGGCGATCAGTTCGGCGCCCAGGCTCAGCCCGAACAGAATCAGGAACAGCCACAGCGACCACCAGCCACGGCGGTTGGCCTTGAAACGCTCGAAGCGCCGGCGGTTGAGGGGGGACAAGGCCATGTCAGTGCTCCCGGCTGGCAAAGTCGATGCGCGGATCGACCAAGGTGTAGGTCAGGTCGCCGATCAGTTTCACCACCAGCCCTAGCAGGGTGAAGATGAACAGGGTGCCGAAGACCACCGGGTAGTCGCGGTTGATGGCCGCTTCGAAACTCATCAGGCCCAGGCCGTCGAGGCTGAAGATCACCTCGATCAGCAAGGAGCCTGTGAAGAAGATGCCGATGAACGCCGAAGGGAAACCGGCGATCACCAGCAGCATGGCGTTGCGGAACACATGACCGTACAGCACCCGTGATCGGCTCAGGCCCTTGGCTTTGGCAGTAACCACGTATTGTTTGTTGATCTCGTCGAGGAAGCTGTTCTTGGTCAGCAGGGTCATGGTGGCGAAGTTGCCGATGACCAGCGCGGTGATCGGCAGCACCAGGTGCCAGAAGTAGTCCAGCACCTTGCCGGTGGTGCTCAGTTCGTCGAAGTTGTTGGAGGTGAGGCCACGCAGGGGGAACCAGTCGAAGTAGCTGCCACCGGCGAACAGCACGATCAGCAGGATGGCGAACAGGAAGGCCGGGATGGCGTAGCCGACGATGATCGCCGAACTGGTCCACACGTCGAAGTGGCTGCCGTGGCGCACCGCCTTGGCGATCCCCAGCGGGATCGACACCAGGTACATGATCAGCGTGCTCCACAGCCCCAGCGAGATCGAAACCGGCATCTTCTCGGCGATCAGGTCGATCACCTTGGCGTCGCGGAAGAAGCTGTCGCCGAAGTCCAGCCGGGCGTAGTTCTTGACCATGATCCACAGGCGCTCGGGCGGCGACTTGTCGAAGCCATACATGCGCTCGATTTCAGCAATCAGGGCCGGGTCCAGGCCCTGGGCGCCGCGGTAGTTGGAGCCGGCCACGGAAACCTCGGCGCCGCCACCTGCAATGCGGCTGGTGGCGCCTTCGAAGCCTTCGAGCTTGGCGATCATTTGCTCGACCGGGCCACCGGGGGCGGCCTGGACGATGATGAAGTTGATGATGAGGATGCCGAACAGGGTCGGAATGATCAGCAGCAGGCGGCGCAGGATGTAGGCCAGCATCTTAATTGGCCTCGTCCGCAGGCGCTTCGCTGACCGCCGGGATTACACCGGGCTTGATCCACCAGGTGTCGATGCCGATGTCGTACTTGGGCGACACGCTCGGGTGGCCGATGTGGTTCCAGTAGGCCACACGCCAGGTCTTGATGTGCCAGTTGGGTATCACGTAGTAGCCCCACAGCAACACGCGGTCGAGGGCGCGGCAGTGGTCGATCAGGCTCTGGCGCGAGTCGGCGTTGATCAACTGGTCCACCAGTTGGTCGATGGCCGGGTCGCGCAGGCCGATGAAGTTGCGGCTGCCGGGGTTGTCGGCGGCGGCGCTGGACCAGAACTCGCGCTGCTCGTTGCCTGGCGAGTTGGATTGCGGGTAGCCGCCAACGATCATGTCGTAGTCACGCGAGCGCAGGCGGGTGATGTACTGCGAAACGTCGACGCGGCGAATGTTCAGCTCGATACCGAGGTCGGCAAGGTTGCGCTTGAACGGCAGCAGAATGCGTTCAAACTCGGTCTGCGCCAGCAGGAACTCGATGCTTGCCGGCTTGCCTTGGGCGTCGACCATCTTGTCGTCGACGATTTTCCAGCCGGCTTCCTGCAACAGCTTGTAGGCCTGGCGCTGTTGCTCGCGGATCATGCCGCTGCCGTCACTGACCGGGTTGTGGAAGACCTCGGTAAATACTTGCTCGGGCACTTTGCCGCGCAGTGGTTCGAGGATTTTCAGCTCGTTGGGGCTGGGTAGGCCGTGGGCGGCCATTTCCGAGTTGTCGAAGTAGCTGCCGGTACGGGTGTAGGCGCCGTTGAACAGCTGCTTGTTGGTCCACTCGTAGTCCAGCAGCAGGCTCAGGGCCTGGCGCACACGCACATCCTGGAACACCGGGCGGCGGATGTTGAAAATGAAGCCCTGCATACCGGTGGGGTTGCCGTTGGGCAGCTCTTCCTTGATCAGCCGGCCGTCGCGCACGGCGGGCACGTTGTAGGCGGTGGCCCAGTTCTTTGCACTGACTTCCAGGCCATAGTCGAATGCCCCGGCCTTGAGGGCCTCCAGGGCGACGGTGGTATCGCGGTAGGCGTCGAAGGTCATGACATCGAAGTTGTAGAAGCCACGGTTGATGGGCAGGTCCTTGGCCCAGTAATCCTTGACCCGTTCGTAGCGCACCGAGCGCCCGGCCTTGACCTCGGCGACCTTGTACGGGCCGCTGCCCAACGGGATTTCCAGGTTGCCGCGGTTGAACTCGCGGTTTTCGTACCAGTGCTTGGGCAGTACCGGCAGCTGGCCGAGAATCAATGGCAGCTCGCGGTTGTTCTTGTGCTTGAACTTGAACAGCACCTTGAGTGGATCTTCGGCGACCACTTCGGCGACGTCGGCGTAGTACTGGCGGTACAGCGGGGCGCCGTCCTTGATCAGGGCGTTGAACGTGAACACCACGTCGTCGGCGCGCATCGGATGGCCGTCATGGAAGCGCGCTTCGGGGCGCAGGTAGAAGCGTACCCAGCTGTTGTCCGGGGCCTTTTCGATCTTGCCGGCCACCAGGCCGTATTCGGTGAACGGTTCATCCTGGCTCTGGCGCATCAGGGTGTCATAGATAATGCCGATGTTCTCGGCCGCCACGCCTTTGTTGATGAACGGGTTGAGGCTGTCGAAGCCGCCGAAGCTGGACTGGCGGAAGGTGCCACCCTTGGGCGCATCCGGGTTGACGTAGTCGAAGTGCTTGAAGTCGGCGGGGTACTTGGGTGGCTCGTCGTAAAGGGTGAGCGCGTGCTGCGGTGCGGCCAGCGCGGGAAGGCTCAGGCAGGCGAGCAACAGGCTGCCTGCCAGCCGGCGCAGACGGTGCGTTGGCGTCATTGGGCTTTCTCCGAAGTCTTGATCCACCAGCTGTTCAGCCCAAGGGTGTAGGGCGGCGTGGTGACGAAGGCGAACCGGTTGCGGTAGGCCAGGCGATGGTTGTCGAGGTACCAGTTGGGGATCATGTAGTAGTGCCATGAGAGCACGCGGTCCAGGGCGCGGGCAGCGGCGATCTGGTCATCGCGGGTGCGGGCGGCGAGCAGGGTGTCGAGCAGGTGGTCGACCACCGGGTCCTTGACCCCAGCATAGTTCTTGCTGCCCTTTGTCGCGGCCTGGCTGGAATGGAAGTACAGCCACTGTTCGAGGCCGGGGCTGAGGGTCTGGTTCAGGGTCATCAGAATCATGTCGAAATCGAACTGGTCCAAGCGTTGTTTGTACTGAGCGCGGTCCACGGTGCGCAAGCGCGCATCGATGCCGATGCTGGACAGATTTTCGACATAAGGTTGCAGGATGCGTTCAAGGTTGGGGTTTACCAGCAGCAGCTCCATGCGCAATTGCTGGCCCTTGCTGTCGACCAGACGCTGGCCGTGCAGCTTCCAGCCGGCCTCGGCGAGCAGGCCCAGGGCCTGGCGCAGGGTTTGGCGGCTGATACCCCGGCCATCGGTGTGGCTGACCTTGTACGGTTCGCTGAACAGCTTGGCCGGCAACTGGTCACGGAATGGCGCCAGCAGCAGCCACTCCTTGCCGGTGGGCAGGCCGCTGGCGGCGAATTCGCTGTTGGGGTAGTAGCTGGTCGAGCGGCGGTAGGCGCTGCTGAACAGCGCGCGGTTGGTCCACTCGAAGTCCAGCATCAGCCCCAGCGCCTGGCGTACCCGCGGGTCGCTGAACGCGGCCCGGCGGCTGTTCATGAACAGGCCCTGTGTTTGCGTGGGAATGCTGTGCGGGATTTGTGCCTTGATCACTTCACCGCGGCGCACGGCAGGGAAGTTGTAACCGTTGGCCCAGTTTTTTGCCTGGTGCTCGATATAGATGTCGAACTCGCCGGCCTTGAAGGCTTCGAAGGCCACCGTCGCGTCTCGATAGAACTCGTATTCGACCCGATTGAAATTGTACTTGCCACGGTTGACCGCCAGGTCTTTGCCCCAGTAGTTCTTCACCCGTTCAAACACCAGGCGTCGTCCGGGTTGTACCTGGGTGATGCGGTAGGGGCCGCTGCCCAAGGGGGGCTCGAAGGTGGTGGCCTTGAAGTCGCGCTTCTGCCAGTAGTGTTTGGGCAGCACCGGCATTTCGCCCAGACGCAGGATCAGCAGCGGGTTGCCGGCGCGTTTGAACACGAAGCGGATGCGCAGCGGGCCGAGGATGTCTACCCGCTGCACTTCCTGCAGGTTGGTGCGGTAGATCGGGTGGCCATCCTTGAGCAGCGTGCGGTACGAGAAGGCCACGTCAGCCGAGGTGATGGGCTGGCCGTCATGCCAGCGGGCTTCGGGGCGCAGGTTGAACACCACCCAGCTGCGGTCCTCGCTGTACTCCACCGAGCGGGCGATCAGGCCGTAGCTGGAGGTTGGCTCGTCACCGGACGGGTCGTACTGGCCCGTGCCGACCATCAGTGGCTCGTTCAGCTCACTGATGCCGTACTGCTGGAAATTGGGCGTGGTAATCGGGCTCGACCCTTTGAAGGTGTAGGGGTTGAGCGTGTCGAAGGTACCAAAAGCCATGGCCCGCAACGTGCCGCCCTTGGGCGCTTGCGGGTTGACCCAGTCGAAGTGGGTGAAGGTGGCCGGGTACTTGAGCGTGCCGAACTGCGCGTATCCGTGGCTTTCGCTCACCATCGCGGCTGCGGGAAAGCTCAAGGCCAGGCTGAGTGACAGCAGGAGGGGACGTATCAAGTCGGCATCCGATCCAGAGGCGTTGGGCTTTGATCGAGTACAGTAACAGCTTGGTGGGGTTGGAAAAAGAGAGGTTTTGAAGGTGCGGGCCCCAAGCCGGGGGCAACAGGTGCCACGGTACCTGTGGGAGCGGCCTTGTGTCGCGAAAGGGCTGCGCAGCAGCCCCGGCAGTTTATGCTGAAAAGTTGAAATACTGGGGCCGCTCCGCGCCCCTATCGCGACACCAGGCCGCTCCCACAAGGCCGCGTGAGGGCCCTGGTTGCGGGATCAATGCCCGAGGTAGACGGTCAGGGTCTGGCCTGGCTTGAGGGCATGGCCGCTGCGTGGGTTCCAGCGCTTGAGGTGCTTCATTTCCACATTGAAGCGCTTGGCCACCAGGTACAGGGAATCGCCCTTGCGGACCTTGTATTGCGTGGAGCGCTTCCCGGAGGCGGCAACCCGGTTGCCGGCGGCGCTCGGTGCACTGCCACCGCGCAGGGCCAGAACCTGGCCAGCACGCAGACTGTTGCCGGACAAACGGTTCCAGCGCTTGATGTCCTTGACCGACACACGGTTGATCTTGGCGATGGCGCTCAGGTTATCGCCACGCTTGACCCGGTAGCTACGCGCCCCCACCGGTGCCTTGGCTTCGGCCACAGCCCGGGCAAACGCTGCTTTCGGCGGTTGCAGGCTGACCAGTTGCTCCGGGTTGAGGTTGGACAGGCTGGCACTGAGCAACTGCGCCTTGGCGGTGGGCACCAGCAGCTGTTTCGGGCCATCGACGGTCATGCGCTTCTTGAATGCCGGGTTGAGCTGGATCAGCTCGTCCTCGTCGATGTTGGCAAAGGCCGCGACCCGGGTAAGGTCCAGGCGGTCATTGATCGCCACCGCTTCGAAGTACGGTTCGTTGGCGATCGGGGTGAGATTGACACCATAGGCTTCTGGCGTGGACACCACCTGCGACAGTGCCAGCAACTTGGGTACGTAGTCGCGGGTTTCCTGTGGCAGCGGCAGGTTCCAGTAGTCGGTCGGCAGGCCGAGCCTTTCGTTGCGCTCGATGGCTCGGCTGACGGTGCCTTCGCCGGCATTGTAGGCCGCCAGGGCCAACAGCCAGTCGCCGTTGAACATGTCGTGCAGGCGGGTCAGGTAGTCCAGCGCGGCGTTGGTCGACGCGGTGACATCGCGGCGGCCGTCATAGAAGTTGGTCTGGCGCAGGTTGAAGTGGCGACCGGTAGCCGGCATGAACTGCCACATGCCGGCAGCGCTGGCGCGTGAGTAGGCCATGGGGTTGTAGGCACTTTCGATGGCTGGCAGCAGGGCCAGTTCCAGCGGCATGTCGCGTTCTTCAAGGCGCTCGACGATGTAGTGCAGGTAGAGGCTGCCACGTTCCCCGGCGCTTTCGATGAAGGTCGGGTTGCTGGCGAACCACAAGCGCTGCTGTTCGATGCGCGGGTTGACGTCGATGCTGTCCTGCAGGGCGAAGCCCTGGCGCATGCGCTCCCAGACATCCTGCGGCGCCTGCTCGGCCGGCTTGACCAGCAGCGGAGAAGGCTTGTGCTTGATCCGCGCCTGGTAGTTGTGCGCGCGAACGCTATCGGATTCGTCGAGCTGACGGGTGCTCTGGCAGCCCACCAAGGTGGCGGCCAGGGCCAGCGCACTGATTTGGGCCAGGCGCGTCAGGGCGACGGAATGAGAGGTTCTGCGGCTACGGGAAGACATCGGCTGATACAGGTATCCGGGCGAAAAAGTTCGGCGATTCTAGAAACCGCTCCGGGCCTGGTCAACCTTTGACCATCACTTGCGATATATCTTGCGGTTATCAGAAGGTGTCCTTCCAAGACCTCAAGGCAGCAAAAACAGCGACATGCGTGGTGTTTGAATGTCCCTTCCATTCGTCTGCTTTTTGTTTAACTAATGTTTCAGAGGTACGCAGAAAGGGGTTGGTCAGGCGCTCCAGGCCGATCGTTGATGGCAAACTGATGCGATTTTCGGCGCGCAAACGGCTAACGTCCTCGAACCGTTGTTGAACGTGCGGGTTGGTCGGTTCCACCGCCTTGGCGAAACGCAGGTTGCTGAGGGTGTACTCATGGGCGCAGTACACTGCTGTCTGCTCTGGCAGGGCCGCCAGGCGGGCGAGGGCAGGCTGCATCTGTTCGGGTGTACCTTCGAACATGCGCCCGCAACCGGCGGCGAACAGGGTATCGCCACTGAACAGGATGGGCGTTGCTGGCTGGTCGCTGAAGAAGGCGATATGCCCCAGGGTGTGGCCGGGTACCGCCAGCACCTGGAAAGTCACACCCAGCACGTCCACCCTGTCGCCTTCGTCCAGTGCCAGGTCGCGGCCGGGAATGCGTTCGTTGGCGGGGCCACAGACCCGTGCGCCGGTCAATTGCCTGAGCCGCTCCACACCGCCGACATGGTCATTGTGGTGGTGGGTGACGAGGATGTCGCTCAGCACCCATTCGGGGTTGGCAGCCAGCCAGCGCTCCACCGGGCCGGCATCGCCCGGGTCGACCACCGCACAACGGCGTTTGGCAGTATCCTGTAACAACCAGATGTAGTTGTCGGAGAAAGCGGGGAGAGCATCGATCTGTATCATGGTGCGGATCCGATTCGCCTAGCGTGGCACATGAGGGCATCTTAGCCGCGATGGCGCGGTGGGAGAACCTTCGAGGGAGAGCGCAATGACCGACCAAGCTTTTGCACAGGCCGACCCGGACTGGGTCGAGCTGATCAGCCTGGCCCGTGAGTGGTTCAACGGCCCACTTGGGCAACTGATGCTCAAGGAGGAGGACAAACTCCTGGAAGAAGAGCTCGGGCGCTTCTTTGGCGGCTATCTCGTGCATTACGGGCCCTGCGCCGAGCCACCGCCCAGAGCCCCCCAGGTGCAGCGTAACGTGCGCCTTGGTGCGCCCTTGCCGGGTGTGGAAATTGTCTGCGAAGAACAGGCCTGGCCGTTGAGCGAGCACGCTGCCGACGTGGTGGTGCTGCAGCATGGCCTGGACTTCTGCCTGTCGCCCCATGGCCTGCTGCGCGAGGCCGCCAGTGCCGTCCGCCCGGGCGGGCACCTGCTGATCGTGGGGATCAACCCCTGGAGCAGCTGGGGCATGCGCCATTTCTTCAGTCACGGTGCTCTGCGCAAGGCGCGCTGCATCTCGCCGTCCCGGGTGGGCGACTGGCTCAACCTGCTGGGCTTCGCGCTGGAGAAACGCCGCTTCGGGTGCTATCGTCCGCCGCTTGCCTCACCTGCCTGGCAGCAACGCCTGGAGGGCTGGGAGCGACTGGCCGGCGGCTGGCAGGGCTCCGGTGGCGGGGTGTACCTGCTGGTGGCGCGCAAGATGGTGGTAGGCCTGCGGCCTTTGCGGCCGGAACGCCGCGAGCCAATGGGCAAGCTGCTGCCGCTGCCACTGGCGAAAGTCAACCGCACCGCAGCCAACCCCGAAACTGACAAGCACTGAATTCAAGAGTGGTACATGAGCGATAGCGTCGAGATGTTTACTGATGGTGCCTGCAAGGGCAACCCTGGCCCGGGTGGCTGGGGCGTGCTGATGATCTATAAGGGCGTCGAGAAGGAACTGTGGGGCGGCGAACGTGAGACCACCAACAACCGCATGGAGCTGATGGCCGCGATCCAGGGCCTGATGTCGCTCAAACGTGAATGCGAGGTGGTGCTGACCACCGACTCGCAGTACGTGATGAAGGGCATCAACGAATGGATGGTCAACTGGAAGAAGCGCGGCTGGAAGACCGCCGCCAAGGAGCCGGTGAAGAACGCTGACTTGTGGCAGCAGCTCGATGAGCAGGTCAACCGCCACAAGGTGACCTGGAAGTGGGTACGCGGCCATATCGGCCACCCCGGCAACGAACGCGCCGACCAGCTGGCCAACCGTGGGGTCGATGAGGTGCGCGCCCAGCGTTGAGCTGGGGTACAATCGCGACCTTTGTAACGGATGCAAGTTGGAGCGCCCGCGTGGAGCAGCAGCAAGATAAACGGTTCGTCATTCTCGATACCGAAACCACGGGTATGCCGGTTGGCGAAGGCCACCGGATCATCGAGATCGGCTGTGTCGAGGTCATCGGCCGGCGCCTGACCGGGCGGCACTTCCACGTCTACCTGCAGCCCGACCGCGAGAGTGACGAGGGCGCGATCAACGTTCACGGCATCACGGATGCCTTCCTGGTCGGCAAGCCCCGCTTTGGCGATGTCGCCGAGGAGTTCTTCCAGTTCATCCAGGGTGCCACGCTGGTCATCCACAACGCGGCGTTCGACGTTGGTTTCATCAACAACGAATTCGCCTTGCTGGGCCAGCAGGACCGTGCTGACATTTCGCAGCACTGCACCATTCTGGACACCCTGTTGCTGGCACGTTCGCGCCACCCGGGGCAGCGCAACAGCCTGGATGCGCTGTGCAAACGCTACGACATCGACAACTCGGGCCGTGAGTTGCACGGCGCACTGCTCGACTCGGAACTGCTAGCCGACGTTTACCTGGCAATGACCGGTGGCCAGACCAGCCTGTCGTTGGCTGGGAATGGCGCAGATGCCGAGGAGGACGGGCAGGGCGCTGGCGGCAGCGAGATCCGCCGGATTGTCGGGCGTGCGCCAGGGCGGGTGATCATGGCCAGCGCTGAAGAGCTGGAGGCGCATGCCGAGCGGCTGGCGGCCATTGCCAAGTCGGCGGGTGGGCCTTCGCTGTGGCAGGCCCTGACTGAGACGCCAGCCGGCTGATCTTTCGCCCTGCAACAGAAGTGGAGATCGTTGTAGGCGCGGGTTTACCTGCCGAATACGGTGGCGGCTGCGGCGGTGAATGGCGGGGGCAGATTGGCCAGCAGGCCCGGCCCTTTCGCGGGTAAACCCGCTCCTACGACGGCCTGTGTCCAATCACCGACCGGTGCCCAGTAGGAGCGGGTTCACCCGCGAAAGGTCCAGTACAGGCAATACAAGGCTCAACTACCCTGAAATGGACGCCATGTCCTTCGGAGGTAGCCACCTGATGTACAAGGACCTCAAGTTCCCGATCCTCATCGTCCACCGCGCCATCAAGGCCGACAGTGTTGCTGGCGAACGTGTGCGCGGCATCGCCGAGGAATTGCGCCAGGATGGCTTTGCCATTCTCGCCGCCGCTGACCACGCCGAAGCGCGCCTGGTCGCTGCCACCCACCACGGCCTGGCCTGCATGCTCATCGCGGCCGAAGGCGCTGGCGAGAACACCCATTTACTGCAGAACATGGCCGAGCTGATCCGCCTGGCCCGTCTGCGCGCACCCAACCTGCCGATCTTCGCCCTGGGCGAGCAGGTGACCCTGGAAAATGCTCCCGCCGAAGCCATGAGCGAGCTCAACCAGCTGCGTGGCATCCTTTACCTGTTCGAAGACACCGTGCCGTTTCTCGCCCGCCAGGTGGCGCGTGCTGCACACACCTACCTCGACGGCCTGCTGCCGCCGTTCTTCAAGGCGCTGGTGCAGCACACTGCGCAGTCCAACTACTCCTGGCACACCCCGGGCCATGGTGGCGGTGTGGCCTATCATAAAAGCCCGGTAGGCCAAGCCTTTCACCAGTTCTTCGGGGAAAACACCCTGCGCTCGGACCTGTCCGTTTCCGTGCCGGAGCTGGGTTCGCTGCTCGACCACACAGGCCCGCTGGCCGAAGCCGAGGCCAGGGCGGCGCGCAACTTCGGCGCCGACCACACCTTCTTCGTCATCAACGGTACCTCCACGGCCAACAAGATCGTCTGGCACGCCATGGTCGGCCGTGACGACCTGGTGCTGGTGGACCGCAACTGCCACAAGTCGGTGGTGCACGCGATCATCATGACGGGTGCCATCCCGCTGTACCTGTGCCCGGAGCGCAACGAACTGGGCATCATCGGCCCGATCCCGCTCAGCGAGTTCAGCCCCGAGGCGATCGCCGCGAAGATTCAGGCCAACCCCCTTGCCCGTGATCGTGGGCAGCGTATCAAGCTGGCGGTAGTGACCAACTCCACCTACGACGGGCTGTGTTACCACGCCGGGCTGATCAAGCAGGCCCTGGGTGCCAGTGTCGAGGTGCTGCACTTCGACGAGGCCTGGTTTGCCTATGCCGCGTTCCACGACTTTTTCACCGGGCGCTACGCCATGGGCACCGCCTGCGCGGCAGACAGCCCGTTGGTGTTCAGTACCCATTCCACCCACAAGCTGCTCGCGGCGTTCAGCCAGGCTTCGATGATTCATGTGCAGGACGGGGCCAGGCGGCAGCTGGACCGGGACCGTTTCAACGAAGCGTTCATGATGCACATCTCTACCTCGCCGCAGTACAGCATTCTCGCCTCGCTGGATGTGGCTTCGGCCATGATGGAAGGGCCGGCCGGGCGCTCGCTGCTGCAGGAGATGTTCGACGAGGCGTTGAGTTTTCGTCGTGCCCTGGCCAACCTGCGTGAGCACATTGCCGCAGAGGACTGGTGGTTCAGCATCTGGCAGCCGCCAAGTGCCGAGGGCATCCCCCGTCTGGCCGCGCAGGACTGGTTGTTGCAGCCGGGGGCGCAATGGCATGGTTTTGGTGAAGTGGCGGCCGACTATGTGCTGCTCGACCCGCTGAAAGTGACTTTGGTGATGCCGGGCCTGAGCGCTGATGGTGTACTGGGCGCGCACGGCATCCCGGCGGCAGTAGTCAGCAAGTTTCTCTGGGAGCGCGGGCTGGTGGTGGAAAAAACCGGCCTGTACAGCTTTCTGGTGCTGTTTTCCATGGGCATCACCAAGGGCAAGTGGAGCACCTTGCTCACCGAACTGCTTGAGTTCAAGCGCCACTATGACGGCAACACCCCGCTCAGCAATTGCCTGCCGAGTGTGGGGGCTGCCGACGCCCTTCGCTACCAGGGCATAGGCCTGCGCGACCTGTGCGACCAGTTACATGACTGCTACCGCGTCAATGCCACGGCCAAGCAGCTGAAGCGGCTGTTCACTCGTTTGCCGGAGGTGGCCGTAAGCCCGGCCCAGGCCTATGACAAGATGGTGCGTGGCGAGGTGGAGGCGGTACCGATCGAGGCGCTGCTGGGGCGTGTGGCGGCAGTGATGCTGGTGCCGTACCCGCCTGGCATTCCGTTGATCATGCCGGGTGAGCGGTTCACCGAGGCGACCCGCTCGATCCTGGACTACTTGGCATTCGCCCGAGCATTCAACCAGGGCTTTCCCGGGTTTGTCGCCGATGTGCACGGCCTGCAGCACGAAGGGGGCCGCTACACGGTGGATTGCATCACGGAATGCGCGTGATCTCGACGCCGGAGCGTGCCAGTTCGAAACGGTTATCACCCAGGTGGTTGACCTTGTCGCCGATGGCCAGGCGGTAGGTGGTGATGGGGGCGCCCAGCGTGCTGCCGTCGAGTTGCAGGGTGGATTCCTGAAACTCGTGCACGGGGTAGATGCGGCCTTCGGCGTCACGGGCGTGGAATTGGCCGACCATTACTGCTGCCATTTGGGTGGAAACCTCTGAATTACGTAGGAAATGTATGAAGGCATAGACCGTGAAACAGACGCGGAAGTTTTCGCCCTGCGGAAAAAAAACTTAGGCACTGGAGAACGGTCATCTATAACTACAACGTCTATTTAACCCGCAAAGGTTGGAATTGCCATGAGCCAGGTGTATTCGGTAGCAGTCGTCGTGGGCAGCTTGCGCAAGGAGTCCTACAACCGCAAGGTCGCCCGCGCACTTTCGGAGCTGGCGCCGTCCAGCCTTGCGCTGAAGATCGTCGAGATTGGCGACCTGCCGCTGTACAACGAAGATATCGAAGCCGAGGCACCGCCGGAAACCTGGAAGCGTTTTCGCGATGAAATCCGCCGCAGTGATGCGGTGTTGTTCGTCACCCCGGAATACAACCGCTCGGTGCCAGGCTGCCTGAAAAATGCCATCGATGTGGGTTCGCGTCCTTACGGGCAAAGTGCCTGGAGCGGCAAGCCGACGGCGGTGGTGAGTGTGTCGCCGGGGGCGATTGGTGGCTTTGGCGCCAACCATGCGGTGCGCCAGTCGCTGGTGTTTCTCGACATGCCCTGCATGCAGATGCCCGAGGCTTACCTTGGCGGTGCGGCGAGCTTGTTCGAGGATTCGGGCAAGCTCAACGACAAGACGCGACCGTTCTTGCAGGCGTTTGTCGACAGGTTTGCTTCATGGGTGAAGTTGAACAGGGCGGTCTGAGCCCCGAATGATGCTGTGCAGCGCCCCTGTGTAGGCGCGGGTTTACCCGCGAATGCGTCATTGAATTTGCCGACGCATTCGCAGGTAAATCCGCGCCTACCCGTCAGCGGAAGCTGTAGGAAACCCCGGCATATACGCCAAATCCTTCGCCCGGTGTCGAACGGGCATTGTCCTGGCCGGCGTCGTTGTAGGCCGGCGTCACGGTCGCTGCATAGCGCTGGTTGGTCAGGTTGCGCAGGTCCAGCCAGGTCTGCCAGTCCTGTTTCGGTGAGTCCCAGCCAACGCGTGCGCCGAGCAAGGCATATTCATCGGCGTGGTAGCTATTGGCGTAGTCCACCTGCACCTTCGAAGCCATTTGTGTGTTGACCCCGGCATAGAAGCCGCTCGGCCAGTCATAGCGCAGCTCGGCCTGGTAGTAGTGCATGGGGATGCCGGGCAGACGGTTGTCGCCAAACGTGTCGTCATCACGGTAGTGGAAGTCGCTGAAGGTGTAGGCCTGGCGCAAGCTCAGCTTGCCAGTGCCCGCGCGTTCCCACAGGGTGCTGTCGAGGCCGGCTTCAACGCCTTGGTGCACGGTAGCGCTGGCGTTGAATTCCGAGGTGAAGTTCGGCACTACCTCAACGGCCAGCAGTTCGTGGCGCACTTGCGAGTAGTACCAGGCCAGGTCCCAGCGGCCGAGCGCCGAGTCGCCACGGGCGCCCAGTTCCAGGGTGGTGGCTGTCTGGTTCTGCATCTCGATCGGCTGGATCTGCTTGCCGCCTGTGCTGGGCGCGCTCCAGATCAGCGACCACGGGTGTGGCGGCTCTACCGAGCGGCTCAGGTTGCCGTACACCTGCAAGTCCGGGCGGATGTCGTAGCGCAGCCCCAGGCGGGGTGCATAGTCCCAGTCATGCATGCTCACCTTGCCGCCTTCAGCGGGGTAGGTCACGTCACTTTCGCGGCGTGTGTAGACCATGGCCAGGCCGGTGCTCAGCCACAGGTTGGGGACCAGTTCCAGATCGTTGCCAACATGCAGCACGGTGTCCGAGCCCTGGTAGGTGAAGTCACGGGTGCGCTCGCCGAACACATCGCCATTGCGGGTAAATTGCGAAGCGCCGCTGTTGGGCAGGTGCTTGGTGGTACGCCAACCGACGGTGGTCTTGCTCTCGCGCCCGAACAGTGTGTCGCGGCGGAAATAGTTCAGCGTACCGCTGACATCGGTATAGGCGACCTTCAGGCGCATGGGGCCTTCGCGCAGGTCCATCGGGTAGTCGTGATAGACCAGGCCGGCTTCCAGGCGCGCCTCGTCGTCGAGGTAGAAGGTGGTCTTGTTGCCCACCCAGGTGCTGCCTGGTTGCGGGCGGCTGTCGTCGCGTGCCAGATAGTTGGGGTTGGCCGCGCGTGGGTGGTGCTTGATCTGGTCTTTGGTCAGGCGCCCAGGCAGTTCGTTTTCAGTTTCCCGGTAGCGCAGGTAGAAGCGGGTTTCCAGGTCGGGGTTGAAGCGGTAACCGACATTGGCGGCAATGCCCTTGGCGCTGCCGCTGCTGTGCGCCTGGTAGCCGTCATATTCCGAGTCGGTCAGGGCCACGTAATAGTCGAGATTGCCCAGCACCTGGCCCGAACTGATGTGCCGATGCTGGTAGCCGCGGCTACCGACCTCGTAGCGTACTTGCAGTGCAGGCGCGTCGTAGCCGGTGTGGGTGACGTAGTTGATGGCACCGCCCAAGGCCAGGGAGCCTTGGTCAAAGCCATTGGCGCCACGCAGCACTTCGGCACGGCTCAGCCACAGCGGTTCGAACAATTCGTAAGGCGTGCCGCCCGGGCCGGTCAGCGGCAGGCCGTCGAACATCGTGTAAACGCCGGAACCGTGCGCCCCCGGCGCGCGGTTGAGGCCCGAGCCGCGTATCGACAGCTTGATGCCGTCGTTGCCTGCCGATTGGGCGAACACCCCAGGCTGGTAGGCCAGCACGTCCTGGTTGCTGGCCACTCGGCCTTGCCCCACGCGCTGCATGTCCACCAGGTTGCTGGCTCCCGGTATTTCACGCAGGCGCTCGCTGGCTGCCGTCAGCTCGTTCTGCTCCTCATCGGTGATCAGCACTCGGCCCAATTCGACCGAGGATGCCCCCAGAGCGGGCTGAGTAGCAGCCAAGGCCGCCAGCAGACCGAGGCAGGACGAGAGGGGTAAATCGGAACGCATTGTACGACTCCAGGCGAAAGGCGAATGGACAACGGCGTTGAGACGAGCGAAATGCGGCTTGGAGCACGCAGAAAGTCAGCAAATCGTGCGTAACCTTCGTCATACGGTCTTGTACGAAAGTTCTTTACAAACCACGGCGGTGGAGGTGGGTGGCCTGTGCTTCGTAAGGTGACTGCAGGTAGGCAGTAATGCCTCGCTCAATCACCCGTGGAGTTCAAACATGACTGACAACGCTCGACACTCGCAGCAACCCTTGGCGGACGCCCCGGTTCGCCTGACGCCACGTGAACAGCAAGTGCTGTTGTGGTGTGCTTATGGCAAGAGCTCGTGGGAGATCGGCCAGATCCTTGAATGCAAGGAGTCGACGGTGAACTTTCACGTGTCCAACATCCTGCGCAAATTTGAAGTGCCTACCCGGGTGGCAGCTGTGATCAAGGCCATTCGCTACGGCATGCTGGCCGAGCAGTAAGGGGGGTAGAGCATGAGCAACGATCCTCGGCTACCGCGCTTTGCCGATTGCCATGACCCGTTCTGGCCGCGGGTGGATTTGGGCAGTTTGCGTGAGCACCTGCAACTGCCGCGGTCTGTCAGTGATGCTGCTTTGGAAGTGGCCGCGCGCTGCGCTGCTATCGAGGCTGCACGCGAATTCGCCCGCTGGCGGTCAGTGCTGCGAGAGCGGGGCTACAAGCGCCTCGAGGATGTGGCCGGGCATGATCATGGGCGTGCCTTGCGGGTGTGCTACATCCGTTTTGTCGAAGCGGCGGTCATGTATAGCCTGGGGGCAACCGCCTGCCTGCCTGTTCCGCGCGGAGGGCAAGCCCATGCCTGAGCGACCTGTTTTAGACAGTTTGACCTCGGCATTGGTGGCGTTCCTGGGGGTGGATGGCGATGTGTTGTTCGCCGCGTTGCTGGGGGCATTGCTGGTGAGCGCGGCACGCGATCGATTGATCACCAATGAGACCAGGCGCCTGACACTGGCCAAGAAACTCCTGCTGGTATTCGTGACCGTGGGCGTGGGCCATTTGTTTGAGCCACTGGTTTCGTCATTGGTGCCTTTGCTGACTCGGGGCATGTCGGCATTCGTGGCCGCTGTGGTGGTGATCCCCATCAGCCTCAAGGTCATGGTCTGGCTGGATACACTCGACCCGCGCGAACTCATCCAGCGCTGGCGCCGTCGGGGTTAGCCATTGGTTGCGCCGCCGAGCTCGCTCAGTTGCTGTTCCAACTGCTGGATGCGCTGCTTGTCCTTGATGAACAGCAGGATGGCCTGGCGATCGCTGTGCGAGAGCGTGCGCAGCCGTTCGAGCATGTCGCACTCCCAACCCGCATCACTTGGTGCGGCGTTGTGCTCGGCATGGCCCAGCAATAGCCAGTCCAGAGAGCATGCATGCTTTTTGGCGATGTCTATGCAAAGTGAGTAAGGGATGCTTTCGCGAACCTTCCAGCTGCTCAGCGTTTGCGGGCTGACCGACAGTGCACGTGACAGCTCGGCATCTGTGTTTGCGCCAGTGAGAAGCTTAAGGCGGGTGAGCACCTCAGCAAGTATGTGAGTACTCATAACAAATATCCATGACTGGTTTAATGATATTCCATGGGCTTAAACTACTCGTTATGAATACAGCCCTGCGTTTTAAGGAGCACTTCTGCAATGAGAACCATCAAATTGAAGAATACACCCACAGTTGCAGCCAATACTGATACACAGGCTAGCCTGGGCAATGCTAGCAGGTACTTGCCGTGAGTACTTACAAGCTGGTTTGCCCGCATTGCCACAGCCGGATGCGCATACGTACTAGCGAAGGGCGCCATATTTTCCTGCGAATCGCTTATTTGCAATGCACCACCGAGGCGTGTGGCTGGTCAGTGCGCGCCGAATTCGAAATGACCCATGAACTCTCCCCCAGCGGCATGCCCAACCCGGAAGTGTACCTGCCTTCGGCCAATGGTGATTTGCGCAAGGCCGCCTTGCCGGGCGCAGGCCAGGGCTGCCCGAGTGAGTGAGGCACCATTGGGCGCAGGTAACAAAACGTGCAGATAAAAAAACACCCCGCCTAGGCGGGGTGTTTTCTATTACTGGGGCTGCCAGGGTGATCAACCGATCAGTTGCAGGCCCGCTTGCTGAACCAGTTCCAGCAGCGGTTGCGGGTACACACCCAGTACGAAAGCGAGAATGGCGATAGCCAGCAGCATGACGCCGCCGGTGCGCTGTTCCCACTTCAGCGGGGCGTCGTGACGACGCAGATTCGGCTCGACCAGGTACAGGGTAACCATGACGCGCAGGTAATAGTACACGCCGATGGCACTACCGATCACCAGTGCACCGACCAACCACCACAGGTGCGATTCGACGCCGGTAGCGATGATGTAGAACTTGCCGATGAAGCCGGCGGTCAGCGGGATACCCGCCAGCGACAGCATCATCACGGTCAGTACCGCTGTCAGGTACGGGCGGCGCCAGAACAGGCCGCGGTACTCGTACAGGGCATCGGCGTCACGGCCGCCGTATGGCGAGGACATCAGGGTGATGACGCCGAAGGCGCCCAGGCTGGTGATCACGTAGGTGACCAGGTAAACGCCCATGGCTTCCAGGGCCAGGCCCTTGCTGGCGACCAACGCGATGACCAGGTAACCGAAGTGGGCGATGGACGAGTAACCCAGCAGACGCTTGAGGTTGCTCTGGGTCAGCGCCAGCAGGTTACCAATCAGGATCGAGGCTACGGCAATCACCGCCAGTACGGTGCTGAGCACGCCGCTGCTGGCAGCAGGGGAGAGCATGAACAGGCGTACGACAACGGCGAATACTGCCACCTTGCTGGCGGTTGCCAGGAACGCGGCGACCGGCGCCGGAGCGCCTTCGTACACGTCCGGGGTCCACAGATGGAACGGCACCAGCGACAGCTTGAAGGCCAGGCCGACCAGCATCATGCCCAGGCCCAGCTGGGCCACCAGGCTTGGCATGCTGGTGGTAGCCAGGGCTTTGCCGATCTGGTCGAAGCTCAGGCTGCCGGCGTCGGCGTACAGCAGTGCCATGCCGAACAGCAGGAAAGCCGAGCCTGCGGCCGACAGCACCATGTACTTGATGCCGGCTTCCAGCGATCGCTTGTTGAAGAAGGCATACGCCACCAGGCCGTAGACCGGTACCGACAGCAGCTCCAGGCCGATGAACAGGCCGGCCAGGTGGTTGGCGCTGACCAGCACCAGGCCACCGAGGGCCGACATCAGCAGCAACAGGTACAGTTCTTCACGGTTGCCCGGGAAACCCTTGGAGCCCTCGCCGAGGTAGGCGTGGGCAAGGGTGACGCAGGCCAGCGTCGCGATGAGGATGATCGCCATGTACAGGCAGGCGAATTTGTCGATGGTGATCAGCGAGGTGACCGCCAGCGGCGCGACCTTAAGCGCCGGCAGGAGCGACAGCAGGGCCAGGTTCAGGCCCACGGTGGACAGCAGGAAGGTCTGCGAGTGGTTGCGCTTCCAGGCGATCGCCAGCATCACCACCACCGTGGTGATGGTGGTGATCAGCATCGGCGCCAATGCGATGAAGTGTTGAGTGGTGAATTCCATAGCGCTCTTACCGGGCCGAAGCGAGTTGAGTGAAAGCGGATCCGAGCCACTGCTGCACACCACTCATGGTGGCGGCAGAGGTGTCGAGGAACGGCTGCGGATACACGCCCAGCAGGATCAGCAATACCGCCAGACCCAGAACCATGATCAGTTCGCGACCGTCCATGCCGGCCAGCACGGTGTCGGTCTTGGCCGGGCCGAAGTAGGCGCGGTGGATCATGATCAGCGAGTACACCGAACCGAACACCAGGCCGGTGGTGGCAATCACGGTGATCCACGGTACATGCACGAAGCTGCCGATCAGGATCAGGAACTCGCCGACGAAGTTGCCGGTGCCTGGCAGGCCCAGCGATGCCGCTGCGAAGAACAGGCTGATGGCCGGCAGGTAAGCGATGCGGTGCCACAGGCCACCCATCTGGCGCATGTCACGGGTGTGCAGGCGCTCGTACAGCTGGCCAGACAGGATGAACAGTGCCGCAGCCGACAGGCCGTGGGCCAGCATCTGGATCACCGCACCTTGCAAGGCCTGCTGGCTGCCGGAGTAGATACCGATCAGCACGAAGCCCATGTGCGAGACGCTGGAGAAGGCGATCAGGCGCTTGATGTCGGTTTGTGCGAAGGCCAGGAAGGCACCGTAGAAGATACCGATCAGGCCCAGGGTCATGGCGATCGGCGCGAACTCGGCCGAGGCGTTCGGGAACAGCGGCAGGGCGAAGCGCAGCAGGCCGTAGGCCGCGGTCTTCAGCAAGATACCCGCCAGGTCCACCGAGCCTGCGGTCGGTGCCTGGGCGTGAGCGTCAGGCAGCCAGGAGTGGAACGGCACCACCGGCAGCTTCACCGCGAAGGCGATGAAGAAGCCCAGCATCAGCACGTACTCGACACCGGCAGGCAACTCGGCCTTGAGCAGGTCGCTGTAGTTGAAGGTGAGCACGCCAGTGGTGTTGTAGTTGACCAGCACCAGGCCCAGGATCGCCACCAGCATGATCAGGCCGCTGGCCTGGGTGAAGATGAAGAACTTGGTCGCCGCGTAGATCCGGGTCTTCTTGCCGTCTGCCGAGCTGTGACCCCAGAGCGCGATGAGGAAGTACATCGGCACCAGCATCATTTCCCAGAAGAAGAAGAACAGGAACAGGTCCAGGGCCAGGAACACACCGACCACGCCGCCGAGGATCCACATCAGGTTGAGGTGGAAGAAGCCGACGTGGCGCTGGATCTCTTTCCAGGAACACAGTACCGACAGCACACCGAGCAGGCCGGTGAGCAGGATCATCAGCAGCGACAGGCCATCAAGGGCCAAGTGGATGCTGATGCCGAAGCGCTGGATCCACTGGACTTTGTATTCCAGGGCCCAGGCCGGTTCGGCGCCCGGGGCGGGAGCAAGGGTGTAGTCGCCGGTACCCCACAGCCACAGGCCGATGCCAAGCAGCAGGGACATGGTAAGCAGCGCGATCCAGCGCGGCAGGGTGGCGCCGAAGCGCTCACCCAGCCAGCACAGGAAGCCGCCGATGAAGGGGATCAGGATCAGCCAAGGCAAAATCATGACGGGTTGGTTTCCTTTGGCAAAGTCGCAAGATTCATAGTCATACCGCAGCCACTACCACGGCACCGAGCACCAGCACGGCACCCACGGCGATAGAGGCGGTGTACCAGCGCAGTTGGCCAGTCTCGGTCTTGCTCATGGCCACGTGGCCACCACGCGCCATCCGAGGAATCAGGCCGATGGTGCGGTCAACCGGGTCCTTGCGCAGGATGTGGCTGATCAGCAGGTACGGTTTGACGAAAAGCTTGTCGTAGATCCAGTCGAAGCCCCAGGCAGCGAACCACCAGGCCGACAGGACGCGACCGATGCCACTGTTAGCGACGGCGCTGACGAAGCGGCGCTTGCCCAGGAACAGCAGGGCGGCCAGCAGGATACCGGCGATGGCGATGGCACCCGAGGTGATCTCCAGCGCGTGCTTGGCTTCGCCACCGGCATGGCCGGCGCTTTCTGGCAGCACACCGGCCAGCGGCGGGGTGATCCAGGCGCCGACGAAGGTCGACAGCACGATCAGCACGCCCAGCGGCAGCCAGTGGCTGATGCCGTGGCCCGCGTGGGCTTCGGTCTTGGCTTCGCCGTGGAAGGCGATGAAGATCAGGCGGAAGGTGTACAGCGAGGTCATGAACGCGCCTACCAGGCCGGCATACAGCAGGCCGGTGTTGCCGCTGGCGAAGGCTTCCCAGAGGATCTCGTCCTTGGAGTAGAAGCCCACGGTCACGATCGGCAGGGCCGCCAGTGCCGCACCACCGACCACGAAGCTGGCGTAGGCCAGCGGCAGCTTCTTCCACAGGCCGCCCATCTTGAAGATGTTCTGCTCGTGGTGGCAGGCAACGATCACCGCACCGGAGGCAAGGAACAGCAGGGCCTTGAAGAAGGCGTGGGTCATCAGGTGGAAGATCGCCGCGTCCCAGGCACCCACGCCCAGGGCCAGGAACATGTAGCCGATCTGGCTCATGGTCGAGTAGGCGAGGATACGCTTGATATCGGTCTGTACCAGCGCAGCGAAGCCTGCCAGTACCAGGGTCACGCCACCGACCACACCTACAAGGTGCAGGATGTCCGGCGCCAGCAGGAACAGGCCGTTGGTACGGGCGATCAGGTACACGCCCGCGGTCACCATGGTTGCGGCGTGGATCAGTGCCGAAACCGGAGTCGGGCCCGCCATGGCGTCGGCCAGCCAGGTCTGCAGTGGCAGCTGTGCCGATTTACCGACCGCACCACCCAGCAGCATCAGCGTGGCCAGCACCATCCAGGTGTCGCCAGCCTGGAACTTCTGCGGTGCCAGCACCAGCAGTTCCTGCACGTTCAGGGTGCCCAGCTGGGCGAACAGGATGAACAGGCCGATGGCCATGAACACGTCGCCGATACGGGTGACGATGAATGCCTTGAGTGCCGCGTTACCGTTGTTGCGGTTGCTGTAGTAGAAACCGATCAACAGGTACGAGCACAGGCCCACGCCTTCCCAGCCGAAGTAGATGAACAGCAGGTTATCGCCAAGGATCAGGAACAGCATGCTGGCGATGAACAGGTTGGTGTACGAGAAGAAGCGCGAGTAGCCGGCTTCGCCACGCATGTACCAGGATGCGAACAGGTGGATCAGGAAGCCGACACCGGTCACCACACCGAGCATGGTGACCGACAGGCCGTCCAGGTACAGGGTGAAGTTCGGCGCAAAGCCGTCCACCGACATCCACTGCCACAGCAGCTGGCTGTACGCGCCGCCCTCAGGCGGGGCGACGTTGAACTGCCAGATGACGTAAGCGGCCGTGGCGGCCGACAGGCCTACCGAGCCGACGCCGATCAGGGCGGACAGGTTCTCCGAGAACCGTCCGCGCGAGAACGACAGCAGCAGGAAGCCGATGAGGGGAAAGACGAAAGTCAGGAAGAGAAGGTTCATCCGCGCATCTCACTGGCAGCATCGATGTCGAGAGTGTGGAAGCGGCGATACAGCTGCAGCAGGATGGCCAGGCCAATGCTGGCCTCGGCGGCTGCCAGGCTGATCACCAGAATGAACATCACCTGGCCGTCGGGCTGGACCCAACGGGCACCGGCGACGACGAACGCCAGGGCAGAGGCGTTCATCATGACTTCCAGGCTCATGAGCACGAAGAGGATGTTGCGGCGGACCATCAGGCCAACCAGACCTAAGCAGAACAGGATGCCGGCGACCGCCAGACCATGCTCGAGAGGGATAGCACCCATGATTTACTCCTTCGCCTCGTTGCGGCCCAGGTGGAAGGCGGTGACGGCTGCAGCCAGCAGCAGCATCGACGCCAGTTCGACCACCAGCAGGTACGGGCCGAACAGGCTGATGCCCACGGCTTTCGGGCCCACGGTGGTACCGCTGATGCCGGCGCCGCTCGGGGCGACGAACAGGACGTACAGCAGCTCCGCCAGCAGCAGGGTGCCGAGGATCACCGGCCCTGCCCAGATACCGGGCTTGAGCCAGCCCCGTTCCTGGGCGACCGAAGCCGGCCCGAGGTTGAGCATCATCACCACGAACACGAACAGCACCATGATGGCGCCGGCGTAGGCGATCACTTCCAGGGCGCCGGCAAACGGCGCACCCAGGGCGAAGAAGATCATGGCCACGGAAATCAGCGAAATGATCAGGTAAAGCAAGGCGTGCACGGGGTTGGTGCCAGTTACCACCCGAAGGGTGGAGACCACGGCGATCCCGGATGCGAAGTAGAAAGCGAATTCCATCTTTCTGTCCTTATGGGAGCAAGCTCTTCACGTTGATCGGCTCGGCTTCGTTCTGTGCAGAGCCCTTCGGCTTGCCAGCGATTGCCATACCCGCAACACGGTAGAAGTTGTAGTCAGGGTTCTTGCCGGGGCCGGAGATCAGCAGATCTTCTTTCTCGTACACCAGGTCCTGACGCTTGAACTCGGCCATTTCGAAATTCGGAGTCAGCTGGATCGCGGTGGTCGGGCACGCTTCTTCACACAGGCCGCAGAAAATGCAACGCGAGAAGTTGATGCGGAAGAACTCCGGGTACCAGCGGCCGTCCTCTGTCTCGGCCTTCTGCAGCGAAATGCAGCCAACCGGGCAGGCCACCGCGCAGAGGTTGCACGCTACGCAGCGCTCCTCGCCATCGGGGTCGCGGGTGAGGACGATGCGGCCGCGGTAGCGCGGCGGCAGGTACACGGGTTCTTCGGGGTACTGCAGGGTGTCGCGCTTGCGGAACCCGTGGGAGAACACCATTGCCAGGCTGCGCAGCTGGGTGCCGGTGCCCTTAACGATGTCGCCGATATACTTGAACATGGGTCAAATCCTCACTGGGCCGCGACGGCTGGCGTGTTGTAGAGCACGATCGCAGCGGTCACCAGCAAATTGATCAGGGTCAGCGGCAGGCAGAACTTCCAGCTGAAGTCCATCACCTGGTCATAGCGTGGGCGCGGGATCGAGGCGCGCAGCAGGATGAACAGCATGATGAAGAACGCGGTCTTCAGGGCGAACCACAGGAACGACAGTTGCGGCAGGATGCCGAACGGGCCGTGCCAGCCGCCGAAGAACAGGGTTACCAGCAGCGCCGAGATGAGGATGATGCCGATGTACTCACCGACGAAGAACATGCCCCACTTCATGCCGGCATACTCGATGTGGTAGCCGTCGGCCAGTTCCTGTTCTGCTTCCGGCTGGTCGAACGGGTGACGGTGAGTCACGGCGACGCCAGCGATGAAGAAGGTGCAGAAGCCGAAGAACTGCGGAATGATGAACCACAGGTTCTGCGCCTGGTACTCAACGATGTCGCGCATGTTGAACGAGCCCACCTGCACCACCACGCCCATCAGCGCCAGGCCCAGGAACACCTCGTACGACACGGTCTGTGCCGAAGCACGCAAGCTGCCCAGCAGGGCGTACTTGTTGTTCGACGACCAGCCGGCGAACAGCACCGCGTAGACCGACAGGCCGGCCATGGCGAAGAAGAACAGCAGGCCGATGTTCAGGTCGGCAACGCCCCAGGTCGGGGTGATCGGGATGACCACGAAGGCGATCAGCAGGGCGCTCATGGCCACTACCGGTGCCAGGGTGAAGATCACGCGGTCGACGAAGGGTGGGTTCCAGTCTTCCTTGAAGAACATCTTCAGCATGTCGGCAGCGATCTGGAACATGCCGAACGGGCCGACGCGGTTCGGACCGTAGCGGTCCTGCCACCAGCCCAGCAGGCGGCGCTCGACGAAGCTGAGCAGCGCACCGCAGACCACCACGGCCAGCAGGACCACGATGGCCCGCAGCACGGTGAGGATCACATCGATCACTTCGGGGGTGAACCAGCTCATTGTGCTGCCTCCTGCAGACCTTCGACGGATGCACCGAAGATGGCAGGCGGAATGCCAGCCAGGCCTTTCGGCAGCGCGACCAGGCCAGCGCCCAGCTCTTCATTGATACGCAGCGGCAGGCGCAGGGCCACACCGGCGACGTTCAGGCTCAGCAGGGCACCCTCGTTGACGCCCAGGCGGTCGGCTTCGGACTTGGCCAGGGCCACGTAGGCAGCCGGGATGCGTTCTTGAACCGGAGCGGCGCGCGAGGAGCTTTCTTCGCTGCCGAACAGGTGGAAGAACGGTACGGCAGTCCAGGTGCCACGGGCCGGGTTGAAGGCCCCCGGAATGGTGTTGAACCAGTTCAGGCGGTCGCCTTGCGATTCGATCAGGCGCACGCCCGGGTCACCGGCACGCAGGTGGCCACCGACCTCGTCCTGAAACTTGTTCCAGGCTTGTGGGGAGTTCCAGCCCGGCGACCAGGCGAACGGCACCTGCTGGCGCGGTTCGGCCGAACCCGAGTAGCCTTCCATGGAGAAGGCGAACGCGGTGTCCTTGTCTTGCGGGGTGCGCGGCTCGTGCACGCTGATGTTGGCACGCATGGCGGTACGGCCGGAGTAGCGCAGCGGCTCACGGGCCAGCTTCATGCCCTTGATGCGGAACGCAGCGCTTGGCGCGGCGTTGACGATGCCGGCCAGTTGCGGGGCGGCTTCGGCGCAGGCGCTGGTGACGTGGTCCAGCTGGGTCCAGTCGACCGGCTTGTTCAGCAGGGTGGCACGCAGGGCGTGCATCCAGCGCCAGCCTTCGTGGATCTGGATGCTGCTGTCCAGGTACTGCGGGTCGAACACCTGGAAGAAGCGCTGGGCACGGCCTTCCTGGCTGACCAGGGTACCGTCACCCTCGGCGAACGAGGCGGCCGGCAGCACCAGGTGGGCGCGGTCGACGGTGGCAGTTTTGGAGTGGTCGGCAACGATCACCACCTTGGCCGCAGCCAGGGCTGCATCGACCTTGGCGGCCGGTACGCGGGCGTACAGGTCGTTTTCCAGCACGACGATGGCGTCTGCTTTGCCGCTGATGACCGCGTCCAGGGCGGCATCGACCGACTCGCCACCGAGCATGGCCAGGCCGATGCTGTTGGCCTCAGGCACCACCAGGCTCAGCGAGCCGTTTTTCTCGCGCAGCTTCAGGGCCTTGGCGATGTTGGCGGCGGCTTCGATCAGCGCCGGGTCGGCCAGCGACGTACCGGCAACGACCAGTGGGCGCTTGGCGGCGACCAGGGCGTCGGCGATGCGCTGGGCCAGGGCCTTGGCTTCGTCGTCCAGGCCGGCGACGGCAGGGGCGCTCGGGTCGATGGCGTGGGCCACGGCGAAACCGATGCGGGCCAGGTCGGCCGGCGCGGCGTGTACGCACTCTTCGGCGACGTCGTCCAGCTTGGTTTCCGCCAGGGACGCGATGAACAGCGGGTACAGCGCGTGCTGGCCGATGTTCTTCACGGCAGCGTCGAGCCAAGGCTGCACTTTCATTGCTTCGGCCATGGCCTCGGCCTTGCCTTTGGTGGCCTGGCGCACGGCCAGGGCAACGCGGGCAGCGGTCTGGGTCAGGTCTTCACCGAGCACGAACACGGCGTCGTGGTCTTCGATGTCGCGCAGGGTCGGCACGGGCAGCGGGCTGTTGTTCAGCACGTTCAGGGCCAGGCGTACGCGGGCCAGTTCGCCCGCTTCCATGCCCGAGTAGAAGTACTCGGCGCCGACCAGCTCACGCAGGCCGTAGTTGCTTTCGAGGCTGGCGCGTGGCGAGCCGATACCGACGATGGTACGGCCGCGCAGCAGGTCGGCGGCCTTGTCCAGGGCGGCGTCCAGGCCCAGCTTGGTGCCGTCGGCCAGTTGTGGCTGGCGCGGGCGATCCTTGCGGTTGACGTAGCCATAGCCGAAGCGGCCGCGGTCGCACAGGAAGTACTGGTTGACCGAACCGTTGAAGCGGTTTTCGATACGGCGCAGTTCGCCGTAGCGCTCACCCGGGCTGATGTTGCAGCCGCTGGAGCAGCCATGGCAGATGCTCGGGGCGAACTGCATGTCCCACTTGCGGTTGTAGCGCTCGGAGTGGGTCTTGTCGGTGAATACGCCGGTCGGGCAGACCTCGGTCAGGTTGCCGGAGAACTCGCTTTCCAGCACACCGTCTTCGACGCGGCCGAAGTACACGTTGTCGTGGGCGCCGTAGACGCCCAGGTCGGTACCACCGGCGTAGTCCTTGTAATAGCGCACGCAGCGGTAGCAGGCGATGCAGCGGTTCATCTCATGGGCGATGAACGGGCCGAGGTCCTGGTTCTGGTGGGTACGCTTGGTGAAACGGTAGCGGCGCTCGTTGTGGCCGGTCATTACCGTCATGTCCTGCAGGTGGCAGTGACCGCCTTCCTCGCACACCGGGCAGTCGTGCGGGTGGTTGGTCATCAGCCATTCGACGACGCTGGCGCGGAACGCCTTCGACTCTTCATCGTCGATGGAAATCCAGGTGCCGTCGGAAGCAGGGGTCATGCAGGACATGACGATACGACCACGGGTGTCGTTCTCGTCGGTGTACTGCTTGACTGCGCACTGCCGGCAGGCGCCAACGCTACCAAGCGCCGGGTGCCAGCAGAAATAAGGGATGTCGAGGCCGAGCGACAGACATGCCTGTAACAGGTTGTCTGCACCGTTGACTTCGAGCGCTTTGCCGTCTACGTGGATAGTGGCCATTGTTCAAAGTTCTTCGTTGGCCCGCGTGAGCGGGCGTGGCTAATGGAAATCGGTGAGCTTGCGACACGCCTCGATTGCTCGGGCCTGCCGGTAAGCTGGCGAGTGGCACGGACCACCCGCCTAATCATCTTGTTATGCGCCGACCACGATCGGCTTCGCCAGGTCGGGGCGCAGGGTGGCAGCGCTTTCTGGCGCCACACCGGCCTCGAACTCCGAGCGGAAGTATTTGATGGCACTGCCCAGCGGCTCGACGGCACCCGGTGCGTGAGCACAGAAGGTACGGCCCGGGCCGAGGAAGTTGACCAGTCCCAGCAGCGTCTCGATGTCCTCGGCGCGGCCTTGGCCGTTTTCCAGTGCGCGCAGCATCTTCACGCTCCACGGCAGGCCGTCACGGCATGGGGTGCACCAGCCGCACGATTCGCGGGCGAAGAACTCTTCCATGTTGCGCAGCAGCGACACCATGTTGACGCTGTCGTCGACCGCCATGGCCAAGCCAGTACCCATACGGGTGCCGACCTTGGCGATGCCACCGGCGTACATTTGTGCATCAAGGTGCTCGGGCAGCAGGAAGCCGGTACCGGCGCCGCCTGGCTGCCAGCACTTGAGCTTGAAGCCATCACGCATGCCACCGGCGTAGTCTTCGAACAATTCGCGTGCGGTAACGCCAAATGGCAGTTCCCACAGGCCTGGGTTCTTCACCTTGCCGGAGAAGCCCATCAGCTTGGTGCCGTGGTCCTCGCTGCCTTCGCGGGCCAGCGACTTGTACCAGTCGTTGCCGTTGGCGACGATGGCCGGGACGTTGCACAGGGTTTCGACGTTGTTCACGCATGTCGGCTTGCCCCACACGCCAACGGCGGCAGGGAAGGGCGGCTTGGAGCGCGGGTTGGCGCGGCGGCCTTCCAGCGAGTTGATCAGCGCGGTTTCTTCACCGCAGATGTAGCGGCCGGCACCGGTGTGCACGAACAGCTCGAAATCGAAACCGCTGCCCAGGATGTTCTTGCCCAGCAGGCCGGCGGCCTTGGCTTCATCGATGGCACGGTTGAGGTTTTTCGCTGCGGTGGTGTACTCGCCACGCAGGAAGATGTAGCCGCGGTAGGCCTTCAGGGCGCGGGCGCTGATCAGCATGCCCTCGACCAGCAGATGGGGCTGTTGCTCCATCAGCATGCGGTCCTTCCAGGTGTTCGGCTCCATTTCGTCCGCGTTGCACAGCAGGTAGCGGATGTTCATGGATTCGTCTTTGGGCATCAGGCCCCACTTCACGCCAGTGGGGAAGCCTGCGCCGCCACGGCCTTTGAGGCCGGAGTCCTTGACGCTCTGCACGATGTCGTCGGCGGACATTTGCGCCAGCGCCTTGCGGGCTGCGGCGTAGCCGTTCTTCGATTCGTACTCGGCCAGCCAGACCGGCTCGCCGTCGTCGCGCAGGCGCCAGGTCAGTGGGTGGGTTTCGGCCGAGCGCGCGATGCGGTTGGCCGGGCCGAAGGAAGTAATGGTCATACGTAACCCTCCAGCAGTTTGGAAACGCCAGCCGGCTGCACGTCACCGAAGGTGTCGTCGTCGATCATCAGTGCCGGGGCCTTGTCGCAGTTGCCCAGGCAGCACACGGGCAGCAGGGTGAAACGGCCGTCGGCGGTGGTCTGGCCGAGGCCGATGCCCAGCTCGCTCTGGATCTGGCTGACCACCGACTCATGGCCGCCGATGTAGCAGACCATGCTGTCGCACACGCGGATGATGTGGCGGCCGACCGGTTGGCGGAAGATCTGGCTGTAGAAGGTGGCGACACCCTCGACGTCGCTGGCCGGAATGCCCAGCACTTCGCCGATGGCGTGAATGGCGCCGTCCGGCACCCAGCCACGCTCCTTCTGGACGATCTTCAGGGCTTCGATGGACGCCGCGCGCGGGTCCTCGTAGTGATGCATTTCGTGCTCGATGGCCGAGCGCTCGGTTTCGCTCAGGGCGAAACGGTCTGTCTGGATAAGCGTGCTGTTCATGCTTAGCGGTCCACGTCAGCCATAACGAAGTCGATACTGCCCAGGTACGCAATGAGGTCGGCAACCATGCTGCCTTTGATCACCGAAGGGATCTGCTGCAGGTGCGGGTAGCTCGGGGTGCGGATCCGGGTGCGGTAGCTCATGGTGCCGCCATCGCTCGTCAGGTAGTAACTGTTGATGCCCTTGGTCGCTTCGATCATCTGGAACGACTCGTTGGCCGGCATGACCGGGCCCCACGAGACTTGCAGGAAGTGCGTGATCAGGGTTTCGATGTGCTGCAGGGTGCGCTCTTTCGGCGGCGGCGTGGTCAGCGGGTGATCCGCCTTGTACGGGCCTTCCGGCATGTTGCGCAGGCACTGGTCGATGATGCGGATACTCTGACGCATCTCCTCGACACGGACCATGCAGCGATCGTAGGCATCGCCGTTGTGGGCCAGCGGTACTTCGAACTCGAAGTTTTCGTAGCCGGAGTAAGGACGGGCTTTACGCAGGTCGAAGTTGCAACCGGTGGCACGCAAGCCGGCACCGGTGGTGCCCCATTCCAGCGCTTCCTTGGTGTTGTACGCGGCAACGCCGATGGTACGGCCCTTGAGGATGCTGTTTTGCAGGGCGGCCTTGGTGTATTCGTCGAGGCGCTTGGGCAGCCACTCGACAAAGTCCTTGACCAGCTTGTCCCAGCCACGTGGCAGGTCGTGGGCGACGCCACCGATGCGGTACCAGGCCGGGTGCAGGCGGAAACCGGTGATCGCTTCGATCACGGTGTAGGCGCGCTGGCGGTCGGTGAAGGTGAAGAACACCGGGGTCATGGCGCCGACGTCCTGGATGTAGGTACCCAGGAACAGCAGGTGGCTGGTGATGCGGAAGAACTCGGCCAGCATGATGCGAATCACGTCGACCTTCTGCGGCACCTTGATGCCGGCCAGCTTCTCTACCGCAAGCACGTACGGCAGGTTGTTCATCACCCCGCCGAGGTAATCGATACGGTCGGTATAGGGGATGAAGCTGTGCCAGGACTGGCGCTCGGCCATTTTTTCGGCACCACGGTGGTGGTAGCCGATGTCCGGTACGCAGTCGACGATTTCTTCACCGTCCAGCTGCAGGACGATACGGAACGCACCGTGCGCCGAAGGGTGGTTGGGGCCGAGGTTGAGGAACATGTAGTCCTCGTTGGCGCCCTGACGTTTCATGCCCCAGGCTTCCGGGTTGAAGCGTGCCGATTCCTCTTCAAGCTGCTGCTTGGCCAGGGTCAGGCTGTAGGGGTCGAACTCGGTCGCACGGGCAGGGTAGTCCTTGCGCAGCGGGTGACCTTCCCAGGTCGGCGGCATCATGATGCGGCTGAGGTGCGGGTGGCCGGCAAAGTCGATGCCGAACATGTCCCAGACTTCGCGCTCGTACCAGTTGGCGTTTGGCCAGATGCCCGTCACGGTCGGCAGGTTCAGGTCGCCTTCGCTGAGCGACACCTTGATCATCACATCGCTGTTACGCTCGATCGACAACAGGTGGTAGAACACGCTGAAATCGGCGGCTGGCAGGCCACGGCGCTGGGTGCGCAGGCGCTCGTCGACGCCATGCAGGTCGTACAGCATGCTGTAAGGCTTGGCGACGCCGCGCAGGAAACTGAGCACCTCTTTGAGCTGGGCGCGTTTTACCCACAGCACGGGCATGCCGGTGCGGGTCTCCTGGGCGACGAATGCTTCGGCGCCAAAACGGTTGTTCAGTTCGACGACCACATCCTGGTCGTCAGCCTTGTAGGGCGGAATGAAAATAGCGTTGTCCGCTGTCATGGTCTCGGTCGCTTTGGGTCAACGTTAAGAATGAAGCCAGGCCGCCGGCTCCTTCGGGAGCGGGCGGCAGGTCGCTGGATCAGACTTCGTCGGGGCTGCGCAGGTTGGTTACTGCAATGCGCTGCTCACGACGCAGGTCTTTCTGGGCTGGCATCTCGGCACGGTAAATACCTTGATCACCAACAACCCAGGAAAGCGGGCGTCGTTCTTGGCCGATCGACTCCTGCAACAGCATCAAGCCTTGCAGGAAAGCCTCAGGGCGTGGCGGGCAGCCAGGCACATAGACGTCCACGGGGAGGAACTTGTCGACCCCCTGAACGACCGAGTAGATGTCGTACATGCCACCGGAGTTGGCGCACGAACCCATGGAAATGACCCATTTTGGTTCGAGCATCTGCTCGTACAGGCGCTGGATGATCGGCGCCATCTTCACGAAGCAGGTACCGGCAATGACCATGAAGTCGGCCTGACGCGGCGAGGCCCGGATGACTTCGGCGCCGAAGCGGGCGATGTCGTGGGGTGCCGTGAAGGCCGTGGTCATTTCCACGTAGCAGCAGGACAGGCCGAAGTTGTACGGCCAGAGGGAGTTCTTGCGGCCCCAATTGACCGCGCCACGCAGCACATCTTCAAGTTTGCCCATGAAGATGTTCTTGTGGACCTGGTCCTCTAGCAGTTGATCGGTGACGGTTTCCCGTTCACCGACCGGGTACTGCTCGTTGGGCGCATCCGGATCGATTCTGGTGAGATTGTATTGCATGCCAAAGCCTCATTGTTTCAGCTTCGCTTGCCGCTTGCGGCGACCTTCGGGAGCCCAATCAAGTGCCCCGACGCGCCATAGGTAGACAAGACCTGCCAACAGAATTGCTATGAAAACGAGTGCTTCGACGAATCCGGTCCAGCCGCTTTCGCGGACGGACACAGACCATGCAAAGAGAAAGAGGGCTTCGATATCGAAGATCACGAACAGCATCGCGACCAGATAGAATTTGGCGGACAGGCGCAGGCGAGCGCTGCCGACGGGCAGCATGCCGGATTCGAAGGGTTCGTTCTTGGCGCGGCCCCAAGCCTTGCTACCGAGCAGGCTGGACAGGCCGAGCATGAAGGCGCACAGGCCGACGACACCCAGGAGGAAGATGGCAAAGCCCCAGTTGTGGGCGATGAGTCCTGCCGAATCGGACATGCTAGAAATCCTTATACAGAGACCCAGCTCTGCAGTCTGAAATAAGTGTAGAGCGGCGACTTGGCGTCGCACATGCAGTGACCAAATGTCGCAGCCGAATCAATCGCGCTGATTTTATGGGTAAACCTGGTGCAAGTAAAATTTCTGTCGCAAATTTATTCGTAGGATTAAGTACAAAAACCGTTCGTAACTGGCTGAGAGCCTTGAAATTCGGGCATTAGGCGCGGTTTTGTTAATTATGTTTCTTGCTGCAGGTAACGAATTGCAAGTCCTGTAATGATAATTAATATCATTTGAGCTGCTGCCGTTGAATTTGGCTCTTCTGTGCCTTGTAAAGTTCATCTGGCGATTCCCCCTACTTGCAATTGCAAAAAACCCTTGTTCTAGCAGCTCTCGGTCCTGCGCGCACCGCTCTGGGTCAATACTTTATCGGTTGAGCGATGACCGACTGATGAAGCGATGGCCCATTGGCCGAGCCAGTAGGCGAGGATGATCAGGTACGGTGCGGCGGCGAACGGGCTGACGAAGCGGTCGATGCCGATCAGGCTGTCGGAGAACACGAACAGGCCGGCACCAAGCGCTGCCAATCCCCCGCAGGCCAGTGCGCGCCAGAGCATGGCGCTGATAGCCAGGGCGTAGAGCGCTACCGGGATCAGCAACGGGCCGAGGCCGTGGCTGGCCAGTACGCCGAGCAGCGCGATGCCCGTGATTGCGCTGAAGATCAGTGCGGGCAGGGCGGGGCGCAGGGTAATGCCGCAATAGCCGCGCAGGTAAGCAAGGTGAGCGCAAAGGAAGGCGGCCAAACCGAACACGAACAGGTCGGCGGGGATGGCCAGCAGGATGTCACCGAGTACCGAGAAGCCCAGGCCGATCGAGATCCACGTGCGATAAGGCGAAACCGGGGTGCTGCGCAGCCAGGCAATTAAGGCCAGCACCGGGATGGGTTTGGCCATGAGGGCGAGCAGGGTGTTGTCGCTGGCCAGTGCATATAGATAGAGGGCAGCGGCGGTCAGGGCGAGAATCATCAGGTGGCTTGGACGAGGCATGGGCGGTCCTTGCTGCTGGGCTGCCGCAAGCATAGCCCTGATCCGGGGTTTTGCTGCGGCCTGTGCCGGCCCTTTCGCGGGTAAACCCGTTCCTGCAGCGGCCTGTGCCCAATCGCCGATGTGTGTGTCTTCCCGATCAGTGTAGGAGCGGGTTTACCCGCGAATACGGTAGCGGCGGCAACGGTGAACGGCTGGTAAAAATTGGCCAGCAGGCCCGGCCCTTTCGCGGGTAAAAACAAAGGCCCGGAGCTTTCACAAGCCCCGGGCCTTTGTTCAACCGCAACCCACTATCAGTGGAACTGCTCTTCCTCGGTCGAACCGGTCAGTGCAGTCACCGACGAAGCGCCACCCTGGATCACGGTGGTCATGTCGTCGAAGTAGCCAGTGCCCACTTCCTGCTGGTGCGCCACGAAGGTGTAGCCCTTGCTGGCGTCAGCGAATTCCTGCTCCTGCAGCTTCACGTAGGCGGTCATGTCGTTGCGGGCGTAGTCGTGCGCCAGGTTGAACATGCCGTGCCACATGTTGTGGATGCCAGCCAGGGTGATGAACTGATGCTTGTAACCCATGGCCGACAATTCGCGCTGGAACTTGGCGATGGTGGCGTCGTCCAGGTTTTTCTTCCAGTTGAAGGAAGGCGAGCAGTTGTACGACAGGATCTGGTCCGGGTACTCCTTCTTGATCGCCTCGGCGAAGCGGCGGGCTTCGTCCAGGTCCGGCTTGGCGGTTTCACACCAGATCAGGTCGGCGTACGGGGCGTAGGCCAGGCCGCGGGCAATGGCCTGATCGAGGCCGGCACGGACCTTGTAGAAGCCTTCGCGGGTGCGCTCGCCAACCACGAACGGCTGGTCGTACGGGTCGCAGTCGCTGGTCAGCAGGTCGGCGGCGTTGGCGTCGGTACGCGCCAGGATGATGGTCGGTACGCCCGACACGTCAGCGGCCAGGCGCGCGGCTACCAGCTTCTGTACGGCTTCCTGGGTCGGTACCAGCACCTTGCCGCCCATGTGGCCGCATTTTTTAACCGAGGCCAGCTGGTCTTCGAAGTGCACGCCGGCGGCGCCTGCTTCGATCATGTTCTTCATCAGCTCGTAGGCGTTCAGTACGCCACCGAAACCGGCTTCGGCGTCGGCCACGATGGGCGCGAAGTAGTCGATGTAGCCGTCGTCGCCCGGGTTCTTGCCGGCTTTCCACTGGATCTGGTCGGCGCGGCGGAACGCGTTGTTGATGCGTTTGACCACGGTCGGTACCGAGTCGACCGGGTACAGCGACTGGTCAGGGTACATCGACTCGGCCGAGTTGTTGTCGGCGGCAACCTGCCAGCCGGACAGGTAGATGGCCTGGATGCCGGCCTTGACCTGTTGTACAGCCTGGCCGCCCGTCAGGGCGCCCATGCAGTTGACGAAATCTTTTTCGGGGCGGAAGGACGGGTGGGCACCTTCGGTGACCAGCTTCCACAGTTTTTCTGCGCCCTGACGCGCAAAGGTGTGCTCAGGTTGCACGGAGCCACGCAGGCGAACGACATCAGCGGCGGTGTAGGTACGGGTCACGCCTTTCCAGCGCGGGTTTTCGGCCCAGTCTTTCTCGAGGGCTGCAATTTGCTGTTCGCGTGTCAGTGCCATGGAAATAAACCTCGTCGCATCGATCTTGGGTTAATTGTGCTGATGCTCGGAGCAGATCAGGTGCCTGGCGGCTGTCCTGTTCGCAGGAATGCGGCGGCGAACGCGAAGGCTCGAAGGGGAAGGGTGGGCAGACCAGGCGAAGGTGTGCTCCGGCAGGTCGGCTCGTGGTTGCCTTGCTGCGGTGCGACGCGATTGCCAGTACTGCGGTGATGCGCTTCCGTCCCTCGGGACAACTTCTTCGTTGCAGTCGCAATCCCGTCGAACCGCCTTGTGGGCCGTATAGACACGAGGCGCCTCCAGGGGTGGGAGGAGCACGCCTCGAAGGCCCTTGCCAGGGCCCCTGATTAGCGGGAGCGAGGCCATCATGCCCTTGGGAAAAAGACCCTGTCAAATGTTTTGTAGTGCTTTTTTGTACTTACTACATCTTTGGTCTAATGCGACTTGGCAGTCAGTTTCAAGGCCTTTGGTCGAGGCCTTGAATTGCCTGGTATCAGTCGACAAGGTCGACTTTGACCCGCAATGTCATGTTTTCACCCCGTTGGGTGCTGTACGTATGGCTTGATGCGCTGCGATCGGCTTGGCTCTGCTGGTTGAACCCCGCCAGGGTGATCCACTCGCCGAGCTTGCCCGTGACTGTCGTGTCGGTACTTTGTACTTTCACTACATCTGCACGTTCGTGGCTGATGCGGTCATTATTACTGCTTATTTGCAGACGAACCGTTTCGCCGCTCAGGCTGGGGGTCACGTAGAAGCCTTGGGTCACGTTGCGGTATTCGGTGTTGCTCTGAATGCGCCCATAGCCGTCTGTGCTGGTGCTGGTAATGGGGATGCTCTGGCCCACCTGGATCAGTGCCGGTTGCCCTTCGCTGGCTTGTACCTGCTGCATGCCGCCGTCGCGGTTGCTGGTGCCGTAGTGAATGACGCGTGCGTTGCCGCGGTTGTCCTGGAAGTTGCTGTCGTTGTTGTCGACGCTGATCAGCAGGCGCTTGGGCGCGGTATCCAGCTGTTGCAGCAGGGCGCGCAGGTCGTCGATGCGCTCGGGGCTGGCGTTGACGATCAGTTTGTTCTCGAAGGCGCTGACCGTGCCGTCCTTGCCGATGAACGCCTGCAGGGCGGGCAGCAGTTCGGCGCTGCTGCGATGCTGAAGTGGCACCACCTCGGTGGCGGCATGGGCGGTGAGGCTGGCGACCAGCAACAGGGAGGTGAAAAGGGGGCGTAGCGGCATGTCCATGATCTCCGCAGGTGGAATCAACATGATGGCAAATTTGCTGACTTTTTGCCGGATCTGGATCACGCCGGCACTGTTGCGGACGGTCGTATTATCCTGGTTTATCTTGTAGGCTATAAATTATAGTAGGCAAGATAATTGAGGTTAATTGCATGTCTCCCGTTCGCCCGCTCCTACGCCGTCATCAGTTGGCCACCGCACTGGCCCAAGACCTGGCCGGCGAGTCGTTGGTCGATTACAGCTCGGGCATGTTCCTGGCCGCGCCCCGGCGTACGGGCAAGAGCACCTTCCTCAACAACGACTTCATACCGGAATGCGTACAGCGCGGCTGGCTACCGGTTTACGTCGACCTGTGGTCGGATCGCGACGCCGCCCCTGCGCAGCTCATCAGCGGCGCCATCGGTACTGCGCTGGCCAGATTCGAAGGTGCGCTGGCCAGGACGGCGAAAAAGGCCGGTGTCGACAAGATCAACCTGCTGCGCACCCTGAGCTGGGATTTCACCCGCCCGCAACTGCCTGCGGGTACTACCCTGGCCCAGGCGCTTGCCGTGTTGCATCAAGTGTCAGGGCAGTTGGTAGTACTGATCATCGACGAGGCTCAGCACGCCCTTAACAGCGAAGATGGCCTTAATGCGATGTTCGCGCTGAAAGCCGCGCGTGACCACCTTAACCGTGGCGACCGTCCGGACGGCTTGCGCCTGGTGTTCACGGGCTCTAGTCGCGACAAGCTGGCCAACCTGGTACTCAAGAGCAAGCAGCCATTCTTTGGTGCCAGCATCACGCCTTTTCCGTTGCTGGGGCGTGACTATGTCGAATTCATCACCGCCTTGTGGAACCGTCGCCTGGCCGACAGTAACCAGTTCAAGGTAGAGGACCTGGCATACGCGTTCGAATTGGTCGGCCGGCGCCCGGAAATGCTCAACAAACTGTTGGCCGAAGTCAGTGTCGGCCTGGGGGAGGCGGGCAACCTGGGTGAACTGCTGCGCAATGGGGCGCTGAACCATCAAGCCGGGGTGTGGAGCGACTACGAAAGCGCTTGGAACGAACTTACGCCGTTGCAGCAGGCCGTGCTAGAGGTCATGGCTGAGCGCACGCTGGGTCGGCAGCCGTTTTCCCCGTTTACCGAGCAAACCCTGGTTGAGGTCAGCCGCAAGCTGGAGCAGGCCCAGGCGGTAGCCAACGTCAACACGGCAAACGTACAGAAGGCCCTCGATGCCCTGCGCGACAAGGAGCTGGTATGGAAGGCCAATCGTGGCGAGTACGCGTTGGAGGATACTGCCATGGCCGAATGGCTCGCCCGCGACCAGGCAGTCGCCGGCCACAGGTGAACCTTTGAGGTGCCCCGTAAGTCGCACTCACAGGGAGCGCGTGGGGTGATTGCATGAAGGGTGTCCTGATCTTGCTGTTATGGCTTTGCAGTCTTGGTGCACAGGCTGCAGCGGACACGCTGCGCATCAAGCAGCTGCAGCGTTGCGGCGACTTGTTCAGCGATAGCCAGCAGCGATGGTGCCTGCGTGCCGAAGGGCTCCGGGCAAATCTGCCAACGGTATGGCTCGGCGGTACGCGGCTGTCAGAAGCCGATATCGAGCGCCAAGGTGACCGGCTAACGCTGAAACTGGCGAGACAAGCCCAGCGCAGTGCCCCGCTCTGGCTGGCCGATGGCGGCCGCACCAGCAACCCGGTATGGCTGAGCCGCCAACGCAGTCATGTGATCGCCGCAGGGCCCGATGAAGTGGCGAAGAACATGGATGGCCTGATCACCTATGTCGATCTGGTCAGCCTGTTGATCGAAGAAAAATACGACGGCCTCGACGAGGCCCGGCGCATCGCCGGCAAATACGGCGCCCAGGTTGTCGGTGCCATACCGCCGCTGAATGTCTACCAGTTGCGCTTGCCGGTAGATGACCTGGTGCAGCGCGATGCGATGGTCCTGCGCATGGGCAGTGAAGTCAGCGTGGATGCCGTGATTGTCGAAGAGTCCGGCCCCGAGCGCGGGGAGGAGGGCAATGGGCGCAGCACCCGGGCCATCGACCAGGCGGACGAATGGGCCGCCAACCGCTTCATGGACGCGCTGTATTTCTACCGGCGCCGGATTGCCGCATCTCGCTTGCCGGTGAAGCCCGTGCGGGTCGGGGTAATCGAGCGCGAAGTGGACTTTGACGCCCCAGGGTTCAGCCATTATCGAGGGGGCTGCGAACAAGGCCAGACATGCCTCTACGCGCGCGACGGTGATCACCCGGCAAGCCACGGCAGCCATGTCGCAGGCATTCTCGCTGCGCAGGGTGAGGGCTTTTTGCCGGGGCTGGGCAAGCACAGCCCTGGCTTCGAGGTGGTGGTAGAGCGCAACTCGGATGCCGGTATCACCGCCAACATCGCTGCCTCGGTGAACCTGGTCGAAGATGGCGTGCGGGTGCTGAACTGGAGCTGGGGCATTCACCGGGTCGGGGCACGCAATGTGAAGGGTGATGAGGTCGATTCGCTGGTGCGCTCCGGGCTGGCAATGAGTGGCTACGAGGAGTTACTTGAGGAGTTCTTCCTCTGGCTGCGCAAGGAGCACCCTGATGTGGTGGTGGTGAATTCGGCGGGCAATGGTGCGTCCTGGTCGGGGACCGATGAATATCGCCTGCCTTCGTCGTTTATCACCGAGCAATTGCTGGTAGTGGGCGGGCATCAGCGCAGTGACAAGGCTACGGCAGTTGAAGCCCACGATCACGTGCGCAAGCGTCACAGTTCCAATATCGACATGCGCGTGGATGTCAGTGCTGCTGCCTGCATACGCCCGGTGTCTGCCGAGGCTGCGCATTGCGGCACGTCGTACGCGACACCCTTGGTGACTGCCACTGTGGCGACGATGCTGTCGATCAACCCGGCACTTACCCCGGAACAGGTGCGCATGCTGTTGCGGCGCAGTGCCTTGACCCTGGGCGCCGAACAGGATTTTGAAGCGATGGATGCCGAAGACCTGACGGCGCCGATCCTGCCCTCAGAGCGTGGTGGCCGCCTGAACGACCCGGACCTGGGCCGTTCGGCGCGCCTGGACATGCAGCGTGCGCTGGACCTGGCCGTGCAGAGCCTGGAACGGGTGCGTTGAGCGGTGGCCGCTGTCAGACAAATTCCGTAACATCGCGCCCCTCGTTTTTCTATCGTCCGTCAGGACTGCACCACAGGAAGCCCATGAAGCCCGCCCGACTACGCGCCGACCTGCTCGCCGGCCTCACTACCTCGTTTGCCTTGGTCCCCGAGTGCATCGCCTTTGCTCTGGTGGCCCATCTCAACCCGCTGATGGGCCTGTATGGCGCGTTCATCATTTGTACCCTGACGGCGCTGTTCGGCGGGCGGCCGGGGATGATCTCAGGCGCTGCCGGCTCGATGGCGGTGGTGATCGTCGCCTTGGTGGTGCAGCACGGCGTGCAGTACCTGCTGGCCACGGTGCTGCTGGGCGGTGTGGTGATGATCCTGTTCGGCCTGCTGCGTCTGGGCAAACTGGTGCGCCTGGTGCCATACCCGGTCATGCTTGGCTTCGTGAACGGCCTGGCCATCGTCATCGCCATGGCTCAGCTGGAGCATTTCAAGGACGGCGAACACTGGCTCAGTGGCACGCCGCTGTACCTGATGATCGGCCTGGTCGCGCTGACCATGGCGGTGGTTTATGTGCTGCCGAAACTGACCCGTGCGGTGCCGCCGGCCCTGGTGGCGATCCTCGGTGTTGGCCTGCTGGTGTACGTGCTCGGGCTGCCTACCCGCACCCTGGGCGACATGGCGCACATCGCCGGTGGCCTGCCGGGGCTGGCGCTGCCGGAGGTACCCTGGAATCTGGAAACCCTGAAGATCATCGCCCCCTACGCGGTGCTGATGGCCATGGTCGGCCTGCTGGAAACCCTGCTCACCCTCAACCTGACCGACGAAATCACCGAGAGCCGTGGCTTCCCGGACCGCGAGTGTGTGGCATTGGGCGCTGCGAACATGGTGTCGGGCCTGTGCGGCGGCATGGGCGGCTGCGCGATGATCGGGCAGACGGTGATCAACCTCAGCTCCAATGGCCGGGGCCGGTTGTCGGGGGTAGTGGCCGGGGTGATGATTCTGCTGTTCGTGCTGTTCCTGTCGCCGCTGATCGAGCGCATTCCCCTGGCGGCGCTGGTTGGGGTGATGTTCGTGGTGGCCCAGCAGACCTTTGCCTGGGCGTCGTTGCGGGTGTTGCACAAGGTGCCGGTGAATGATGTGCTGGCGATCGTTGCAGTGACTGTGGTCACGGTGCTCACCGACCTGGCCATGGCAGTGCTGTTCGGTATCATCATCGCGGCGCTCAACTTTGCCTGGCAGCATGCGCGGGAGCTGTATGCCGACACCCATGAGGACGCGGAGGGCGGCAAGCGTTATCAGCTGCATGGCACGCTGTTCTTTGCCTCGACCACCTCGTTCCTCAACCAGTTCGACACGGCCGGGGACCCGGCCCAGGTCACGCTGGATTGCCAGCATTTGAGCTTTGTCGACTATTCGGCGGTTGCGGCGCTGAAAACCCTGCGCGAGCGCTATGCCAAGGCGGGCAAGCATTTGCGCGTGGTGCATTTGTCCGAGCGGTGCAAGAAGCTGTTGAAGCGGGCGGGCGAGCAGCACTGAAAACGGTTGCTGTCTGTGTCGGTTTCTTCGCGGGTAAACCCGCGCCTACGGGAGATCGCATACCCCTGTAGGCGCGGGTTTACCCGCGAAGAGGCCGGCACAGGAGAACCACTTACTCTCCGCGGCTCTTCTTGACGATGCCATCGGCAATGCTCGCCGGGGCCTCGGCATAGCGGGTGAACTCCATCGAGAAGCTGGCCCGGCCCTGGGTCATCGAGCGCATCGAGGTGGCGTAGCCGAACATTTCACCCAGCGGCACTTCGGCACGTATCACCTTGCCAGCCGGTGTTTCATCACCGTCCTGGATCATGCCGCGACGTCGGCTCAAGTCGCCGAGGATGTCGCCCTGATATTCCTCGGGCGTCACCACCTCTACCTTCATCACCGGCTCCAGCAACACTGCGCCGCCTTTCTGCGACAACTGCTTGGTGGCCATTGACGCGGCGATCTTGTAGGCCATCTCGTTGGAGTCGACATCGTGGTACGAACCGTCGAACACGGCGGCCTTGAGGTTGATCAGGGGGTAGCCGGCAAGCACGCCGTTCTTCATTTGCTCTTCGATACCCTTCTGGATTGCCGGGATGTACTCGCGGGGTACCACGCCGCCGACGATCTCGTTGATGAACTCCAGGCCTTCTTTGCCTTCATCACCGGGGGCGAACCGGATCCAGCAATGGCCGTATTGGCCACGGCCACCGGACTGGCGCACGAAACGCCCCTCGATCTCGCAGGTATTGCGGATTTTTTCCCGGTAGGCCACCTGCGGCTTGCCGATGTTGGCCTCGACGTTGAACTCGCGGCGCATGCGGTCGACGATGATATCCAGGTGCAGCTCGCCCATGCCCGAGATGATGGTCTGGCCAGTCTCTTCATCGGTACGCACGCGGAATGAGGGGTCTTCCTGGGCCAGCTTGCCCAGCGCGATACCCATTTTTTCCTGGTCGGCCTTGGTTTTCGGCTCTACTGCGACGGAAATCACCGGGTCGGGGAAGTCCATGCGTTCGAGAATGATCGGCTTGTCCATGTCGCACAGGGTGTCACCAGTGGTCACGTCTTTCATGCCGATCAGCGCGGCGATATCGCCGGCACACACGTCCTTGATTTCTGCGCGCTGGTTGGCGTGCATCTGCACCATGCGGCCGATGCGTTCCTTCTTGCCTTTGACCGAGTTGAGTACCGCATTGCCTGAACTGAGCACGCCGGAATAAACGCGGGCGAAGGTGAGGGTGCCGACGAACGGGTCGGTGGCGATCTTGAAAGCCAGTGCCGAGAACGGCTCTTTGTCGTCGGCGTGCCGTTCCAGGTGCTTTTCTTCATCGTCCGGGTCGGTGCCGCGGATGGCAGGAATTTCCGAGGGGGCGGGCAGGTAATCGATTACCGCATCGAGCATCAGCGGCACGCCCTTGTTCTTGAAAGAGGAGCCGAGGATGGTCGGCACGATTTCGTTAGCGATGGTGCGTTTGCGCAATCCGGCCTTGATTTCGTCGACGCTCAGCTCTTCGCCTTCGAGGAACTTGTTGAGCAGTTCGTCATTGGCCTCGGCGGCTGCTTCTATCATGTGCGCGCGCCATTCGTCGGCAAGCGCCTGCAGATCGGCGGGGATTTCTTCTTCGCGGTAGCTGGTGCCCTGGTCGGCATCGTTCCAGTAGATGGCCTTCATCTTCACCAGGTCGATCTGGCCCATGAAGTTTTCTTCGCTGCCGATGGCCAGCTGGATGGGCACCGGGTGGTGCCCCAGGCGTTGATCGATCTGCTTGACCACGCGCAGGAAGTCGGCCCCTTGGCGGTCCATCTTGTTGATGTAGGCCAGGCGTGGCACGTGGTACTTGTTGGCCTGGCGCCAGACTGTCTCGGACTGCGGCTCGACGCCGTCCGCGCCGCTGAATACCACGACCGCGCCATCGAGCACGCGCAATGAGCGCTCCACCTCGATGGTGAAATCGACGTGGCCTGGGGTGTCGATGATGTTGAAACGGTACTTGTGGGCGAACTGCTTGGTCGAGCCTTGCCAGAACGCTGTGGTCGCCGCCGAGGTGATGGTGATGCCGCGTTCCTGCTCCTGGGCCATCCAGTCCATGGTCGCCGCGCCATCGTGCACTTCGCCCATCTTGTGGTTGACCCCGGTGTAGAACAGGATCCGCTCGGTGGTCGTGGTCTTGCCGGCATCCACGTGGGCGACGATGCCGATATTGCGGTACAGCTCGATGGGCGTTGTGCGGGCCATGGCGGACTACCTGTGGATGGACGGATTCCACCAAGTTAGCAGACCGGTGGAATCCTGCCCTGCCACCGGGCCGTCAGTCGGCCTGGGCTTGCAGCATCCACTGGTCATCTACTTCACGGGCCAGGCCGCTGGCCGGCAGCAAGGCCAGCAGGCGCGTGTGCAGGGCGGCCTCGGTGAAGGTCTTGAGGGTGGTCAGGTCCAGCGCGCCGACCAGGTTGAGATCAGCCTTGGTGTACGACAGCCAGGCTTTTTTCAACACCTGGGCGACGTCGCTGCCGGCGGTGGTGGCGAACCGGCGGTGCCACTGGCGGCCTTCGAAGGTGAAGTTGTGCGCGTGGCTGTAGGTGCTTTGGTCGGCGCCTTCTACGCAGCGGTGGCAGCGGCATGGGCCCTCGCCGAAGGCGTTGCGCAGGTAGCTGTTGAAGTCCACGACGGGCTTGAGGGACAGGCGTTTGTCGACTTCGAACAGGTCGGCGATCAGGGGTTCTTCGGCGCTCACTCGGGATCCTCGTGTGGTGTGGCTTGCATCGGCGGGCACCCTAACAGATCGGGGCATTCAGATCACCTGTTGCAGGTGTCCTGCATACCCTGAGCAACATGCGATCCCCGTGGGAGCGGGCGTGCCCGCGAAGAGGCCAGTAGAGACAACAGAGACGGCCTGCCGTACTCTACGCGCCCGTACGCCTATACACCCACCGAGGTAACCCCGTTTGAGCATCAAGTACCCGTACATCGCCACCGTGACCATCAGCGCTGAAGACCGTGGCGGAGATACCGAGGCTTCGGAAAACCCCAGGATGCGCGTGGGCCTGGAAGCGGTGACCGAAACCCTGAAGAAGGTGCATTTCGTCGGTACGCTCGCGGCCCCTGAGAAACCGGCCACGCACATTTGCGTAACCCTGGAGAACGGCCTGACCTATTACGGCCCGATCGTCAACGGCCATGCCGAACTGGAAGGCGGCTGGATCGCCTTCGAGTCCGACATGCTTACCCCGGAAGAACTCGGCCTGTAAGCCTCAGTTCAGTTCTGCCAGGCACTGCTCGAGGATATCCAGCCCTTCCTCGAGCACCTCGGCCTCGATGGTCAACGGCGCCAGCAGGCGAATGATGTGCCGCGCCTTGCCGCTGGGCATCAGCAGCAGGCCCTTGGCGCGGGCCGCTTCCATCACCTTGGCCAGTTGTGCCGGTGCCGGGCTGCCATCGGCATTGGCGAACTCGATCCCTCGCATGGCGCCCACGCCGGTCAGGCGGCCGATGTACGGGCTCAGGCCCGAAGCCTTCCAGCGCTCATAACGGCTGACGATGGCCTGTTCCTGCTGTTCACCCCAGGTTGCAACGTTTTCGTCGGTCATCTGCGCCAGGCTGGCCAAGGCCGCCGCACAGGCAATCGGGTTGCCCGAATAGGTGCCACCCAGGCCGCCCTTGGGCAGCGCCGCCATCAATTCCTTGCGCCCGACCACTGCACCCAGCGGCATACCGCCAGCGATGCTCTTGGCCAGCAGCAGCAGGTCGGGCTCGATACCCAGGCGCGGAAACGCGAAGCGCTGGCCGGTGCGGCCGAAGCCCGACTGGATCTCGTCGATGATGATCAGGATGCCACGCTCGTCGCAGAAGCGGCGCAGGGCCTGGGCGAAGGCCGGGTCCAGGGCAAGGAAGCCGCCTTCACCCTGCACCGGCTCGAAGATGAACGCCGCGACGTCCTCCACCGCCAGCTCGACGCTGAACAGGCGGTCCATGGCCTTGAGTGCCTGTTCGCAGGTAACCCCGGTATCCGCGCCAGGGTAGGGCAGGTGGTACACCGGCCCGGGCAGTTCGCCGACCCGCTGCTTGTAGGGGGCGACCTTGCCATTGAGGTTCAGGGTGGCCAGGGTGCGGCCATGGAAGCCGCCGTCGAACGCGATGATGGCGCGTTTGCCGGTGGCGCCGCGGGCCACTTTCAGGGCGTTTTCCGCCGCTTCCGCGCCGCTGTTGGTGAGCATGCCGGCCAGTGGGTAGCTGACTGGCACAAACTGGCTCAGTTGCTCCATCAGGGCCAGGTACGGGCCGTGAGGGGCCGCGTTGAAGGCGTAGTGGGTCAGGCGGGTGGCCTGAGCCTGAATGGCCTCGACTACAGCGGGGTTGCAGTGGCCCAGGTTGAGCACGCCGATACCGCCGACGAAGTCGATGTAACGTTTGCCGTCAGTGTCCCAGACTTCGGCGTTACGGCCATGGGAAAGTGTGATCGGGTGAACGATGGCAATGGATTGGCTGATACTTTCCTGGTTCATGGGGGCACGCGGACCTTGTTCGAGTTTCTTATTATCCAAGCGTGTCGGCGGGTTATTCCGCAAACGAATTATTCGATTGCGATCATTCCATGGATTCGTGATCTGGCCGGTTTTTTGGGTTGGCTGTGCCGGCCTCTTCGCGGGCAAGCCCGCTCCTACCAGAGGCCGGGGCAGGTCAAATCAATCGCCTTCAGCCACCCGCTCCCGGATCCACTGCACGAAGGCCCTGATCTTGGGCACTTCGGCCGCATGCTCGGCATGCGCAATGAAGTGCCTCCCGTTGCTTGCCACAGGGTGGTCCCAGGCCACCACCAGCTTGCCCTCGCTCAGCTCTTCGGCCACCAGATAGCGGGGAATCAGGGCTATGCCGCAGCCGGAGATGGCCGCGCGGATGCACAGGTAGAACGTGTCGAAGCGCGGCCCGTGGTAGCTGTTCTGGCTATGCAACCCAAGCCCCAGGAACCACTCATGCCAGGCCTCCGGCCGCGACACGCATTGCAACAGGCGGTGCTCAGTCAATGCCTGGGCGCTGTCGAAACGGTGGCTGGCCAGCAGCTGCGGGCTGCACACCGGCACCACTTCTTCGCTGAACAACTCGATGCAGGTCGCCCCGGGCCAGGTGCCCTGGCCGAAGAAAAAGGCGACGTCAGCCTTGGCCTGTACCAGGTCGAATGGCTCCAGCTCGTTGCGCACATCCAGGTGAATGCGTGGGTAGCGGTCACCAAAACCCTTGAGCCGGGGCACCAGCCAGCGGGCGCCGAAGGTCGGCTGTGTGGCGATGCGCAGCACTTCGGTTTCGTCGCCGTAGCTGAGGATGTAGCGGCTGGATATGTCGATCTGGGTGAGGATCTTGTTCACTTCGGTGAGGTACAGCGCGCCGGCCGGGGTCAGGTGCAGGCGCCGGCGAATGCGCTGGAACAGCGAGTGCGAGAGCATGTCTTCAAGCTGCGCGACCTGCTTGCTGACGGCGCTCTGGGTCAGGTGCAGTTCCTGGGCCGCGCGGGTGAAGCTGAGGTGGCGAGCGGCCGCTTCGAAGCACTGAAGGGCGGTGGTCGAAGGCATCAGGCGTTTGGACATGACGGGCAAATACCGAGCAAAAAAGGAAGGAGTTCATTCCATAAAGGAATTATGTGGTTCGAAAAGGTCGTTTGTTGACCCCGGCCTATAGATTAATACTGACCTGGATCAACGATTACAACCGGTCATGCGAAGAGGAGGTCAATACCCGCTTCGGTCATCTGCAAAAAACAACAACAACACACATCAGAAATTTATAAGAATTCTGCTCAGACCTTCAGCCGCTTTGCTGCGGCCGACCCATTCGAGGGTTCTTCATGGCTTCGCAAGACAACAAGAAACAGCGCTCACTGCAGCACGGCCTGACTTCCCGTCAGGTTTCCATGATCTCCATTGCCGGCATCATCGGCGCCGGGCTGTTCATCGGGTCCTCCAACGCCATTGCCACCGCCGGCCCGGCCATCCTCATCTCCTACGCCATGACTGGCCTGCTGGTCTTGCTGGTGATGCGCATGCTGGGTGAAATGGCCATCGCAAACCCCAACAGCGGCTCTTTTTCCACCTACGCCTCGGAGGCCATCGGGCCTTGGGCGGGCTTTACCATTGGCTGGCTGTACTGGTGGTTCTGGGTGTTGATCATTCCGGTGGAAGCCATTGCCGGTGCTGACATCCTGCATGCCTACTTCCCTGGCGTGCCGTCCTGGCTGTTCGCCTTCCTGATCATGCTGGTGCTGTCGGGCACCAACCTGGTCAGCGTGAAGAACTTCGGTGCTTTCGAGTACTGGTTCGCGTTGGTCAAGGTGGTCGCGATCATTGGCTTCATCGGGGTGTGCACCTTGGCGGTGTTCGGTTTCTGGCCGCTGGCCGAGGTCTCCGGGGTCAGCCGACTGTGGGACAGCGGTGGTTTCATGCCCAATGGGTTCGGGACGGTGCTTGGGGGCGTGCTGATCACCATCTTCTCGTTCTTCGGTGCCGAAATCGTCACCATCGCGGCGGACGAAACCGCCAACCCGAAAGACAAGATTCGCCGCGCCACCAACCTGGTGGTGTACCGCATCGCCATTTTCTACCTGGCGTCGATCTTCCTGGTGGTGTCGCTGGTGGCCTGGAACGACCCCGGGCTGAAAGCAGTAGGGTCGTTCCAGCGTGTACTGGAAGTGCTGAACGTGCCGGGCGCCAAGTTGCTGGTTGACCTGGTGGTGCTGGTGGCGGTGACAAGTTGCATGAACTCGGGGCTGTACACGGCGTCGCGCATGCTCTATTCGCTTGGCGCGCGTGGCCAGGCGCTGAGCGTGACCAAGCGCATCTCCGGTTCCGGCGTGCCGACCGTGGCAGTGATCTTCTCGACCCTGGCGGGTTTCGCTGGCTGCCTCGTCAACTATGTGTTCCCGGGCAAGGTGTTTGGCTTCCTGCTGTCGACCACTGGCGCCATCGCTTTGCTGGTGTACCTGGTCATTGCCGTGTCGCAGCTGCGCATGCGTGCCCGTGCCGAGCGTGAAGGGCGCCCGCTGGAACTGAAGATGTGGCTGTTCCCATGGCTGACCTGGCTGGTGATCGGCACCATCGTCATGGTGCTGGGCTACATGCTGTTCAGCGATGCCTACCGCTATGAGACGCTGATGACTGCCGGGGTGACCGCGTTCATCCTGCTGGTTTCGCTGACCCAGCGGCGTACGAAGATGGTTGCCCAGACGGTCTGATGTTTCTGCTTTAATGGGGGCGTTGCGCGCCCCCATTCCAACAAGCACAGGAAGCGTATGACTGATCACACACTTTCCCTTCAAGCCCTCGCGGCCCCTGAGGGTACTTGCTATGGCTGCGGCTGTTCCCACCCCAGCGGCCTGCACCTGCAAAGCCACTGGGACGCCGACGGTGTTCACCTGGTGTGCCGGCACTCGCCCGACAGCACCTTCATTGGCTGGCCTGGCCTGGTTTACGGTGGCCTGCTGGCGATGCTGGTCGACTGCCACTCCAACTGGACGGCGATGGCCTACCACTACCGTAACGAAGGCCGAGAACCGGGCAGCCTGCCGCGGATCGACTGCGTTACCGGCACGCTCAACCTGACCTACCTGAAACCTACGCCGATGGGCGTCGAGCTGTTGCTCAAGGCGCGTGTCGAAGGCGAAGTGGGGCGCAAGAGCCGGGTCATCTGCGAAGTCTGGGCAGAGGATGTACTGACGGTGACGGCCGACTCCGTGTTTGTCCGCGTCGATACCGAAAAGCTCAAGCTCAAGGCCCACGGCCAGGCCTGAGCTGCCAACGCTGATGAGTGGTCGGTGATGGTCAGCGGCTGGGGATGTCTCTAGAGTGACAGGCTCATTCCCTTGGCAAGGTTGATCATGACCGAACTCAGTGCTTTCCCCATTACCCGCAAATGGCCCGCCAAACATCCCGAACGCCTGCAGTTGTACTCGCTGCCGACGCCCAACGGGGTGAAGGTGTCGATCATGCTCGAAGAGATCGGCTTGGCTTACGAGGCGCACAAGGTCAGCTTCGACAACGATGACCAATTGAGCCCCGAGTTCATCTCGCTCAGCGCGAACAACAAGATCCCCGCCATCCTCGACCCGAACGGGCCGGGCGGTCAGCCGCTGCCGCTGTTCGAGTCGGGGGCGATCTTGCAGTACCTGGCGGAGAAGAGCGGCCAGCTGCTCAGCCAGGACCCCGCCCAGCGCTACCAGACCCTGCAGTGGCTGATGTTCCAGATGGGCGGCATCGGGCCGATGTTCGGCCAGGTCGGGTTCTTCCATTTCTTTGCGGGCAAGGAATATGAAGACAAGCGCCCGCGCGACCGCTATGTCAACGAGTCCAAGCGGCTGCTGGGCGTGCTGGATCGGCATTTGAAAGGTCGGCAGTGGATGGCTGAGGAATACAGCATTGCCGACATCGCCATCTTCCCTTGGGTGCGCAACCTGGTGGAGCGCTACAACGCCCGTGACCTGGTGGGCTTCGACCAGTTCAAGGAAGTGCAGCGCGTGCTGGCGAATTTCCTCGAACGGCCAGCCGTGCAGCGTGGCCTGAAAATCCCGGGCTGATCAACCTGTGTAGGGACAACTGCCTTGTGCAAACGTTGAAAGGCCTGCGCGGTGGCCCGTAGGCGCGGGTTCGCCCGCGAAAGGGCCGGGCCTGCTGGCCAATCTCCACCCGCCGTTCAGCGTTGCCGCCGCTACCGTATTCGCGGGTAAACCCGCTCCTACACCTGATCGGGGGTGGACACATGTCGGTGATTGGGCGCAGGCCGTCGTGTAGGCGCGGGTTTACCCGCGAAAGGGCCGGGCCTGCTGGCCAATCTCCACCCGCCGTTCACGGTTGCCGCCGCTACCGTATTCGCGGGTAAACCCGCTCCTACAGAAGGCGGCGTACGGGTTCAGAAGATGTGGTTCAGCAGCCAGTACAGGCTGCCAGCCAACAGCATTGCCGCTGGCAGGGTCAGCACCCAGGCCATCAGCAGATTGAACAACGTGCGTTTCTGAATCCCCGACCCATTGGCGACCATGGCGCCGGCCACCCCCGAACTCAGCACATGCGTGGTCGACACCGGCAACCCGAACATATCCGCCGCGCCAATGGTGCACATCGCCACCACTTCAGCCGATGCGCCTTGGGCATAGCTGAGGTGGGTCTTGCCGATCTTCTCGCCAACGGTGACCACAATACGCCGCCAGCCAACCATGGTCCCCAACCCGAGCGCGATGGCTACAGCCACCTTCACCCACAACGGAATATAGCGGGTGGCGTCGTCCAGCTGGGCCTTGAACAACAGCACTTGGCTGCGGGTGTCGGCATCGAATGTCACCAGGTGGTTTTTCTCCATGAGGCGGATGGCTTCACTGGTCAGGTACATGTCGTTGCGCACGTTGGCCATGGCTTCAGCCGGTACGCGTTTGAGCGAGCCATAGCCTTTGACCTCTTCGCCGATCATCCCGGTCAGCGCCGCCAATGCCGGTACCAGGTGCGGGCTGGCCTTGGGCTGGGCAATGAACAGGGTAAGCACCTGGCGCGGGTCATCCGGGGCCGCTTGCGGGTTGCTGCGTACCAGTGCCTGGCGGGTCACCTCGGCGACGGCGGAAAACTGCAGGGCCTGCGCGTTGGGCATGGTCTTGTTCAGCGCATAGGCCATCGGCAGGGTGCCGACCAGAATCAGCATGATCAGCCCCATGCCTTTCTGGCCATCGTTGGAGCCGTGGGCAAAAGAGACCCCGGTGCAGGTCAGAATCAGTAGGCTGCGGATCCACCACGGTGGCGGTGTTTGGCCTTCCGGTGCCTGGTAAAGCGCCTTGCGTTTGACCAGCGCGCGCAGGGCCAGCAGCAGCAGGGCTGCACAAGCAAAACCGATCAGCGGTGAGAACAGCAGGGCATAACCCACCTTGCTGGCCTGGGCCCAGTCCACGCCGCTGGTGCCGTCACGCCCATGCATCAGCGCATTGGCCACGCCCACGCCGATGATCGAGCCAATCAGGGTGTGCGAGGACGATGCCGGCAGGCCCAGCCACCAAGTGCCAAGGTTCCAGATGATCGCCGCCAGCAGCAGGGCGAAGACCATGGCGAAGCCGGCCGAAGAACCCACCTGTAGAATCAGTTCTACCGGTAGCAAGGCGATGATGCCGAAGGCCACCGCGCCACTGGAAAAAAGCACGCCCAGGAAATTGCACAGCCCAGACCACACCACCGCTACCGGCGCGGGCAATGAATGGGTGTATATCACGGTGGCTACCGCGTTGGCGGTGTCGTGGAAGCCGTTGACGAACTCGAAGCCCAGGGCAATCACCAGCGCCAGGCCCAGCAGAAGGAACGGTGTGGCCGTGGTGATGACCGTACCGCTTGCGGTCACATCCTGCTTGAGGCTCCAGGCGGTGTAGGCGATACCCGCCAGCAGCAGGCTGAAGAACAACGTTAAGGTGGCACGCCCAGGTTTGTGGGAGAGCTGCGGGCGAGCGTCGTGTTTGGCCAGTAGTGGGCTGCTGGCCACTGACGGGGTTGCCATGGGGGCTCCGGTTGGCGTTGGGCGAAAGTGCCGAAGGCCTTGAGCATAGAAACAATTCGTAACCCGGCCGTGACCTCGATCAATGAATTATCTAGGCTCAAGACGGACGGTAATGGCAGGAGACGCCCATGATTCGCTGCAAACGTGTCTATGATGCGGTTGAGGATGAAGATGGCCAGCGTGTGCTGGTCGACCGCCTTTGGCCGCGCAACAAACGCAAGGAAGACCTCCATGGGCAGTGGTTGCGCGAAGTGGCACCTTCGAATGAATTGCGTAAGGCGTTCCATCAGGGTGAAGTGGATTTCGCCGGTTTTACCCAGCGGTACCAGCAAGCGCTGGCGGCCCACCCCGAACACTGGTATCCGCTGCTGGACATGGCCAGGAAGGGGACGCTGACATTGCTTTATGCTGGCAAGGACAGCGAGCACAACAATGCCCGGGTACTGGCCGACTGGTTGGAAAACGAACTGGACAGGTGTGGCCCTGGCAGTTCGCCAGTGTGTTATGCCCAATGAGCGCAATGCGATGCCCTTACAGTTGATTCCCGCCCAAGACATCCACTGCACCTTCGCCCGCGACCTTACGCGCCGCGCCATGTTGCCCTACTACCGTGAATTCGACCTGCTGTGGATCGAGGACGCCTTCGACGCGGCCTGGGGCTGGCGCGAGCAGTGGCTGGTGATCGAAGGCGACACGCTGTTGGGTTTTTGCAGCCTCAGCCAGGACCGCCAGGCGCTGTTCATCCGCGAGTTGCACCTGTTGCCTGAGTACCGTGGGCGAGGGGTCGGTAGCTGGGTGCTGGAAGAACTGGCGCTGTGGGCCAGGCAGCGGCGCCTTCCCCTGTTGCGGCTGATGGTGTTCCGCAGCAACCCGGCCCGCCTGCTGTACCAGCGCCATGGCTTCATCGAAATGGGTGAAGACGAATGCTTTGTGCGGATGCAGCGGGATATCAACGTAGTAGCTAAATGATGGCTTGTCGCGACCGCAGAGCATGGGCATAGTGGATCCACACCTTTACGGCTGCCTGCAGGCGGGCAGGCCGTACTTGAGAGGATAAGGGAAAAGGAGAAGCCCCTATGAACGGAATCGGTCCACGGCTGCGGGAAGAGCGTGAGCGGCTGGGTATGACCCAGCGTGTATTTGGCGATATCGGTGGCGTCGAGCCCAACGCTCAGGGCAAGTACGAAAGCGGTGAGCGCACGCCGCGGCTAGATTACCTGGCGGCATTGGCGACCCGGGGCGTGGATGCGTTGTATGTCCTCAGCGGCCTGCGCACCCCGGCAGCGCACGAAGGTTTGAACACGGATGAGTCCGGTTTGCTGGGGGCTTTTCGGAAATTGCGGTCGGATGATCAGGCGGCGCTCTTGCACCTTTTGGGGCGGTTGGCCAACGACGCCAAGCCCCGGCAAATAGTGCGGCCTCTCACAGTCGAACGTCAGTCGTTTCTGACGGAAGCAATGCGTTAGGCCCACCGTGAAAAATTTTGTTAAGGTGGCGGGATCCAATCGCCCTGCTGACGAGGTGTGTGCTTGATTAGGGTCTTAGTGGTCGATGATCACGATCTGGTACGAACCGGTATTACACGCATGTTGGCCGACATCGACGGCCTGCAGGTGGTGGGTGAGGGAGATTCCGGCGAATCGGCACTGAAACTGGCCCGGGAGCTGAAACCGGACGTTGTGCTGATGGATGTGAAAATGCCCGGTATCGGCGGCCTGGAGGCCACCCGCAAACTGCTGCGCAGCCACCCTGACATCAAGGTAGTGGCGGTGACGGTGTGCGAGGAGGACCCGTTCCCCACACGCTTGTTGCAGGCCGGCGCTGCCGGCTACCTGACCAAGGGTGCAGGCCTTGACGAAATGGTCCAGGCCATTCGTCTGGCCTTTGCCGGCCAGCGCTATATCAGCCCGCAGATCGCCCAGCAGTTGGCGCTGAAACCGTTCCAGCCGCAGGGCTCGCCGTTCGACGCGCTGTCCGAGCGGGAAATCCAGATTGCCCTGATGATTGTCGGCTGCCAGAAAGTGCAGATCATCTCCGACAAGTTGTGCCTCTCGCCCAAGACCGTCAATACTTACCGTTATCGGATCTTTGAAAAACTCTCGGTCACCAGCGACGTCGAATTGACCTTGCTGGCCGTTCGCCACGGTATGGTTGACGCAAGCCTGTAAAACCTCATGTCCCAAGTCTTTGATGCCAGCGCATTCCTGGCGACCTGCAGTGGTCGCCCGGGCGTTTACCGGATGTTCGACGGCGAAGCCCGGCTGCTTTACGTGGGCAAGGCCAAGAACCTGAAGAAACGCCTGGCCAGCTATTTCCGCAAGGCTGGCCTTGCGCCCAAGACCGCCGCGCTGGTTGCGCGCATCGCCCAGGTTGAAACCACCATCACCGCCAACGAAACCGAGGCGTTGCTGCTGGAGCAGAACCTAATCAAGGAGTGGCGGCCGCCTTACAACATCCTGCTGCGCGACGATAAGTCCTACCCCTACGTGTTTCTGTCCGATGGCGAGTTCCCGCGCCTGGGCATTCACCGTGGGGCGAAAAAGGCCAAGGGCCGTTACTTTGGCCCGTACCCCAGCGCCGGGGCCATTCGCGAAAGCCTCAGCCTGCTGCAAAAGGCCTTTTCTGTGCGTCAGTGCGAAGACAGCTACTACGCCAACCGCACCCGGCCATGCCTGCAGTACCAGATAAAGCGCTGCAAAGGGCCCTGCACCGACCTGGTGACTGCCGAGGAATACGCAGAAGACGTGCGCCATTCGGTGATGTTTCTGGAAGGGCGTAGCCAGCAACTGGGCAATGAGTTGAACGCCGAGATGGAAAAGGCCGCCATGGCCCTCGATTTCGAAAAAGCCGCCGAGCTGCGCGACCAGATCGCCTTGTTACGCCGCGTGCAGGACCAGCAGTACATCGAGGGCGGCAGCGGCGATGTCGACGTCATCGCCGCCTTCGTCAACCCGGGTGGTGCCTGTGTGCACCTGATCAGCGTGCGCGGCGGGCGAGTACTGGGCAGCAAGAACTTCTTCCCGCAGGTGGGCATCGAGGAGGAGGTGGCCGAGGTCATGGCCGCATTCCTGTCCCAGTACTATCTGGGCAACGCAGAGCGCGAGCTGCCCGGCGAGTTGATCGTCAACGTTGTTCACGAAGACTTCAACGCCATCACCGAAGCGCTGCACACGCTGCGTGGCCGCGAACTGACCATCAGCCACCGGGTGCGCGGCACCCGCGCCCGCTGGCAGCAACTGGCCGTGACCAATGCCGAGCAGGCGCTGAATGCCCGCCTGGCCAACCGCCAGCACATGGCTGCGCGCTTCGAAGCCCTGGCCGAAGTGCTGGGCCTGGATGAAGTGCCGCAACGCCTGGAATGCTACGACATCAGCCACTCCAGTGGTGAAGCGACCGTGGCCAGTTGCGTGGTGTTCGGCCCCGAGGGGCCGATCAAGTCCGACTACCGCCGCTTCAACATCGAAGGTGTCACCGCAGGTGACGATTACGCGGCCATGCATCAGGCCCTGACCCGCCGCTATGGGCGCATCAAGGACGGCGAGGGCAAGCTGCCCGACGTGCTGCTGGTGGATGGCGGCAAGGGCCAGCTGAACATGGCCCGCGATGTGATGCAGGCGCTGGGCTTCACCGACCTGACCCTGCTGGGTGTGGCCAAGGGCGTTACACGCAAGGCGGGTTTCGAAACCCTGTACCTGAACGATGTGCATCACGAATTTACCCTCAAGGGCGATTCATCGGCGTTGCACCTGATCCAACAGATCCGCGACGAAGCCCACCGCTTCGCTATCACCGGCCACCGCGCCCGCCGTGGCAAGGCCCGTCGAGTTTCCAGCCTTGAAGATGTGGCCGGGGTAGGGCCCAAGCGCCGCCGCGACCTGCTGAAACATTTCGGCGGCCTGCAGGAGCTCAACCGCGCCAGTATCGATGAAATCGCCAAAGCCCCCGGCATCAGTAAAAAGCTTGCCGAGTCGATTTATGCCAGCCTGCATAGCGAGTAGAATGCCGGGCTCAACTTGCAGCCAGTCGTACCGATGAATATTCCAAACCTGCTCACCGTTCTACGCGTCCTGCTCATTCCGTGCTTCATTCTGCTGTTCTACATGCCCTATCAGTGGAGTTACATGGCCGCCAGCAGCGTATTCGCCGTAGCCGCCGCCACCGATTGGCTGGACGGCTACCTGGCGCGTCGACTGCAGCAGAGCACGCCGTTCGGCGCCTTCCTCGACCCGGTGGCCGACAAGCTGATGGTGGCAGTGGCCCTGGTGCTGCTGGTGCAGACCCACGCCAACTTCTGGCTGACCCTGCCCGCCGCGGTCATCATCGGCCGCGAGATCGTGGTGTCTGCGCTGCGCGAGTGGATGGCTGAGCTAGGCGCGCGGGCGCATGTGGCGGTGTCCAACCTCGGTAAGTGGAAGACTGCGGCGCAGATGCTGGCGCTGGTGATCCTGCTGGGCAACCCACCGGCGGTGACCTTCTGGGTGATCCTGGGCTACGGGCTGCTGCTGGTGGCAGCGGGGCTGACGCTGTGGTCGATGGTGCACTACCTGCTGGCCGCCTGGCCGCACCTGCGCGAAGGCTCAGAAAAAAAATAAAAGTTTTTTGAATCAAGGGGTTGACGCTGTTTTAGAAATCGCTAGAATGGCACCTATCACGACGCGGGAATAGCTCAGTTGGTAGAGCACGACCTTGCCAAGGTCGGGGTCGCGAGTTCGAGTCTCGTTTCCCGCTCCAGTTATAGATCTACAGAGTTCCATGGAAGTCTGTAAGTCGTTGAAATAAGGGCCTTCGGGCCCTTTTTTCGTTCCAGCGGAAACCACCGAAAACCGGCAGTATCCGGACATTTTAAGTCCAGAATTGAGTCCAGAATTGGAAATGCCCCAATTCGCTTTTCCGGTAGAGCTAGGTGGAGCACGAGACGAGCATTTGGCCTCTGACAGGTTCAGGAGGTCACCATGGCACTCTCGGAGATGGCGATTCGGCACGCCCGAGTTACCGGTAAGGACTACACGCTCGCGGACAGCGATGGCTTGTTCCTCAATGTCACGGCGCAGGGCGGTAAGATCTGGCATTTCCGCTACTACTGGGCTGGCCGGCAGAAACGCATGTCGTTTGGCAGCTACCCACAGGTCGGCCTGCGCGACGCACGTACGCGTCGCGATGAAGCACGGGCACTGATTGCTCAGGGCACTAATCCGTGCGAGCAGCGCAAGCAGCAACGGCAGGCAGTCCGCCTCTCCAGCGACCATTCCTTTGAGGCCGTGTTTAATCAGTGGATCGCTTTTCGCCGGCTGAGCCTCAACGAGGGGCGGCAGAGCACGCTGTCGCAGATCCTGCGCATTTTCGGCAAAGACATTCTTCCCTACCTCGGTGATCGCTCCATCTACGACATCAGCCGTCATGTGCTCATGGAGGTGCTGGATCGCATCGAGTCTCGTGGCGCGTACACCACTGCAGAAAAGTGCCGGACCTGGCTCAATCAATTGTTTCGGTATGCGCTTGTGCGCGTAGCGGGGCTTGATTACAACCCTGCTGCAGACCTGGATGTGGTGGCTATGCCCAAGCCACCGGTAGAGCACAATCCCTTCCTACGCATGGAGGAGTTGCCTCAACTGCTGAGCAAGCTGCGAGGTTATCATGGCGGTCAGCAGACCCTATTGGGTATCTGGCTCCTGCTGCTCACTGGTGTGCGAACCGGTGAGCTGCGCCTGGCCACACCGGATCAGTTCGACCTGGAGCGCCGGCTGTGGGTCATTCCAGCTGAGGTGGTCAAGCAACTACAACTCAAACTACGCAAGAACCGCAGTCTCGCCTCCAAGGTGCCGCCGTATATCGTTCCGCTCTCCGTCCAGGCGACCGAGGTGGTCAGGCTATTACTTGATCGTGTGGTTCCCGCGCAGCGGCATCTGCTTACCCATCGAAGCGATCTCAGCAAGCGCATCAGCGAGAACACTTTGAACAGCGCGTTGCGGCGCATGGGGTTTGCTGATCGGCTCACCGGGCACGGTATGCGAGCGACCATATCGACTGCCCTGAACGAGATCGGCTATCCGAAAGTTTGGGTCGACGCACAACTTTCACATGCAGACCCTGACAAGGTCAGCGCTTCGTACAACCACGCCGAGTATGTCGAGCAGCGCAGAGCCATGATGCAAGACTGGGCGAATCGGTTGGACCTCTGGGCGCAAGGTCAAGCCCAGGCAGCTGGTGCACCCTTGAGCATACGTTTGGAGGGGACGGCTTCCCAACAAATGCCTACCGATGTTCTACGCGCTGCTGTTCCACTGCACAATATCCCTGTGCAAACCAATCCTCGACTGGGACGGAAAGATGGTCGAGCACGATGGCAGCCAGCACTCGAGGTGTCCGAGCAAGAGCGGAACCATGAAGTCTCCGATATCCAAAAAGAGCGTGCACAGATGCTCGCAGTCTATGAAGCCCCTACTAATCTTCCGCTTCCTGTGTTCGCTCGTCTCGCGGGCAAGTCCCGTGATCAGATCAACCGTGAGATCAAGGCGCGTCGGCTGCTTTCGCTCAGCCTTGGTAACCGGGGGCAGCGTATTCCAGACTGGCAGCTGGATCCTTTGAGACTCAAATTGGTGCTGGCAGTATTTGAATTACTGCCGAGGTTGGGTGATTGGGATGTCTACCGCATGCTGAGCGAACCGCACGGCAAGTTGCGCGGAAATGCTCCGTGCCATGTTGTCACCGTCGCTAATTTTGACGATACGTTACGGTTGCTGACCTGCGCGGGCTAGTGCGTGAATGGATTCGATTTCCTGTCATTCACCGCTGTACTGCTTGGGCTGATCAGATATGGCGGCAGTTGAGGCTCCAGTGGTAAACGCTGATCCGCTATGGGCCCAGGCTGTGTGAAAACGCACGTGATTGTCTAACCTTCTGATCGTCGAGATCGTGGCGGGGACGATCATGAAGCGATTCATTAAAGGTGAATCTCGGACGCAAGTCACGTTGCTGCCGGAGTGCCTGGACGATTACATCACCGAAGAAAATCCAGTTCGGGTGGTCGACGTTTTCGTCGATGAACTCGACCTCGGAGCACTCGGCTTCGAGGGTGTCGATCCGGCTGCAACGGGGCGCCCGGCCTACCATCCAGCAGTCCTGCTGAAAATCTACATCTATGGCTACCTCAACCGGATTCAGTCCAGCCGCCGGCTTGAGCGCGAGGCAGAGAGCAATGTCGAGCTGATGTGGCTAACGGGCCGGTTGGCTCCCGACTTCAAAACGATTGCCGACTTTCGGCGAGACAACGGCAAAGCTATTCGCAGCGTCTGCCGGCAATTCGTAGTGCTTTGCCGCAGCCTCAATCTCTTCTCCCAATCGATCATCGCCATCGATGGCAGCAAATTCAAAGCCGTGAACAACCGCGACCGAAATTTCACTCAAGGCAAGGTGAAGGCGCGCATGCAGCAGATCGAGCAGAGCATTGACCGCTATCTAGCGGCAATGGATTCAGCCGATCAGGCAGCGCCGGAAGTGGCCGAGGCCAAGACTGAGCGATTGAAAGACAAAGTCGAAAAGCTGAAACAGCAGATGCAAAAACTCAAGGACATTGAGGCGCAGCTTCACGCCAGTCCCGATCAGCAAATCTCTCTTACCGATCCAGATGCCCGCTCAATGGCCACTAGCGGCCGAGGCTCCGGCACAGTTGGGTACAACGTACAAACAGCAGTCGACGACAAGCACCATCTGATCATTGCCCATGAGGTGACCAACGTTGGTAATGATCGCGGGCAACTGAGCAATATGGCTAACCAGGCACGAGAAGAAATCGGTGCCGAGGCGCTGACAGTGGTCGCCGACCGAGGCTATTACAAAGGTCCGGAGATCCTTGCTTGCGAGCAGGCCGGGATCACCACTTTTGTCCCGAAGCCGATGACATCAAGCAGCAAAGCGGAAGGCAGATTCGGCAAGCAGGACTTCATCTACATCGCTGCATCGGATGAATACCGATGCCCTGCGGATCAACTACTGACCCGCAGGCATTCTTCGGTGGAAGACGGCATGTTGCTGCACTCCTACTGGTTCGCTGGCTGCCAAAGTTGCTCCTTGCAGAAGCAGTGTACGACGGGTAAGGAACGCCGGTTGAAGCGCTGGGAGCATGAAACGGTAGTCGAAGCGGTGCAGATCCGATTGGAGCATGACCCCGGAAAGATGAAGGTTCGCCGGCAGACGGTGGAGCATCCCTTCGGAACGCTCAAATACTGGATGGGAAGCACCCACTTCCTGACCAAAACCCTGCCGAGGGTAAGCACCGAGATGAGCCTTCACGTACTTGCTTACAATCTCAAACGAATGATGAGCATCTTTGGCATCGCTGGGCTGATTGAAGCGATCAGGACATGAGTCCAAGCGTTTATGCGTCCATATACGGCTATCTGGGCCGCTGCCGCGGCCCAGATAGCACAGGCATCGCCTGGCGCCCGACTGAGTTAGACCTGCACTTACATCTGCTGAATTTACAGGCTGACCCAGCTTCTTTCGCTACTCGATATACTTATTTGCGTTTTCACACGGCCTGGGCCGATAGCAGTCAGTCATGGCTGACCGTTATCGAGCCAAACGGACGTAGTCAAACCTGACGATTTACCGTTCGGCGACCGACATACTCACTGATGAAACAGCAAATTCTTTTACCTTTGGGCTGCGGCGAATGCTTCTGGCGTCGGGCTCTCCTGTCATTGCGCGCTAGTCCCCGACAGCGCCCACGTTCGGCGATGTCCTGGACGGCCTGTTCATCACAGGTTTTGCGGGTGGCTTGTTCTACCTCGCTGGCAGATGGTGAGCGCTCATCCGTGCCCTCACCAAACATCTGCCTTTCACCTGCCAGCGTCAGCTCAGATCGAACTCACCACAACCCCCACGTATAACTAACAATCAACCGCGTCTCATCCAGATCATTACCAAAGTTCGACCGCACCGTCGCATTACGCACCTTCACCCCGAGATTCTTCAACGCCCCAGTCTGCACCACATAACCGATATCGGTATTACGCTCCCACTCCTTCCCCCCATGCCCACCACCGACGCTTACATTGTCGCCACTCACATAGCGGGTCATGAAGGTCAGCCCCGGCAGGCCCATGGCGGCAAAGTTGTAGTCGTAGCGCAGTTGCCAGGAGCGCTCGTCGATGTTGGCGAAATCGTTGATCTGCACGAAGTTGACCAGGTACGGGTCACTGTTGGCGATATACGGGAACGGGTCATCGCCGCTCATGCGCTGGTAGGCGGCGGTGACCATATGGCCGCCAAGGGTATAGGCCACCTGGCCGTTGGCCGAGCGGTTGTCGAGCGGGCGGAAGTTGCCGTCCTCGCGGCTTTTGGCGTAGCGCAGGTCGAATTTGAGGGCCTGCTGCGCGGCCAGTGGTAGTTCGTACACGACACCTGCGAAGATCTGCCGGTAGACGTCTTCGAGGTTGCCGTAGAACAGGCTGGTGCTGAGCCCTTTGTTGAAGCTGTAAGTGCCGCCGGCAAAGCGAAAATCATCGCTCACGCCGCCAATGCGGTTGCCGGTGAAATCCTGGTAGTCAGATGAACTGTTGAACTTGATCTGCTGCAGCTTGCCCGCTTGCAACGCCAGCTTGCTGATGTCGCTCGAGGTGACCATCGCGCCTTCGAAGGTGGAGGGCAGCAGGCGGGTGTCGTTGCTTTGCGCGACCGGGTTGCGAAAGGCCAGCGAGCCAACTTTCAGCACGGTTTCGGACACCTTGGCTTTGGCGGTCAGCTCAAGCTTGGCATAGTCGCGCTGCGAGCCCTGGCCATTGTTGGCGCTCAGGTCCGCTGGCAACAACCCGGTGCCGCCGGAGCCGTCACCGCCATCGAGCTTGAAGCCATACATCCCCAGCGCATCCACCCCCAGGCCAACGGTGCCCTCGGTGTAGCCGGAGCTGAAGCGGAACATCGCGCCTTGTGCCCATTCGGCGGCGTTGTCGCGCTGCGCGGTGGGTGGGCCGTTGCGAAAATCCCGGTTGAAGTAGAAGTTGCGCAGTTCGATGCCGGCGGTGCTGTCGGCGATGAAATCCGCCGAGGCCAGCACCGGGAAAAACAACGCGCACGAACCGAGTGTTGCAAGGGTCTTTTTTGACGACATGCCTGGCATGCTCCGTAGTGGGCAGAGGGGTCGATAAACGTTCTTGTTGTGGGTGCAACAGCGCCGGAGGCTGATTTCCGGCAACATGCAGCCCCTCGGGCCCGAAGGCCCGAGTGCGCGTGGTGGTTCAGGGTGACGCGGGGTGTATCAGTCGATGCGGCCGATGCTGGCGCGCGCCTCGAAGTAGTTGCCGGGTTGCTCGGCAATGCGCAGGGTGCCGGCGCACGGGGCGAGGATGGAGGTTTCCATCTTCATCGCTTCCATCACCGCGATCACTTGCCCGGCCTGCACCTGGGCGCCGTCTTCAATCACCCAGGCGTGCAGGTTGCCGGCCACCGGGGTGATGACGGCTTTGTCGTCGACTGCGGCGGCTGGCGCAGTGGCCTCAGTTGCAGGCGCTGCGCCGTTGAGGCTGATGCCGGCCAGCAGGGCGGCGGGCAGGCCCATCTGGTGGCGCTTGCCGTCGATCTCGACGAAGGTGCGCAGCACGCCTGGGTCGGCCTGCGTGGCGCTGCGCGGGGCGATGCTGACGTGCTCGGCAAAGTCGGTTTCGATCCACCGGGTGTGCACGGCAAAGGTATCGGCGGCGGTGAAGTCGTCGTGGTCCATGACCGCGCGGTGGAACGGCAGCACGGTGGCCACGCCGTCGATGCGAAATTCCGCCAGGGCACGGCGGGCGCGGCGGATGGCTTGCTCGCGGGTGGCGCCGGTGACGATCAGCTTGGCGATCATCGAGTCGAAGTTGGGCGAGACGCGCGAGCCTTCGACCACGCCGGTGTCCAGGCGCACGCCTGGGCCGCTGGGTGGCTGGAAGCCGTCGATGCGGCCGGGGGTGGGCAGGAAGCCGTTGCCGGCGTCTTCGGCGTTGATGCGAAACTCGAAGCTATGCCCGCGCGGCGCCGGGGTGCCGTCGAACGACAGCGGCAGGCCGTCGGCCACGCGCAGCTGTTCGATCACCAGGTCCACGCCGCTGGTTTCTTCGGTGACCGGGTGCTCCACCTGCAGGCGCGTGTTGACCTCCAGGAACGACAGGGTGCCATCGGCGCTGAGCAGAAATTCCACGGTGCCGGCGCCCACGTAGCCGGCCTCGGCGCAGATATCCCGAGCCGAGGCGTGGATGCGCTGGCGCAGCGCGTCGTCCAGGTAGGGTGCCGGGGCTTCTTCGATGAGCTTCTGGTTGCGCCGCTGCAGCGAGCAGTCGCGGGTGCCGACCACGATCACGCGGCCATGGCGGTCGGCGATGATCTGCGCCTCGATGTGCCGTGGGCGGTCGAGGAAGCGCTCGACGAAGCACTCGCCGCGGCCGAAGGCGGTGATGGCCTCACGCACGGCGGACTCGTACAGCTCGCTGACCTCATCGAGCTGCCAGGCCACCTTCAGGCCGCGGCCACCGCCGCCGAAGGCGGCCTTGATGGCAATCGGCAGGCCGTGCTGCTCGGCGAAGGCGACCACTTCACTGGCATCGTTCACCGGGTCTTCGGTGCCGGCCACCAGCGGTGCGCCGACTTTCAGCGCGATACGCCGCGCCTGGACCTTGTCGCCCAGGGCGTCGATGGTGGCAGGGTCCGGGCCGATCCAGGTCAGCCCGGCAGCTTGCACGGCGCGGGCGAAGTCGGCGCGCTCGGACAAGAAGCCGTAGCCTGGGTGCACTGCATCGGCGCCGGCGCGGGCCGCCACCGCCAGCAGTTTCTCGATGTTCAGGTAGCTGTCGGAGGGGCGTTGGCCGTCGAGGGCGTAGGCTTCGTCGGCCTGGTGTACGTGCAGGGCATCGATGTCGGCATCGGCATACACCGCGACACTGGCGACGCCGTAGTCACGGCAGGCGCGGGCGATACGCACGGCGATTTCGCCACGGTTGGCAATCAGGACCTTTTTCATCGGGCAGCAATCTCGTTGGAAGGGGCAGGCCGCACGGGCTCGAAAGCGCCCAGCGGATTGAAGCGAATACGGGCGTTGACCGGGATCTGCCCGGCCAGGTCCAGGTGGTGCGGGGCGACCACGCCAATCACCGGGTAACCACCGGTCAACGGACGGTCGGCGAGGAACAGCACCGGCTGGCCGCTGGGCGGCACCTGGATGGCGCCGACGGTGGTGCCTTCGCTGGGCAGCTCGCCGTCGATGGCGCGTTGCAGCGGCTGCTCGCCAGCCAGGCGAATGCCGATGCGGTTGGATTGCGGCGTCATCTGCCAGACCTGTTCGGCCAGCAGGGCCTGTGCCTCTGCGGTGAACCAGTCGCTGCGCGGGCCCATCACCACGTCCAGGGTGATGACCTGATCGCGGCGCGGCATGGCGAACGCCGGTTGCTCGGTGAGCGACACGGCGGCGCCGCCGACGCGGGCGTGCACACCCAGGCGGTCACCGGCAGCCAGTGGCGCCGGGCCGACCTGGGCCAGGGTGTCGGTGGCCAGGCTGCCCAGCACCGGGGCATGGGTGAAACCCCCGCGGATCGCCAGGTAGTTGCGCAGCCCCGCCGTGGGCGCGTGCAGGCTGACCTGATCGCCGTCCTGCAAGGTGAAGGGCGCGTACAGGGCAGGGCGCAGTACTTCACCATCGGCGCTGCGCACTTCGACCACGGCGTCGGCGCCGGTCACCGCGGCCACGGTCTGGCCGTGGCAGGTAAAGGCCAGGCCGCCCATCAGCACTTCCAGGCAGGCGCTGCCGGCGTCGTTGCCTACCGCGCGGTTGGCCGCGCGCAGGGCGCCGCGGTCCAGCGCGCCGGAGGCCGAGACGCCTTGCCCGGCGCGGCCGGGGCGGCCGAGGTCCTGCAGCAGGGTTTGCAGGCCAGGCGTGAGGATCTCCAGGGCGGTACCGGTGTGGGTGGTCGAGCGGCTGGGCGTTGCCACCGAGACGCGCTGCTCGGCCGAAGGGCCGGCGTCGACGAAGCGCACGCGGTAGCCCGGTTGCAGCAACGCAGGCTCGTCACGCTCCAGGTCCCACATGCGCGTGCCGGTCACGCCGATGATCTGCCAGCCGCCGGGGCTGGCTTGCGGGTAGATGCCACTGAAGCCGCCCGCCAGCGCCACGGCACCGGCCGGGATGCGGGTGCGCGGGGTGCTGCGCCGAGGCACCACGAACCCGGCGCCGCCGCTGAGGTAGGCAAAGCCTGGGGCGAAGCCGCAGAAGGCCACGCTGTAGTCTCTGCCGGTGTGGCGCCGGATCACTTCATCGGTGCTGATGCCCAGCGCCTGGGCGACGTCGGCGAGGTCTTCGCCGTTGTAGTGCACTGGGATCTCGATGAGCTTGCCGGCCTGGCGCGCCGAGGCGCTGATGTCGCGCGCGGCAATCTGCGCCGCCAGCGCCTCGCGGCTGATGAAGCCTGGGCGAAAGTGCACCAGCAAGGTCCGTGCGGCGGGCACGATTTCCTGTACGCCAGCGATGGGCGCCTGCTGCAGGGCGTCGAACAGGGCGAGGGTTTCGTCCAGGTTCGCAAGCTCAACCAGCAACGCGTCCAGGCTGACCGGGTAGAAACGCATGATCCACTCCTATACGTGGTATTGGCTGTCAGGCACGTCGGTGATGAACATGTGCCCCGGCGCGTGGGAAATCGCGAACGGCACCTTCGAGGCCATCACCACCGATTGCGGAGTGACCCCGCAGGCCCAGAACACCGGGATCTCGCCGGGCTTGATGCTGACCGCATCGCCAAAGTCGGGCTGGGCGATATCGGCGATGCCCAGCAGCGCCGGCTCGCCGACATGCACCGGGGCGCCATGCACGCCGGGGTAGCGCGCGGTGATGCGCGCAGCGTCTGCCACACGCTCCGCGGGTACCGGGCGCATCGACACCACCATGTTGCCCTGCAGGCGGCCGGCTGGGCGGCAGGCCCGGTTGCTGCGGTACATCGGCACGTTGCAGCCTTCGCTGATGTGGCGCACATCGATGCCGGCTTCGAGCAGGTCGTTTTCGAAGGTGAAGCTGCAGCCGATCAGGAAGGTGACCAGGTCATCGTGCTCGGCCCACAGTTCACGCACGTCGCTGACTTCTGCTGCCAGTTCACCATCGCGCCACACCCGGTACAGCGGCAGGTCGGTGCGCAGGTCTGCATCGGCGGCCAGGAAGGTGCTGAACTCGCCAGGCTCGGTCACATCCAGCACCGGGCAGGCCTGGGGGTTGCGTTGGGCGAACAGCAGAAAATCATAGGCCCAGTCGCGCGGCAGGCAGATCATGTTGCATTGGGTCAGGCCGGGGGCGTGGCCGGCAGTGGGCGACACCAGCCCGTCACGGTAACGGGCGCGGGCGGCAGCGGCGGCTTCGCGGGCTTGCTGGAATGGGTTCATGGGCGAGCTCCGGTGAATGCGCGCAGGGTGGTGCCGGCTTCGAGCAGGCGGCTTTTGACGGTGCGGGCGATGCCGACGGCATCGGGGCTGTCGCCGTGCACGCAGATCGAATCGGCGTCGAGCTTGATCAACTGTCCATCTTCGGTCTCGATCACCCCGTCACGCACCAGGCGCAGCATGCGCTGGGCGATCAGCTCGACATCGTGCAGCACAGCGCCCGGGCGACTGCGCGCCACCAGCGTGCCTTGGGCGGTGTAGGCGCGGTCGGCGAAGGCTTCGGCGACGCAGCTCAGGCCGGCTTCAGTGGCCCAGCCGATCAGCGGCGAATTGGCCAGGCACACCAGCTTCAGCTGCGGGTCGACACGCAGCACGGCTTCGATCACCGCAGCCGCTTGCACCGGGTCCTGGGCGATGGTGTTGTACAGCGCGCCATGGGGTTTGACGTAGCTCACCTGGGTGCCGACGCTCCGCGCCAGGCCTTGCAGGGCGCCGATCTGGTAGATCACGTCGGCGCGCAGCTGCGCGGCGGGCACCGCCATGTTGCGCCGGCCGAAACCGACCAGGTCGGGGTACGACACATGGGCGCCGATGGCCACGCCGCGGGCGGCGGCGGCTTCAAGGGTGGCGAGGATGCCGGCGGGGTCGCCGGCATGGAAACCACAGGCAACGTTGGCACTGGTGACGATGTCGAGCATCGCGGCATCGTCGCCCATGCTCCAGGCGCCGAAGCTTTCGCCGAGGTCACTGTTGAGGTCGATGGCAGGCATGAAAAAGGTCTCCGTGGCAGTCTCAGGCTGCGTTGATGAAGGCGAAGATGGCACCGGCGGACTTGAACGCCATGTACCACGACAGCAGGCAGGTCAGCACGCCCAGTACCAGCAGCCAGCGCGGGTAGTGGTAGCCGTCCATCAGGTCCGAACGGCGCCAGCCGACGTACATGAAGATGCTCAGGCCCAGCGGCAGAATCAAACCGTTGAAGCCACCGGCGAACACCAGCAGGGCGGCCGGTGGCTTGCCTGCTGTCAGGTATACGGCGACCGCGACCAGAATGAAACCGACCGTGGCCAGGTGGCGGGTGCGCTCGGTGATGCGGCTGGAGAATACCGTGATGAACGACATCGACGTATACGAGGCGCCGATCACGCTGCTGATACCGGCTGCCCACAGCACCAGGCCGAAGACCATCAGGCCGGTTTCGCCGGCGGCGGCGCCGAAGGCTTGCGCGGCCGGGTTGGCGCCTTGGCCCGAGACGTCGATGACAACGCCGCTGGCAACCACGCCGAGGATGGCCAGAAACAGTACGTAGCGCGCGACACCCGTGACCAGGATGCCGGTCAGCGCGGCCTTGGACACCACGTCGATGTTCTCCACGCCCACGGTGCCCTTGTCGAGCAGGCGGTGGGCGCCGGCGTAGGTGATGTAGCCGCCCACCGTGCCACCGACGATGGTGGTGATGGCGGCAAAGTCGACGAAGTCCGGCCACACCGCCTGGCGCAGCGCCTCGCCCAGCGGCGGGTGGGTGGAACAGGCGGCGAAGATGATCAAACCGATCTTGAGCGTGCCGAGCACGATCATGATGCGGTCCATGGCAATGCCCGCGCGGTGCGAGGAGAAGATGCCGATGGCCACCAGCGCGCTCAGTGCGCCGCCCCATTTAGGGTCCAGGCCGATCAGGGCATTGAGGCCCAGCCCGGCGCCGGCAATGTTGCCCAGGCTGAACACCAGGCCGCCGAAGATCACCAGCACGGCCAGGACGTAACCGGAACCCGGGATGGCGGTGTTGGCAAGGTCGGCGGCGCGCATGCGGGTCAGGGTGACGATGCGCCACACGTTCAGTTGCACGACGAAGTCGATCAGGATCGAGGCCAGGATACCGAAGGCGAACGCGGCGCCCAGGGTGGCGGTGAAGGTGGCGGTCTGGGTCAGGAAACCCGGGCCGATGGCCGAGGTGGCCATCATGAAGATCGCGGCGATCAGCGACGATCGCCGGGCCTTGCTGAACTCTAAAGCGGTCTGTGTCACGGCAGCATTCCTACAATGAGAGATGGTTTGGCTGAGCAAAGGCCATGCCATTATTCACAAATATCGCTGAAAGTTAGGGTTTACGCGGCTTGGATTGTTGAACAATCCAGTGTGCATGAGTGAGCATTGTGCGCCAGATTGTTACACTTTCACTCAGCAGTGCTACCTTTTGGAGCACGTAACCCCCCTTGGGCCTTGCCTCGCGCACAGCTCTCGGGGAACATCCACAGGGTTACCTTCACTCAGGACTGCACATGAACGACACCGCCGGCGCCCTCCCTAAAACATTGGGCGAGACCATCACCCAGGACATCCGCCGGATGCTGGTCGAAGGCGAACTGGTGCCGGGGCAGCGCCTGTCCGAGGCGGCATTGGCAGAAACCCTGCAGATTTCCCGCAACACCCTGCGCGAAGCGTTTCGCGTGTTGACCCGCGAAGGCTTGCTCAAGCACGAACCCAACCGCGGCGTGACCGTGGCCGAGCCGGACATGGCCTCGATCATCGACATTTACCGGGTGCGCCGCTTTATCGAATGCAAGGCCATCGCCCAGGGCTTTGCGCTACATCCAGGCGCGCTGAACATGCGCCAGGCGGTGGATGCCGGCATGCAGGCGCGTGAAGCCCGGGACTGGGTGGGCGTGGGCACCGCGAACATGCTGTTCCACCGGGCCATCGTCGAGCTTGGCGACAGCCCGCGGCTGCTGGTGTTCTATGAGCAGATCTCGGCCGAACTGCGCCTGGCGTTCGGCGTGCTCAACGACCCGGAGTTTCTGCACCTGCCGTACCTGGACATGAACGCCGCGATTCTGCGCTGCGTCGAGGAAGGGCGGTCGGAGGAGGCCACGCGCATGCTGGAGGGGTATCTGGTGCAGTCCGAGCGGATTGTGCTGGCGGCGTATGAGCGGCGGGTGAAGCGCTGAGCCTTGTCGCTTCACAGAGACTGAGCCGCTGGTGACGAATCTCTACGCTTCCGCCACTAATTTCCATTAAAGCCCTGATTTTTTCGGGGCTTTTTTGTGCCTAGACGTTTTTGGTCCCCCATCTGGTCCCCCATTTTGGAATTGGATTCAACGAGCGTTCTGCGGAACACGACGGACGGACAAGGCATAGTTTTTAGGCAAATGTGGGTGGCAGGAAGCTCCTACCTACACCTGCTCGGTGACAGTCGCATGCTTGTAGAAGGATTCTGCCTCGAATTGGTGATCAGCACTGTATCAATGCTGATGCGGACTCTTGTCTCTGGGCGAGACGTCCGCAGCATTGGTGAATCTAGAGCTGGGAGGGGCGTGACGACTATCAAGTCCAGGGTCACGGATGTCTTTCGTATCCAGCTCAAAGGGACTTGCTCATCGTCGATTTCAGCAGACGGTGAGTTCATCTCGGTGGCTTTAAGGCCTTGACGGTTAGGTACTACAATCGTGTGGTCGTTTCCGAATTTCTAGTGATCTGCGATTTATTTGTGAATGAGGATCCGGTTGGTTGCACCCCGCATAATGTCATGGGGTCATGAGGTGCCTATCATACACGCCTTTCATGAGCAGTCTTCAAATCGAAATAAATCGTACGAAACTACAGGCAAGGCGTTCTCGTGCGCCATTAGTCGACCTTTTTCTTTCTGGGTTTTGGAGTCTTCGATGACATCGAAGATGGAGAGGTGAGATTGCCGGGTACTCTGAAAATAATCAGGTGGCGCGCGACACTGCTGTTTATTGGCACTACGGCGTCGTACCAGATACATTCCTCAAGACTTGGTGGCGGGCCTATGCGATCCGCAATCTCCAGCACACCTAAAAATCCGAGTTTGACGTTTGTGTTCTGATAGCTGGCTGCTTGGTTGCAATAATCTCTCGCAGTAGTACGATCCACATGTCCATGATGGCGCTTTAACTCGATGACGAACCTATGTCCACCGAAGCCGGCGTAGAGATCCGCTCGGCCTGTCGCTATACCTTCTACCTCATCAAGTATTTCTCCATGGCGAAAGTTTCCAGATAACCATTGCCATAGGTCTTGTTGAAGGTGGAACTCTGTAGCATCTCGGTCACGCAAATATTTGCCCCGGTCCCGCAACTCTTTTGTTCCCCCATCTTGACGGCTTTTACAGAAAAGGATGATCTGAGCCAAAAGCTCATTGAAATGGAATTTTATTTCTCCTGAGTAGTCCCCGCAGGATGCGAGATTTGATGTGGCTTCCTGAAGAAGTCGCTGTATCACAGGATTGCTGAAATCGTGCGACGGATTGTAACGGTCCTCCAGCGCCGTTTCTAAAAGTTGCAACACATCGGAAGACCAATCAGAGGGAATCTCGGGGGGCCCGAGCAGCCGCTGCAGAATTGGGTAGCTCGCGTTAGCCGAATACTTTCCCAAAGTAATCCCTTTGGCCTCCATTTGGGTGATGCAGGCACGAAGGGCAAGTGCTGTATTCTTATGTTTTGGTTCCCACTCTGGCTCATCAAGTAGTTCGTCAAGATGCGCTAACTGTCCCCTTTCTCGTACGAAGCTGGCTTCTATCTTGGGACGAAGAAGCTGACCAAGCCCACCTCTTGTTCCGAAGCTGCGGTCAGCGTCAAAGACTTCCAGCAAATTTTCAATGACTGCGCCTGCTTTTAACCAGCTTGGACGCGTCAAATCTTTGCAAGCCTGTTGCACCGACCTAACTAACCGTATCCATTGAATTTCACGGTCAGCCCGTGGAAGCAGCCAATCCGGAAGGTACTGTTTATCTAATACCACCGCGCGGTCCTGAACGGCTCTGGCAAGAGCCTCCATACGTTCATTCATGAACGCCGCTTCTGCACTTGCGTGAAATCCTCTAATGATGTCTATGGCTGCTGTATAAGCAGCAGCGTCGGCTCGGTCTTCGTCTGCTGCTTGGGCGTCACGCAAATATACTCTTGCAACTTCGAGGTGCTGATTGATTTCTTCGAGGGATCCGGCATCCAACGCTTTGGATAGGTTAGCCAGTGCAAGTTCGAAGGCTGCTTCTCCCTCTACGCCGTCAACTTTTCTCAGCTCGTTCAGAGCGTTGATTAAGTCTGGCTCTTGCCAGGTACTAAACGCAGCGCCTGCTAGCTTCGTCGCATGCAATGCATATAGGCTGTTGATTTCTGGTTTAATGCAGGCCAGGATCTTGAGCGGGATAAATTTTGTGATACAGGAGGCCAGGGCAAGGCGGAACAGCGCCTCAAGTGCGTAGGCAGCTATAAGTGCCTGTTTATCATTATTCTGAGTTTCAATGCGTTGTTCCAGTATTGCGGCAAGACGTGCGCTGACTCGCAGGCGCACTGGGGGGGCGCAGATTACGATATCTGCCGCAGCACGAATTGCGCAAGGATCTTGGCAATTCGCAAAACCTTCAAGTAGCAGACTGTCCATCTCCATCGCCTCATCAGACAGCGCGCAGCATGCTAGTTCTGCGAGTACGTCAAGGAACGGAGATGCCACGAGCGACTTGGCCTGTGCCATCAGAACAGCCATCCCTCCCAGAGACTCAATCGTCAGTGGTGTGTCTGATGTTAGATGTCTCTCTATGATATCTAACAGACGGGGATGCTCGTTACCAGACATAGCCGCCTTCCGGCGCCACTCGGCATTGGCTTTCTCCTAAGGCATTGATTACAGCGGGCGCGTTCGCACTTGCAATGAATATCTGCAGTCCTTGCGTTTCATTAGCAACCCGTCGAAGTTCGGTCAAAAGTTTGGCGAGGTCCCCCTCGCTTGTTTCTTCGGATCCAGGGGAGTCGATGATCAATAGACCAGGATGACGCCCGACACCTAGGCTCTGGCCAACCCGTAGTAGTGCGATGGCCGTCGCAATGCGAAGCCTGAGGCGCTCACCAGGAGTCAGCTTACTAAACGGTGACTTCTGATTTCCTTTGCCTACAGTCATTTTTGCGTCGGATCCAAGCTCAATGGACTCGAGTCCCAGCGCACCAAACTCATTTGCCAGTCGAAGGATCTCCTGGTTGAGTTTAAACATCAGATCAACCTTGCCCCCATCAAAGGCTTTTCTTACGGTTTTTAAAGCAATATCAATCAAACCGGCATCTTCGGGCAGCTTAGGCGCCTTAAGGGGAGTGTTATGTGCTTGGAGTTCTCCCTCCAGACGCGCTACGAGAATTTCGGCAGTCCGCTGTTGCTGATAGCTCAGACTGTTGCTCGCGTTTGTTAGAGCTTGTTGGGCAAGAGAGAGTTGATTCGACGCCGATTTGACCTTGGATTGAATATCCTTGTGGATCGCCTTCGCTGCTTGATAGGCAGCTTGCGAAGCTGCTGCCCGCGTCTCTGCTGCACTCAACCGTTCGGAGCTATCGTCTTGCTCGTCTAGGCTAATAGGCTCTGAGCACAACGAGCAACTCTGCTCTACACTTTCTCGCTTGATCCTTGTCTGTGGCACTGCTTTCTCACAACGAGGGCAGCAGCTAGGCTGTAAGCCTGTGAAGAAGGCTGTAGTGACTAGATGCTCTCGCAGGTCTCGAAGAGCTCGTTGGTCGTTATCTGATTCGCTTCTAAGTATTGCTAGCTCCGCCGTAGCTTGGGCTTCTGCTTGCTCAAGCTGTAGCGTCTGAGTGGTTATCTCCCTCGCGTCTTTAGTCAACTTATCTAGAACTTCTGCAGTAATGGCTGTGCTACTGAGGGAGGCGAGATCGCGACGGGCCTGCTCAAGCTGAGCTGAGATTCGCACTCTTGACTCTGTCGATTGATGATTTTGAGCGAGATGAGTTCGATTGGCATAAGCTAGTTGCTGCTCGATTTCCTTCTTGGCAGTACCTGCTTGCATCACGGTGCTCGCCCACGGTAAACCGATATACAGTTGGAGCATGCGTGCGGGTAGTCCCGCCATCAGCACGTCACCCAGAAGTGCCTTGTGGTCCCCGCCAAAGTAAAGCGCCCCGGATAGCGCTGGCCATCCATGGGAGACGGTGCTGCCGCCTTCATTGCTATCCTTTCGCGATGGAATCGACTGAAGATCAAAGGCGCTCATCATGAAGCGAGACATAGCTGCAGCAAACCCATCATCGCTGCTAAATCGGTCTATGGTGTCGGTGACTCCATTAGGCCGGGTGACTTTGAGCACCCCATTGGGCCTTTTATCTTTGACGTCGAACTCAATGATGTGGGGGCGATCATCAAGATTGAAGCTGAGTTTCACCCATGAAAGCCAACTGCGAACATCCTCCTGCAGGCCTTTCACCTCACCCCGTAGACACCAAAGGATGATTTCGAGGACGCTCGATTTGCCCACAAGATTGGACTTTCCAAGACTTCCGTGACTGGTGACGGCCCATACGCCAGGGCTTAAGTCTGTCCAGCTGAAATCGATAGCGCCTTCGACTTTTCCGACCTTTTGACCTTTGAATGCAATAGCCGTCACGCTTAGCTTTGGGGTCGGTCTGACGGGCCGATCTACGTAAACACCACGCTGCTGAAGGCGTGACTCTGCGTCTGTTACTGACAGTCCGGCGTCATTGGCGACTGTTTCAAGCCAACTCATGGTCATGCGGCATTTCCTTGCAAAAGAGCTTCCAATCGTTGACGTACGCGGTCCGTAATCGGTGCAATAATGTGCTTTAGTGCTGTGTCGGCGTACTCAGCCTGAAGATACTGGCGGTCCTTTAGTGCCTTACCTCCCGCACCACCGGCTATTCGGGCTACCACGCAGGCCCTATCTCTATACCAGGCGATCTCCTGAGACATGCCAGACAGCTCGTTCATTGCATTCCTACCTTTGAGTGTCAACAGGTAGATATGCTCTTGCACCTTACCGGGAATTCCGTGACGCTTGATTTTGATGAATTCGGCAGCGCGCAGAATTGATAGCGCGTTATCCAGCGGTTCAAAGGCGCCAAAGCGATAGCGGATCATCGGAACACGGCTCAAGTCCGGCTCGCGGGAATTAAGTATATTCTGCGCCAGAACTAATGACGCCGGATCACCACCTGCCTCGAACTCGGTGAGCAACTCGTTGGCAAGATAGTCAGGATTTCGCATCCAGAAATCTAGGGCCTGAAGACGCGATTGAGCACGCAGGGCTGCGACAATTTCGCTCCCCCAGGAGTCATCGGTGACGTCAGTGGACCCGGCGTCAATGCAAGCAAGCAGTCGTACGGCGCTCTGGCGATCGCTGGCTACGTGAATAGAACTCAACGGAAGGTGCCTCCCTATTACACCAGGCGCGTCAATGCGCAGATGATTTCTTGGCTAAGGTCTACTGCCTGGTGGCACATTAGCATGATTTTGTAGGGATCTGTCAGAATGGGGAGACTGAAGGATGATTTTGAAATTAGAACAGGCTGCAACCAGCTGTACCGACCGTTTGGCCCGGCCTTGCTCGTAAGAAACTATGCTCGCGATTTCCAGCAGGCAAAGACCATGGCACACGAGGGGCTCTGTTCTCGCCGTCTGGATGTTCAGAGTTCAGGGCATCAACGTCAAAAACGGATTATTGGCGGGGAGCTCACTCGAAATTGACCTGGCGTCGCGCAGCAAGTAGCCATTCAATGGGCTGGCTTTTCGGGGGCCTCTAACTCTGCAGATCCAAATATTCCGACCATTAGGCTTTCTCAGATGAACATCCAGCTTCTCAAATTGACGCTGTAGGCGTCGCCAGGCGTCGATTTGAGGATCTGCTTTGGTCAACACTGGGTGTTCGGCTACGTAGCGTTGGAAAATGCTTGGGGTGACCAGGAAAAAAGTGCCGTCCACGGTGTGGACCTTGGCTTTGCTGTCGTTGATCACCAAGCGATGACTGAGAACTCCTTTGCGCAGCCATTCGAGGAAGGCCAGCCCTTCGGCATCCTTGGGTGACGCAGTGGTGGATCGCAGGCCTCCAGCGCATGCTCCAGTCTCGACCTCGCTCGGTTCTTGCAACATTTCCATAAAATCGTCGAGATAGTCGAAATCCTGATTCATGTGATTGGCAATTAGCTGTTTCTCTTCCGGGACTGGTTGCAGCTGATCCGGGGCCGACTCGCTGGTTTCACTAGTCGGCACGGGATCGTCCATCATCGATTTAACCGTGCCACTGAAACAGTCTGGCCGTGATTCATAGGCCCAAACCAGGCTCGGCTGCAGGCGGAGGAAGGTAAAGCGATGTTGCCAGTCACCGTCTACTACGGTGGCGTTCCACACGGCTTTCCCTTCCGGTGTTGCGTCGACCAATCCATGTGACTGCAGCTCATCGAACAAGGCGATGTTGGAGGAGGGAATGCCGTCCACCGATTGGGCCAGTAAGTAGGCACGCAGCTTGTCGGTAGCAGTTTTGCTGACCAACCACAGATGGTCCGGGGTGAGCCAGCCGGCAGCGCCAGGCTGGTTGAGCTTGAACTCGTTTTTGACCAGGTAGCGTAGCCCCATGAGCAGGTGATGCTGCAGCGAATATTTAGGTGCCTGCAGTGCTTTGGTGGGGTTGGCCCCGATGTTCTGTGCCGTGGATACCCGGTCTGCTTGCAGGACCAACTCCCCGAGTGTGCCGGCGTGCTCGTAGTGGTCGGCCAGCAAGGACAGCAATTGTCTCCACAATTCTGGGTAGCAGCTGAGCCAGTCGAGTAGGCCAGGCCTCAGGATCTGCATATACAGCAGCCCTGCGGCGGCACCGTGTAGTTGGTAATCCCGGTCGGGGTCGTAGCGGAAGCGGTAAGGCTGGTTCAGGGGGCCGTGCCAGGGGTGCCAGCGTTCACCATTCTGGAACTCCACCTGGAGATCGACGGCAATTTTACCCACGTCATGGAGCAGGGCGCCGTAGGCAATGGCGGCGCTCCAGGCATCAGCCTGCGCGGCCTGGTCTTCCGGTGCGGCACCACTGGGGAGCAGGTAGGACTGGCGCAGCTTCAGGCTGCACGCCACCAGCTCCAAGCCGTGGTCGAGCATGCCACCTGGATAGGCATGGTGATGGCTCTCACTGGCCGGTAGTTGCTGTACATAGGTGGCGTAGCGACGAATCGGTTCGAGGTAAAGTTGTTCGAACTGTAGCGGGGAGAGTGCTGTGTATTGCCAGATGCGCTCGAGCAGCCTTTTCCGGTGGCTGGCAGCGAGCAGTGATTCCGCCGACAGTGGTTGATGAAAGCCCTCGGCGGCGGGGGTGGTCTCTTCGGGAAGGCCTTTTTGCGGTTTGAACCACCAGCGTTTCATCGCAGTACCTGCCTTGCGTTCTAAAGGTCCTTTTGCCTTTTCGGATAAGCCTCTTACCCTTGCGCCCCCTTCCATTGACGCCATTACCCTTTACCGCCTTGGCCTTTTTCGCGAGTGCGATAATCCGAAGTCTGGCGCGTCGGGTTAGCCGGCCGATCGGCATAGCCGACCCTTTCGCGTGGGGGTAGACTGCCCGGCATCATATTTCTGAGCTGGGGCGCTGATGACGCTGAGTGATGCTGTATTGATCGTGCTGTTGGCGGACCGAATTCATGGCACAGATGCTGCCATTCGGTCTGCCGCCAAGCGCTGTGCGAAAAAGATGCCGCGCAGCCAGCGAGACATCATGTTCAAGATTGGCAACAGCGCGGCGCCTCGCGAAGTGGTGGCGCACCTCTGTCAGAACTTGGCTGACTGATTTGTCACAGAGTTCTGCAAGTAATGAGCATGAAATGACTCTTAGATTGGGAATTAATACTCGGATATCGAGTGTTCCTCAGTTACCATGCCTTCACATGTCTCATACCTAGGGAATCTCCGAACAAGCCTTCAGTTATGCGAGAATCCCCGCAACACCTGATCCGAGCCGCCCATGAGCCAGATGAGCTTTTCCGACTTTGAGTACGCCGGCAAGCGCAAGCAGACCCGCCGAGA
>Ga0209389_1000058_pt1 | contig 107349 bp, 114 predicted proteins | sample CowpearedBW_FD_187526 | JGI IMG/M metagenome (GOLD analysis project Ga0209389, IMG submission 187526) | Root nodule microbial communities of legume samples collected from California, USA - Cow pea red BW (SPAdes) (version 2) | ecosystem: Host-associated > Plants > Roots > Nodule | place: USA... | reverse complement strand
GGTTCGGACTGGTCTCGATACTGGATACGATAAACCGGCTTAGCCGTATAACCTGAACCGCCGTGTACGGAACCGTACGCACGGTGGTGTGAGAGGACGGCGGCTGTGAAGCCGCCTCCTACTCGATGTATTTTTCCTGTGCCGGCCTCTTCGCGGGTAAACCCGCTCCTACAAGGTTCCTGTAGGAGCGGGTTTACCCGCGAAGAGGCCAGCACAGGAAAATATAAATCTCTGATTTTCAAACAATAGATCTGAAAAGTTCTAACAAAACAGGAAATTATCCTTTACAAGGATCCTGTTTCGGCACTATCTTCTGATTCAGGCCGCCACATCGGCCAGCGTCGCTCGGACGGTTCCGGGCGCTTACGTCCTCAGAGGAAGCCATGGCCAACCCAGGTTCGCCGCGCCGCTTTGCGCGCATCGATCGTCTCCCCCCTTACGTCTTCAACATCACTGCCGAGCTCAAGATGGCCGCCCGCCGCCGTGGCGAGGACATCATCGACCTGAGCATGGGCAACCCCGATGGCGCCACCCCGCCGCACATCGTCGAGAAGCTGGTACAGGTCGCCCAACGTGAAGACACCCACGGCTACTCCACCTCGCGCGGCATCCCGCGCCTGCGCCGGGCCATCTCCAACTGGTACAAGGACCGCTACGAGGTCGACATCGACCCGGAAAGCGAAGCCATCGTCACCATCGGCTCGAAAGAGGGCCTGGCCCACCTGATGCTGGCCACCCTCGACCAGGGCGACACGGTGCTGGTGCCCAACCCCAGCTACCCGATCCACATCTACGGCGCAGTGATTGCCGGTGCCCAGGTGCGTTCGGTGCCGCTGGTGCCGGGTGTGGACTTCTTCAACGAGCTTGAGCGGGCCATTCGCGAGTCCATCCCCAAGCCGAAGATGATGATCCTGGGCTTCCCGTCCAACCCGACCGCCCAGTGCGTGGAGCTGGACTTCTTCGAGCGCGTGGTGGCCCTGGCCAAGCAGTACAACGTACTGGTGGTGCATGACCTGGCCTATGCCGATATTGTCTACGACGGCTGGAAAGCCCCGTCGATCATGCAAGTGCCGGGTGCCAAGGACATTGCGGTGGAGTTCTTCACCCTGTCCAAGAGCTACAACATGGCCGGCTGGCGCATCGGCTTCATGGTCGGCAACCCCGAGCTGGTCAGCGCCCTTGCGCGGATCAAGAGCTACCACGACTATGGCACCTTCACCCCGCTACAGGTTGCAGCCATTGCCGCGCTGGAAGGCGACCAACAGTGCGTGCGCGACATTGCCGAGCAGTATCGCCAGCGTCGCAACCTGCTGGTCAAGGGGCTGCACGAACTGGGCTGGATGGTCGAGAACCCCAAGGCGTCGATGTACGTGTGGGCGAAGATCCCGCCGGAGTATGCACACCTGGGTTCGCTGGAGTTCTCCAAGAAGCTGCTGGCTGAGGCCAAGGTCTGCGTGTCGCCGGGGATCGGCTTTGGTGACTATGGGGACGACCATGTGCGCTTTGCGTTGATCGAGAACCAGGACCGTATTCGCCAGGCCATCCGCGGGATCCGGCAAATGTTCCGGGCTGATGGTTTGGCTCGCAAGTAAGCCCATTGGGGCTGCGAAGCAGCCCCAACTGCCTCTTGGGTGAGTTTTCCGCCTGCCTTCTGGTTACCCGTACGCCTACCGTCAGCACTCATTTCTCACCAAAGAGATCTCCCCATGAGTGTCTTCACCGCCTACTTCTGCGGCACTGGCTCGCACCGTTTCGACGACGCCAATCCCAACTTCTGGAATGGCGAGCTGGTCTCGACCCTGGCCAGTAATGACCAGAGCCGGGAATTCGCCCACTGGATCGCCGTCGACGGCCCAGGCAGCGGCAACCTTCAGGATGACAACCTGTTCGTCGAACCCGGCGGCTATTTCAACTGGACCGGCCAGCTGTTTGGCCGCGGCTGGGAGGAGAACGTCAACCATGTGCTGCAGGTCATCAAAGGCGAAAGCAGCTGGCGGCGCACCAAACTCAGTGAGCAAGAATACGAGCGGCTGAAAGCTGCCGGCGTGCCCATTCCGGACGTGTCTTCCTCCGCCTCATGGTTCTGGCGAACCTACGACTATGGCGATCGCCACCCGACCCCGCAGGAACTGCAGGAGCGCATCATCAGCATGTTCCGCAAACCGCGCCTGCCAACCCAGGTCAACCTGGTGGGCTGGAGCAGGGGAGGGATCAGCTGCCACATGCTGGCCAATGCCATGGCGCAAGACCCTGTATTGCGGGGCATACCGGTGAACATATTTGCCATCGACCCGGTGCCTGGTGTTGGTAACGTGCAAGTCGAACGCGTAACGTTGGCGGATAACGTCAAAGAGTACGTAGGCTTCTACTCAAGGGATGAGCGCTCCAAAGGTTTTGCCTGCGTGATCCCTTCGGTCGCCAAAGGGACACGGATATGCGTTTATCCGATGCCGGGTCGCCATGCCACGCTGGTGGGCAACGCCTCGGCTGATGGCGCAGGCGATGGCAAGGTGCTGGCCGAACCTGGGCTGATCGTTCGCCACTTTGCCGAGGTTTGCCTGACCCGCTGGGGCGTGCACCTGGACAAACGTCTGGCCTTGAGCAGCAGCCAGTTGATGAAGTATCACCAGGTCATGGCGGCTGCCGACAGGCAGTATCAGGCCATGCGCAGTGAGTCCTACACGGTACTCACCGAGGGCGATAAAAATGATCGTCTGGTGCATTGTGGTGAGGTGCATACGCAGTTCAGCAAGGTACAGGGAGGCAGCTACAAGCCGAGCGCAGGCCTGGGTTTACAATGCTGGGACGCTGAAGCCTACCAGCCCATCTGCTAGCTGAAAGGGGGCGGCCGGTGAATGCACTGGTCGCCCTTGTTCAGTGGCCGGATCAGCGGCAACTTTTTTTGCATTCCCCCTCTATCCAGCGGCCCCTGGTTGGATTAAAAATGGCGCCGCGGGCCAGCCCCGATAACAACCACCTTCCCTCCGTGACATCATGTCTGAATATAACCCTTGCCTTGACTGCGGCGCCTGCTGCGGGTACTTCCGTGTGTCCTTCTTCTGGGGCGAATGCCAGTCTGCCGGGGGCGTAGTGCCGGACGACCTGGTGGTACAGATCAACCCCACGCGCGTTGCCATGATTGGCACCGATGCCAAGCCCTGCCGCTGTGTCAGCCTTCAGGGCGAGATCGGTAAAGAGGTGGCTTGTACGATTTACGCCAACCGTTCCAGCCCGTGCCGCGAGTTTGATGCGTCGTGGGAGGGTGGGGTGCATAACCCGAGCTGTGATGATGCGCGGGCAGCGTATGGCCTGCCACCCTTGACTCCGCCAGAGGCCAACGAGCCGCATTGGCCGGATGATGGGGCTGAGGTGGCCTGAAGTATCAATCAGCCTGACGCGGTCGATGTGGAGCCTTGCGTCGCGAAAGGGCCGCACAGCGGCCCCAGGCATCAGCGGCACCGCGAGAATTGCCAGGGCTGCTTTGCAGCCCCTTCGCGACGCAAGGCCGCTCCCACAGGTAGCGTGCAAGGCTCCTGGCCTGTGGTGAACCTGCCGGCGACGGGCTGCTAAGCTGCCCCGAGATGCCTGAACCCTGCACTTGACGTTAAACTGTCATCTCCCCAGCAATGGACAGGAGATCCGGCGTGACCCCTCCCCGCAGTTTCCCCAGTGACCTCTGCCTCGACAGCCCACGGCTGCAACTGCGCCCCATGCGCCATGCCGATGCCGCGCAGTGGCTGGCGATCATGGCCGACCCCGAGGTCATGCGCTATTGGCACCATGCACCCTGGCAAGACCTGGCCGAGGCCGAAAGCGCCCTGGCCGCCGACCGCGAAGCCTATGCCAATGGCGACCAACTCAAGCTCGGCATGTACCGCCGCGACAACGGCGAACTGATTGGCATGGTCCAGCTGTTCAACATCGACGACATTTCCCGCCGTGGCGAAATCGGCTACTGCCTGGCCAGCGCCGTGCAGGGCAGGGGCTACATGGACGAAGCGCTGACCTGCTTCATCGACTACCTCGCCCACACCCTGCACATGCGACGCCTGGAAGGTGAAATCGACCCGCGCAACCAGGGCTCGGCACGCACCCTGGAGCGGCAAGGTTTTGTGCTGGAAGGCACCTTGCGGGCGCGCTGGTGCGTGGCGGGTGAGCTGTCCGACTCGGGTATTTACGGCCTGCTGCTTGAGCCGCCAGTAGCCTGATCTCATAACACCCGAGCGTGAATTTGGAAGCGGGGCAGGGCCTGGGTTAAGGTCGTAGGCTGTCCCGTTTCTCTCAGGAATCCCCTTTGCCCGCTTTCTACCTGAGTATCAGCCTGCTGCTGTATTTGCTCGCCCTGTTCTTCGATGGCGCGCTGATGAGCGGCGAGCGTCATATGCCGGCCCTGCAGATGCTGCTGTACGGGCCATGGGGCATGCCGTTCGGCTTGTACCAATGGTTTGCCAATCCGCTGCTGGCACTGGCCATCCTGGCTCATCGGCGGTTTCGCCGGCTGGCCTTGCTGGCCGGGCTTGGTGCGGCGTATCTGGCTGCCAGCAGTTTTGGCATCGACCGCTTGCCGGATAACCGCAGCTATGAGTTTCATGACCTTACCGGTTTTGGTGCTGGCTTCTACCTGTGGCTGGTAGCGATGGTGGTGTTTTGCCTGGGGCAAGCCTGGTTTTGCTGGAAGGCGCGAAGGGCTGACGACATGCCAGGCTGGAACTGGCTTGATGTCGCCTTGATTGCCGCCCTGGGGGTAACGTTGTATGCAGCGACGCAAATGCCCTCGCTGCGCTTCGAGCCAGGCAAGGTGCTGATGCCTCCGGAGCAGCCGCAGACGCTTTGATACCCACAAGGAGGGTTAGCATGATCAAGCATTACCTGGCAGGCCTGGCACTGGCCTGCGCGCTACCGGTAGCGATGGCGGACGATTACACGGCGGCCTACGGGCAGTGCATGGACAAGGCCTCCAGCACCGTGGCCATGAGCGCGTGCATCGGGGCCGAAACGCAAGTGCAGGACCAGCGCTTGAACCGGGTGTACAAGCAGCTGATGGGCAAGCTGGATGCCGGGCAACAGAAGAGCCTGCGGGATGTGCAGCGCAAGTGGCTGGCCTACCGTGATGGCAATTGCCAGTTCCATGTACAGGCCAGTGGTGGAACCCTGGCGCAGCTGGAAGGTGGCAGCTGCATGATGGACATGACCCGCGACCGCGCTGCGGAGCTGGAGCGGGTGCTTAGCCCTGGGCAGTAGCGCCTGTTCAGGCATGATTTGCACACATTTGCAGGCGCGGGTTCAGCCGCGAACACCGGCTTTGCCGGTGTCATGCTCCGCGTTGCCTTCTTCGCGGGTGAACCCGCTCCTACAGGGCACTGCAGGGTGCTGGTTCTATTTGCGCGGTTCGCGCAGCGCCCGGGCCTTGAGGTACTCGCGCACTTCCACGGCATCCCCGGCAAACTCGATGCGCTCGGCCTTGGCTGCGCGCTGGTAGGCATACATCGGGTCGTAGTACTCGTTCAGCAAGCCTTCGATCCAGCCCCGGTGCAGGTCTACTGCGCCGCTGCGCTGCTGCTCTTGCAGGGCTTCGCGCAGCATCTCGGACAAGCGCTGATGGCGCTCTCCACCCAAACGCTTGTAGATGTTGGCCATGCTCTGCAGCATGCGCTCGGCAAACAGCCGGGGGCCGTCTTCTTCGCCATGCACGGCCTTGAACTCGGCGCTCAGGTTGACCACGTAGTCGCGCAGTATGCGCTCCACGCGGTTGGTGAAGCTGTCTTCAAGCCACACCAGCGGGTAATGCTGCATGCCTTGGTACAACTCCAGCGGCACCGTGCAGCTGCCAACAATGCGGCCTTCATCTTCCAGCACAAACTGCCCGATACCGCGGGCGCGCTTTTTCAGCACGTCGATTGCCAGCTGGTTTTCAAAGTCGATCTGCGCCGGTTGCGCCGTGGCGCGCTTGCCGAAACTGGAGCCGCGATGGTTGGCGTGGCCTTCAAGGTCCAGCACGTTGTCCAACTGGTGCAGCACATCGGTCTTGCCGGTACCGGTCAGTCCACCGACCAGTACGAAATCACATTGCTCCACCGCTTGCTGGGTAGTCTCCAGCAGGAAGGTACGCATGGCCTTGTAGCCGCCTTTGACACGCGGGTACTGAATACCCGCCTCATCGCGCAGCCAGCCCTGCACGATCTGCGAACGCAGGCCGCCACGGAAGCAGTACAGGTAACCGTCAGGGTGCGCCTTGGCAAACGCTGCCCAGGCTTCCAGGCGGGCTTGCTTGGTGGTGCCACTGACCAGCTGGTGGCCCAGGGCGATGGCGGCGGCCTGGCCCTGCTGCTTGTAGCAGGTGCCGACCTTCTGCCGCTCCTGGTCGTTCATCAGCGGCAGGTTTACCACGCCAGGGAAGGCGCCTTTGGCGAATTCGACGGGGGCGCGCATGTCCATCATCGGCACGTCGTCGAGGAACAGCTGACGGAAGTCGGTGCAGTCGGGGCGCATCAGATCACCTCGACCGCATGGCTCTGTCGCTCGACCAGCTTGCCGATCGGAGACAGTTTCAGGCCCAGTTCGGCAGCCACGGCGAGGAACTCGGTTTCACCCTCCGGGGCAACAGCAACCAGCAAGCCACCGCTGGTCTGCGGATCGCACAGCAGGTGCTTCTGGTCGTCGCTGAGGGCGCCGATCTTGTGCCCGTAGCTGTCGTAGTTGCGCAGGGTTCCACCGGGGATGCAGCCTTCGGCCAGGTAGTGGTCGACGCTGGGCAGGCGTGGCACGGCGGCGTAGTTCAGGTTCGCGGTGAGGCCGCTGCCTTCGGCCAGCTCGACCAGGTGGCCGAGCAGGCCGAAGCCGGTGACGTCGGTCATGGCCTTGACCCCGTCCAGCTTGCCGAAGCGGCTGCCGGGCGTGTTGAGGGTGCACATCCAGTCACGGGCCAGGCCTTGGTCTTGCACGCGCAGCTTGGCCTTCTTTTCGGCGGTGGTGAGGATGCCGATGCCCAGGGGCTTGGTCAGGTACAGCTGGCAGCCCGCGCTGGCAGTGTCGTTGCGTTTGAGGTGGCGTTTATTGACCACGCCGGTGACGGCCAGGCCAAAGATCGGCTCAGGCGCGTCGATCGAGTGGCCGCCGGCCAGCGGGATACCCGCTTCGGCACACACTGCGCGGCCGCCGCGGATGACTTCGCGGGCGACTTCCGGCGGCAGCACGTTGACCGGCCAGCCGAGGATGGCAATGGCCATCAGCGGGTCGCCGCCCATGGCATAGATGTCGCTGATGGCGTTGGTGGCGGCAATGCGGCCGAAGTCGTAAGGGTCATCGACGATCGGCATGAAAAAGTCGGTGGTCGAAACCACGCCGCGCTCGTCGTCCAGCGCGTACACTGCTGCATCGTCGCGCGAGGCATTGCCGACCCACAGTTTCGGGTCCAGGGCCTGGGTGCCGCTTTCGGCGAGGATCACGTCCAGCACCTTGGGGGAGATCTTGCAGCCACAGCCGGCGCCATGGCTGTACTGGGTCAGGCGAATCGGCTCGCTCATATGCACCTCTGCAGGTCAAATTGTTGCGCGATTGTAGCAAAGCTGGCCTTTAGGCCCTTGCCTCTTATAATTCCCGGTGTCGGCAAATGTGTCGGCACTTCCCCGCTATTGAACCGGAGAACACCCATGCTCAACCGCCCCCTGGCGCTTGCCGCCGGCCTCGTGCTGTCTTGCTGTGCCGTTGTCGTTCAGGCCGCCGAAACCCTGCGGGTCAGCGCCATCCCCGACGAAGCGCCGACCGAACTGCAGCGCAAGTTCAAGCCTTTGGGTGAGTACCTGGCCAAGCAGCTGGGCATGGAAGTGAAGTTCGTACCCGTGGCGGACTACCCAGCGGTGGTCGAGTCGCTGGCCGCAGACCGTCTCGACCTGGCCTGGCTGGGGGGCTTCACGTTCGTTCAGGTGCACCTGAAGGACCCGACCGCCACGCCACTGGTACAGCGTGAGCAGGACGCTCAGTTCACGTCCAAGTTCATCACCGCCAACCCCGACGTGAAAAGCCTGACCGACCTGAAGGGCAAGTCGTTTGCCTTCGGTTCCATTTCGTCCACCTCGGGCAGCCTGATGCCGCGTTACTTCATGCTCAAGCAGGACAATATCAAGCCTGAAGAGTACTTCAGCCGCGTGGCCTATTCTGGCGCCCATGATGCCACCGTGGCCTGGGTGCAGGCTGGCAAGGTCGATGGTGGCGTGCTGAACGCCAGCGTGTGGCAAAAGCTGGTGGATGCCGGCAAGGTCGACACCACCAAGGTGAAGGTGTTCGCCACCACCCCGACCTACTTCGACTACAACTGGACCGTGCGCGGCAACATGGACCCGGCGTTGAAACAGAAAATCAAGAAAGCCTTCCTGGACCTTGACCCGAGCAACCCGGAGCACAAGGCGATCCTGGACCTGCAGGCCGCCAGCCGCTTCATCGAGACCAAGCCTGAGAACTACAAGGGCACCGAACAAGCTGCACGCGAGGCCGGCCTGCTCAAGTGACAGCTTCGAATGCGGCAATCCATCTTCACGGTGCCAGCCTGCGTCATGGCCAGGTACGCGCGCTTGACGCGGTGAGCCTGCGGATCGCGCAGGGCGAGCGTGTCGCCATCATCGGGCCGTCGGGGGCGGGCAAGTCCAGCTTGCTGCACCTGATGGCAACGGCCGTTCAGCCCAGCAGTGGGCGCCTGGAGTTGCTTGGCGAGCAGCCTTGGGCGCTGTCGGCAAGGGCACGCCAGCGACTGCGCGCGCAGGTTGGCCTGGTGCATCAGGCGCCGCCGTTGCCACCGCGTCAGCGGGTAGTGACCGCAGTGCTGGCGGGTCGCCTGGGGCAGTGGGGTACGCTGCGCGGCTTGCTCAACCTGCTGTACCCCAGCGATGTACCGGGGGCGCGCCAGGTGTTGGCCGAACTGGGCCTGGCCGACAAGCTGTTCGTGCAGTGTGGGCAGTTGTCCGGTGGCCAGTTGCAGCGGGTGGGCATTGCTCGGGCGTTGTACCAGCGCCCGCAGGTGCTGCTGACCGACGAACCGGTGTCGGCCATGGACCCGGTGTTGGCCGACCACAGCCTGGCCTTGCTCAATCGCCATGCCCAAGCGACTGGCGTGACGTTGGTGGCGAGCCTGCACGCCGTAGAGCTCGCGCTGGCGCATTTTCCGCGGGTGATTGGCATTCGGGAAGGGCAGGTTGTGTTCGACTGCCCGGCCGAAGCGGTCACCGAGCAACTGCTGGACGCGCTATACGCCAACGAACAACTGGCTCCGCCGCCCACCCAGGGGCCGACCCTGACTGTGCAGATTCCGCGATGCTGAAGGCCGACGCCCGCGACCCGGCGCTGCTGCCGCGGTTGCTGCTGGCCCTGTTGGCGGTGGCAGTACTGTGGCCGGCTATCCAGACAAGCGAACTGAACCCCGGGGTGCTGTTGCAGGCGGACAACCGTCAGCAGATTGCCAGCTTTACCAGCGCGTTCTGGCCGCCGGCACATGATGCCGATTTTCTTGCACTGCTGTATGAAGCCACCTTGCAGACCCTGGCCGTGGCGACTGCCGGCATGGCGCTGGCGTTGTTGTTGGCGATCCCGGCTGGCTTGCTGGCCAGCCGTGCCTTGTCCTTGCGTGCTGCTTCACGCGGCGGGCGGGCCGGGTTGTGGTCGCGACTGTTGCGCCTGCCGGTGCGTGGGCTGCTGATTTTCCTGCGTAGCGTGCCGGAGATCGTCTGGGCGTTGCTGTTCGTGCGCGCCGTGGGGCTGGGGCCGACGGCGGGCGTACTGGCTATCGCCATCACCTACAGTGGCATGCTCGGCAAGGTTTATGCCGAAATCTTCGAGTCGGTCGACCAGCGCCCGGCGCATGCCTTGTTGCAGGCGGGCAGTGGCCGGCTGGCGGCGTTTTTCTACGGCATCCTGCCCAATGCTGCCTCCGAAGTGGTGTCGTACACCGTGTACCGCTGGGAGTGCGCGGTGCGGGCTTCGGTGGTGATGGGCTTTGTCGGTGCTGGCGGGCTGGGCCAGCAGATCGACCTGTCGATGCGCATGTTTGCGGGTGCGCAAGTAGCGAGCATGCTGTTGACGTTCTTGCTGCTGGTGATCCTGGCCGACCTGCTCAGCCGCCTGCTGCGCTGGAGGCTGGCATGAACCGGGTGATCAATTGGGTGTTGCTGGGCGCCATGGTGGCAGCGGCGGTGGCCTCGTTCGCGTATCTGGAACTGGACCTGCACGCACTGGTCGGCAATGGCGGGCTGGGGCAGATGGGCGAGTACGCCGGGCGCTTCCTGCAGCCGGATCTGTCTGCGGGGCACCTCAAGGCGGTGTGGCGCGGGGCCATGGAAACCCTGGCCATGTCTGGCATGGGCACCTTGTTGGCAATGGTAGTGGGGATGTTGCTGGCACTGCCGGCGGCGGGCCGCTTCGGTTGGCCGTTGCAAGGGGCCGCGCGTTTGCTGCTCAATGCCTTGCGTGCCATTCCTGAACTGGTGTGGGCAGCGCTGACTGTGCTGGCGGCTGGGCTGGGGCCGAATGCCGGTACCCTGGCTTTGGCGTTGCACACTGCTGGGGTGCTGGGGCGGTTGTTTGCCGAGGCGCTTGAGAACGCCCCGCCCGAGCCGGCGGCGGCGATCCGTTTGCAGGGGGGCAGCCAAGTGGCGGCGTTCTGCTTTGGTACCCTGCCCAACCTGTGGCCGCAGTTGCTGGCCTACAGCTTGTACCGCTGGGAGAACAACATCCGCATGGCCAGCGTGCTCGGGTTCGTCGGGGCGGGTGGGTTGGGGCAGATGCTGTACACCACCTTGAGCCTGTTCCAGGAGGCCCAGGCCAGCACGGTGATCATCGGTATGCTGGTGTTGGTGTTGCTGGTGGATGTGTCGAGTGATGTGTTGCGTCAGCGCTATGTGCGGGCCTGACGGAAAGCCCGGGCTGCAAAGCAGCCCTGACATCTTTCAGGCGTCTACAGCCTCGGCACACTGCGCCTCCCGCTGCATCGACTCCAGGTTACGCTCGATCGTCTCGCATATGGTATCCATCTGGATCTGATGCTCGCTGAACCTGAACGGGCTCTGCAAGTCCGTGCCGATCCGCTCGATGGCCAGCAACATGAACCCTACCACCGTCGACGCCAGCGGCGTGAACCAGCCCAACGACTCCACCAGCCCCACCGGCACGATCAGGCAGAACAGGGTGATGAACAGCCGTGGGAAATACACATAGGGGTAGGGCAATGGCGTATTGGCAATCCGCTCCATGCCGCCCTGGGCGTTAGACAGGTCTACCAGCGTCGACTCCAGCCGCGCCAGGCGAATGCTGTCCAGTCGCCCGGCCTGGTATTCCCGCGCCAGCAAGGCTGCCGAGCCGCCGAGAATGTCATTGGCGAAATTGTTCGAGCGGTTGCGCCGTTCGAACTCACCTGGCGGGATGAAGGCCATCAGCTCCTCCGGGCAGGGCTCACCTTTCAGGTGCGCCGCCAGGCAGTTCACATAGGCGATATGCCGGCGCAGCAGGGTGGCCTTGACCGGGTTCAGGCTGTCATCCGGGTCATCGATCAGCGTCAGCGTCTGCCGGGCGAAGCTGCGCGAACTGTTCACCAGCGCGCCCCACAGGGTGCGAGCCTCCCACCAGCGGTTGTAGGCGCTGCTGTTGCGAAAACTCACCAGCACCACCAAGGCTGAGCCCAGCAGGGTCAGCGGGATCAGTGGCAGGGTGAACTTGCTGTTCAAGAACAGCATGAAATCGATGGTGACCAGCACATCCCAGATCAGCAGCCAGAACAGCGACCAACCGATATAGCCGATGGTCTTCACCACCAGGCGGTACTTGCGGGCGATGACGTCTTTCACGCGGGGGTACCTCGAAACGCGGGGGATGCAGGATGGGACGCCGAGGCTCGTCGAAGGTTCGAGGGTTGAATGTTGCAAGGGATTTTGTAGCTGAAACGAAGGGAAAACTCCGACCAGCCTATCAGACGTGCCTGAATTCCTGATTCAGCTCAAAAACGACAGAGTGGGTCGCTTCAATCCTTGAATGGGTGTATCCATAAGGATACGATTGGGTGACCACTTGATGTTTCTCGTTGAACAGACGGAAAGCTTTGCCGCTTGGCTATCGAGCTTGAGAGATTTGAGGGCCAGGCTGGCGATAGGTCGTAGGCTGGAGCGAGCAGCGGCGGGCAATCTTGGTGACTTCAAGTGGCTTGGAGGCGGTATTGGTGAGCTTCGCATCGACGTAGCTGCCGGTTATCGCGTCTATTTCACGCAAAAGGGGCAGAGGTTGGTTTTACTGCTGGTCGGCGGCGACAAGTCCACCCAAGCCGCCGACATCCTCAACGCCAGAAAGCTGCTGAAGGAGATGAAATGAGCGAAAAATTGATCCCGTTTGATATGGCAGCCTTGTTGAGCAGCGATGAGGCAATCAGTGAATACCTTAGCCAGGTGCTATCAAATGGCGATACCGAGGAAATCATTCGAGCACTTGGCCATATCGCTCGTGCACGGGGCATGACACATATTGCTACGGAGAGTGGGCTGGGTAGAGAAAGCCTGTACAAGGCGCTGAGCCCTGGCGCGAAGCCTCGTTTTGACACTGTATTGAGGGTCATTCGTGCTCTGGGGGTGGACCTTCTCGTTCAGCCACATGCAATGACCCGCTGATCCAGCTCGGTTAAGTCAATATTTGCTTCATCTGCACCAACGCTACCCGCGTGCCGTCCCACGCCTGCCGCTCCTCGATGCCGAACGGTGTGAAGCCCAGCTGTGGATAAAGCAGCAAGCCTGCGGTGTTGTGATTGAAGCATGACACCCAGACCTCCCGGGCGCTGTACTGCTGGCGGGCGAGGTCGATCATGGCCGTTACCAGATAACGCGCTACACCAAGGCCGCGGGCGCTGGGTGCCACCACTACGTTGCCCAGGGCACATAGGCCGCCATGTTCGGCTTTGTAGAAATTGGCGAAGGCCAGGACAGCGTCGTTACCTTCCACTACCGTGGAGCCGCTGCGTTGGGCTATGGCGTCGCTCAGCTGGTTGGGGGTGAGGGGGTAGGTGGCTTTGGGGAACATGTAGAACAGTTCGTCCGGGCTCTGAGGGAAGCTGCAGATAACGGGGATGTCTTCAGGCCGGATGGGACGATGGGTCAGGTGCATGGCAGGTCCTTCTCGCGTTGGCTGGCAGGGCCTCTTCGCGGGTAACCCCGCTCTCACAGGTACTGCACAAGGCTCAAATCCTGTGCAGGCCCTGTAGGAGCGGGTTTACCCGCGAAGAGGCCATCAGCCTCACATCATAGGCCGCTTTCCATCCAACACCGCGCCCCGATTCACGGCTTGGCGGCCACCGCCACGTAGCCTTTGACCGCAGCCGGCGCCCTCGGCTTGGCCTGGTGTGCCAACAGGTACTGATAGCGCCGCCATTCCTTGTCGATCTCGCTAAACGACATGAACACGCTGATGCGATCTTTACCGGCCAGGTCCGGGCGCTTGCCGGCGTCGATCTCGCTGGTGGGAATGATGGCGACGTTGATGCCTACCACCGTGCCGTCATCGGCGAACACTGGCCCGCCCGACATGCCCTTGGTGATCGGGCCGTCATGCACCGAGTAGAAAACACTGCCAGGCGTACCTTCAAGCCGTACCAGTGACGGCAGGGCATGGCCCTTGCCCTGCATCGGCATCATGAAACTGTTGAAGCCCACCGCCGTCACGGCTTCCCCTGGCACGTACTGGCGCCAGTGCGGCACGCTGCTGGCTTTGTGCTTGAAGAACACTACGTCACCGAGGCCCTCGTGGACCACGTTGCGCAGGAAGGGGGTGTGTTTGGCGGTTACAGCGTAATCCTCGTTCCACTGGATGGCGCTGGCCATCAGCAACATCGGCAGAGGGGCACCAGAAGTGACCACGAAAGCCTGACTGTAGACGGGATCTGAAACGTACGACGTTGGCACTCCATTGCACCCACTGAGCAGCATCATTGCCGCCATGCAGGGCGCGATTGTTTTCATGGGATACACAGTGCGTGGAGAAAAGGGAGCGCTACTATGGCTAAGTGCCATTACGCTAACAATACTTTCGGAATATATCTGACGAATGACAGCTTAAGTGCCAGTGCACAGCGCGGCCAATAGAATGCAGGTATGGGGGGAGGCGCGGGAGTCAGGGGGGCGGCGTCAATGACGGGCATAAATCGCAAGCAAAAAAAAACCGACCGTAAGGTCGGTTTTTTCCGGATTTTGGTGCCCCGAGGGGGCAACTGAGGAATGCTGCCAGAAAGGTGCCATAGCTTGCGTACTGCTTCAACCTACTGATTACGCTGGTTTTTCGCTGATCCGCGGAGTGCAGTTCACGGCGATTGGCTGCGTTGGCGTGATAGCCTTTACGCCACTTTTACGCCAGCAAGGACAGAGGTAGGGAATGGCATCATTTCGGAAGCGTAGCGGTGGCTGGCGAGCTGAGGTGGCTAGGTTAGGGGTCCGGGACACCAGGACCTTCGCGACGAAGGCCGCAGCAGTTGCATGGGCCACCACCCGTGAGGCCGAGATCCTGGCCTCTGCCGGCGGACCTAAGTGCTCTGTGGAAATGACCGTGTCTGAAGCGTTGCGCCGCTACAAGCGTGACGTTACCCCCACCAAGGCTGGGAAGAAATGGGAAGAGCTCCGGCTGGACAAGTTTGACGCCGAACTCGAATGGGTAGGGGAGTTTATGTCGGACGTCACCACTGACCAGGTAGCCAAGTGGCGTGACGCCAGGCTTCGAGTAGTTGCCAGTCCCACCGTTCGCCGGGAGATGACTTTGCTGTCGTCCGTATTCGAGATTGCGCGTCGAGAATGGCGCACATGCATCGTCAACCCTGTGCGTGATGTGAAGCGTCCGCTCAACAATCCGCCCAGGGACCGCCGCATCGAGCCGGCAGAAGAAACTGCATTGCTCAACCGGCTTGGCTACGTTGAAGGCGAAGTGCCTGTGACGCTTCACCAGGAGCTGGCCATGGCATTTCTGATCGCCTTGGAAACTGCTATGCGGCAAGGCGAAATTCTTGGAATCACCGCGAAGGCTGTGAACCTGAAACAGCGCTTCGTGCACCTGCCATTGACCAAGAACGGATCTAGCCGAAATGTGCCACTCAGCAAGCGGGCCGTGGGATTGATCGGGATACTTTTGGGAGAGAAGAAAGGTGCTGAAAAACTGTTCAGGCTAACGTCCGCGTCTGCCGATGCGATGTTTAGGAAGGTGCGAGACGATGTGGCGATTGTGGGCCTTACGTTCCATGACACCCGTCATGAGGCCATTACGCGACTGGCAAGGAAAGTTGATGTGCTCGACCTTGCCCGCATCACCGGTCACAAAGACCCTCGTTCATTGATGGTCTACTACAACGCCACTGCTTCAGAAATGGCATTACGGCTCGATTAAAAAAGCCTGCGCGAGGCAGGCTTTAACTTTATGCACGCTTCCTGGTGCGAGGTTCTGGCAGCCTTGCTCTGTTCTGCCTGCTCCAGGAGATCACTTCCCCAGCAAACCACCGTTTGGATGCCCGCTCTCCGGTAGAGCACGGCTGCATGCTCTCTGGAAAGGTTTCTTGCACAACGACACGGCGTTCAACTGTGTACTGGGCCAACTTGAGATAGTTGGCGATGTCCTGCGTTGTCCACAGCTGGTCCTGGATGGCCACCTGAGGTCGCTTCAACTGACTGATCAGTTCGTTTAACGAACTGATGAGAGCAGCGTTATCAAGCATCAGCGCTTGGTTCAAGGGGGAGTGCACGTTACTCATTTCGATTTTTCTCTCAGCTGCTGCGCTGGGCGGTGAATTGAACGTGTGGGTCGGTGCTGGAGCGGTTGGCTGCGAACAGATCCGGCTGTGCCATTTGGGCGCCGAGCTTGGTGGCCAAGGCGCGTGCAGCTGCATCGGCGCTGATGGTGCTACTGGCGGTAGCCTTCTCGCCGCGGGCCCGGGCGGTGTACGTGCCGGCGCTGAGGCGAACGCTGATGACCAGGTCGGTGACTGCGGTTTGGTTAGCGATCATATCGGCGCTCCTGTTGTACTTTCTTGGCTTCGACGTTGGCCATGTAGGCTTCCCATTCGATGGATTTCCGCTGCTGGCGGATCTGGCTGCAGCGCTGGTGATTCCTGGTCGATCGAGCTTTTTTGCAGATGTCGCACTGGTTGGGCAGGTCCAGCGAGTGGCTGGCAAGGCGTGGTCGAGTTTGTTGGCTCATGCACTAACCTCCGAAACGGCGACATCCTCGTAGCAGGGGAGATCAACCTCGGCACCCACAACCCGGATCCCGCACCACCCGAAGCTGTCGCCCTCGACGCGGCCACCCCAGCCCTCGCTGTCATGGAGCTTCTCGGTGGTCTTCTGGCAGTACCAGCGGTCGGCATCACCGAAGTCGGCACCACGGTCCTCAAGGATCTCGCACATCACCTCAAGCCCAGCCAGCCGAATCACGGTTCGGACAACATCCCCGTCTTGCTCGTCCAGCCTGTCCTCGGCGCTTGTCCAGAAACTGTTGATCTGCTGGGCTCGTTCGGCGGTCAGACGGTCGAGGTCGACCTCGAGCACGACCTCGAAATCCTTCCACGTGTCCTTTACCTTGAAGCGCTTGATGTTTGCGGGAGTGGTCATTCAGCATCCCCCTGTACAGAGGTGCGGGTCGGCTCAAATGCCAGAAGCAACCCGGCCATGTAGTCAATGGCTTGCATGGCGTTATCGTCTTCCTCGCCGAACACCTCCCGGGCCATCGCTTCGGCGCGGGAAACAGCCGATTGCCAGTCTGCTGGTGGTTCATCCGCAATAACGTCGGCATCCCAGCCGGTTGCTCGGCGCCGGCGCATTAGGTTGAGCGCATCGGCAGCGCCCTTCGCCATACCGTGATAGCTGCCGGCTGCCAGGTCGCCTACGAAATCCTCCAGTGCATCCATGGCCGCAAGGCCGTGGCCTTGGCTCCAAGCGACAACCTCGCCGCCATCTACTTCCCGCGGGACGTTCTTGCCAGTCGCGCCACGGATTACCAGGGTGTCATAACGCATTGTGTTAGCCTTCTGTGTGCCGACTTCGGGGGTTTCTACTTGCATGGTGTTTCTCCTTGGGTTGGTGGTCGTCGGGGAGGTGCAACTCCTCGACGCCTTTTTTCTGGTCAGCTGCTAGTCACGGCGTACCAGGAAAATCACGAGGTCCTGCAGCTGGCCTTCGTCGTCGCAGCTGCTCCATTCCAGTACCGCCTGCACTTGGGCCCTGGTGCAGTCCATGACCAGGATCCCGCGCTCGCCGCGTGCCACGCGCACTTCCAGGATCTCCAGCAGGCCATCGGCGGCGTAGGCGTCCGCGTAGATGTAGGGCACGGCTCCAGTTGAAGCCGGCAGCCGTGCGGTGACGAACCCCATCAGGTCCGGCGCTTCTACCTTCCAGTCGCGATTGATTACGTGAATGTCCATGGCGGTTACTCCCGGAAGACAAAGCAGCGAACGGACTGGGGGATGTTTTGGGTTGGCAGTGCTGCTTGCATGCGAGCCCGGATGAAGCTCTCAATCCGCTTCTGGTCCGACAGGCACTGACGTGCACGGCAGTCCTTGAGCAGGCGGCGCAGTACGCCCAGTTCTGGGATCCGCTGCCGGTGCTCGACGGCCACCTCGGCGAACTGGTTGAGGTTGATGGCGATCTGGCCAGGTGTCTTGCTGTGGTTCACCAGAGGCGCGCCCGGCAGGGACTCGAGGTAGTCGTAAACCTGCCAGAACTCGTTCACTTCTTTCGGGTCGGTGGTGATCGCCGCCTGGCGCTCGCTGGCGGCCTTCTCGACGTACTTGCGGCACGCCTTGACCATGTGTTCCGGGATCTCGATCACCAGCTGCAGGCAGTCCACCAGGGCCAGCATCATGGCGTGGTTCTTGATCACGCGATCCGAGGTCAGCTTGCGGTTGGCCCACAGCTCGGCGCGGTACTTCGGATACAGCTCGGCAAAACGCTTGAGGATCTTCGGCTCGGCCCGCATGGCCTTGATCATGAAGTGGCTGACGTCTTCAAGCTCGGTCTGCACGATCGCGTCAGCGGCCCGGCGGCTCGCCTCGGTGATCGTCGGCTTGAGGAAGGGCAGGCGGAAGATCCGGCTGATGATGGCTTCGTGACCAACAACGATGGCGTTCTGAGCGATCACGATCGAGGCGCGGAACGGCGGCTCGTAGGTGTCGTTGCTGTTGGACTTCACGCCACGGGTTCGCAAGGTGCCGCCGCCGTAGAAATCCTTGAACTGATCCCATTCGAAGGCTTTGGTGTTGTCCTCGTTGGTGTTCCGGTCGGCCTCGAGCAGCACCAAGGGCAGGTTGGCCACCTGGCCCATGGCCCGGCTCAAGCCAGAGAACGAGCTTTTGGCCGGGTCGAAACCCTCGTACAGACGGCCGAACAGCTTCCACAGGAACTTGATCAGGGTCGTCTTGCCCGAATCGGGCTCACCGGACATTTCCAGGAACGGGAAGCTCTCATGCTCGGCGCGGATCTGCTCGGCGAACAGCGAGCCAAACCAGTACGTCAGGGCCAGGATCCCGTTCTCGCCGAAGCAGGTCCACAGGTGCTGAAGCCAGTCCTCGCGGTAGCCCTTTGCCTCGAGCTTGTTCTTGATCTTCACCGACCTCATCAGGCACTTGACGCGCTGCTTGCCGAACTCGAAGTAGTCCTCGTCGTTGGCCTTGTAAAGCGAGCCGTTGTGGATGGCGATGTCGTTGAAAATGTAGGCCTGGTGGTCGCGGCTGTAGCCCAGGAAGTCGATGGTCTCGACGGTCTTGAGGCCTTCGGTCTGCCGCAGGATGATCTGGTCCAAGTGCTTCTGGGTACCCAACCAGGAGGCGCTGGCATGCATCAGGCGGGTCTTGAACTCGCTGCTCGAGGAGATCTGCTTGGGTGTGAAGGTGTAGTTTTCCCCCTCGTCGTCCTGCTTGCCCGCTACCTGGAAATAGAACCAGGCTTCATTGGTGACATCACTGACCTGCTTGTACAGCGCTTGGAAACGGCAGTTGGCGAGCAGCTTCAGCGAACAGACTTTCTTGAGCACATCGCGGCGATCGTCTTCGTCGTCCTGGTGCTTGCTGCCGGCCAGCTCCTTTTGCTCCTCCTCGAGCTTGGACAGGTCGAACTTGGCCCAGTAGGTCTGATTGCCGAAGTCGAACGCGAACTCGGTGAAGCCCTCGTCCCACATGTACATCAGCAGGGCCTTCTCCCGGGCGGTCGGGGCCAGCAGCAGGTCGCCCTCGTGGCGGGCAGCATCCAGATCGCGCTTGCGCTTGTGGGAGCGGGCTGGGCCTTCCTCCTCGAACTGCCAACGCTGGTGCAGGTCGTTCCAGTCGACCTTCTTGTCCCGTTGTGGAATGAGCGCGGCCTTGCATTCGAAGCCCATTTCCTTGGCCTGCTTGGCCCAGCGCTGCAGGTAGCCGCGGGCGGTAGGCTCGTTGTCCAGTGCCCATACCAGGGTAGGGAGGTTGCCCGGGCGCTTCTCGGCCAGCTGCTTCAACGCCTCGACAGGGAAATTCACGCTGGACATGGCTGACACTGCATCGATGCCGTTCTGCACCAGAGCGATGGCGTCGAAGATGCCCTCAACGATCCACAGCTCTTTGACGGCTTCAAGCTTGAGGCTTGGTGGGCACCACCACTGGCCCTGCGCGCTGTATCCGAACTTGAAGCGAGCCTTCATCTTGCCGAAGCGGGCAGGACGATCGATCAGCCGCTCCCAGTAACCGCCGTTCGGCAGCGGGAATCGCACCGTGGCGCTGGCCTCGCCGCTTTCCTGGTTGACGTAGCTTTCCTGGGTGAACCAGCCAGTCATCTGCCAAGAATCGAGGCCTCGGGAGAATTCCAGGTAGGTGCGGGCGGTCAAGTGTGGGTCGCTTGCCGTGGCCGGTGCACGCTTGCTCCAGTCCTCGAACAGATCCTCATAGATGTCTTTGACATGCTCGATGTGGCCGCAGCGCTCCGGGCGGCCGCAGCGGATCTGCCACGGGTTGTCATGACGGGCATACAGCTCTTTCTTTCCACAGGCCGGGCAAACGCCGCCACGCATGTAGTTCGTGCCGTTACGCAACTTCAGGCCGAAATCACTTTCCAGCCGTTGCAGCACTTGTGAGCGGATATCTTCATTCATCATGTCGGTTACTTCGCAGTTTTGAGGCTGTAGGTCAGCGCGCCGATCAGCCGGCGTTGCGCGCCCATGACGGGGTTCTTCAGGACGATTGCGGTGTGGCGGTCTTTCTCCGCCACGTAGCGGTAGGTATCCGTCCACCATTGCTCAGTCAGCGCTTGGCGGTACTCAGACTTGAGCAAAGCCAGCAGAGCGGTGGCCTGCTCCGGGCTCATTTCCGCCTTGATCACCATCTTGTTATCCATCGAAACCTCGACTTAGGACGCAGCTCACCCAAACCCACGGAAAGCGGGGCAGGGCAAAGGGGTTAGTTAGATGCGCGCTGCGCGGGGGGGCGAGCGGTCAGCTGCGCCCAGACCAAGGTCGGTCATGGCGAGGTGCACGGCTTTTTCAGCAGTTGGGTCTGAAACGTTGTGATCGGCGACCAAGTGGCCAACAGCACGAGTGAACAAGCGGTCGTCGCCGCTCAGGTGTTCGGCCTGGTGGCGTTGCAGGTAGTGCATTGCCGAGGATTTCAGTACGTCCTGGTAGTCCGGATGCGTGGCGCTCATGCTGCCACCCCCGCACGGGCCCGGTGCAGCGCGATCGCTGAGAGGACCTCAGTATGGCGAGCGGACATATGGGCTTCGTGGGCACGTATGATCTCCTCCGCTTCGGCACTGGAAATCGAGCCATCGGCCAGGGCCTTGGCAATCTCGAGGTCTACAGCTCCGCGTCTGGCAGAGGTGACCATCGACATGGTGTAGAGCTCGACGTTGTCCAGCACTTCGACGTCAGCGATCTTCACGAAAATTCCGCCGTACAGCGAAGCGATGAACTCGGGCAGGAACGTGGTGCGCGCGGTGGCCTCCAGCTGGCAGAGCTGCAGGTCGTTGAGCGGGCGGGCGTTGTTGTTTTCGTAGGCGTGGTTGTCGAACTTCTTGAGCTCGAGGCCGAGGTGGGCAGCAGCTTGGGCCCGGCCACCCGGGTATGCGCGGATGATCGCGCTAACCACGGCTTTCCTTGTCTTGAGAACTGAGCGATTCATGTTCTGGTTCATCCCTAATGGCCAGTGGCCTTATTCTTCGATCACGCCGTCTTTGATACCTAGCAGTACCGCTGCACGGTGTGCCTCCCCCCGGCGGCCTTTTCGACGACCGTTGAGAAGGTCGCTGACCAAATTTTTGTTCAGGTCATGAATCCGACTAAATTCCGCGATGCTCATCCCCTTTCGATCAAGCGCTGCGCGGGCTTGCTCCGGCGTAACTGGCGCGGGCATAGTGTGTTGCCTCCTGTTGCAACGAGTTGTTTTGTGTTCGTTGGTGGTGATTATGCACGCAAATTTGGTCTTGTAAATGGTGAATGCTTGAAAAATTGTGCGTCTGAATCAGCGCCTGAGGGATCGGTCGGGGATCGGCTACGCGAAGAAAGGGTTCGGTTGAACCTGAGTCAAGAGGATTTAGCCCAGGCGGGCGGAGTCAATCGGAACACCCAAGGCAGCTATGAGCGCGGGGTAAGGAATCCCGATAGTGCTTATTTGCTGGGAATAGCTCCCTTGGGCGTCGATGTGGGATTCGTTCTCTTTGGCAGACGGTCTGTCGATACCGGACTGAGCTCCGATGAGGCTCAAATAATCGAGCGCTATCGCTGCATCCCCGAACAGGATCAGCAGGCGCTGCGTCGCTTCTTGAAAGCGATGTTTAACGATGCCAGCAAGTAATCTGTAATCCACTCGTCGCGCCTCCGTTCAAAGGCGATCTTTTGCCCTGTTAACTGAAAATTCACTTTGCATATCAAGGAGTTAGCAAATGTTGAATTTGGCAGTAGCTGAGCAGGATTGCGTGGATCTGGTGGACTTCCAATGGTCCGCTCTGAGCGAAAACGAACGTCGGTTGATCGGTCGGTTTCGCCAGATGCGGGAGCAGGAGCGTCACCAGGTGAGGCGCTTGATTGAGCAGTTGGCCAATGACCTGGACGACACGGAATACTGAGTCATCCAAACAAAACCGCCGACCAATCGGTCGGCGGTGCTTATCAGGCTGCAGGCCTGCTCATGTGTTCGAACAACTCCCTTTGCTTATCCGCTGGAAGGCTCTTGAAGCGGTCCAGGATCAGCGTGTCCAGCTGCTGGGCGGATGGCCGCAGCGTGTGTGAGAACGTGAGCTCCGATACCCACGTATGGCCGCACTTAGCGTCCAGGCATTGGCAGTACAACTTGGCGTAGGCGCGGGTTACTTCTTCCCGCGAACTGATCCGGCCTTTGTGGCCACAAGTCGTGCAGTTGACTCGCATGGTGTCCCTCCCCAGGGTTCAGATGCGCCATCATTATGCCGTCATTTTCCAGTTATATCACCTGCTATACGTTACCGGATGCAGTTGTTTCGTCGGTGTTTTCCGGTTCTCTCCAGCTAATTCGCCTGTCTTCGCGTAGCGTGTCGTTCACCTGGTTGAACATCTGGCAAATGGGTCTGATCTCGTTGTTGGTGTAGACACGGTCGATCTTCTCGATGTCACCGAAACCGCCACTGTTCTCCGGAATGATGCCGGCCAGCGCGGGGTTCATGCGCCACGCTGCGATGATGTCATTGCGGGTGATGTTCTTGACCTTCTCCAGATCGTCCTTCGACTGGAAGTCTCCGACCGGGATGATCTGGATGGCCTTCTCGGCGCCGCCCGGGATGTTCACGAACATGCTGCGGAAGTTACCCACACCCTTACTGCCGGAGATCTGGGCCTGCAGCTCCTCCTCGTCCTTCTCGCTCATGTTCGGGTCATTGGAGTAGAAGATGTACCCGACGTGGGCGCCGTTGTTGTAGTAGCGTCGGCGGAACAGGGTGGCGGCTTCGTTGAGCAGCAGCGCCTGAAGCCCGCCCAGGTAGTCGGGGATGCCGTAGATGTTCTGTTGCACGTCGTAGTTGAAGATGTGCTCAACCTCGTCCTGGTCGAACTCCAGTCGGCCGCCATCGGGCATGAGCATCACATATCCACCGTTCACCTTGACCCGCATGTTGATCGCCGGCAGGTGCTCGAGCTCCAGCACCTGGCCGAAGATGCTGCGCTTGCGCAACAGGTACGTTTCACCGAACACCATGAAGTCCAGCGCCGATCGGCTCATGGCCTGCAAGCTGAAGCCTTGCGAAGGGATGAACTCACGCAGCAGCAGGTTGCGCTTGAATGGCGGGATCGCGCCGTGGTGCGCGTTGGCCTGCAGCAGCTTGGCCAGGCCAACGCGAGACGCCGGTGGTGTGTAAATGGTGCCGTCGTCGCTGGGAAATACCCCGAGGTAGTTGGCGATGTTGTTGGTCAGGACGGCTTCCGGCGCGCCGAACGTGAAGGCTCGCACGGGCTGCCGGGGCTGCTGCTGGGCTACGTGATGTTGAGGCATGGTTTCCTGATCCGCTTGTGACGTAGCGGCTGCGCCGCTGCCGGTTGGTGTTGAGGGGTTCGTTGTGCAGGGCGTGCATGATTGCCCACGCTATGTCGGCATGGCCGGTCGCTTCTGTACGCGAGGCGCTGTACGTCACCTGACCGCTGGCAGTGGTGCCGCGCTTGATGGTCAGGAAGGCCTGGGCGATATCGCTGCTGCCGGCATCCCACTCGATACGGGCGTGCTGGATGGTGTCCTGGGCCTTGAGCACCAGGGCGTTTTTGGTCTCGAGGCTGTAGTGGATCGGCTGAGCCCGCGGGTAGAAGTCGCGCACCAGGTCGAACACGCCGTAGCCGATGCCGGTGGTATCGATGCCGATGTGCTGGACGTTGAACCGCTCGGTGAGTTTCTTGACCTCGTTGGCCTGGTACTTGAACGACTGGCCCCGCCAGCTGTGTTTCTCCAAGATCCTGAACTTGGCGCCCTGCTCGAGCGGCGGGGCAATGACCACGCACGTTGCATCGTCACGGGTGCGGCTGGGGTCGTAGCCAATCCAGACCGGGCTGTTGCCGAAGGGCCGCTTGTCGTCGGGGTCGTAATCTGTCCACAGGGACAGATCGCTGTAGCAGCGCTCCAGGTCGGCCAGGTGGAATGCGCCCTGCGAGCTGTCGATGAATTTGCACATGAACAGCTGCTCGAACGCATCGTCGTCGTACTCCAGCTGCAGCTGCTCGAGGTCGAACAGGTCGCACCCGCTGTTGATCGCATCCAGGATCGTGATCGTTTTGCGCCACTGCCCGTCTGGGCACAGCGCGCCGGCGCTGTATGCCGTTGCCGCTGGCCATTCCGCCACCGCAGACGTGCCGCGTTTCTTCTTGCGGTTGCGGAAGGATTCGCCCGTCCAGAAGGGGTAGGCCTGGTGCGTAACGGCGCTGGGCGTCGAGAAATAGGTTTTGCGCCACTTCTTGTGGGTGGCCATGGCCGACGCCACTTTGTTCAGCTTCTCGAAATCCTTGATCCAGAAGTATTCGTCAACGTAGACGTGCCCGTGGTGGCCCTGGGCGGTGCTGCTGTTGGTGCTGAGGAAGCGCAGCTCGGCCCATGGCTTGCCCTCTTTGCTGAGCACGATCGGGTTCCCGGTGAGCTCGAGGCCGAACCATTCCTGGGCGAACGAAATGATGTAGCTGCGGAAGATCTCGGACTGGGCCCGGCTGGCCGACAGGAATACCTGGTTGTCGCCGGTGAGCACGGCATCCATGAAGGCTTCGCCGGCAAAGTAGTAAGTCAGGCCCACCTGGCGAGACTTGAGAATGTTGCGGATCCGGGCTGTCAGCGGGTTTTGCTTGGCCGCGAACAGCTCTTTCTGGTAACCGAACATCTTGCTGATGAACTTGTCGAGGAAGTCGACCTCGGTGAGGCCGGTGACGTCATTCTTCGCCGGCTTGGGTTTCTTCTCGCCACGATCCCCACGTTTGCGCTGGCCGCGCTCGTTCCGATCGCGGCGAGGCTGATCCCCGCCCTGACTATCAATAGGCTCCGCTTGAGGCGCGGGAGCGGCCGGTTTGGCGCATTGTTTGGCCAGGCGTTCGCGCTGTGTGATCAGCCGGTCGAGCTCGTTCTGCTCGGCCTCACTTAATACCCCGGGCTTTTCATACAGCAGGGTGATTCGACGGCTGACGGCCGTCAGCGGCTCCTCGTCGGTGAGCATGTCCTCCCATAAGCCCTGCCGGATCCAGTAGTAGACGATCCGGACGTTAGGCAGCCCGAGTTGCGCCTGGATTTCCTTCGCCTTGCAGCGGCGCAGGAACAGACGTTTGGCGGCTTCTTTGACTTCGTTCGAGTAGTACATGGGGCGCAGTCTAAGCGCCGATTTGGTGGCTAACTCCCGGTATATTTCCGAAATTATCCTAGAACGTGCAAATAGGAGAGGGGCGCAGTTAAACCGTTTGTTGCAACCGGGCTGGCTTCATATGGTGGGGGCCTCAAAGCCACAACCCAGCAGATTCCCATGCCCCGTTCCCTTGTTTCGTACTGGAAACGCGTTGCCACCAGCGGCCCGACTATCGATGGGCGAGAAATCCTTCCCCAGGAACTGCGTGACGCTGCCGAAACTTACAAGACTGCCACCTACACCGCGGTGATCTGGTGCGAGCATGAGCGCTGGTCCGGGTCGTTTGGCACCGTCTATTCCCTCCGTTTGGTCGAAGATGCGGAGGATCTTCAGCCTGGTCAGGTCGCCCTCGAGGCGCAGCTCAAGCCCAACGACAAGCTGCTGTTCCTGAACGACCAGGGCGAGAAGCTGTTCACCAGCGTCGAGATCACTCCGAACTTTGCCAACACCGGCAAGTACTACCTGACCGGCATGGCGGTCACCGACTCCCCGGCCAGCCTGGGCACTCAAGAACTGTATTTCTCCAGCCGCACGAGCAAGGCCGCGCACTTCTGCGCGCCTGTCGAGCTGGGTCCCCTGGACAAGGCCGGTACCGAGTCAGAAATCGGAAAGCTGGCCGCCCTCATGACCAAGTTCTTCAAGCGTTTCGCCACTGAGCCGGCGGGCGCGGCGCCTTCCGACAACCCTACCGAGAGTAAACCCCCAATGGATGAAGCAACCGCCACAGCGCTTGGTGCGCTGCTGCAGCAACTTCTGATCGTCGCCGCTGGCATTCAGGCAGTGATCGAGCCTGCGGCCGAAGATGCACCGGCGCCTGACCAGGAGCCGATCGAGACGGTGGAAACCGCTGTTGATGACATCGTCGCCACTGCCGAAGAACAGCGCGAGTTCAGCCGCCGCCGTCCGAAGGTAGCTCCGAAAGCACCGCCTGCGGCACCGCAGCAGCAGACCAACCAGGCGCTGGCCCAGAGCATGGCGAACATCGAAAACATGTTCAGCCAGCTGGTGAACAACCCACAGGGTCGCCCGATCCCCCGCACCACCGGTGTCACCGCCGAAAAACCGAAGCGAGTCCTCTGACATGGCCCAGAACCTGAGTACCTACGGCGCGCAGATGTACGCTGCGATGCAAATGGCGATGGCCGAAACCTACGGTGTGGAAGCGGTAACCCGTATGTTCAGCGTCGAGCCGACCATTGCGCAGGAGCTGAACGACGCGATCACCGCGAAAGCTGACTTCCTGCAGCGCATCAACGTGATCGGTGTGCCTGAGATCAAAGGTCAGAAGGTGTTCCTAGGCACCTCCGGCCCCGTCACCGGCCGCACCAACACCAAAACCACCGACCGAGAGGCGAAAGATGCCTCGGCGCTGGACGAGGACACCTACGAGCTATCGTCGACCGAGTCGGATGTCAGCTTGTCCTACGCGAAGATCGATGCCTGGGCGAAGTTCCCTGAGTTCCACCAGAAGTACTCGGCCGCAGTGCAGAAGCAGATCGCCTTGGACCGCATCATGGTTGGCTTCCATGGTACTCATGCTGCCGTCCAGACCGACATCACCCAGTACCCATTGCTCCAGGACGTCAACAAGGGTTGGCTGCAGCAGGCCCGAGATCTGGTACCGGCACAGGTACTGAAAGAGGGTGCTGTGGCTGGCAAGGTCACCATGGGCGTGAACGGCGACTATGCGAACCTCGACGCCCTGGTGCACGACACCAAGCAGATGATCGATGAGCGCGTGCGTGACGGTGGTGATCTGATCGCCATCATCGGTAGCGACCTGTTGGCCGCTGACAAGGCCAAGCTGTATTCCAGTCAGGGCGGCACGCCGACCGAAAAAGAGCGCATCGAGAGCCAGCAGGTGATCGCGACCTATGGCGGTTTGCCGTCGTTCAGCGTGCCGTACTTCCCGGTCAATGCGGTGCTGGTCACCAGCTTCGACAACCTGTCGATCTATTACCAGGACAGCAGCTGGCGGAAGCAGACCATCGACAACCCGAAACGCTCCCGCGTCGAGGATTACAACAGCCGTAACGAAGGCTATGTGATCGAGCAGCTGGAGAAGATCGCCCTGACCGAAAACGTTGAGGTGATCTGATGAGCCTGGCACTGGCGCACAAGCGGCGCACCCTCGCACAAGGCTCGGCAGCTGCTACCGCCAGTGCCGCACCGTTGGCTTACTCGCCGGCTTCAGCGCTGACCAGCCCGGCCAACGCCCAGAAGCACTACAAGCTGATGGAGGACGCCTTGCTGGTCGACCTCGAGCGCTTGTCGGGCTTCAACAGCCTCGAGCAGCGGCAAGTGGTCAAGCGTGACGAGCTGCTGCCCAAATACCTGGAGTATGTCGGCCGCTACCGCGAATCCGGCCTGAACTTCCCCAATCAGGTGCTGATGTACGTCCTGGTCTGGCTGTTCGACACCACGCAGTTCGAGCAGGCACTGGAGTTGGCCGACTTCGCTATGTCCCAAGAGCAGGAGCTGCCGGAGCGCTTCAACCGCGACATCCCCACCTTCGTGGCGGACGAGCTGATCGAGTGGGCCGAGGCCGAATACAAGGCCGGTCGCAGCCCTGAGCCTTACGTCAGCAACCTGCTGCCGCGGGTGGATGGCGAGTGGAAGCTGTTCGAACGCATTCCGGCTCGATACCACAAGCAGCTCGGCGTGCTGGCAATGGATCGCAAGGATTGGGCTTCCGCCATCGTGCACTTCGAACGAGCCGAGTCTCTGTACGAAAGCATTGGCGTAGGCACACGCCTGGCGGGCTCACGCAAGGCGCTGGCCAAGGCGATCGCTGAAGGTGGGCAGTCGACCGCCAAGATTGCAACCCGCCTCGACGAAGTTCTGCAGGCCTCGGCCGAGCAGGGCCCGGCCGGCGAAAGCACCGACACCGAGTAAACGTCTTCCCCCCCGCAGGGAGTTGCTACGGCAAGGCCGAGTCATTCATGACCCCGACCTTCCCGCAGCAGCAACCTGCCCTATTCGAGTGGCCAGCGATGAGCTTTTCAGGTAAGCCAACAACCGTGGTGGACCAGACCATCGAGAACAACGGCTTCTGGCCGGACCTCTCCCTGGGTGAGTACCAGAAGGCTTACCGCCTGCCCGGTGAATACCTGAGCGAAACGCTGACCACTCAACTTGTTGTGGCCATGAGCGAGGTGAATACCGACCTTGCTCGGGTCGAGCGTGCCATTCGGGATGCCGGCGTATCGAACCTGGAAGCCGCGGCTGACCCCATGACCGTCCAAGGCTGGGGCTATGCCTCGAAGGTCGATCTGTACAAGCGCGCCGTGTACTGCCGTGCCAAGGCCACCGCCCTCAACGACTTCGCGACCATCAACCGCCGGGAGGTAGCGGAGAACCTTGGCAAGGAAGCGCCCGAGCGTACCGAAACCTTCCTGTCCTACAGCCAGCAGGCCATCCGTACCCTGCAGGGCCGCGGCCGCATCACGGCGGTGCTCCTGTGATCAAGCTGCAGGCACTGACCCGCTACCTGATCGAGCGTCAGCTGGTGCTGCCTGAGCAGCTCGACAGCTGGACCGACCAGGTGCAGATGGAACTCGTGTGGAAGCCGGGCGAGCAGGGCATGCACATGGGCGACATGCAGTACACCGCAACCATCGCCATCGAGCGCTTCGCCGACCAGCCGGTACGCCTGTTCGCGTTGGTTGGCAGTTGGCTCGAGGAGAACGACCCGGACCGCGAGGACCTGCCGAGCGTGACCTTCGAGGTAACCATGCTCGACAACGACCTGGCCGATGTGGACATCAAGGTTCAATTCATCGAGCCCCAGCACCTGGTCGAGGATCCGGACGGCGAGTTCGAGGTGCTGAGCAGGACCTGGGCCCTTGCCCCTTACGACCTCTGGGTGGCCGAGGACGGGGAGGTAAGCGCTGATGGCGCCTAACGACCTCGCCCTGGACGTGCGCGGCATGCTCGAGGCCGAGAACCTGCTTGCCCTCCTGGACCTGCCGCTGGCCAAGCGCAAACGCCTGCTGAACAACGTCAGCAAGCGCGTGCGTACGTTGAGCCGGCAGCGCATCCGCAACCAGAAGAACGTGGACGGCACCCCTTTTGCCCCGCGCAAGGACAGCACCAAGGGCAAGAAGAAGATGGAAGCGGGCCTCGGCAAGCTCCTCGAGGTCACCCGGTTGAGCGGCGATGAGGCCGAGCTGGGATGGCGGAACGCGCTTACCCGCTGGGTTGCCTCGCAGCAGCACAACGGCGTATCCGAGCGGCGCACAGCGGCTCAAATGCGTCAGTGGAACAAGGTTCCCCCCGGTACCGCGGCCACCCAAAAGCAGGCCAAGCGCCTGCGTCAGTTGGGGTTCAAGGTCCGTCTGCCTGGCAAGAAGGCCGCCACCCGGGCGTCAGTCGCCTGGATCCAGGAGCACCTGAACTACGCCAAGGCCGGTCTGCTGATCCGGATCCTCGACACCGAACGACAAGCGACCTCTGGCGCGCAGAGCTGGGAAATCTCCCTGCCGGCTCGCCAGTTCCTGGGCGCGAGCAGCAGCGAAACCAGCGAGCTGGTGAACCTGGTGCTGCGCCAGATCCTCAACTCACCTGTTTAACGAGGCGTACATGGCACTCGGCAAAGTCAGCGTCAACAACCTCAACCTCGGCCAGGGCGCTGTGACCGAAGTTGAGCGCTATTTCCTCTACATCGGCCCGGCGTCCAAGAATGTCGGCCAGATCCTCGCCCTGAACCAGGACAGCGACCTGGACGTTCAGCTGGGCGTTCCGGCCAGTGACCTGAAAACCCAGATCAACGCTGCACGACTTAACGGCGGCGATCGCTGGGCCTGCCTGGCTATGCCCTTGGCTGCCAATGGCAGCTGGCAGGACGCCCTGACCAAGGCCATGCAGAACGGCTACTCGGTCGAGGCAGTGGTCATCACCAAGCCTGTGACCACGGGGGCAGAGCTGACAGCCATGAATGAGGCGGCTGTAGCTATCGGCAACACTTATGCGCGACGCCTGTTCGTGATGGCCGCCACGGCCGGCATCCTGCCCACGCAGACCTGGAGCGAATACCAGCTCGAGCAGAAAGCGATCACGGACGCGCTGTCAGCTCCTCGGGTGATGGTGGTGCCGCAGCTGCACGGCAGCAATCTCGGCGTTCTGGCCGGCCGGCTGGCCAACGCCGCCGTCAGCATTGCCGATAGCCCGATGCGCGTGGCCACCGGCGCGGTACTTGGCCTGGGTGAAACCCCTGTAGACAAGGATGGTGTGCCGCTGCAGATGGCCACCCTGGCGGTGCTCGATGCTGCCCGCTTGTCCGTGCCGCAGACCTACGCGGACTATCCGGGCGTGTTCTGGGGAGATGGCAACCTGCTCGATGCACCAGGCAGCGATTACCAGGTAATCGAGAACCTGCGCGTTGTCGACAAGGCAGCCCGCCGGGTGCGGATCCTGTTGATTCAGCGCATCGCCGATCGGCGCCTGAACAACTCGGCCAACAGCATGGCCAAGAACATCACCTCCCTGATGGCGCCGCTGCGTGCGATGGCCAAGTCCACCACCGTGGGCGACCAGGTGTTCCCCGGTGAAATCACCCAGCCCAAGGATGGCGACATCGTCATCAACTGGCTCAGCAAGACCGCAGTCGTGGCCTATCTGACCCTGCGCCCCCTCAACTGCCCGAAAGACATCACCGCGAACATCGCGCTGGATCTTTCCAACGACGACTCGGAGTAACCCATGTCAGCAAAACTTAGCGGCAAGAACTTTGACGTGAACCTGGGTGACAGCCTGCTCCATGTCGAGGCGGCTTCGCTGGATGTCACCGACAACAGCGCGGTGGCCCAGAGCAAGGGTGTGCCGAACGGTTGGGTCGACGGTGACGTATCGGCTGCGGGCGAGATCGAGGTGGATAGCACCAATTTCAACCTGATCGTTGCCCAGGCCAAGGCCGCGGGCAGTTTCCGCGAGCTTGAGCCATTCGACATCGTCTTCTTCGGCAAAGTCGGTGACGAGGAATGCCGGATTGAGGCCTTCGGCTGCAAGCTGCGCGTGTCTAGCCTGCTGGCCATCGACCCGAAGGGCGGCGCGAAGACTACCCACAAGCTGCCGTACGACGTCACCAGCCCGGACTTCATCAAGATCAACGGTGTGCCATACCTGTCCGCGGCTGAAATCGAGGGCCTGACCTGATGGTTTGCCCGTTCGATCGCGCCCAGGACATTGAGCAGCGTCAGCGTGACCAGGCGATTAGCGCCGTCCTGGACCGCACGCGCTCGAGCGGGCCGAGCCTCATTCACTGCGAAGACTGTGGCGGGGAGATCCCCGAGGCCCGCCGCGCCCTGGGCGGCAAGACCCGTTGCGTTCCTTGCCAGTCCACTTTCGAGAAGGGGGCTCATCGATGAGCACCAATCAAGCCGCGCAGGACACCGTTGTTGCCCTGGCCAAGGCCTCGCCCGCGATCGGGGTGGCTGCAACCGGGGTTACCGGCGCCGTTGACTGGTCGTCGGTTGCCTACATGCTGACCGCGCTCTACATGGTGCTGCAGATCGTTCTGCTGGTACCCAAGTACCGCCAAATGCTGCGCGACTGGAAGATCAAGCCATGAGCCTGCGCAACAAGATTCTGACGGGCTCAATCGCTCTGGTGCTGAGCAGCAGCACGCTGATGGCGTTCCTGGGCAAGTGGGAAGGCGAGGGCCAGAACGTGGTGTACGCCGACCAGCTGGCCCGCGACCTGCCGACTGTATGCAAGGGCATCACCCGCCACACCAGCCCCTACCCGGTAGTGGTCGGCGATTACTGGTCGCCGGCGCGCTGTGCCGAGGTGGAGCAGCTGGTGGTCGAGAAGGGCCAGCTGGTCCTAGCTAGCTGCCTGACCAACGACAAGATCAGCCAGAACACCTTCGACGCCCTGTCGAGCCATGGGCACAACTTTGGCCAGCCTAGCACCTGCGCGAGCCGGGCCGTGGGCCTGATCAACGCGGGCCGCATCGCCGAAGGCTGCCGGGCGCTGGCCTGGGGCGCTGATGGCCGTCCGGTCTGGGCGTTTGTGACCGACGCCAAGGGCAACAAGGTGTTCGTTCCTGGGCTGCACGCACGTCGGCTGGCGGAGGCGAAGTTATGCGCCTCCTGATCGTGCAAGTGCTGGCCGCCCTGCTCGTCGCCGGAGGCACCTGGTTTCTGATCGACAGCGTGCTGCAGCAGCGCGACGCCGCCCGATTGGAGCGCGATGAGGCGCTGAGCGAGCGTGATGCCGTCATCCGGATCGCCAATCAGACCGCCGAGCGCCTGGCACAGGCAGCGGCCAACGACAACAAACACACCGAGGAACTGAGCAATGCCCTCAAGGCCAACCAGGATCTGCGCACTTCTGTTGGTACTGGCGATCAGCGGCTGTTCGTCCAAGCCAGTTGCCCCGCCGCCACTGTGCACGCCGATCCCGCCGGTACCGGCGTGGCTGATGCAGGCGCCCCCGAACTCGCAGCAAACGCTCGACCGGATTATTTCACCCTCCGCGACCAGCTCGCCGTCAGCAAGCAAATGATCCTGGGGCTGCAGGACCACGTCCGCAGCTTCTGCACCACCCAACCCACCACTACTGGAACCGCACCATGACCGAAGCCAACCGCACCATCACCCTGGAAGTCAAAGAGCAGGAGTTCGACTTCACCCTGACGCCCCAGGACATCACCAAGTACTTCAACGGCACCACCCAGGCCAACAAGGTGGCGCCGGCCCATAACCTGCTGATGAGCACCGTCAAGCAGGAACAGAAGGCTTCCCTCAAGCCGTTCCTGGCCAACCCGGTTTACACCATGACCCTGGCCAGCGCCCTGGTCGAGGAATACGCCCCTGACTTGGGCGTGATCGTAAAAAAGTCCTCGAGCACGCTGACGGCCTGACGGAAAACAGCTTCGGCCAGCTCTGTGCCCTGCATCAGCGCTGGCTTCCCGGTACCGAACCCTCGATCGAGAACCTCGGTACCGCGAAATGGCTGGAAGACGAGTATTGGCGACGGACCGAAATCGCCGTCGCCAATGGCATTGCCCACGCATTGAACGGATGACCCCATGGCTGATCAATCTGCCCGCTTGGCCTTCATCCTGAGCCTGACCGACAAGGTCACCGGCCCAGCGAGCAAGATCAAGAACACCATTACCGACCTGGCCGACGCCGGCGCAGCGAACATCGTGCGCATGGGTGCTGGCTTCGTTGGGATGCGGGAGTCGTTCGAGGGCATCACTGCGCTGCTGGATCCGGCGCGGGAGCTGAACGGCGCCCTGGGCGACGTTCGGGCGATGGGCACGGCCGAGGACGCACTTTCTTCGCTCAACGTCAAGGCGCTGGAGTTCTCCGTTCAATACGGGGCCAGTGCCTTGGACTTTGTTGCCTCAGCCCGGTCGATCGAGGGCGCGATCCAGGGCCTGGTCGGCAACCAGCTGGCCACCGTTACCAATGCCAGCAGCGTGCTGGCAAAGGCCACCAAGGCCGACACCGAAACGACCAGCCAGTACCTGGGCAGCATGTACAACCTGTTCAAGTCCGAAGCCGACAAGGTTGGGCGGGTGCAGTGGGTTGAGCAGCTGACCAGCCAGACGGCCCTTGCCGTGAAGCTGTTCCGCACGGACGGCGCGCAGCTGAAAGATGCTTTCAAGGAAGCGGGCGCGATCGCAACGGCCTCGGGCGTCAGCTTCGCCGAGCAGATGGCGGTGATCGGCACACTCAGCAGCACCATGGAAGGCGGCGACGCGGGCGGTCGGTACAAGGCGTTTTTCGAGAACATCGGCAACGCCTCGGACAAGCTGGGTATCAAGTTCACCGACGCCACCGGCAAGGTCCTGCCGATGGTCGACATCCTCGGCAAACTGCAGGGCAAGTTCGGCGACCTGAAGAACGCCGCCGGCAATGCCAAGCTGGTCGAGGCATTTGGCGGGGAGGGCGCGCAGGTGATCGGCGCGCTGGCCATGGACACCGATCGGCTGCGAAACGGCATCGCGGAGCTGGGCAAGGTTCGCGGGCTTGAGAACGCCGAGAAGATGGCCCAGGCCATGGTCGACCCGTGGGAGCAATTCGGCGCAGCGGTCCAGGCCCTGCGTGTCGCGTTCGGCCAGGCGCTGATTCCTATGCTGACCCCGCTCATGAATAAGCTGGTCGGCATCGGCCAGACGCTGACCCGCTGGACCCAACTGTTCCCGAACATCACCAAGGCGCTCGGCATCGCCACGCTGGCCGTGCTGGGCATCATCACAGCCATGTCGGCCCTGACCTTGGTCGTCGGCATGGGACGGATGGTCTGGCTGGGCTTGGTCGTCGTCTGGAAGATCCTGACCTGGACGGGCTACCGCTCGATCGCAATGTTCCTCTACCACACCGTGATGATCACCGGCTTCGTGGCGGGAATGGTGCTCATGTACACCTGGATGGGCTTGGTGCGGGGCGGGATGCTGCTGTGGCAGGGAGCGATCTGGTTGGTTAACGCCGCAATGACTGCCAACCCGGTTCTGCTGATCGTTGCCGGCATCGTCGCCCTGGGCGTGGCAGTGGCGGCCGCAATCGTCTACTGGGACCAGTGGACCGGCGCCCTGATGAACACTGCGGCCTTCCAGTGGATCAGCGCCCAGTTGCAGAGCCTTTCCGACTGGTTTGGCTCGATCGGCGGCTGGAGTGGCATGGCCAGCACCGCCTGGAGCGGGATCGTGTCCATCTTCAAGGACTCCATCAACAGCCTGATCGGGATGCTCAACAAGATCCCCGGCGTTGAGATCGACACCGTGTTCGCCGACCTGCCGAAGCTTCCACAGATCCCTGACGTCCAGGCAGAGCAGGCCCGCCAGAACCTGAACCAGTCCAGCGCAAGCATCAGCCCGAAGGGCCCAACGGCGGTACCGCCGGGCGGTCTGCTGCGCTCGATCCAGAACACCACCACCAACAACGACCAGGGCAAGAAACTGCACGTTGAGCACATGAGCATCACCACCAGCAAGGAGATCAACGCGCTGGAGATCGAGAACGCGATGAGCATGGCGGTGGGCTGATGGGCATTTATATCGACCTGCTGATCACTGACAACGACCTGACCCTGGATCCTTCGAACCAACCGTTACTGGTCGAAGACCGCGCCAGTATTGCCCAGGACATCGGCCACATGATTCGCGACAGCGGCCTGCTGGTGACGTTGATGGCTGAGCGTGACCGTTTCCGCCGTACTGACTGCATCAAGCAGTTGGAATTACTGGTGGAGGAAGACGAGCGCCTGGTACCGGGAACGGTGCAAATCACTGAGATCGGCAGCGGCCAGTACCGCATCGCTGCCACCACTGTTGCATTTGGAACCACCGAGGTAGTCCTGTGAGTGACGTCGACTTCAAGAAAGCCCTGCAGGACGCCGGCGTACCGACGACCGAGGCAGGCCTGCGCGCCGCCTGGGAGAAAGAGGTGGCCGCCCAGGGCAGCAAGCTGAGCAACACCAGCGCCTGGTCGCCGTTCTGGCGCGTGGTGACGGCATTGGTCACCAAGCCGGTCATGTGGCTGATCGAGTTCATCGTTGACACCGTGCTGCCGAACTTTTTCGTCAAGACGGCAACCGGCACCTGGCTGGATATGCTGGCCTGGGCGGTCGATGTGACCCGCAAAGCCTCCACAAAAGCGGCCGGACAACTGCTGTTCACTCGCAGTGGCGTTGCCGGCATGCTGGAGATCCCTGCCGGCCTGCGCGTGCAGTCGGTGTCCATCAACGGCAACGTCTATGTCCTGGTCACCACCGCCATCGCCCAGTTCCAGGATGGCGATTCCCAAGTACTGGTCCCGGTCGAGGCGATCGAGGCTGGCAGCGGCTACAACCTCGCCCCGGGTTACTACTCAATCCTGCCCGAGCCGATTCCCGGGGTTATCCAGGTGGTCAACGCCGATGGCTGGCTGAGTCAGCCGGGCGCGGACGAGGAGCACGACGACGATCTGCGCCTGCGCACACGCAACCAGTTCAGCGCGGTAAACCAGTGGCACACCGATGCCGTGTATCGAGCCATGATCGCGGCTTTTCCGGGCGTACAGCCCGATGGCGTGTACTTCGAGCACAACGCACCACGCGGGCCCGGCAGCGCCAATGCCTTTGTGCTGTTCGAAGCAGGCTCCCCGGCAGACAGCTACCTGGAGACGATCAACAGCTACATCCGCGACCAGGGCAACCATGGGCATGGCGACGACCTCCTGGTGCAAGAGATGCCGGCCACCCAGCACACCGTGCGCGTGACGGTCTGGCCTCAAGCCCAGGTCGGTGCCGAGCGCGAAGAAGCCTTGCTGAATGACATCGAGCTGTTTATCCGGGCCGCATTCCGCGAGAGCACGGCCAGCGACTACCAGCCCACCCTGACGTACCCGCAGGCACGTTTCTCGTTCAGCCGCCTGGCCGAGGAGCTGCACGAGACCTTCGCGGGCATCGAGTCGCTGAGGTTCGACAACGTCGACATCATCTCTCAGCTGACCATCCCACGGCTCGATGCCGTCCAGGTGGTGCTCGGTGCTTAAGCTGAAACTCCCTTTCTGGCTGGAAGGCGTGGAGCTTTCCAAGCTCCGTGACGCCGCGCAGGCCTGGTGGGCCCGGGTAGAGACCTGGATGAACTGGCCCTTGCTGCAGCTCGATGCAGAGACCTGCCATCTGACCGTGCTCGATCTGTTGGCTTGGCAGCGCGACATCCAGCGCTTCCAGGGCGAGCCGGAAAGCCTTTACCGGAAAAGGGTGAAGTACGCCTTCATCAACGCAGTAGATGCCGGCAGCAGTGCTGGCACCGTGCGGATTTTCCAGCGGTTAGGCGTGGGCTACGTCGACATCGAGGAGCGCTTTGACAGCGTCAACTGGGACGTTGTCCGGCTGTACCTGACCGACAGTCAGCTAAGTGCCAACCCGGTGCTGCTCCGCGTGCTGATGCAGCAGTACGGCCGCACCTGCCGTCGCTATGAGTTCGCCACGATCACGCCGGTGACCCTGGGGATGCGTCTCGCTCACTTCCACGACGACCAAGAAACGCTGCACGCCACTTTAGACGACAGGGCCGAGCGACTGGTCGTGATCAACGAACTGGCCTTCGTGACCATCGAGAACCCATAGGAGCCCACATGGGAGCAAGCATTACCCTCGCCGGCCAGTCGCTGATCGCGCAGAAGCAGGCAAACAAACAGATCCTCAACGTGGCCAACTTCGTGTTTGCCTACGTGCCCGGGCTGGACCCAGCGGCGCCGGTAGACCGCTCAGCCAGCACGCCACCTGCGGACCAGGTGGTGTACACCACGGCTGTTGACCGTTCTGGCTATGTGAACCCGAACCAGGTGATCTACAGCGTGGTGGTCAACTCCGATGTGGGTGACTGGGATTTCAACTGGATTGGTCTCGTCACGCAGGAAGACGTGCTGCTCGCCGTGGCCTATGTCCCTTTGCAGCAGAAGCGCAAGAACATCCCGCCGCTGCAGATCGGTAACAACCTGACCCGCAACTTCCTGGTGGAGTATGACGGTGCCCAGGAACTCACCGGCATCACCGTGGACGCGAGCACCTGGCAGCATGATTTTACCGTGCGCCTGGCGGGCATCGATCGACGCGAGCGCCTGAGCAACCGCGACGTCTATGGTCGCGTGTGCTTCTGGGACACAGGCCTGCATCTGGAGCGAAACAGCTTCGGGCTTTACCAGCTCAAGCCAGGCACGCTGTATGTGGAAGGCGTGCGGGTTTCGCTCGATGAGCCGACCCTGGTCCAGCTGCCCGCGCTACCCGCGAAGGCCTGGCTGGACGTGGCGCAACGTCGTCAAGGCAGTGACGTGTTCGCGCAGTGGATCGTGGTTTTCGGTGCCGCCAAGGCTGACTACCAGGACGGTGACGGCACTCAGCACTACCTGGTGGAGCTGGCCAGCGTGGACGCCGCTGGCGTCGTGACCGATCTGCGTCAGTGGCAGCCCATTACTTCAAGCCTGATGAACCACTTTGCCGCCAAGGTTGGCGACTACCCGGATCTGCGCGCGCGCGCAACGACGAAGGAAGACGTGGACCTGGGGAATCTGCCTAACGCCAAGAGTGACGACCCGAACAGCGACAGCAGCGACATCCTAGCCACGACCAAAGCACTCAAAGCGGCGCTTGCGATGGTTGAAGACAGCTTGGTGGCGCAAGTAGCCTTCTTTGACCTCCCAGCCCCACCCAATGGTTGGTTACGGGCGAATGGCGCTGCCGTGTCCCGCACCGAGTACGCCAGGTTGTTTGCAAAGATTGGCACCCGCCACGGGGCAGGGAATGGCGTGAGCACCTTCAACCTTCCTGATGCCCGAGGCCTGTTCTTCCGCGCCCTTTCCGACGGCGCGATCACCGATGCCGGACGGGCGCTGGGCAGCGTTCAGGGTGAAGAAACCCGCTCTCACAGCCACAGCGCCACATCTGGCGCTGCAGGCGCCCACACCCACCAAGCCAGCAGTGACGTGCGTGGCGAGCACACCCACCAGGTCAAGGAAGGCGAAGTTAACGGTGTGGTCGCAACAGGCGAGGTCCTGACGTCAGGCGATGACCTCACAACAGGGATCGTTGCCTATTCGACCACCAGCTCGGCCGGCCAGCACTCCCACACCATCACCGTGACCGGCGTGTCCGATCACGCCCACCCGATCACAGTTAACGCCACCGGCGGCAGCGAAACGCGCCCCCAAAACATCGCGTTCAACGCCTTCATCAAATACTGAGGCCCAGCCATGCGAACCATCCCCGCACAGCACATTGGCAATCTGGTATGAGCTGGAACCCTGTAACTATGCGCTGGCCGAGCAACGCGACCAGCTGGCTTTCCGGCCTCGATGCGGCAAAGAGCATGGCCAGTGCCGAGCTATCCGGCGCTGGTGATCGTCTCGCCGCGCTGCAGGGCCTGGCCACGACTGACCCAGGTCCCGTTGGTGCAGCTGCAGCTGCTGCAGTCACTGCTGGGCGTGCGGCCCTGAGTGAGGCCCTGGGAGAAGTGCCCGCTACCTTGGTCGTCACGCCATTTCAGAGTGGAGTTGGCCAAGGCCGGGGACTGCAGCGGTATCTGTCGGCGCCGAACCTGCTCCGCCATCTGGGCAGCAAACTCGTGGACGGGACCGACTCCAACCGCCCCGGTGGCGATCAGTATGCGCTGGTCGTGATGTTCGTCGGTACCCGCTACGACCACTTTGCCACCACGCTCAGCCGCTTCAATGCTGTTTTGCCGCTGCCTGACCTCAAGCGGGCGCAGAACCGCGCAGCCCGGTTGTCCGAGCTGGAAACCGCCAAATGGGAGCTGCCGAGCGCCGGCGCATTGCCACGCTGGGGCGCGCTTCCTCTGGAGCAATCGACTATCACCCGCGCCGCCAGCCAGGCGATGTCGGGGCAGTTGGCCGCGCTGGAGAGTTTCGCGCCCAGCTCACCCTTGGCTGATCTGCAGGCGCTGGCCAGCCGCAAGGCTCAGCGCGCAGCGGCGAAAGACCAGGAGCTAGCCAGCCTCAAGTCCATGTTCGACGACGTGCCGGCGGAAGTCACCATCACCGCCCGTCTGCTCGGCCCAGGCAATGCCGCTGATCTGCGCCGCGAACTGCTGGCCGGCGATGCGCCAGGTCACGAATGGCCGCTGTCCGCAGGCGTGATGCTGGTGGGATCGCTCAAGGGCCTGAGCTTCGTTCGCGAACTGGTGGGCCTATGACACTGCTACTGGATGGGGAACACATTCGAGGGCGGGGTATGAAGGTCACCGGCGACCTGCGCATCGAAAGCGGTGACATGTCGGGGCAGACCAGCAACACCGACACCGCGCACAAGGGTTTCAAGCCCAAGACACTGACCGTCACCTTGCTGATCCGCTTCATTGACGCCGAGGACCTGCGCACGCTCATGCGCTTGGCCGAAGCCACCGAGAGCGGTGGCCAGCTCAAAACGTACCGGATCGTCAACGACACGGCCACTGCGATCGGCATGCGCCAGGTCCAGTTCTCGGACGGCGTCAGCGCTCGCGAAGACGACACGCTGCGCGGCTGGCGAATCCAATTCACCCTGACCGAGAAGCTGTCGAACCCAGAACGTGTGGAAAAGCGCCGTGCTGCCAACGCAGTCGGTACCCAGAGCGCGCCCGGGCAGGCGGTCAGTGGCGGCAGCAATGGTTCCGGTGCCGGCGGGAGCAGTGGAGGGCAGGAGCTGACCGGCTTTGAGGCAACCCTGAAAAAGCTCGATGACTACCTGGGGAGCAGATCGTGAAGCTCCATAAAGTTTTGCGCATCGCCGGCATCGAGCACGTCCTGGTCAAAGATGATGTGCGCCTGGACCTTGCCACCCCTGGGCGGGCTCAGTTCACCGTCAAGGCCGACGCATCGGTGTCTGGCCTGGTCACGCTCGACATTGGCTACAACGAGGCGACGTTGCAGCGCCACTTCATCGGCTATGTGGAGCGCAGCACCGCCGTAAACCAGCTGGAGCAGGTGCTGTACTGCCGCGAACTGGCGGCAATCTTGGCCAAGCCACTGCCGCTTAACCTGCGTCACGCCGACCTGCGCACTGTGCTGGAAGCCATCAGCGACGAGACCGGTTTGCGCTTCCGTGTGCCCTCGCAGGCCTACGCCACGACCAAGGCACCGTACTTCTACAGCCTGGCGTCCGGTTACCAAGCCATGGACAGCCTGGCCCGGGTTTTCTCCATCGCCGATCTGATCTGGCAGCAGCAAGGTGATGGCGAAGTGTTCGTCGGTAGCTGGGCGCACAGCTTCTTCGGCGATCGCTCCCCACTGCAGCTGCCGGTCCAGCTGTTCAACAACTACCAGGGCAACCAGAGCGCCGTGATCGCGGCCCTTCCCGGGCTGCGTCCTGGTGCAACCATCAACCAGGGCGAGCGGGTCACCTCGGTGGCACTCGCCGGTACCGAAATGGCGATCAAATGGAAGACGCAATCCGGCGCTGCGTAGAGCGCATGTTTCCCGAGCTGAGCGGTGGCTACCATCTGCCGCGCTTCGCCGAGGTGGTCGGCGTGGCCGACGCGCCGGCCGGTGCCGGCATCTGCGACGAGTTTCGTCCGCGCTTTGCCGTGGACCTGCAGGTCCTGGACGAAAACAACGAACCGGATGAGAGCATGCCGCTCCTGGCCGGCGTGCCGGTACCGGTACCGACTGGTGGCGACGAAATGGGGTTCTACAGCATCCCCGAGGAAGGCACCAAGGTCGTCGTATCGTTCGCCCAGGGCCTTCCGCATAAGCCATTTATCCAGTGCATCCTGCCGCACGGGCTGTCCCTGCCCAGGCTGCCTAAAGGTGACCAGGTGTGGCAGCACAGCGAAGCCGCACAGCAGCGGGTAGAGGCCAACGGCGATTGGACCCGGCAGACGGATGGCCGGATCCGCGACAAGTCCACTGAGCGGGTGGTGGAAAGCCTAGCCAACGCCGAGCAGTACCAAAGCGACAACCGCACCGTGGACGACCATTCGACCGAGTCGGTGGGGGGCATTAAGACGATCGAGGCCATGGGCGCACTCAAGCTGCTGTCCGCCGGCACCGTCTCCCTGGCCGCAGTCGATGACCTCGGCCTGTCCACGGGGCGCGACCTCAACCAGGTGGTGGGCCAGAAGCTTAACCTGGCAGTGGGCGGCGACCTCCTGGAGCGCATTCAGGCCGGGCGCCGCAGTATCGCGGCCACTACCTGGATCGGTTCAGAAAACGTAAACGCGCTCCAGGTGCTGTGCGACCTGATCGACCTGGTCCAGCAGCTGGCTACTCAGTTGGCCAGCCACACACACGTTCCCGGGCCAGCGCCCACCTCCGGCGATGCCTCCCAGTTCACGGCCAAAGCTGCCAGCGCGGCGGCGCTGGCTCTGCAGCTCAAACCCATTACCGCTTAAGGGTCATTTATGGAACTCAAGAACTTCTTCGCCCAGGATGACCAAGGCAACGTCCTGAGCAATGCAACCTGTTACTTGTTCGAGCGCGGCACCGAAAATTTGATTTCCGGTCTTGTAGGCGTGACCGGGCAGGCACTTTCCAATCCGTTTTCCGCGAACGATGACGGTCTCATCCAGTTTTCAGCGCCGAACGGCCTGTATGAGCTCCATGTCGTAAAGGGCAATCGACGGAATCGAATCCCTGTTCAGCTGACAGATGTTTCGGACTCTATTGCTGACGCCAATGCAGAGGCAGATCGTGCCCACTGCGAGGCAGACAGGGCCGAGTCGGTCGTGGCCGAGGCCGGCAAGTTCCAGCGGGACGATGTGGGTTCGGTGGAGCGGACATCGAAGGCGAAGCTGGCCGATATCGTGAACGCCAAGGACTTTGGCGCCATCGGCGACAACCGCATTCACACGCTCCATGAAAATTTCGACACGCTTGAAGAAGCCCAAGCACAGTACCCCTTTGTGACCTCCCTGACGCAGTCACTGGACTGGGCAGCGGCTTATGCGGCGCAGTTGACCGGCGAAGAAGTGACTTTCAACGATGGTCGGTACTGGATGAGTGATGAGTTACTGCCGATGGATTCCGGTATGTGGCTCACCGCAAGAGGCGCTGGCGATGCCTGGGAACACCTCGACCCCAGCATCCCCAAAACGAACGACCGCGGCGTTCACTTCATTTTCTACGGCACCGGTGCGAAAACACGGACCCTGTACGGGGTTACCGACATGCGCACCGCGGGTGGTGTTCTGGATAACCCGGATTCGGTTAATGCTCTCGATACCAAGTACGCCCTCACCAGTTTCCACAACAACGATGCGTCTGACGGGGTTGAGTCGACCCTGCGGAAGTTTTCCTGCGGCATCTATGTGAAACCAGGTGCCCAAAATGCGGGTATCCGGGGGATTCGCATTCACCCAAGCTATGACGGGATCGACGGCTACAACGATGTCATGCGTACTGGGCTTGGTGACGAATGGGATGTTGGCGTTTTCATTGATAACGCGCCTTTCTTCACTCTCGAAAGCAACCAGATAGTTGGGTACTGGCGAATCAAGGGCGTTCTTCAAGGCTGCGCCTCTCGCCCAGGCGTCCAAGGTAAAAACTTCTTTACCCGGATCACAAACAACGTCATTCAATCGGGCCTGGCAATTCGCGGTGGTGATCAATCCAAAGTGGTCGCCACTACTGACACCACGATTGACGTGCCGTGGGCAGACAACCATCCGTATCGAAATTCGGGGTCAATCAATACGCCGAAGGGTAACTTCAACTACACCTCTACCAGCAAAGTTGCGGGAACCCCCAACGGCACCGTGCTGCGATTCAACGGCGTGTCACCAAGCCCCGTTGCTGCAGCCCTTGGCAACGGCCCGATTCGGATTAGCTCTGGGTCGGGACTTGGCGGGATGTCGGTCACAGGCAACATTATCACTGGTCTGGACCACAGCAGCATGCTGCTTGCGTCCAACCCGCTGATTGGTCTGGGCATTTCCAATGCGCTTGAGATCAGCGGCACGATGCGACAGCCATGGTTTGCCCGGAACTACATGCAAACCCGCGAGGACGTGATTGCACACTTCCACGCCTGTGACGACATTCGCATGTCGCAGAACCAATGGGAGGCTAACGACTTCAGGTTGGTGCCGGGCGGGCCGTTCTCCCCGGTCCATGGCGGTCGCATCATTGCGTCTCCGCAGGACATCAGCAACCCACTGGCCACCGCCTCCGGTGATACCTCACTGTCGCTCTACCAGCATCACAGTGCACCGTATGTCGACCTGTTCCCTTATGTGGCCAGGACCGCAGGAAGCAAATTCAGCTCCAGTGTTGGCTTCTTCAAGCCACGCCGCCTGCAATATCCGGATCTTCAAATGCCGGACAGTGACCACCTGGATGTTCAGGCCCTGGACACCCAGGACGTACGGATTCGCCTGGCACCATCGCGTTCGGCGTACTTCCAGGACTCGAACAACGTCACGAAAGTGACGGTTGCTCATAGCGGGACGATTTCACTAGCAGCGGCTGCCCAGCTGAACTTCGGGGCAGCTGCCGCATTTATCAACGCAACGCCGGGGTATGAGATCAACTTACGGCATGGCACTGAGATCGAGTGGCAGGTTACTGCAGCGGGGTCGTGGGTTCCTGGAACTGACGGGAAGCCCAATATCGGATCGGCAATTAGAAGGGTTAACAACTCGTTCTTTACGGTCGCTCCGACCGTTAGTTCCGACGCCCTCTTGAAGAAACTTCGAGGTCTGCTGAGCGCCCAGGAACTTGCCGCCTGGGGCAGCATCCAGCCGAAGATCTACCAGATGCTGGACATGGTTGCGGAAAAGGGCGAGGACGCAGCACGGCTCCACGCGGGATATGTCGCCCAGGAGGTACAGCAGGCGTTCATTGATCACGGACTGGACCCTTGCCGTTACGCACTGTGGTGCGAAGACATCAACTACAGAACAGAAGTCCAGACACGCCGCGCCCAGCGCCAGAAGGTGGAGCTGGTTACCGAGGTTCGGGAAATCATTGAGATCCGGAACGGTGTTCCCACGCTGCTCTCGATAGTCGAGGATGTCGAGCACCTGGTGAATGAGCTCGTCGCCGTTGTCGATGAGCAAGGGTACGAAGTGCGCGATCACGCGGGGCATTTGCGCTATGCGAGCGTCCCGGTGATGGAGGAGTACGATGAGGAGGTTGAGGTGTTGATCGAGGACGGTACACGTCTTGGCTTGCGTTATGAGCAGTGCCTGGTGTTCGATATCGCCTACCTGAGATCGGTATGCGCAGCCCTCGATACCCGCTTGAGCGCTATCGAGGACGCCACATAGTTCAACCTAATCAGGCCGCCATAATAGATAAACCCCGCCTAGTGCGGGGTTTATCTATTCAATCAATATTAAGCCTCTTCACCAGCCGGCAGCGCTGGGACAATCCCTATCTGAACTGCATAATTAAGCCAATGATTAGCAGTTTCCACCACTGTTCTTGCTTTGAATACAATCCCTAAGTCGATCATTTCTTGTTGGACCGCAACAGGAGTAACCGCTGTAGGGATTGCTCTTGTAACTATCTCGTTGAGTTGCGTTCGATAGAACACGGCTGCGATCACACCGATGAAATAAAATCTGGTTCCGATCGCATAGCCACCGTCTTTAGTTGCAAATCCACCGCTATTCGAGATGAACACAGGGCTTCCGCTTGAACCTCCAAACACAGATGCGTCGATGATAAAACGCGGCGAATTTTCAAAATCGACCTGTAGCGGAGTCGCGGTAGTGCCCCTCCTCAGCACAGGCAGGGCATTTACTCTATCCCATACACCATTGGGGTATCCCACGAATACAACTTCTTCTAAAGCATCCAGTTCTTTAAGTTGCTCTTCGGTGGGGAGTTCTTCCTCTAAAATCATACACACGAATGGTGATAGCCCATTCTCCTGCAGCATATTGTAGATTGGTCCAAAAGCAGCAACAGCTATGTCTACGTCTGGGTCCGGATGTCCGATCCACATTTTAGACCAGATGTTGGGAGGCACCTCGATAGTACTGGCTTGCCCAAGTTGTGCAATTCCATCTGCTCCGCGATGCACCGTAAGCTGCGCGCTCACCGTGTTTTCGATAACGTGTTTATTCGTTACGATGAGCGGCAAGTCCCCGCCATTGCGGGTGAACTGAAATAGAAATCCAGTCCCAGTGCCTGCCTGCCCCAAGGTATCCACAGTTGTGATCTTTATAGTATTAAAGAACAACTTTTCAGAATTGCTTATAACTTCCATATTTTCCTTCTGCATCTGCTTAATGTAGGAGGCAGGCCTGGGATAGGTCGGCCACCGCGAGCCCATTGCGAGGCCCGTTTATGCTTACTAGCAGAAGCGCGAGAAAAAAGCGTTAGAAAAAATGCCGCAGGTAAAAACAGAAAAGCCAGAAAAAAAGCGCCTTTCTTTGAACCTATTGGGCTTAAAATAACCCAATATATTCTCTCAATAATAAATCTGCATGGCAAATGCTTTCTCGTTTGTCCACCTGATTTTGTTATGCGCCTTGGCCCTATCCTCGCTTCAGGTTCGTTACAGGCGACTGATCAGCGTTGGTAGGTCCAGGTTCCCTGTGGGAGTGGTGGCGCGGCCAAAGCGTCATTCAGAAAAAATATCGGCAAGGAAAATCACTTATCCCCCTCCCGCCGACGCGCTTTTCGTCGTGAAATCGTGCAAACCAGCCGGGTGGTGCAAACCAAGCTGCGGGCCGCGCCGTTTCTGGGCTCGCGCAGGCCGGTGGCAATTGCACGCTGTGAAAGAAAATGAAAGGTTGTGCAACGGCGTGCGGCTCGCTGGCCTTACAGTCGGGCAGGGGTGCCCACGGCTGGAGCCCGCGGAATCCGTGGAAGCAAAACGAAAAAATCCCCGTTTTCAGGGATTTTCAATTTCGGACGCAGTGATTTTCGGGTGTGTCGATCGCACCAGGAGCGCGGCGCAGATCTGGCTGGAACCCCCGGCCGGTGGGCGTTCAGCGATTCACCGGCATTGCAGAACGTTTCACTGCTCGGTACCGGTCGCCAGCCACATGTGGGGAAGCTCGCCCAGGTTCTTCAGGCGTTCAAATTCTTTGGCCACCACCGGGATCAGGATGTGCTCGAGGCGGGCTTTGAATCTCACCGCCTGGTCTTCGGTCAGGCGTTTCACGGTACCGGTACGCGCACTGGCACAGGACACGTTCTTCGGGTGGATGCCGATTCCGTCCAGGCTGCCATGTATGTAGCCATCCAGGTGCTCGCGGCGCTTGAACAGCACGGCGCTCTCCGGTGCTTCCTGGTAGTCCCAGTGCACCTCCCAGGCCTCGCCATTCTTGATCAGTTCGATTTTCGGGAGGGCTGCTTGGGTGGCTGCTTTGCGCATTTTCTCATCTCGATCAATTCGCTTCGTGGGGCATTTTGAAGGATAGCTTCGGGGTGCCCCATGAAAGGTTTTTCAGGCTGACCCCCAAAAGCCTGTCAGAACATGGATATCTGTCAGGAAATCGGCTGGAGGCCGCGTATTTACTGGGTTTGCGATCTGACAACGCAGTGTCAAAAACGATGCAGATCTGACATGCCTAATAAAAAAGCCTTATAAATCAAGGACTTGAAAGGGTGAGATCTGACAGTGTGGTTTTGTCAGGTTTTGACAGTCCGCTGACACCTTTCTGACATTACATCAAAACGCTGAAAGCCTTGAGATATAAGGGTTAGACATAGGTAAGAAGAACAATCTGACAAATCTGACAAGCTTTTTAGGGGTCAACCTAAATTTTCGTTTTCATCGTGCAAGGGGGCGTTTTGTGTAACGCGTATACACAGCGACGGCTCAGAAAATCGGCCTCTCACACCGGGGCTATCTGCTAGCTTGGACTGTGCTCTCAGGCTTGATCGGGTCCGTCTTCTGTAATTTGACCCGGCTCGCATTCAGCGATTGAGCGTCACTCAATGCGAGTCCACATAGTGCCTGGGTGAAAGTCGTGCCCTGTACGGCTGTCACCATGAACGCCCAAATCTCACGGCTTCAAAGGCCGTGTACTATCAGGCTTCAGGGCGTTTCTTCATAAGCGCTGCACTGCTTGCGTTAATGACCGTGGTCACAGCCATATCGGGTGTCTTGATGGTGATGTCGCGAACATTTCGAATCGCGTGATTTGGGCTAAGCACGTAGCCTCTGCCCGGCCATGGAGACAAACCAGGGCGACTAACTACTACTAAAGGCATACACCCATTTTTGCAGGTGTAGACGGTATCTGCCTCGTCAAGCGCGATGGTCGCTTGGGAAAGGAGCTGCTCGGTGTGACAAGCTGGACACGTGGTTCGCAAGTCACTATCTAAGATTGGGTTTCCGCTTGGGGACTTGAGATCTGTTGCGGCGAATTCGTCCTGGACCCGGAAGATTTCGTAAACAATGTCGTGGGCCTTGTTGTAGTCGCGGACCTTGGTGATCAAGGATTCAACAATTTTCTCAATTGGAAAGCGGCGGTAATCGAGGTATCCAGTTGTGTCTAGGACGCCTTCGATTGCCGAATCGTCCAGGCGCAGTGGAAGAATGTATTCACGGCTTTCCGCGAAGGCACGGGCCTGGGCAGCCCGTCGTTCATGGCTCGTCCATTGCTTTTTCGCATAATGCTCGGATATCAACATCAAGCAATATTTCGAGTCGTCCTTGTACACCTTCGATAGGTGGGTGTAGAGATCCTTACCCCAAAGGTTGGCTTGCTCGTACTCGTCGTAAAACACATTCAACCCGACTGTGACGAGGGACGCGGCGAGCTTCTCAGCTACGGGGCGATCTTCGCCAGCGAACGAGATAGCGACGTCATATATAGGCATTCTCTTGCTCCATTCCGTTTGGACCAGTAACCCAATCGATAAACGAGAGATTCGACCGCGTTACGCCACATTTACGCCAGGCGAAAAAAAAGGCCTTGAAAATCAAGGCCTTTCTTCATTTTGATGGTGCCCCGAGGGAGACTCGAACTCCCTCAAAATTATGCTGCAAGCCAGTAAGGCCGCGTGTTTAAAGGCTTCCAGTGGCTTTGGGTAGAAATTTTGGATAGAATTTTGGGTAGAAATGACTAGCCAAGGGCTACTGCTATGACCGATTTTTTAGTCTTGAAATCTGGCACCTACCACGTCCGACTGGACGTTCCAGAGGCTGCACGGGAAGCCTTCGCCGGGCGTAAGGTGCTGACTAAAAGTCTCAAAACCGGTAACCGCTCGGAAGCCCACGTTCTTAAATTAAGATGGTTACACCAATGGAAAGCCGAAATTGAAAAAGCCCGAAGGGGTGAAATCGGTAATTTTCGTGATGATGTTCTTCAAATAGTTGAAAAGCACCAACGGGCTATAAATCTTGATAAAATTCAAGGAAAAGCTCCAACCAGTGAAGCAAAAATGGGTTTTGAAGTAATCCAGTATGCACATGATAAAAAATTAAGTATCGACCTTGTTAATGAAGCGATTGATATTGCTGCTGGTCGCTCGGATTACTCACCCAGAACTCCATTTTTTAAAAGTCGCCTTGATGCTTTCTATAATTATGAACTAAATCAACGAAAGGTTGACTTGAATACCGTCGATAGACATATCAAGAGAATTAAGGCTCTTGATGCGTTTTTAAAGTCGGAAAATCTGCTTCTAGACTATGAAGCAGTAGCTTCATTCTTGATATCAAAAAACCTTGAGCCGAAGACCAAGAAGCAATATTTGTTTTCGTTTAATGCTTTTTATAATTTCTTGATTAAGAAAGAGCCACCGTTCAAAGAGCATTATCCAGTCAATCCTTTTAAAAGTCATGAATTGAGCCAAGTCAGACGTGGAACGCTCAAAGAGGACGAACGACGAGCGTTTACGGCTGATGAAGTCAATATCTTGCATAGTAAGGCAGTCGAGAAAGGTAAGCGTCAGCTAGCCGACTTGATTGAGATAGCAGCCTACACCGGGGCACGGATTGAAGAGATTTGCCGTTTGAAAACATCGTCAGTTGTTAAAGAAGATGGTGTTGATTGTTTTCATATCACAGAAGGTAAAACACAAGCATCTGTTCGTTTTGTTCCAATCCACCCGGCTCTTATGAAAACCGTAAACCGGCTTGTAAGTTCGTCGGACGATGGCTATTTGTTGAAAACAAGCAAAGGCGGCAAGTATGAAACAAAATCCAAGGGCTTAGGTAATCAGTTTTCGGTATTCAAAACAGAGCTTGGCTTTGATAAGCGATGCGTTTTCCACAGCATACGGAAAACTGTAATCACAACATTAGAACGTGCTGACGTTAAGAACCTTGTCATCATATCCTTGGTTGGTCACAAAGCAGATGGGCTGCTAAGAATGACTTTTGATAGATACTCAGAAGGCCCAACCCCAGCAGCAAAATTGATAGCTGTTGAGAGCCTGAAATACAAATTATCAGTCTAAATTCCACACTGGAACTCACATGTTTCCTTGTGATAGCATTGTGATGGCTTTATTGGCTTTCATTTGATGGCAAGGAAGAGAGATGAAGAAAACCATCGCATTGTGTTTTTCAGTAGTTCTGGCCGCATCATCCTTAGCATCTACCGTTCAGGCTTACGAGAGAGTAGAACTTGACCACGATAGGACTAGTGTTGAATATTCCGGTCCTATCAAATCTCTTGAAAAAGTGATTGAAGGATATAAATGGCTCGGGCAGACCAAGGATATGAATGGCGGTGTTGTCTTTGAGGCTTATGATAATAAGTTTTTCGGCAGACCTGACAGTTACTTAGGTAATGCTATCTTGGTGAAGGCGACTTTTTATACTTATCAAAGAGTCACCAAAGAAACGGTCATGATTGCCCGGAAAAGTGAAATTGACGGCTTTGTTGAGTTGTATGCTGAGCACTCACCAGAACTGCAAATGCACATAAAGGTTATTGATGATGATACGTTCCAAGTTTTTAACAGTGTGCATGATTATCAAAACCCCAACAAACTATACACTTACAAAAAAGTTACACAGTTCAACAAGAGCCCTCATGGTGACCGTTTGAAATCAGCCGAAGAAAGTGGTGTGATTTTCTAGAATTTATTCTGCCGTAGATTTTATCCCCAAAGCCATCTAGTCAGGTGGCTTTTTTATGCACGCTATACACCACTATACGTTGCTATACAGTGATACATAACTTTTCCGATGACTTGCTATACAGTTGCCAAAATTACTGAACGCTATACAAACTTGAAAACATTTTAATATATGGTAACTTGATATTAGTAGTTTGAATTCTTTATATGCGAGCAATGTAAATGTATAGCAAATTTCACTTCGTTCATTTACTAACATTTACGCTCGATTTTTCGCACTACGTTTGAAAAATGTATAGCAATCAACATGGAGGATTGTATGAATGACAAAGTTAGAAAAAGTAATCAGTTAAATTTTAGACTTCCACAGAAAGATATTTTGCTGCTCGAACAGCAGAGAGCCACATTGAAAATGACTCAGGTAAAATTCATTTCTCACATTATAAATAATGGAGTAAATGAAATCATAGAAGTAAGCGGCCCAAAGCTAAGAGAGGATATAGTCACCATCGAAAAAGTTTTCAGCCAGATTGGCAACAACGTTAACCAGATAGCAGCAGCACTAAATTCAGGAAAGGAACCAAGCCAAGACATTTTAAAAACCTTGGAGCAATTAGATAAGAACATAAGAAGATTGATAGACAGACTTGAAAGCTTGAAAAAGGAGAAAGTAACAATTAAAGGAAATGTATGATACGAAAAAGATTGAGCACCCAGAAAAGCAAGTCAGGAATATATAAGGCTTCTAAATACTTTCACAAAGATGAGGGGTGTGTATTGTTTGAAAGCAATATTTACACACCTATAAGCTCATCAAAAAGACAAATTGCTAATGCCATTGCAACATCAATCGAAAGTGATGTTGCTGTTAGAAGCCAAGGCAGAAAGCAGTCAGTCAGAAGCCAGCACGATATGGTCAGCTTTCATACCAATGATAACGTTACTCCTGAACAAGCGAAGCAGATAGTAAAAGAACTATATGAAAAGACGCATAACCTTTCAAACAGAAAGTATGCGTTGGGTGTTCATACTGATACAGATGAGATTCACGTTCATATCGTTTGGGGTTTGAAAGACTTCAATGGTAAGTGTTATAACGTTAGTAATGACTACCGAGTGATTGAAAGAGAATGTGAAAAGCTTGAGCAGAAATACAATCTAACTATTCCAGAGAACCGAATATCAAGAGACATGGACGCACTTGATAAAAGAAAAGACTTATCACCAAAAGATAAGAATGACATCATCGGCAAAAAATATAAAGACAAGCATCCGTCATCCAAGGAAAGAATGCTTGATATTCGAGGCATAACGTCCAACAAGCAGCAGATGAAAGATGCTTTAAACGTTTACCTTGATAAATCTTCAAGCCCTTCCGACTTTATCAACCAGATAACTGCGAATGGTTTTAATGTCATTCACAATGGTAAATCATCTTTCTCCATTCAGCATGAAGACCAGATTTTCAAAGCATCCGAACTTGGCTTGTCTTACAAAGCACTTAAAGCAAAATTAGGTGATGAGACTGACTTTGAGCAGACCTTGAAAAATAAGCACAACGTTAAGAGATACGCAGATTGTTCTATTGCTTCCAATGAAGCAGCACCCGAATATATGAAAAAAATTAAGCCGAACTCAGTGCTTGCCACCAAGTTCAAGTTTGTTCAGCATAATGACAAGGTTGAATATTTCTACAACTCAGCCAGCAGCAAGAAATCATTCGAATACTCCAAAGACCCGTCGAAAGTTTTATTTAATGACACATCAAGACAGTCAGCAAAAGCAGGTATTCAACGACTTGTTGCCGACGCTAAGCCACCACAATCCTTCACAGTGAATGGCCCTGATTACTTCAAGAAAAATGTATGGCTTGAATTTCAGCTAATGGGATTGGATGCCAAAGGTTTCAAGCTCGAAGGTTACAAACCTACACCAGCAGACCTTGAAGAATTGAAGAAAATCCAAGAGCAATACGCTTCTATGAACAAGAAGCCAGAACCTAAACCAGAAGCTCCGCCGGTGGCCGTAGAGCCACCTAAACCAGTTGAGCCTGTCATTGCCCCACCTGTCATGCCGACGCCTGTTCAAAACACACCAGAGAAGCCACAAGAGCCTACAAAGCAGGTTGAACAAGAGCAGGTAGCACCTACCAACGATGACTTGATTGATGACTTGATGAAAGAGTTTGAGCCATCCAACCCTACACCTGTCGCAGAAGCTCCTACAAAGGCCTTAGAGACACCTACACCAGTAGAGCCTGCCGTAGATGACATTTACGCACCGATGACACCGGAGCCGATTCCAGAGCCTGAAAACCATAAGATTGATGGCGACTATTCAACATATTCGAATGACGAAATTGTTGAAGAATTTGAATGGTTGCAACCGAGACTAACGAAAAGTTTATTTCCGGGCAACAGCACACGAGACATCACGGGGCATAGAGAAATGGACAACATTCCAGACAATCGTAATGGCATAAAAACTGGAGAGGTTAAGCGTCAATATGAATTAAGACAGAAATTATATAATCTATTTGATGAAATTAAAGAAAGAGACCCGTCAGCCGCAAAACAGCTTGAACAAGCTTTTAAAGCACAGATGGCAAACAAAAGAGTGGTTACGTTTGACTTAAAGCCGCAGTTAACAAAATAGCCTAGTCAGGGCTTTGTTCATTAAAGCCCGTTCCATAGCAGTCTTATTGTTTGCTCTTTCTTTTGTATTTCTCAATCTTCACGTTTACTGCCACCTGTTCCTTAAAGCCGTTGGTGTTATAATTCTCAATAAACTTATCTATGAAATCATTTATGGCCTTTGATAGCGGAAAATCATTTTCTTTAGCAATGGCTAACGCTGCATTCATCTTTTCTTTATTTGTTCTTAATATGTAATTTTTGTCTTTCATGTTTTCTGCCTCTCTTTTTATATTTAATCATGGGAATATAATAAGTCAAGAACGCATATGCATCATTTTTGAGGCGAAAGAAAACCAGCATCTGCTGGCTTCAATTAGTGGTTCCTTATACAAACATCCCTTTTGTTACGCTCCACATTATTCTGGTCAACGATTGCTTTAAATCTTTCATCATCTATATCAAAAAACAAATCGCACTCACTCCCCCTAGGCAAGTTATAAATATGGTTATACATATCTGCATAACCCAATTTTTTAACAAATGCCAAGACTTTTTTCTTGCCAGTAGCCACTCGAATTAATTGCATATTATTATTTCCTCATTTTGTTATATTATAACATTAAATAATTATTATTCAATACCATTAGTTGCAATTAAACCCTAAGCGTCTGCCTCCCTTACTATCATGCATTTTGATTTTATATCTACAACCTCGTTTGTTTCCAAATCAAGTATATACTTCCCGGTAAGTTTGTTTGTGTAAAAAACACCAAACAAGCCCCTGCTCATTATAGGGACTTCTATAAACGATTTTGTTATTTTAAGTTTTCCATGGACAAATTTGGAAAACCCCACGAAATCATTAACGCCTACGAACTTAAAGGCTTTGTCAATAGTATCGCTCGCACCTTTTAGAAATGGCTTTCTTTTCAACTCTCGCCACAAAGATAAAGTGTTTTTAACGCCAAATATTCCATATCTACGAACACGCCAAAGAGCGGTTGCAGCTCTGACCTTCATGTGATTACTTACATCCATTTTATCCATATTTAGAATGCCGCCCTTCAATTGAAACTCCATATCGAAGGATTTCGTTAAATACTTCATCACATATGAGGTCGCTTTACTTTTTTTTGTATCTATCTCTTCTATTCTCACAGCATTCTCGGAGTGCTTGAAGTGCTTATTTATTAGCTCAATGAGCTTATCAAGCTGCTGCTTGCTTACATACATTAGTGCGTGTCGATGGAAACATTGGTCCTTGTGTGGCTCAACCGACCAGAATCCAGACAAATCAATTTTGTATCTATTGATATCTTTTCTAAAAGCATTCCATAATTTTGTAAGGTATTCATTGCTCTCTTTTGGCGTTGAGCCATCCCAAGAACTCACCCCCTTGGATGGTTTAGGGTGAAACCTTGCGGGGGCAGTGAAAGTAACAAATAAAGGCTTGTGCCCCATGCTTTGTGCATGAGCATCTAACGAGGTGACTTGAATGAACAACTCGGCAAACCGTTGCTTTTCAGTGCTTATGACTTCTGATAACGGCACTCTTTTATTGTTGTCGTAGACAAGGTATTGGCCTTTTATGTATTCAATTTGTCTTGCTTCATCCGCCAGCCTGTTTTTAACCAATTCCGAGCTACACACTTCATATTTGCAGCCCGCTCCAATCATACCCAATGACAGTTTCTTAAGTTCTGATTTTTGCTGCTGTATTCTTTTGATTTGATGCTTTAATTTAGATTTCTCAATTATATTGGCAACCTTCGCCCTGATATTGGTTCCAGTTATATCTCTGACCCTAATACCATAGCCAATTTGAGTATCCAAGTTTACCAATGAATAGATGCTTTCAATGAAATCGCCTTTGCCTTCAAAACTTGCAGAAAAACTACTTGCTTTAATTTTATTTTCAAGTTTTGCTTGAATATGTGAAAAAACTAAGCTCACACCGTCGACAACATCCTTGATGGAGTCTTCGACAGTCATTATTAATTTTTCTTGGATTACCCAGCACCTATACTCAGGTGTATCTGCAACCCAATTTATTCTTGATTTTAAAGATGCTATATCTTTCAGTAGGTCTTTTTTCTTTTCCTTTGAAGCTTCGTCGTGTAGCTTTCTAATTGAATTTAATTCGGCTCGTTTCTTATCAATTATAAATTTTAACTCATATTGCAACGCACGCTCTTTGTAGTAAATATCAAAGTCGCACTTGCTGTCATATAATTGCCCCGGTATAAATTGCATAGTAAAATCAGATGTTCATACATTCAAATTACCATGCAATAAGGATAAGTCAAACATGTATATGCATTTTTATTTTGACTTGCCAGTTTCAATTTTGAGTTCGTGAGTGCGGCAAGCACTTTTTCCTGTAAAATCAACTTGCGACACTTATTTAAGAGTTATCCAAGGGGAATTACAAAGAAATATATAAAAGCATTAAAATCAAAAGCATCTGGTAATTGCGAATCAAGTTCGCATATTTAGAGGCAAAAGCACCTTGGCCAGCAAAATCTTGAAAAATTAAAACTCACAGAATGGCTGTTTTTAGCGGGGGTTATGTCGTTGGCGTATAACAATACAGCAAAATAAAAAGCGAAGAATTTGCCCTGTTTTTTCAAATCGTTAAAAATTGAGTCGGACGTTGCTTCAATATTTTTAAGGATTTTTTTTAGTTTTCGTATTTGATGACAGTCAACTTATGGCTTGAAATCAACAAAAAAACGTGTCAATAGCAGATTGAAAATAATTTTAGGGTCGGACAATAACTGTCAAAAACTAACAATTAGGGTTAGACCTTAATGATGCGTTTTATATAAAAATTTATATCTGCTCATTTTTTATGCTTGAACAAGTTCAACCACAAAAAACGACCTTGCGAGAGGGTTGGAAGGATTTCTTGAAAAAACTATAAATTCACTTGACCTTTTTGTGGTTTCGTGATCTTGGATTTTTGATGGGGCAGCTCGTGGGGCTGAAATTTCCGAAGGGGAGGGGTAGAGAGGACAGAGAATGGGTAGATTTTTTGGATAGAAAAAGGGGTAGAAATTTCTTTCTACCCCTTCTCTAAGTCCTTGATTTACAAGGAAAATGATGGTGCCCCGAGGGAGACTCGAACTCCCACTCCTTTCGAAAACGGATTTTGAATCCGCCGCGTCTACCAATTCCGCCATCAGGGCGTGGCGCGCAGTATAAAGAGGTGCCGCTGGTCGGTCAATCGGCTTTCATGGTCAATTTTCACACATTGGGCTAAACTTCCCGGCCCTGCCGAACCGAACATCATCATGCGCGTCGCCGATTTTTCCTTCGAACTCCCTGATTCCCTGATCGCCCGCCACCCGTTGGCCGAGCGCCATGGCAGCCGTCTGCTGGTGCTCGATGGGCCTACCGGCGCGCTGGCGCACCGGCAATTCCCCGACTTGCTCGACTATCTGCGCCCCGGCGACTTGATGGTGTTCAACAACACCCGAGTGATCCCGGCGCGGTTGTTCGGCCAGAAAGCCTCCGGCGGCAAGCTGGAGGTACTGGTCGAACGCGTGCTCGACAGCCACCGGGTGCTGGCCCATGTGCGCGCCAGCAAGGCGCCCAAGGTTGGCGCGGTCATCCTCATCGATGGCGGTGGCGAGGCCGAAATGGTCGCGCGCCATGACACGCTGTTCGAACTTCGCTTCACCGAAGAGGTGCTGCCGTTGCTCGACCGTGTCGGCCACATGCCGCTGCCGCCCTATATCGACCGCCCGGACGAGGGCGCCGACCGTGAGCGCTACCAGACCGTGTACGCCCAGCGCGCCGGCGCGGTTGCCGCGCCTACCGCAGGCCTGCACTTCGACGAGGCGCTGCTGGAAAAGATCGCCGACAAGGGCGTCGAGCGCGCCTTCGTCACCCTGCATGTGGGCGCCGGCACCTTCCAGCCGGTGCGGGTCGACAAGATCGAAGACCACCACATGCATAAAGAGTGGCTCGAAGTGGGCCAGGATGTGGTCGATGCCATCGAGGCCTGCCGGGCCCGTGGTGGTCGGGTGATCGCGGTTGGCACCACCAGTGTGCGTTCGCTGGAAAGCGCCGCGCGTGATGGCGTGCTCAAGGCCTTCAGTGGCGACACCGACATCTTCATCTACCCGGGCCGGCCGTTCCATGTGGTCGATGCCCTGGTCACCAACTTCCATCTGCCGGAGTCCACGCTGCTGATGCTGGTCTCGGCTTTCGCCGGCTACCCCGAGACCATGGCTGCCTACGCAGCGGCGGTCGAGCATGGGTACCGCTTCTTCAGTTACGGTGATGCCATGTTCATCACCCGCAATCCGGCGCCACGCGGGCCCGAGGATCAAGCATGAGTCGCACCTGTCGAATGTCCTTCGAACTGCTGGCCACCGACGGCAAGGCCCGTCGGGGTCGCATCACCTTCCCACGTGGCACCGTGGAAACCCCGGCATTCATGCCAGTGGGGACCTATGGCACGGTCAAGGGCATGCTGCCACGCGACATCGAGGCCATCGGCGCCGAGATGATCCTCGGCAACACCTTCCACCTGTGGCTGCGTCCGGGCACCGAGGTGATCAAGAAGCACAACGGCCTGCACGATTTCATGCAGTGGAAAGGCCCGATCCTCACCGACTCCGGTGGTTTCCAGGTATTCAGCCTGGGTGCCATGCGCAAGATCAAGGAAGAGGGCGTGACCTTCGCTTCGCCGGTCGATGGTTCCAAGGTGTTCATGGGCCCGGAAGAGTCGATGCAGGTTCAGCGTGACCTGGGCTCGGACGTGGTAATGATCTTCGACGAGTGCACCCCGTACCCGGCCGAGCACGATGTGGCACGCACTTCCATGGAGCTGTCGCTGCGCTGGGCCCAGCGCTCGAAGAACGCCCATGCCGACAACACCGCAGCGCTGTTCGGCATTGTTCAGGGGGGCATGTACCAGGACCTGCGCATGCGCTCGCTGGAAGGCCTGGAAAACATCGGTTTCGACGGCCTGGCCATTGGCGGCCTGTCGGTGGGCGAGCCCAAGCACGAAATGATCAAGGTGCTGGATTACCTGCCGGACCAGATGCCTGCTGACAAACCTCGTTACCTTATGGGGGTAGGCAAACCGGAAGATCTCGTTGAGGGTGTGCGCCGCGGCGTCGACATGTTCGACTGCGTGATGCCGACGCGTAACGCGCGCAACGGTCATCTGTTCGTTGATACAGGGGTGATCAAGATCCGCAATGCGTTCCATCGTCACGATGAATCGCCGCTGGATCCGACCTGTGACTGCTATACCTGCACCAACTTCTCGCGCGCCTATCTCCATCATCTGGACAAATGCGGCGAAATGCTGAGCAGCATGCTGAATACCATCCACAACTTGCGCCATTATCAGCGCTTGATGGCCGGTTTACGCGAGGCTATTCAACAGGGTAAATTGGCCGCCTTTGTCGACGCCTTCTACGCCAAGCGCGGGCTTCCTGTACCGCCCTTGGACTGACTGTCCGCATCCATTATTAGAAAATTACATTAGGAGTGCCCAATGAGCTTCTTCATCCCCGCCGCATACGCGGACGCTGCAGCACCTGCCGCTGGCCCAGCCGGTACCGGCTTCGAGTGGATTTTCCTGGTCGGTTTCCTGGTCATCTTCTACCTGATGATCTGGCGCCCGCAGGCCAAGCGCGCGAAAGAGCAGAAGAACCTGCTGAGCAACTTGCAGAAAGGTGACGAAGTTGTCACCAACGGCGGCATCGCCGGCAAGATCGTCAAGGTTTCCGATGACTTCGTGGTGCTGGAAGTGTCCGACACTGTCGAGCTGAAGTTCCAGAAGGGTGCCATTGCTGCGACCCTGCCAAAAGGTACGCTCAAGGCTATCTGAGTTACCGGTTTTATTTTCCAGTCGGGGCGCGCAACGCGCCCCGCGTCTTGAACGGGCGGCGTGATGCTGAACAAATATCCTCTGTGGAAATATGCACTGATCGTGCTGGTACTGGTGGTCGGTTTCATTTATTCCGCTCCCAACCTCTACCCGGATGACCCGGCGGTACAGATCAGCGGTGCCAGCTCGGCGCTGCAGGTGAATCAGGCCGACCTTGATCGCGTCAGCAAGGCGCTGGTCGATGCCAAGATCGCTGTCAAGGGCGCAAGCCTGGGTGAAAAGGGCAGCGGGCTGATCCGCCTGACCAATCAGGAAGACCAGCTGCCAGCCAAGGATGTAGTGCGCAAGGCACTGGGCGATGATTACGTCGTGGCCCTGAACCTGGCCCAGACTACCCCGCAATGGCTGCGCAACCTGGGCGCAAGCCCGATGAAACTGGGCCTGGACCTGTCCGGTGGTGTGCACTTCCTGCTGGAAGTGGACATGGACAAGGCCATGACTGCCCGCATGAAAGTCTACGAAGGCGAGGTCAAGACCTTGCTGCGCAAAGAGCGCGTCCGCTACCGCAGCCTGCCTCAGCAGGATGGCGGCATCATGCTGGGCTTCGCTGACGATGCCACCCGCGAACAGGCACGTGCCCTGATCCGCAAGAATTTCAATGATTTCGACCTGACCACCACCGACCGCAACGAGCTTGCGGTGCTGCGTCTGGCGCTGACCCAGGCGAAAGTCGCCGAGATCCGCGAATACTCGATCAAGCAGAACCTCACCACCGTGCGCAACCGCGTGAACGAGCTGGGTGTGGCAGAGCCTCTGGTACAGCGCCAGGGCGCCAACCGTATCGTGGTCGAGCTGCCAGGCGTGCAGGACACTGCCGAAGCCAAGCGTATCCTTGGTAAAACGGCCAACCTGGAGTTCCGCTTCGGTGCCGAACCGGGTGCATCCAAGGCCACTACCGAGGTGTTCGAGTTCCGTGATGGCGGCCGCTCCGCCGCAGTCGAGCGGGGCCTGATCATCACGGGTGACCAGGTTACCGACGCCCAGGCCAGCTTCGACGAGCATGGCCGCCCGCAGGTGAACATTCGCCTGGATGGCCACGGTGGCGAGCTGATGAGCCGTGCTACCCGTAGCAACGTCGGCCGTAGCATGGCGGTGATCTTCATCGAGCAGAAGCCGGTTACCCGCTACGTCAAGCAAACCGTCGGCGGCGTCGAGAAGGACGTTGCCGTACAAAGCTTCGTCGAAGAGAAAAAAATCATCAGCCTGGCGACCATCCAGTCGCCGCTTGGCAGCCAGTTCCGCATCACCGGTCTGAACGGCCAGGGCGAATCGTCCGAGTTGGCCCTGCTGCTGCGTGCTGGTGGTCTGGCCGCGCCGATGTACTTCGCTGAAGAACGTACCATTGGCCCAAGCCTGGGTGCTGACAACATCACCAAGGGTATCGATGCGTCGCTGTGGGGCATGCTGTTCGTCTCGCTGTTCATCATCGCCATCTACCGCGCCTTCGGTGTGCTGGCCACCATCGCCCTGGCGGGTAACATGGTGCTGCTGCTGGCGTTGATGTCGCTGCTGGGGGCGACCCTGACCCTGCCGGGTATTGCCGGCATCGTGTTGACCATGGGTATGGCGGTGGACGCCAACGTGCTGATCTTCTCGCGTATTCGCGAAGAGATTGCTGCTGGTATGTCGGTGCAGCGCGCTATCCACGAAGGCTTCAATCGCGCCTACTCGGCAATCGTCGACGCCAACCTGACCACCCTGTTGGTCGGCGGCATCCTGTTTGCCATGGGTACCGGCCCGGTCAAAGGCTTTGCGGTCACCATGTCCCTCGGGATTTTCACCTCGATGTTCACCGCCGTCATGGTGACCCGTGCATTGGTCAACCTGACCTGTGGCGGGCGTGACATCAAGAAGCTGTGGGTTTGAGGGAGCTGCGATGAAAACCATCAATTTCATGGGCGTGCGCAATGTCGCGTTCGCCGTCACCGTGCTCCTCACCGTGTTGGCGCTGTTCAGCTGGTGGCAAAAGGGCCTGAACTTCGGGCTGGACTTCACCGGGGGTACGCTGATCGAGCTGACCTACGAGCGTCCTGCCGACCTCAAGGCGGTGCGTGCCGAGCTGGTCAACTCCGGCTTCCACGAGGCGGTGGTGCAGAGCTTCGGCGCCACCACCGACCTGCTGGTGCGCATGCCGGGCGATGACCCGCAGTTGGGCAACAAGGTAGCTGCCGCGCTGCAGAAGGCAGGCGGTGACAACCCGGCCACGGTCAAGCGTGTCGAGTTCGTCGGCCCGCAGGTCGGTGAAGAGCTGCGCGACCAGGGCGGCATGGGCATGCTCCTGGCCCTGGGCGGTATCCTCATCTACCTGGCCTTCCGCTTCCAGTGGAAGTTCGCCGTGGGCGCGATCATCTCGCTGATCCACGACGTGGTGGTAACGCTGGGTATCCTGTCGTTCTTCCAGATCACCTTCGACCTGACGGTGCTGGCGGCGGTCCTGGCGATCATCGGTTACTCGCTGAACGACACCATTGTTGTGTTCGACCGGGTACGCGAGAACTTCCGCGTCATGCGCAAGGCCTCGCTGATCGAGAACATCAACATTTCCACCACCCAGACCCTGCTGCGTACCGTCGCCACTTCGGTTTCGACCTTGCTGGCCATTGCTGCGCTGCTGTTCTTCGGGGGTGACAACCTGTTCGGTTTCTCGCTCGCCCTGTTCATTGGTGTCATGGCCGGTACCTACTCGTCGATCTATATCGCCAACGTGGTGCTGATCTGGCTGAACCTGAACAGCGAAGACCTGATCCCGCCGACCAAGGCCGAGGGTGTGGATGATCGTCCGTAAGGGCTAGTCCATCACCGCCTGGCGGTGTAAAAGGCGCGAGTATTGAACTCGCGCCTTTTTTTTTGCTCCAAGGCTGGGAGAAGCGCGGGTTGATACCCGCTGGTACGATCAGGAGGTCCACGTGAATAAATCAATGCTGGTGGGTGCGGTACTGGGTGCTGTCGGTGTGACTGCCGGAGGTGCTGTCGCGACCTACAGCTTGGTCAACAAGGGGCCTGAGTATGCCCAGGTCACCGACGTGCAGCCGATCAAGCAACAGGTGAAAACCCCGCGTGAAGTGTGCAAGGACGTTACCGTTACGCGCCAGGCGCCGGTCAAGGACCAGCATCAGATCGCCGGCACCGTCGTGGGTGCGCTGGCCGGTGGCTTGCTGGGTAACCAGATTGGTGGTGGTACCGGCAAGAAGATTGCCACGGTGGCCGGTGCGGTCGGTGGTGGTTATGCCGGTAACAAGGTGCAGGAAGGCATGCAGGAGCGTGATACCTACACAACCACGCAAACTCGTTGCAACACGGTCAACGACATCAGCGAGAAGGTGGTGGGCTACAACGTGACCTATTCCATCGGTGATCAGGTAGGCAAGGTGAAGATGGATCGCGAGCCGGGATCGACCATTCCGCTGGACAAGAATGGCAAGTTGATCCTGAGCGAAGCGGGTCAGTAATTTGCGTGGTCTGTGCCGGCCTCTTCGCGGGTAAACCCGCTCCTACATGGAACGCATTGTCCCTGTAGGAGCGGGTTTACCCGCGAAGAGGCCGGCACAGGCCGCGCAAAACCACCAGGCACAAAAAAAGCACCTCGAGAGGTGCTTTTTGTTTGCCAGCAATCTGCGCTTAGCGCTTCATGCTTTCTGGCAGGTGCGGTTGGATGGCAGTCAGTACTGCCTTGAAGCACTTGATGTTGCCTGCAACGATGTGACCTTTGTCGAGGAAGTCGTGGCCACCGTTGAAGTCGCTCACCAAGCCACCGGCTTCCTGGATCAGCAGTACGCCAGCTGCCATGTCCCATTCGGACAGGCCCGACTCCCAGAAGGCGTCGAAGCGGCCAGCAGCCACGTAGGCCAGGTCCAGGCTGGCGGAGCCGGCGCGGCGGATGCCGGCGGTCTGGCCGGTCAAGGCGCGGAACATGCCCAGGTAGTTGTCCATGTCCGCCATCTGGCCGTCACGGAACGGGAAGCCGGTGCCCAGCAGGGCGCCTTCCAGGCTTGTGCGCGAGCTGACGCGCAGGCGGCGGCCATTGAGTTGGGCGCCACGGCCACGGCTGGCGGTGAATTCTTCCTGGCGAACCGGGTCGACGATCACGGCGTGCTCAAGGCGGCCGCGGTATTTGCAGGCGATGCTGACGGCGAAGTGCGGGATGCCACGCAGGAAGTTGGTGGTGCCGTCCAGCGGATCGATGATCCACAGGTAATCTTTGCCTTCTTCGCCGCTACCCGCGTGCAGGCCGGTTTCCTCGCCCTGGATGGAGTGGTTCGGGTAGGCCTTGCGCAGGGCGTTGACGATGCTCTGCTCGGCGGCGCGATCGACTTCGGAAACGTAGTCCTTGGCCTCTTTCTCATCGACCTTGATGCTATCCAGGCGTTCGATGGAGCGGAAAATCAGTTCACTGGCGCTGCGAGCGGCGCGCAGGGCGATATTCAGCATAGGCTGCATGGGCGGGTCACCTGGAGATGTTAAAGAAGAAAGCCGATCATTCTAGCAGAAAACTTTGGCGGCAGAAGTGTCACATTTGCTTTCATGGCGTTACGTCTGTCGGTTCTGTAAGATCGAAGGCCCTGATTCCTGCATCTGTGAGCACAACACCTTGCTGCAAAATATTCGTGTTGTTCTGGTCAATACCAGCCACCCCGGCAACATCGGCGGCGCTGCGCGTGCCATGAAAAACATGGGCTTGTCGCGTCTGGTGCTGGTGCAGCCGAAAGAATTCCCCGCCGTGGATGCCAGTGCCCGTGCTTCGGGCGCCGACGATGTGCTGGATAACGCCCAGGTGGTCGACAGCCTCGAACAGGCGCTGGTCGGCTGCAACCTGGTGATGGGCACCAGCGCCCGCGAGCGCAGCATTCCCTGGCCGTTGATCGGCCCGCGTGAATGCGGTGCCAAGGCGGTGGAGCATGCCAATGGCGGCGAGGAAATCGCCCTGGTGTTCGGGCGCGAGCACGCCGGCCTGACCAACGAAGAACTGCAGCGATGTCATTTCCACGTGCACATTCCCTCCAACCCCGACTTCAGCTCGCTGAACCTGGCGGCTGCCGTGCAGGTGCTCTCCTACGAGGTGCGCATGGCCTGGCTGGCTGCCGGTGAAGCACCGGGCAAAGTCGAGAAGGTTGACGCCGCTGAGCTGGCGACCATGGATGAAATGGAGCTGTTCTACGACCACCTGGAGAAAACCCTGGTGGGCATCGGCTTCCTCGACCCCGAAAAGCCCAAGCACCTGATGCCGCGCCTGCGCCGGCTGTATGGGCGGGTGGCGGTCGAGCGTTCGGAAATGAGCATTTTGCGCGGCATCCTCACCGAGACCCAGAAGGTGGTCCGGGGCGAGCCGCATAAACGGAAGGACTGACAGATGTTCGAACGTCTGCGTGAAGATATTCAAAGCGTATTCCACCGTGACCCGGCTGCACGCAATGCCTTCGAGGTGCTCACTTGCTACCCCGGCATGCATGCCATCTGGCTGCACCGCCTGGGCAATGCCCTGTGGAGGCGTGATTTCAAATGGCTGGCCCGGCTGGTGTCGAACTTCGGTCGCTGGCTGACCGGTATCGAAATCCACCCTGGCGCCACCATTGGCCGGCGCTTTTTCATCGACCACGGTATGGGCATCGTCATTGGCGAAACCGCCGAGATCGGTGATGACGTCACCCTGTACCAGGGGGTGACGCTCGGTGGCACCAGCTGGAACAAGGGCAAGCGCCACCCCACCTTGGAAAACGGCGTGGTGGTAGGGGCCGGTGCCAAGGTGCTGGGGCCTTTCACGGTCGGCGCCGGGGCCAAGATCGGTTCCAATGCGGTGGTTACCAAGGCGGTGCCGGCCGGGGCTACAGCGGTTGGCATTCCGGGGCGGATCATCGTCAAGAGCGAGGACACCGAAGTCGAGGCCAAGCGTAAGGCAATGGCCGAGAAGATCGGCTTTGACGCCTATGGTGTCAGTGGCGACATGCCCGATCCGGTGGCGCGGGCCATCGGCCAGATGCTCGATCATCTGCAGGCCGTCGACGAACGGTTGGAGGGTATGTGTGGCGCGCTGACCAAGATGGGCAGTGACTATTGCGCCAAGGAACTGCCGGCCTTGCCGGAAGACGACTTCACCGAGGTTACCCAGGTGGCCCAGCGCGACACTCAGCCGCATTGATCGCGCCGCACTGAAGTCATGGTGGCATGTGGGGCGTGTGCTCGCGCCCCTCGTCTGCTACAATCGCGCCCGCCTCCCTGATGCAAACCCGACTAAAGCAGTAGGTCTAATAGTTGACTTAAATGCTCGGGAATCGCATACTCGCACACATCCTGAAACTCCCGTGGTACCCAATAGCCATGCGACTGACTACCAAAGGCCGATACGCCGTGACCGCCATGCTCGACTTGGCGTTGCACGCGAAGCATGGGCCGGTGTCTTTGGCCGATATTTCCGAGCGCCAGGGCATTTCCCTCTCTTATCTGGAGCAGCTGTTCGCCAAGCTGCGTCGCAGCAGCCTGGTTTCCAGTGTGCGCGGTCCAGGCGGCGGCTATCAGCTGTCGCGGGGCATGGAAACCATCCAGGTGGCCCAGGTTATCGACGCGGTCAACGAATCGGTCGATGCCACCCGTTGCCAGGGGCTCGGGGACTGCCATGCCGGTGATACCTGCCTGACCCACCACCTGTGGTGCGACCTCAGCCAGCAGATCCATGAATTCCTCAGCGGCATAAGCCTGGCCGACCTCGTCAAGCGCCGTGATGTGCAGGAAGTCGCCCAGCGCCAGGACCTGCGCCGTGTCGCAGGACGAACCGCCCAGCTGGACAAGATTGAGACGTCTGCCGTCGATTGATCCCCTGGGACGACGAGCGACGCCACCGCCTGATAGGAGAGACAAATGAAGTTGCCGATCTACCTTGATTACTCTGCGACCACTCCGGTCGACCCACGCGTGGCCCAGAAGATGGCCGACTGCCTGCTGGTCGACGGGAACTTCGGTAACCCGGCCTCGCGCTCCCACGTCTTTGGCTGGAAAGCCGAGGAAGCGGTGGAGAACGGTCGCCGCCAGGTTGCCGAGCTGATCAACGCCGATCCGCGCGAAATCGTCTGGACCAGCGGTGCCACCGAGTCCGACAACCTCGCGCTCAAAGGTGTCGCGCACTTCTATCAGACCAAGGGCAAGCACATCATTACCTCCAAGATCGAGCACAAGGCGGTCCTGGATACCGCTCGCCAGCTGGAGCGCGAAGGTTTTGAAGTCACTTACCTGGAGCCAGGCGAAGACGGCATCGTTACCCCGGCCATGGTAGAAGCGGTGCTGCGCGACGACACCATCCTGGTCTCGCTGATGCATGTGAACAACGAAGTCGGCTCGATCAACGACATTGCTGCCATCGGTGAACTGACCCGTTCGCGCGGCGTATTGTTCCATGTCGACGCCGCCCAATCTGCCGGCAAGGTCGAAATCGACCTGCAAAAGCTGAAAGTCGACCTGATGTCGTTCTCGGCGCATAAGGTCTATGGCCCGAAAGGCATCGGCGCGCTGTACGTCAGCCGCAAGCCACGTGTACGTCTTGAAGCCATCATTCACGGCGGCGGTCATGAGCGCGGCATGCGTTCGGGCACCCTGCCGACCCACCAGATCGTCGGCATGGGCGAAGCCTTCGCCATTGCCAAGCAGGAAATGGTTGCAGAAAACGCACGCATCAAGGCCCTGAGCGACCGCTTCTTCAAGCAGGTCTCAAACCTTGAAGAGCTGTACGTCAATGGCAGCCAGACAGCACGTGTACCGCACAACCTGAACCTGAGCTTCAACTACGTCGAAGGCGAATCGCTGCTGATGTCGCTGAAAGACATCGCCGTATCGTCCGGTTCGGCCTGTACCTCCGCGTCGCTCGAGCCGTCCTACGTACTGCGTGCTCTGGGCCGCAACGACGAGCTGGCGCACAGCTCGATCCGCTTCTCCTTCGGCCGTTTCACCACCGAAGAAGAAGTCGACTACGCCGCGCAGAAAGTCTGCGAGGCCGTCAACAAACTGCGTGAGCTGTCGCCGCTGTGGGATATGTACAAAGACGGCGTTGACATCTCCAAGATCGAGTGGGCCGCCCACTAAGCAGTCGCCGGCAAGAGCGGCTCCCTGATGAGGAAGGAATTGCACCATGGCATACAGTGAAAAGGTCATCGACCACTACGAAAACCCGCGCAACGTCGGCAAGATGAATGCCGAAGACCCGGATGTCGGCACCGGCATGGTCGGCGCCCCGGCCTGCGGTGACGTGATGCGCCTGCAGATCAAGGTCAACGAGCAGGGCGTTATCGAAGACGCCAAGTTCAAGACCTACGGCTGCGGTTCGGCCATCGCGTCCAGTTCCCTCGCCACCGAGTGGATGAAGGGCAAGACCCTGGACGAGGCCGAAACCATCAAGAATACCCAACTGGCCGAAGAGCTGGCGTTGCCGCCGGTCAAGATTCACTGCTCGGTACTCGCCGAAGATGCCATCAAGGCAGCCGTACGCGACTACAAGCAGAAGAAAGGCTTGATCTAAGTCGCCTGTTGCAAGGTAAGGAGTTCTGATGGCTATCAGCATGACAGAAGCCGCCGCCAACCACATTCGCCGCTCCCTCGACGGGCGCGGCAAAGGTGAGGGCATTCGCCTGGGCGTGCGCACCACCGGTTGCTCGGGTCTGGCCTACGTGCTGGAATTCGTCGACGAACTGGCGGACGAAGACCAGGTGTTCGAAAACCATGGCGTCAAGGTGATCATCGATCCCAAGAGCCTGGTCTACCTCGATGGCACCGAACTGGATTTCGTCAAGGAAGGGTTGAACGAAGGCTTCAAGTTCAACAACCCCAACGTGCGCGGTGAGTGTGGCTGCGGCGAAAGCTTCAACGTTTGAGGCTGGCTGTGGGTACTCCTTGTCATTACGCATTGTTTGATCTCCAGCCAAGCTTCCGTCTGGATCTCGACAAGCTGGCCACTCGCTATCGCGAGCTGGCCCGCGAAGTCCATCCCGACCGCTTTGCCGACGCCTCCGAGCGTGAGCAGCGGGTAGCGCTGGAAAAGTCCGCAGCACTCAACGACGCCTACCAGACCCTGCGCAGTGCGCCGCGGCGCGCCCGCTATCTGCTGGCCATCAGCGGCCATGAAGTGCCTCAGGAAGTCACGGTCCACGACCCTGACTTCCTGTTGCAGCAGATGCAGTGGCGTGAAGAGCTCGAGGAGTTGCAGGACGAAGCCGACCTTGATGGTGTCGGCGTGTTCAAGAAGCGCCTCAAGGCTGCCCAGGACACGCTGAACGAGGACTTTGCCGCCTGCTGGGATGCCCCAGGCGAGCGCGACAAGGCCGAGCGCCTGATGCGCCGCATGCAGTTCCTCGACAAGCTCGCCCAAGAAGTGCGCCAACTGGAAGAGCGCCTCGACGATTAACCCGGTGTTGCCCGTGATGACACCTAAGGTATTCAGATAAGCATGGCCCTACTGCAGATTGCCGAACCCGGTCAAAGCCCTCAGCCTCACCAGCGCCGCCTGGCGGTGGGGATCGACCTGGGTACCACCAACTCTCTGGTCGCTGCACTGCGTAGCGGCCGCAGCGAGCCCCTGCCCGACGCGCAGGGCAACGTCATTCTGCCGTCCGCGGTGCGCTACCTCGACGGGCGTATCGAAGTGGGGCAGGCTGCGCGTGACGCCGCCTCCAGCGACCCGCTGAACACTGTGCTGTCGGTCAAGCGCCTGATGGGGCGCGGCCTGGCCGACGTCAAGCAACTGGGCGAGCAATTGCCGTACCGCTTCGTTGGCGGTGAGTCGCACATGCCGTTCATCGACACCGTGCAGGGGCCGAAAAGCCCGGTGGAAGTGTCTGCCGACATCCTGAAGGTGTTGCGCGAACGTGCCGAAGCTACCTTGGGTGGCGAGCTGGTAGGCGCGGTGATCACCGTGCCGGCCTATTTCGATGACGCCCAGCGTCAGGCTACCAAAGATGCTGCGCGTCTGGCCGGCCTGAACGTGCTGCGCCTGCTCAACGAACCGACTGCGGCCGCCGTAGCCTACGGCCTGGACCAGAACGCCGAAGGCGTGGTGGCCATCTATGATCTGGGCGGCGGTACTTTCGATATTTCCATCCTGCGCCTGACCGCTGGCGTATTCGAAGTGCTGGCCACCGGGGGTGATACCGCCCTTGGGGGGGATGACTTCGATCACACTATTGCCGGCTGGATCATCGAACAGGCGGGTTTGTCGTCTGACCTCGACCCGGCTACCCAGCGCGCGCTGCTGCAAACCGCTTGCGCCGCCAAGGAGGCCCTGACCGACGCTGACGTGGTCAACGTCAGCCACGGTGCCTGGCACGGTGAGCTGACCCGCAGCGCCTTCGAAGCCATGATCGAACCATTGGTTGCCCGCAGCCTGAAGGCTTGCCGCCGTGCGGTGCGCGACAGTGGTGTTGAGCTGGAAGAGGTCAGCGCCGTAGTCATGGTCGGTGGTTCTACCCGCGTGCCGCGTGTGCGTGAGGCCGTCGGTGCACTGTTCGGGCGCACCCCGCTGACCTCGATCGACCCAGACCAGGTGGTGGCCATCGGTGCCGCCATCCAGGCTGACACCTTGGCCGGCAACCGCCGCGAAGGTGGCGAGCTGCTGCTGCTCGATGTCATCCCGCTGTCGCTTGGTCTTGAGACCATGGGCGGGCTGATGGAGAAGGTGATCCCGCGTAACACCACCATTCCGGTGGCGCGCGCTCAGGAATTCACCACGTACAAAGACGGCCAGTCGGCCATGATGATCCACGTCCTGCAGGGCGAGCGCGAGCTGATCAGTGACTGCCGTTCGCTGGCCCGTTTCGAGCTGCGCGGTATTCCGGCCATGGTTGCCGGTGCTGCGAAAATCCGCGTTACCTTCCAGGTGGATGCCGATGGCCTGCTCAGCGTCGCTGCCCGCGAGCTGGGTTCGGGCGTTGAAGCCAGCATTCAGGTCAAGCCGTCCTACGGCCTGACCGACGGCGAAATCGCCCGCATGCTCAAGGACTCCTTCGAAAACGCCGGTTCCGACAAGCACGCCCGCCAGTTGCGTGAGCATCAGGTAGATGGCGAGCGGCTGCTCGAGGCGGTACAGGGCGCCCTAGACGCCGACGGCGAGCGCCTGCTCAGCAGTGACGAGCGCGACGCCATCGAGTTCCAGATGCAAGAACTACGTGATTTGCTGGCCGGCACCGATGGCGCAGCCATCGAGCAACAGACCAAGCGTCTGTCGCAGGTGACCGATGCATTTGCCGCCCGTCGCCTTGATTCGACGGTCAAAGCCGCACTGGCCGGGCGCAACCTGAATGAGATCGAGGAGTAATCGATGCCGCTGGTGACATTCCTGCCGCATGAGAAGTTCTGCCCCGAGGGGCTGACCGTGGAGGTCAAGCCCGGGACCAACATCCTGGAGCTGGCCCACGACCATCACATCGAGATGGAAAGTGCCTGCGGCGGCGTCAAGGCCTGTACCACTTGCCACTGCATCGTGCGCAAGGGCTTCGATTCGCTCGAAGAGGCTGACGAGCTGGAGGAGGACATGCTGGACAAAGCCTGGGGCCTGGAAGCGCAATCGCGCCTTGGTTGCCAGGTTTTCGTCGCTGACGAAGACCTGACCATCGAGATCCCCAAGTATTCGCTCAACCATGCTGCCGAAGCACCGCACTGAGGGCCTGTACATGAGTCTGAAATGGGTTGATGTACTTGAGATCGCAATCCAGCTTGCAGAAAGCAAGCCTGAGGTCGATCCTCGTTATGTGAATTTCGTGGACCTGCACCGCTGGGTGCTGGCATTGCCAGAGTTCAGCGACGATCCGTCACGCGGCGGTGAGAAAGTGCTCGAGGCAATCCAGGCCGCCTGGATCGACGAAGCCGACTAAGCGTCACTTGCAGGTTAGGCAATCCCCCGGAACCCGCGTATAATTCGCGGGTTTAATTTTTCGTAACACTCATATTCTGGAGTTTTCCATGGCTGTTCAACGTACTTTCTCCATCATCAAGCCTGACGCTGTTGCCAAAAACGTCATCGGCAAGATCACCACTCGCTTCGAAGAAGCCGGCCTGAAAATCGTTGCCTCGAAAATGAAGCAACTGTCCAAAGCCGAAGCCGAAGGCTTCTACGCTGAGCACAGCGAGCGCGGCTTCTTCGGTGACCTGGTTGCCTTCATGACTTCCGGTCCGGTCGTTGTCCAGGTTCTGGAAGGCGAGAACGCCATTGCCAAGAACCGTGAGCTGATGGGTGCTACCAACCCTAAAGAAGCTGCTGCCGGCACCATCCGCGCTGACTTCGCCGAGTCGATCGACGCCAACGCCGTTCACGGTTCGGACTCCGAAGCTGCTGCTGCTCGCGAAATCGCTTACTTCTTCGCTGCTACCGAGGTAACCACTCGCTAAGCGAAAGCTTACGGGTGAGGGTGAATCCATGACGACATCTACTGGCAAAATCAACCTGTTGGGTCTGACCCAGCCGGAAATGGAACAATTCTTCGACTCTATCGGGGAGAAGCGCTTCCGTGCCGGCCAGGTGATGAAATGGATTCACCATTTTGGCGTGTCCGACTTTGCGGCCATGACCAACGTAGGCAAGGTCTTGCGCGAAAAGCTCGAGGCCGTTGCCGAAATACGCCCACCGGAAGTGGTCAGTGAAGACATTTCCGCCGACGGCACCCGTAAATGGGTGATCCGCGTTGCCTCCGGCAGCTGCGTCGAGACCGTCTATATTCCAACCGACGACCGTGGCACCCTGTGCGTATCGTCGCAAGCCGGCTGTGCCCTGGACTGCAGCTTCTGCTCCACCGGCAAGCAAGGCTTCAACAGCAACCTCACTGCCGCCGAAGTGATCGGCCAGGTGTGGCTTGCCAACAAATCCTTCGGGACCGTTCCTGCCAAAGTCGACCGCGCGATTACCAACGTGGTCATGATGGGCATGGGCGAGCCCTTGCTGAACTTCGACAACGTCATTGCCGCCATGAAAATCATGATGGATGACCTTGGCTATGGCATTTCCAAGCGCCGTGTCACCTTGTCCACCTCGGGCGTGGTGCCGATGATTGACGAACTCGCCAAGCACATCGACGTGTCGCTGGCCCTGTCGCTGCATGCGCCGAACGACGAACTGCGTAACAAGCTGGTACCGATCAACAAGAAGTACCCGCTGAAGATGCTGCTGGAATCGTGCATGGGCTACATGTCCACCTTGGGCGGCAAGCGTGTGCTCACCGTCGAGTACACCCTGCTCAAGGACGTCAACGACCAGCCCGAGCATGCCGCGCAGATGATCGAACTGTTGCGCGATGTACCCTGCAAGATCAACCTGATCCCGTTCAACCCGTTCCCGCATTCGGGCTACGAGCGACCGAGCAACAACGCCATTCGTCGCTTCCAGGACCTGCTGCACCACGGTGGCTTCAACGTCACCACCCGTACCACGCGCGGCGACGACATCGACGCTGCCTGTGGCCAGCTGGTGGGCCAGGTCAATGACCGTACTCGCCGCAGTGAGCGCTACATCGCTGTTCGCCAGCTTTCTGCGGACGTCGAACTGCCAGACAGCGCCGCCAGCCACTGACAGGTACCTTGCCCATGAGCCTGCGCGCCGCGCTGTCGATCCTTGCGCTTTCGCTGCTGGCCGGCTGCGTGTCGGGCGGCGCGAGCGACCCCTTGGCCAGCCGCCAGGGCAGGGTGGAGGCGGGGCGGGCTTATGTGCAGCTTGGCTTGGGTTATTTGCAACAAGGGTTGACCGAACAGGCCAAGGCGCCGCTTGGAAAGGCCCTGGCGCTGAATGACCAGGATGTCGATGCGCACGCCGCCCTGGCAGTAGTGTTTCAAGCCGAAGGCGAGCCGGCGCTGGCCGAAGCACACTTTCGCAAGGCCTTGCTGATAAGCCGCGGTGACACGCGAATTCGCAACAATTACGGCAGTTTCCTTTATGCTCAGGGGCGATTTGCCGAAGCCAAGCAGATGTTTCGCCAGGCCAGTGCCGATACCCTGTATCCTGAGTGCTCACGCGTGTACGAAAATCTGGGCCTGACCGTCCTGAAGCTCGAACGCCGCGATCAGGCGCACGCGTATTTGTTGAAAGCGTTACAACTCAACCCGCGGCAACCAAAAGCGTTGCTGGAAATGGCTGAGTTGTCCTACGAAAACAGGCATTATGTGCCGGCCCGGGACTACTACGATCGTTTCAGCCAGTTGAGCGACCACGACGCCCGTAGCCTGCTGCTGGGCAGCCGCCTTGCCAGGGTGTTCGACGAGCAGGGCGCACTGGCCGAATTGGGCCAGCAATTACAACGACTTTATCCCGGTACGCCGGAATACCAGCAATACCTGTCGGAGCAACGATGAACGCCGCGCACCCCGAAGTAGCAGTAGCGCCTGGCCAGAACCCCGGTGAGCTTTTGCGCCTGGCCCGTGAGAAACGGGACTGGTCTCAAGCCGAGGTGGCCCGCAAGCTCAACCTCACTGTCAGTTCGTTGAACCACGTGGAAACCGGCGCCTTCGACAAGCTGCCCGGGCATACTTTCGCTCGTGGCTACATTCGTGCCTACGCCAAGCTGATGGACCTCGACCAGGCCGCCCTGGTAGACGCCTTCGACCGTTACACCGGTACCCACGCCAAAGGCAGCGACGTGCATTCGCTGGGCCGTATCGAAGAGCCTGTGCGTCTGTCGCACAACATCCTGCGCGGCGTCAGCCTGCTGTTGCTGGTGGCTGTGGTCGGTGGTGGCTTTTTCTGGTGGCAGGACCAGGGCAGCCTGCGGGGCAAGGACCTGGCCAAGATTGCCCTGGAGCATGTCGAGGTCGAAAGCGCCGACGGCACCACACAGATTCACCCGCTCGATGAGCCTGAAGACCAGGCCGTTTCCGCTGGCCAGCAAGCTGAAAGTGCGCCGCTGGCGCTGGAGCAGGGCGCTGCCGAGCAGCCTGCTGCCGCTGAACAAGCACCGGTAAGCTCTGAGGCCGCCATTGCCGCAGCGCCTGCTCCAGCACAGCAAGCGCCGGTGCAACCCGCCCCTGCTGCTTCGCCTGCACCGGTTACGCCTCCGGTACAGGCCACTGCTGCACCTGCACCGGCACCGGCCGTGGCGGCCACCGAGCCTGCCGCAGTGCCAGCTGGCAGCGCCAAGGTCGCCATCCAGTTCACCGCCGATTGCTGGACCCAGGTCAGCGACGGCAACGGCAAGGTGCTGTTCAGCGCCATCAAGCGCAAGGGGGACAACCTCGAGCTGACCGGCAAGCCGCCATTCGCGGTACGCCTGGGCTTTGCCCGGGGCGCCCAGGTCAGCTACAACGGCCAGGCCGTCGATGTTGCCCCATTCACCAGTGGCGAGACTGCTCGCCTGAAGTTGGGACAGTAAGTCATGCACGGCGAATCTCCGATCAAACGTCGCGAATCCCGCAAAATCTGGGTTGGCAATGTGCCGGTGGGTGGTGATGCGCCCATCGCGGTGCAGAGCATGACCAACACCGACACCAACGATGTCGCTGCTACCGTGGCGCAAATCCAGCGACTGGTCGATGCCGGCGTGGACATCGTGCGTGTCTCGGTGCCGGACATGGACGCCGCCGAAGCGTTTGGCAAGATCAAGCAACGGGTCAGCGTGCCGCTGGTCGCCGACATCCATTTCGACTACAAGATTGCCCTGCGCGTTGCCGAACTGGGCGTTGATTGCCTGCGGATCAACCCGGGCAACATCGGCCGTGAAGACCGTGTGCGCGCTGTGGTCGATGCCGCCCGCGACCGCGGCATTCCGATTCGTATCGGGGTCAACGCCGGTTCGCTGGAAAAAGACCTGCAGAAGAAGTATGGCGAACCGACCCCGGCCGCACTGGTCGAGTCGGCCCTGCGCCACGTCGAGCATCTCGACCGCCTGGATTTCCAGGACTTCAAGGTCAGCGTCAAGGCCTCGGACGTGTTCATGGCTGTCGAAGCCTACCGTCTGCTGGCCAAGCAGATCGTACAACCGCTGCACCTGGGCATCACTGAAGCCGGTGGCCTGCGTTCGGGGACGGTGAAGTCCGCCGTCGGCCTCGGTATGCTGCTGGCCGAGGGTATTGGCGATACCATTCGCATCTCGCTGGCGGCCGACCCGGTCGAAGAAGTGAAAGTCGGCTACGACATCCTCAAGTCGCTGCATCTGCGTTCGCGTGGCATCAACTTCATCGCCTGCCCGAGCTGCTCGCGGCAGAACTTCGATGTGGTCAAGACCATGAACGAGCTGGAAGGGCGTCTGGAAGACCTGCTGGTGCCGCTGGATGTGGCGGTGATCGGTTGCGTGGTCAACGGCCCGGGTGAAGCCAAGGAGGCCCATGTCGGGTTGACCGGCGGCACGCCGAACCTGATCTACATCGACGGCAAGCCGGCGCAGAAACTGACCAATGACAACCTGGTCGATGAGCTGGAAAAGCTCATCCGCCAGAAAGCGGCCGAAAAGGCCGAAGCTGACGCGGCGCTGATCGTCCGTGGCTGACACACCGAATTCGTAAGGACTTTTCGTGAGCAAATCGCTGCAAGCCATCCGTGGCATGAACGACATCCTGCCAGAACAGTCGCCGCTGTGGCGCTACTTCGAAGGCACCGTGGCCGGGCTGCTGGACACCTACGGGTACAGCCAGATCCGCACGCCGATCGTCGAGTTCACCGAGCTGTTCAAACGCTCGATCGGTGAAGTGACCGACATCGTCGAAAAAGAGATGTACACCTTCGAGGACCGCAACGGTGATTCGCTGACCCTGCGCCCTGAAGGCACCGCGGCCTGCGTGCGAGCGGTGCTCGAGCACGGCATCACCGGCAACGGTCAGGTGCAGAAGCTGTGGTACATCGGCCAGATGTTCCGCCACGAGCGCCCACAGAAGGGCCGCTACCGTCAGTTCCACCAGATTGGCGTGGAAGTGTTCAACCTGGACGGCCCGGACATCGATGCCGAGCTGATCATGCTGACCTGGCGCCTGTGGGGCCTGCTGGGCATCCAGGACGCGGTCAAGCTGGAGCTCAACAGCCTGGGCACCAGTGAAGCCCGCGCACGCTACCGTGACGCGCTGGTCGAGTTCCTCTCGGCGCGCCTGGAGCAACTGGACGAAGACAGCCAGCGCCGCCTGAAGAGCAACCCGCTGCGCATCCTCGACAGCAAAGACCAGAACACCCAGGCGGTGTTGGTCGGCGCGCCGAAGCTGGAAGACTACCTGGACGAAGAGTCGCGCGTGCACTTCGAAGGCCTCAAGGCCCGCCTGGACGCCGCCGGTATTCCGTTCGTGATCAACACCAAGCTGGTACGTGGCCTGGACTATTACAGCAAGACCGTGTTCGAGTGGGTAACCGACAAGCTCGGCGCCCAGGGCACGGTGTGCGCGGGTGGCCGTTACGACGGCCTGGTCGAACAGATGGGTGGCAAGCCGACCACTGGCGTTGGTTTCGCCATGGGCATCGAGCGCCTGATCCTGCTGTTGGAAACCTTGGGCAAGGTGCCGGAGTCCATCAGCCGTCAGATCGACGTTTACCTGTGCGCCTTTGGCGAGCAGGCGGAGCTGGCAGGCCTGCGCCTGTCCGAAGGCTTGCGCGACCGCTTGCCGGGCCTGCGCCTGGCTGTCAACGCCGGGGGTGGCAGCTTCAAGAGCCAGTTCAAGAAAGCCGACAAGAGCGGTGCACTGTTCGCCCTGATCCTCGGCGACGACGAGCTGGCCAAGCAAGAGATCGGCTTGAAGCCCCTGCGTGGCCAGGGCGAACAACAGAACATTGCCTGGGATGCTCTTGCAGAGCACCTGGAAACCGCGATCGCGCAGGCGTAACGCGGTTCAACAAGCGAATAGGCGAAAAGGAGTATTGGGGTGTCGAGTACCGATGATGATGACCTGGCAGGGGTCAAGGACTGGTGGAACCGCAACGGCAAGCCGCTGCTGACCGGTGCATTGCTGGCTGGCGTGGTGGTGTTGGGCTGGAATACCTGGCACAAGTACCAGACCAACCAGTCGCAAGGTGCCTCGCAGTTGTATCAGGCGCTGATTGAAACCAGCCTGACACCGACCGGCCAGCCGGACGCCACCAAGGTCGCGGAACTGGCCGGCAAGCTCAAGAGCGAGTTTGGCGGCACCGCTTACGCCCAGTACGGCAGCCTGTTCGTGGCCAAGGTCGCTGTCGACAGCGGCAAGCTCGATGACGCCGCAGCCGAGCTGAAAAGCGTGCTGGATAAACCGGCCGACGTTACCTTGGGCGAGATTTCGCGTCAGCGTCTGGCGCGCGTACTGGCAGCCCAGAACAAGGCCGAGGATGCCCTCAAGTTGCTCGACGGCGACGCCGACAAAGCCTTCCTGGCCAGCCGTGAAGAGTTGAAGGGTGACCTGCTGGTGCAGCTGGGTCGCGCCGACGACGCACACAGCGCTTACGAAAAAGCCAAGGCTGCGCTGTCCGATGACGCGGCGGTCGGTGGCCTGCAATTGAAGCTGGATGACCTGGCTAAAGGGGACGCGTAAGTGATCGGTTGGAAACATGCAGCAGTGCTGACCCTGGCCGTACTGGCCGCAGGTTGCAGCAGCAACAGCAAGAAGGAACTGCCCCCGGCCGAGCTGACCAAGTTCACCGAGGAAGTGGTGCTGAAGAAGCAGTGGAGCCGTTCGATCGGTGACGGCCAGGGTGAAACCTACAACACCCTGGTACCGGCCATCGAGAACGACCGTATCTACGCTTCCGACGTCAACGGCGAAGTCTTCGCCCTCGACCGCATCACGGGTGACGTGGTGTGGAAGAAGGACCTGGAGCTGCAGGTTTCCGGTGCAGTTGGCGTAGGCTATGGCCTGGTCATGCTCGGTACCCTCAAGGGTGAAGTCATTGCTCTGGACTCCAGCACCGGTGAGGAGCGTTGGCGCTCGCGCGTGACCAGCGAAGTGCTGGCCCCACCTGCCAACAACGGTGACGTGGTGGTGGTGCAGACCCAGGACGACCGCCTGATCGGCCTGGATGCCGCCACTGGCGACCGCCGTTGGATCTACGAAAACTCCCCGGCCGTGCTGACGCTGCGTGGCACCGGTGCGCCGATCGCCACCAACCGCCTGGCGGTTGCCGGCCTGTCCACCGGCAAAGTGGTCGCGGTTGACATCAACAACGGTGTGCCGGTGTGGGAAAGCCGCGTGGCCATCCCGAAGGGCCGTTCCGAGCTGGACCGTGTGGTTGATATCGACGGCGGCTTGCTGCTGTCTGGTGGTACCCTGTACGTCAGCACCTACCAGGGCCGTGTAGCGGGCCTGGACCTGGAAAGCGGCCGCGAGCTGTGGCAGCGCGATGCTTCCAGCTATGTGGGTGTCGCCCAGGGCTTCGGTAACGTCTACGTCAGTGAAGCCTCGGGTACCGTGGAAAGTGTGGATGAGCGCTCTTCCAGTGCCCTGTGGAGCAACGACAGCATGGCTCGCCGCCAGTTGACCGCCCCTGAAGTGTTCAGCAGCTACGTGGCTGTGGGTGACTTTGAAGGTTACCTGCACCTGCTGAGCCAGGTGGATGGCCGCTTCGTCGGCCGTGAGCGTATCGACAGCGATGGCCTGCGCGCCCGCCCACTTGTGGTCGGTGACACCATCTATGTCTTCGGCAACAGCGGCAAGCTCGAGGCACTGACCATCCGCTGAAGCTATGCTTGAAGCCTTGGCGGGCTTCAAGCCGCGGCGTAGGACACGCCGCCCAAACTCCGGCCGCTGCCTTGCAGCGGCCTTTGCATTTTCAAGAATTCGAGAGTGGAGAGCCGATGGTTCCCGTAATTGCCCTGGTGGGCCGCCCGAACGTCGGCAAATCCACCATGTTCAACCGCCTGACCAAGACCCGCGATGCCATCGTCGGTGACCTGTCGGGCCTGACCCGTGACCGCCAGTATGGTGATGCCAGCTGGCAGGGTCGTTCCTTCATCCTGATCGACACCGGTGGTATCACCGGTGACGAAGTGGGCATGGACGAAAAAATGGCCGAGCAGTCGCTCATGGCCATCGAAGAAGCCGACTACGTGCTGTTTCTGGTTGATGCCCGAGCGGGCATGACCGCAGCAGACCAGATGATCGCCGAGCACCTGCGCAAGCGGAACAAGGCCGCGATCCTGGTTGCCAACAAGATCGACAACATCGACCCCGACGTTGCCCGCGCCGAATTCTCGCCAATGGGCATGGGCAACGCCATTCCGGTGGCAGGCTCCCAGGGCCGGGGTATCAGCGCCTTGATGGAGGCCGTGCTCGGTCACCTGCCGCGTGATGCCGAAGACGAAGCCCTCGAACAGGACGTTGCTGAAGGTGAGGAAGCCGTGCGCATTCCTGGCCCAAGCGAGAAGGATGGCATCAAGATCGCCATCATCGGCCGCCCGAACGTTGGCAAGTCGACGCTGGTCAACCGCATGCTCGGCGAGGAGCGTGTGGTGGTCTACGACGAGCCGGGTACTACCCGTGACAGTATCTACATCCCGTTCGAGCGTGATGGTGACAAGTACACCTTCATCGACACCGCCGGTGTGCGCAAGCGTGGCAAGATCCACGAGGAAGTCGAGAAGTTCTCGGTGGTGAAGACGCTGCAGGCGATCAAGGACGCCAACGTCGTCATCTTCGTCATGGATGCCCGTGAAGGTGTGGTCGACCATGACCTGAACCTGCTGGGCTTTGCCCTTGAAGCCGGTCGCGCCATCGTCATTGCCCTGAACAAGTGGGATGGCATGGAGCCGGGTGAGCGCGCCTACGTGAAGACCGAGCTGGAGCGTCGGCTGTTCTTCGTCGATTTTGCTGACATCCACTTCATTTCTGCGCTGCATGGCACGGGCGTGGGCAACTTGTACAAGTCGGTGCAGGCTGCGTTCCAGTCCGCGGTCACCCGCTGGCCGACCAGCCGCCTGACGCAGATCCTCGAAGATGCCGTGAGCGAGCACCAGCCGCCGATGGTCAATGGTCGCCGCATCAAGCTGCGCTATGCCCACCTCGGCGGTGCCAACCCGCCGCTCATCGTGATCCACGGCAACCAGACCGACAGCATTCCCAAGTCGTACTCGCGTTACCTGGAAAACACCTATCGCCGGGTGCTCAAACTGGTCGGTACGCCGATTCGTATCGAGTACAAGGGTGGTGAGAACCCGTACGAGGGTAAGAAGAACACCCTTACCGATCGCCAGGTCAACAAGAAACGCCGCCTGATGTCGCACCACAAGAAGGCCGAGAAGAAGCGTCGCGACAAACGCTAAGTAGCGCCATGTGGGGGCGGGCAAGGCTGCCCCCACAGATGCCCTTTGATCCAGAGCAATCCCCCTATTGTTTCAACCTTTTTCCTGACCGCTCGATCCGCTATGCTCGGACTCCACCCCGTGCCGGATATACCCCAGGAAAGAGGGCTCCATGATCCGCAGCAAACTGCCGAATGTCGGCACGACCATCTTCACCACCATGTCCCAGCTCGCCGTGCAGACTGGCGCGCTCAACCTGTCCCAGGGCTTTCCTGACTTCAATGGCCCCCAGGCCCTGCTCGATGCAGTGGGCCGGCACGTGGCTGCCGGGCATAACCAGTATTCGCCGATGACCGGCCTGCCGGCCTTGCGCCAGCAGGTAGCGGCCAAGGTCGAGCGGCTGTATGGGGCCAGGGTGGACGCCGATCAGGAAGTGACTATCACCCCCGGCGCCACCGAGGCTATTTTCTGTGCCATCCAGGCGGTGGTGCATGCCGGTGACGAAGTGATCGTCTTCGACCCCTGCTACGACAGTTACGAGCCGTCCGTGGAGCTGGCCGGGGGCCGCTGTGTACATGTGCAGTTGAGCGACGGCGACTTCCGTATCGACTGGCAGAAATTCAGCGATGCTTTGAGCCCGCGCACGCGCATGGTCATCCTCAACTCGCCACACAACCCCAGCGGCGCGTTGATCACCCGCGAAGACCTCGACCAGTTGGCCGCACTTATTGCCGACCGCGATATCTACCTGGTCAGCGATGAAGTGTACGAGCACCTGGTCTACGACGGCGTACGCCACGCCAGTGTGCTGGCCCATGAGCAGTTGTACTCACGTGCCTTCGTGGTCAGTTCCTTCGGCAAGACGTACCACGTTACCGGCTGGAAGACCGGTTACGTGATCGCACCGCCAGCCTTGAGCGCCGAGCTGCGCAAAGTGCACCAGTACGTCAACTTCTGTGGCGTGACGCCGCTGCAGTGTGCTTTGGCCGACTTCATGGCCGGGCACCCCGAGCATATTGATGAGTTGCCGGCCTTCTACCAGGCCAAGCGCGACCTGTTCTGCGGTTTGCTGGACGGTTCGCGTTTCAACTTTACCCGCACGACGGGCACTTATTTCCAGCTGGTGGACTATTCGCAAATCCGTCCGGACCTGAACGATGTCGACATGTCGCTGTGGCTGACGCGTGAGCACGGCGTGGCGACCATCCCGGTATCGGTGTTCTACCAGCAACCCATCCCCGAGCAACGCCTGGTGCGCCTGTGCTTTGCCAAACGAGAGGAGACGCTGCGTCAGGCAGCGGAAAGACTATGCGCGATCTGAGTACACTGCCGAACCTGAAAGTCGCTCTGGTGCAAACCACCTTGGCCTGGCACGACCGCGAGGCCAACTATGCGCACTTCGAGGTGCTGCTGGAGCAGGTGGGTGAGGTTGACCTGGTGATCCTGCCGGAAATGTTTACCACCGGTTTTTCGATGCAATCGGAAAGCCTGTGCGAGCCGGAGAACGGTCCGACCTACAAATGGCTGAAGGCACAGGCCAAGAAGCACAACGCGGTGATTACCGGCAGTGTGATCATCCAGGCCGCCGATGGCAGCCACCGCAACCGCCTGTTGTGGGCGCGGCCGGACGGCGAGATTCTGCACTACGACAAGCGCCACCTGTTCCGCATGGCCGGTGAGCACAAACATTACACCCCAGGCGAGCGGCAGGTGCAGTTCGAGGTCAAGGGCTGGCGGATTCGCCCGCTGATCTGCTACGACCTGCGCTTCCCTGTGTGGAGCCGTGACGCCCAGGACACCGACCTGCTGCTGTACACCGCCAACTGGCCGGCCGCGCGTCGCCAGCACTGGAACCGCCTGCTACCGGCGCGGGGGATCGAGAACCTGTGCTATGTGGCGGCGGTGAATCGAGTGGGCACGGACGGTAAAGGCTTTGCTTATTCTGGTGACAGCCAGGTGCTGGATTTCCAGGGTGAGAGCCTGCTCAGTGCCGGGGAGGCGGACGGGGTGTTCACTGCAGTATTGAGCGCGGCGGAACTGGCGGCGTACCGGGCCAAGTTCCCGGCCAACCTGGATGCCGATACCTTCGAGCTGCACTGACAGCAGGGCCGGCTTCTTCGCGGGCTTGCCCGCGAAAGGGCCGGCCTGCTGGCCAATTTCCACCTGTCGTTCACCATTGCCGCCGCCACCGTATTCGCGGGAAAACCGCGCCTACACACGTATCGGCGGGTCACAGGCCGTTGTGTAGGAGCGGGTTCACCCGCGAAAGGGCCGGCCCTGCTGGCCAATTTCCATCCGACGTTCACCGTTGCCGCCGCCACCGTATTCGCGGGTAAACCCGCGCCTACACACGTATCGGTGGTTGGGGAAAGGCCGTCGTAGGAGCGGGTTTACCCGCGAAGAGGCCGGCCCTGCTGGCCAATTTCCACCGGCCGTTCACCGTTGCCGCCGCCACCGTATTCGCCGGTAAACCCGCTCCTACACACCGATCAATACACATCCCGCCGATACCGCCCATCCTCGATCAACTGCTGTACAGCAGCTTCACCCAGCATGCCTTTGAGCGCCGCATCCACCCCCGCCGCCATGCCTTGCAGGCTGCCGCAGACATACACGCAAGCCCCGTCGGCCACCCAGCGCTTGAAGTCCTCGGCCTGCTCCAGCATCACGTCCTGCACATACACCTTCTCAGCCTGATCGCGCGAGAACGCCAGGTCCAGCCGTGCCAGGTCACCGTTGTCCAGCCAAGCGTGCAGCTCATCGCCACACAGCAAGTCATGCGCCCGATTACGCTCGCCGAACAACAGCCAGTTGCGCTGCTCACCGGCATTGACCCGCGCGCGCAACAGGCTGCGAAGGCCCGCCAGGCCAGTGCCGTTGCCGATCAGGATCATCGGCGCAGCAGCCTCAGGCAGATGGAAGCCACTGTTACGCCGCAGGCGCAGGCTCAGGGTGCCATTCATTGGCAGGTATTCGGTCAGCCAGCCAGAGCCCAAGCCAAGGCTGCCGTCGGGGTGGCGTTCCTGGCGCACGATCAGCTCCAGCACACCATCGCTGGCGATCGAGGCAATGGAGTACTCGCGGCAACCGATTGGCACCAGTGCATCGACCAGCGCTTGTGGCTGCAAGCCGATCAGGTGGTCGCGGCGCGTCGGCAGTTGGCGGCCAGCGAGTGCCTGGGCAAGGGTTTCGCTCAGGCCATTCACCTGCACCTGGCTGCTGGCGTCCAGTGCCATGCCCTTGAGGAACGCGTCGATCCGTGGCTGCCCATTCAGCGGCAGTACCTCCACCAGGTCGCCGGCTTCCCAGCTCGCAGGTTCTGCAGCCTGCAGGCCAAGCAGGTACACCGGTTGGCCTTGGCTGCCGGGGTTGAGCAGTTTGCGGCGCACCAGCGACCAGTTGGCAAAGGTTGGCGGCTGCCAGGCGGCCACCGGCTGGACGCCCGTCAGTTGCGCCAGTTCCTGCTGCCATTGCTGCAGGGCGGCCTGGTCGGCGTTGTCCACTTCCACCGGGCTGAATGCACTGCTGGCACCGCGCTCCCCCAGCCACGCCTGGAGACGACGAGCGAAACCGCAGAAGTGCGGGTACTGACGATCACCGAGGGCGAGCAGGGCATAGTTGAGGTTGTTCAGTGCCCAAGGCTGGCCGAGCACCTTGCGCTCAAAGACGCGAGCGCTGTCGGGCGCTTCGCCGTCGCCGAATGTACTCACCACGAAGAGCGCGCGATGGGCCTGGCGCAGGTCGTTTTCACCCAGCTCGGCAAGGGCGCGCACTTGAACGGGCTGGCCAGCTGCCTGCAGCTGCTCGGCACTCTGCCAGGCCAACTGTTCGGCAAAGCCACTCTGGCTGGCGAAGCCGATCAGCCAGCCGTCGCCAGTGCCGCTGTTGGCGACGTTGCCACGGGCTGCGCGCACCTGACGTTTCTTGCGGCGGCGGTCGAGGTACAGCAGCCAGCCGGTGACGAAGAACAACGGCATGGTGAGGCTGGCGATGGTGACGATGATGCGCCCCGGCAAGCCGAAGTATTCGCCGACGTGCAAGGCGTAAACACTCTGCAGCAACTGCGCCTTGAATGACTTGTCGGTGTAGCGATCGTGCTTCTTAACTTGGCCGGTGGCCGGGTCAAGGACCAGGGTATTGAAGGCACGTGGGTGCGCGGCGTTGTCGAGCAGGTAGAACAGGTTGGCCGGCTGACCGCCAGCAGGTGGCAGGCGCAGGTTGTAGGTGGACAGGCCTGGGCCTGCGGCCTCCTGGAGGTTGGCCCAGATGGCGTCGTAGTCCACCACCAGCGGTGGCGCATTCTTGTCGACTGTTTGCGGCCCGTGCCGGCCACGGCCTTCACCTCGTTTTTGCTGCTGGCCCGCGGCTGGCGCGTCGGCCAGCAGCTTGTTCAGGCCTTCACGGTACCACTCATAGGACCAGAACAGCCCGGTCAGGGCGAACAGAAGATAGAACAGCAGGCACCAGGTGCCGGCAACGGCGTGCAGGTCCCAGTTGAAGGCGCGGCCTTTCTTGGCCCAGTCGAAGGTCAGCCAGGTGCGCCAGTCCAGCGCTTTACGCGGCCAGCGCAGGTAAAGGCCGGACAGGCAGAAGAACACCAGCATCAGGGTGCAGGCCCCGGTGATTTGCCGGCCAGTATCGCCCATGGCGAGGAAGCGGTGCAGCTTGAGCATGAGGTTGAAGAAGCCTTGCCCGGCCGCTTCGCCCTTGAGTTCGCCGGTGTACGGGTCGGCATAGCGCAGCTCGCCACGGCGTTCGCCCGGTGCGGGCATGAAGAAGATCCGTGCAGCGTTGCCTTCGCGCACGTCGACCCACAGCATCGAGACTTTGTCGTGTTGCTGGGCTTCGACCCGCTTAACCAGCTCGGCCGGCGGTAGCACGCCTTCGGCGCGTACTTCTACCTTGAGTACATCGGCATTGAATGCGCGCAGCAGTTCTTCCTGGAACGAGTACAGCGCCCCGGTAATGCCCATCAAGGCCAGCACCAGGCCAGCGGTGATGCCAAAGAACCAGTGCAATTGGAACAGCGTCTTCTTCACCACGTTTCTCACCTTGAGTTGCTGCCGCGACCCGCGCGGCGTGCATTATGCCTTGATACGCAAAAGCCCCGCTCACAGGAATGAACGGGGCCAGGTGGGCTGCTTTTCGTGTTGTCTGTGCGGGCCTCTTCGCGGCTAAGGCCGCTCCTGCACCGGCAACGCAGGAGCGGCTTTGGCCGCGAAAGGGCCCGCACAGGCGCAGCCCTTCAACAGATCAACCCAACCCAGACATCAGAAGTGCACGCTGGTGGTCAGCAGTGCCGTCCGCCCGGCCGCCTGGTTGGCGAAGTGGGTGGAGAAGGCCTTGTCGTAGTACACCTCGTTGGTCAGGTTCTGCACGTTCAGTTGCAGGTCGACGTTCTTGGTCAGCTTGTAGGCGGCCATGGCGTCGTAGCGTACGTAGCTGTCGACCATGGTGGTGTTGGCCACGCTGCCGTACACGTCATCCACGTAGAACGCACCACCGCCAACGGTCAGCTTTGGCGTGATCGAGTAGGTGGTCCACAGGCTGGCGCTGTTGTTTGGCGTGTTCGGCAGCTGGTTGCCGTCGTTGGCCTTGCCCACCGGGCCGCCGTCGATCTGGCGAGCCTGCATGTAGGTGTAGCCGGCGAACACCTGCCACTTGTCGGTCAGCTTGCCGCTGGCCGACAGTTCGATACCCTGCACGCGAGTTTCGCCGACGTTCTCGTAGGTAGTGGTGTCCACCTGAACGCGGGCGTTTTCCTTCTCAGTGCGGAAAAGCGCCGCTGCCAGCGACAAGCGTTCGTCCAGTAAGTCCCACTTGGTACCGATTTCGTAGTTGGTGGTTTCTTCTGGTTCCAGGTCGCTGCCCAGAATATTGCCGCTGCGGTCGGTTGTACCTGGCAGTGAGTTGGTCTCAGTACCTTCGCCGAGCATTGCGCCTGGCGGTGTCGCCGAGGTGGCGTAGGAAATATAGATGCTACCGTTCTCGGCTGGCTTCCACACCAGACCCAGCTGGCCCGTGAAGAATTCGCTTTTGTCGCGACCTTTGGTGGGTACGCCGTTCTTGTTCAAGACGGTTGCGCCGCTGGCGTCGTAGGTGCGGAACTTGGTATCGAAATGGTCGTAACGCAGGCCCATGTTCAGCAGCCATTGGGGTGTGAGCTCCAATGTGTCGAAGACATAGATCGCTCGGGTCTTGCCGCTGGTCTTGGTGCCGGCGTAGTTGCGCGAGACAGTGCCGTCCCAAGTGTCGTCCGGGTTAGGGTCGCTCAGTGAGGTGCAGCTACCACCATTGCCAGGCCCGGTGCAGGTGAGCTTGCTGTTTGGCGTGACGGTGTAGCTCTGGCGGTCGGATTCTTCCTTGGTGAGTTCGATACCGGTCGAGAAGTTGTTTTTGAAACCGCCGACGAAGAACTCGCCGAACAGGTCGGTCTGGTTGGTGGTGGTGGCGGTGTTACCCACGCGGGTGTTGGCACGACGCCATACACCGTTGTTGTTCACGTTGCCGGCACTGTCATCCGGCTGGGTCAGCACGTAGTCTTGCATGCTGTTGCCGTGACGCAGGGTGTTCTTGATGGTCAGCGAGTCGGTCAGGTCGTGCTCGATGGCGAAAGTGGCGATGTCCACGCGGCTCTTGCGGAAGTCGCGACCGGTTAAGCCGTAGAAGTTGTCGCTGTCACCGCCATCGATCGGCTTGCTCGGGTGCGCCGAAGTACGGGCAGCGCTGCCAGTAACGGGGATGCTGTAAGGGATACCCGAATCCGGCAGGTCGTCGCTTTCCAGGTGGTAGTAGTCAAGGTTGACGCGGGTCGGCGTGCCCAGGCCAAAGGCCAGCGACGGGGCGATACCCCAGCGGTCGTAGTTGACCTTGTCGCGGCCGGCGACGTTGCTTTCGTGGGTCATCAGGTTCAGGCGACCGGCAACGGTATCGCTGAACTGGTAGTTGCCATCGAAGGTGTAGCGCTGGGTCTGGTCGCTGCCCCAGGTCCAGGCGCCGTCCAGCGAGTTGCCCAGATGCGCGCGTTTGCTTACCAGGTTGATGGTACCGCCGGCCGCGCCGCGGCCACCGATGGCCGAGTTCGGCCCCTTGGCCACTTCAACGGATTCGATGGCGAAGATTTCGCGGGTTTGGGCGCCAGTGTCACGTACGCCGTCCAGGTAAGTATCGCCCTGGGCGTCGAAGCCGCGGATGAACGGGCGGTCACCTTGTGGGTTGCCGCCTTCGCCAGCGCCGAAAGTAATGCCTGGCACGGTGCGCAGGGCATCCTGCAGGGTCAGGGCGTTGGTGTCCTTGATCACTTGCTGCGGGATCACGGTTATCGAGCGCGGGGTGTCTACCAGCGGCGCGGTGTACTTCTGCGAGGCGGCCTTGTCCACCTTGTAATCGGTGCTGGCTTGTTCAGCCTTGCCGTTGACGCTGGTGGCATCGAGGGTGATGGCGCTGCTGGCGGCCGGATCGGCGGCATAGACCGACGAGGCACTCAGGGCGACACCGATGGCAGACACGATCAGGCGTGGCGAACTCACAGCAGATGGTACGTACTGGCGCATTGCAAAGAACCTTCCCCAAGGTATTGAGGCGGTGGATCTTAATGTAAGCAATTTTGACTAACAATTGAGACTCGTTACCATTCGTGAAGAATTTACAATCTTTACAATTTGTCTTTACGGTTTCATGCCGCTGAAACGTCTTAAGTGGCGAATGGGGCTTGTGTAGCGCAAAAGGGAATCAATATCATTGCGCCTTTACATTTCCTAACGGTGCCGTTGCCATGCTGCTTCACATCCCAGGCCTGTTCGACGCTGATGAACTGGCCCGTATCTGCGAGGCGCTGGAGCGGGCCGACTGGGCCGATGGCAAGGTTACGGCGGGTTATCAGTCGGCCAAGGCCAAGCACAACCTGCAGTTGCCGGAAGGTCATGCGCTGGCCAAGGAAATCGGCAGTGCGCTGATCGACCGCCTGTGGAAAACCCCACGCTTCATGTCGGCAGCCTTGCCGCACAAGGTGTTCCCGCCGCTGATCAACTGCTACCGCGAAGGCGGCAACTTCGGTTTCCACATCGACAACGCCCTGCGCCAGCCCAAGGGCAGCCCGGAGCGGGTGCGTACCGACCTGTCTTCCACGCTGTTCCTCAGTGACCCGGAAAGCTACGACGGCGGTGAGCTGGTGATCCAGGACACCTATGGCGTGCAGCAGATCAAGCTGGCCGCCGGTGACATGGTGCTGTACCCCGGCACAAGCCTGCACAAGGTCAACCCAGTAACCCGTGGCCAACGCTATGCCGCATTCTTCTGGACCCAGAGCCTGGTGCGCGATGACAGCCAGCGGGCGCTGCTGTTCGAGATGGACAACGCCATCCAGCAACTGACTGCCGATGTGCCGGACCATCCTTCGCTGTTGCAGCTGACGGGCACCTACCATAATTTGCTGCGCCGCTGGGCTGAGGTCTGAGCCGTGTCCTACCTGCTGCGACGTGAGGAAGTGGTGGATGTGGCCGGCTTGCAGGCCATGCTCGAGGAAACCCCCGGCAAGGCCGCCCAGGCGATTCTGGCGGCAGCGGGGCAGGGCGCGGTCGAGGCGCAGTTGCTGCTGGGGCAGATCCTGCTGGATGGGCGTGGCATCCAGCAGGATGCCACGGTTGCCCGGCGTTGGTTCGGTATCGCTGCACAGGGTGGCAGTGCCATGGCGCACAACATGCTCGGGCGTTGCCTGGAGCATGGCTGGGGCGGCGAGGTGAGTTTGGTGCAGGCGGCCGTTCACTACGCCCGTGCGGCCGATTCGGGTTTGGACTGGGGCCTGTATAACCTGGGCAACCTTCTGGCGACCGGGCGTGGGGTGCCGGCCAATCAGGCGCAGGCACTGATGTGCTACGAGAAGGCTGCGCAGCTGGGGCATGCCAAATCGATGAACCTGTATGGGCGTTACCTGGAGCAGGGCATTGCCACGGCACCCAGCCCGGCGCGGGCGGTGCGCTGGTATCGGCGTTCGGCCGAGGCGGGGGATTTTCGTGGGATGTTCAGCCTGGCGCTGGTGCTGGTCGAACGTGGCCAGGTGGCGGAGGCCGCGCCTTGGTTGGAGCGGGCGCGGATCGAGGGCAACATGAACTTCCTGCGCGCTGCACTGGTGACCTTGCAGAAGGCGGGGCCGATGCTCATGGCCTTTGCCGGGCGCTATGCCGAGGAGATCGAACGGCGTGGTGAGTGAGGTTGACTGTGCTGGCCAATTTCCACTGGCCGTTCACCGTTGCCGCCTCCACCGTATTCGCGGGTAAACCCGCGCCTACATACGCATCGGTGGTTGGGCACAGGCCGTTGTACGGTTTACCCACCAAGAGGCCAGCATCGACAGCACGCACATGAAAACGGGGCCTTTCGGCCCCGTTGTGCATTACAGGTAGTAAGCCTTCAGCGGCGGGAAACCGTTGAATTCCACTGCGCTGTAGCTGGTGGTGTAGGCGCCGGTCGACAGCCAGTACAGGCGGTCACCGATGGCCAGGTTCAGCGGCAGCCCGTACTTGTAGTTCTCGTACATGATATCGGCGCTGTCGCAGGTCGGGCCGGCGATGACCACTTCCTCGGCTTCGCCTTTCTTCTCGGTCCAGATCGGGAACTTGATGGCTTCGTCCATGGTTTCGATCAGGCCGGAGAACTTGCCCACGTCGGTGTAGATCCAGCGCTCGACGGCGGTACGCGACTTACGTGCGACCAGCACCACTTCGCTGACCAGGATACCGGCGTTGGCGATCAGCGAACGGCCGGGCTCGAGGATGATTTCCGGCAGTTCGTCACCGAAGTCTTCCTTGAGGAAGCGGATGATTTCTTCGGCGTAGGTTTCCAGGCTGTTGGTACGGGTGATGTAGTTGGCCGGGAAGCCACCACCCATGTTGATCAGCTTCAGTTCGATGCCGTCTTCTTCTTTCAGGCGTTCGAAGATTACCTTGACCTTGGCGATGGCGGCGTCCCATACGCTGATGTCGCGTTGCTGCGAGCCCACGTGGAAGGAGATGCCATAAGGCACCAGGCCCAGGTCGCGGGCGAGGATCAGCAGGTCCATGGCCATGTCGGTCTGGCAGCCGAACTTGCGGGACAGTGGCCAGTCGGCAGTGGTGGAGCCTTCAGTCAGAATACGCACGTACACTTTCGAGCCCGGTGCGGCCTTGGCGATGTTGCGCAGGTCGGCTTCCGAGTCGGTGGCGTACAGGCGCACGCCCTTCTCGTAGAAGTAGCGGATGTCCTTGGACTTCTTGATGGTGTTCCCGTAGCTGATACGGTCGGCGCTGACACCGCGGCCCATCACTTTGTCCAGCTCGTAGATCGAGGCGATGTCGAAGCTCGAACCTTTCTCTTTGAGCAGGTCGATGATTTCAACGGCCGGGTTGGCCTTGACCGCGTAGTAAACCTTGGCAAATTCGAAACCGGCGCGCAGGTCGTCGTACGCCTGGCTGATCATCTGGGTGTCGATGAGTACGAACGGGGTTTCCTGCTTGTCAGCGAACGCCTTCATTTTCTGGAAGGTTTCACGCGCGAAATAGTCTTCGACCTGGATCGACATGCTCAGGGACTCCATGGGCAAACTGAAAGATTAAGTGGCTGCAAACTGAACGTCCTCCGTATCCCCACTTTGGTTCGCCTACTCAGTACTTGAGCCGGATGGATCGTTTCCAGCATGGACGTTCGGCGCGCACTTTAGGGCGTGAAGAATGCAGAATCAACAGGCAATCCGGGCGTGATCGACGTGGATCGACGACCAGCCATTTGAATAACCGACTCGTGTGACCGGCTGATGTTCCCTGCGATCTTTCAAGCGTAAAAAATTGTGGAATGGAGCGTGTTGGGCCCTTCGCGGGCAAGCCCGCTCCTACAGGGGATACGCGTTCCATGTGGGGGCGGGCTTGCCCGCGAAAGGGCCGGAGGTGTTCATATTTATGGCCACATTTTCCTGGTACCCCCGTACAGGAAATCGCCCATAAATTTTTTGTTACCGACTGGCGGATTTGCTGCTTTTGATGCGAAACATTACTATTCGCACCCTTATCTGCCTCCCTGATGACCCCCGACCGTGTCCGGACACAAAGGCTTCCTCGACCACTACCATGAGCTGATCGGCACCTGGACGCGCAAGCTGCGCAGTCGTCAGCAGGCCGAGGACCTCACCCACGATGCCTTTGTCCGGGTACTGGAAACCCCGCGCGAGCAGGTTGAACAGCCGCGCGCCTACCTGCATCAGGCTGCGCGCAACATCGCTGTGGATGGCTTCCGTCGCGAAGACCGCCGCCAGGCCCTGGAGCGGGAAGCCTTCGAAGAAGGCGCAACCGGCAGTGGCGACCCGGAAGCCTACGTGCATGCCCTGGAGCTGGCCGACAGCGTCGAGCGGGCTCTGGCCGAGCTGCCACTCAACTGCCGGCAGGTGTTCATCTGGCAGAAGCTCGAAGGCCTGACCCAGGCCGAGATTGCCGAGCGCATGGGGTTGAGCAAGAACATGGTCGAAAAGTATATGATCCGCACGCTCCGGCACCTGCGTGAGCACCTGGATGTGTCGGCATGAAGAGTCAGGAGACCTTTTCGATGAAACAGCACGGTACCGATGCCGTCCGCGAGCAGGCGGCCGCATGGTTCGCCCGCGTGCAGGATGCACCTCGGGATGCCGGGCTGCACACGCAGTTGCATGCCTGGTTGGCGAGCGACGAGCACCACCGGGAAGAATATGAGCATCTCTGCCGCGTGTGGCAGGCCGCCGACTTCATTCCACGTCAGCACCTGGAGGCGCTGTGCCAGCCAGACCCGGTGCAGCAGCTGCCACGACGGCGTTTCATGCGTCAGGCGTTGGCCGCCAGTGTCGCGGTAGTGGCGCTGGGCCTGGGCTGGGGCGGCTGGCACCACCTGCAACTGAACCATCAAGGCAGCCTGCAGACGGCCTTCAATGAGCGCCGTCAGGTCGAACTGCCGGATGGCTCGCATCTGGAGCTCAATGGCAACACGCAGTTGCAGGTCGAGTTCAGCGCCGGCCGGCGGCACGTGCGCCTGAACGCCGGTGAAGTGATGTTCAGCGTCGCCCATGACAGTAACCGGCCATTTGTGGTCGACACTGCTCAGGGCAGTGTGATCGTCACAGGTACCCGCTTTGACGTCCGCCTGGACCCAGCCAGCACCCGTGTGGCGGTGGAACAGGGGTCGGTGCGGGTGCAGGGCAAGGGCGACTCGCCGGCGCTACTGACGGCCGGGCAGGGGTCGCATATAGATGCACAGGGCCTGGTCGCCGCACCCTATGCGGTCAACACCGGCGCCATGACCGCATGGCGACAGGACAAGCTGGTGTTCGACAACGCAACCCTCGCCGAAGTAGTGGCCGAAACCTCGCGCTACCGTCGCCAGCCATTGCGGGTCGCCCCTGGGAAAGTCGCCCGGCTGCGCCTGTCCGGTACCTTCAGTACCAACGATACAGACGCTCTGCTGCGGGCCTTGCCGAGCATCCTCCCGGTGGCCATCAAAGCCCATGAAGACGGCTCCAGCGAAATAATCGCCAACTAGATTCAGGTTTTTTTTCACTCGTTCGTCTTCCTCGCCAGCTGCAACTGCCAAGCATTTCCATTTGCACGCGGTTGGCGTTTATTCCGCATTCCAGGATGTTTCGACGACGTGAACAACAACAAACCTCTCCCACGCTTTCGCGCCCTGGCGCTGGCCCTGGCGGTCAGTACTGTGGCCGTTGGCAGCCAGGCCGCAGAGGCCGCTAATGCCCTCCACATCCAGGCCCAGCCGTTGGGTTCGGCGCTGAACCAGCTCGGCCAGCAAACCAGCCTGCAGCTGTTTTTCAGCCCCGAGCTGGTCGCCGGCAAACAGGCCCCGGCGGTATCGGGCAACCTGGCGCCGGTGCAGGCGCTGCAACAGCTGTTGCAAGGCAGCGGGCTCACCTACGAGATGTCCGGGGACACCGTTGTGGTGAAGCCTCTGCCGACTACCCTTGACCTGGGCAGCGGCAGCCTGGAGCTGGCACCCACCGACATCAAGGTGGTCGGTGACTGGCTGGGTGATGCCCAGCAGAGCGTGGTACAGAACCACCCTGGGGCACGCACCGTGGTACGCCGCGAGGCAATGGTGGAGAAGGGCGCAATGAACGTGCGCGACGTGCTGCGCGGCATCCCCGGCGTGCAAGTGCAGGACTCCAACGGGACCGGTGGCAGCGACCTGTCGCTGAACGTGGGCGTACGCGGCCTTACTTCGCGCCTGTCGCCGCGCTCCACGGTACTGATCGATGGCATCCCGGCCGCCTTCGCGCCGTATGGCCAGCCACAGCTGTCGATGGCACCGATTTCTTCTGGCAACCTCGACAGCATCGACGTCGTGCGCGGTGCCGGCTCGGTGCGCTATGGCCCGCAGAACGTGGGCGGCGTGATCAACTTTGTAACCCGGGCGATTCCGGAAAAGGCCTCGGCAGAGCTGTCCACCACCCTGGAGACCTCTCAGCACGGTGGCTGGAAACACACCGAGTCAGCCTTCGTCGGTGGCACGGCCGACAATGGCATGGGCGTGGCGCTGTTGTACACCGGGGTGAATGGCAACGGTTACCGTGAAAGCAACAACGGCAACGACATCGACGACGTTATCCTCAAGACGCATTGGGCGCCAACCGATGTCGATGAGTTCTGGCTCAACTTCCATTATTACGATGGCCGTGCCGACATGCCGGGTGGCTTGACCCAGGCCCAATACGACAGCAACCCGTACCAGTCGCTGCGCGATTACGACTACTTCGCTGGTCGGCGCAAGGATGTGTCGTTCAAATGGCAGCGGCAGCTCGACGATGCCACCCAGTTCGAAGTGCTGACCTACTACACCGACAGCTTCCGCGGCAGCACCATCGCCTCGCGGGACATGAAGACGTTGTCGTCGTACCCGCGCAACTACCACACCTTTGCCATCGAACCCCGTGTGTCGCGCATCTTCTTTGCCGGCCCAACCACCCAGGAAGTCAGTGTCGGTTACCGTTACCTGAAGGAAGCGATGCGCGAACAATCGACTCGCCTGGCGCTGATCGACAACGTGCCGACGGTGACCCCGACTTCCGACGGCCACGTGTTCCAGGACCGCAGTGGCGGCACCGAGGCCAGCGCCTACTACATCGACGACAAGATCGACGTGGGCAACTGGACCATCACCCCTGGCGTGCGCTTCGAGCACATCAATACCGACTGGCGCGACCGCCCGGTGCTGGACGCCAACAACCGCCCGGTAGCCGAGAAGAAGCGCAGCATCACCAGCAATGAGCCTTTGCCGGCACTGAGCGTGATGTACCACGTTTCCGATGCCTGGAAGGTATTCGCCAACTACGAGACTTCGTTCGGTAGCCTGCAGTACTTCCAGCTGGGCCAGGGCGGTTCTGGCAACAGTACGGCCAATGGCCTGGAGCCGGAAAAAGCCAAGACCTACGAAATCGGTACCCGTTATGACAATGGCGGCTTTGCCGGTGAGCTGACGGCGTTCTACATCGACTTCGATGATGAGCTGCAGTACATCAGCAACGACGTGGGTTGGACCAACCTTGGTGCGACCAAGCACCAGGGTATCGAGGCTTCGGTGCGTTATGACCTGGCCGGGCTGGACCCACGCCTGGACGGGCTGTCGGTGAGCGGTGGCTACACCTATACCCGCGCAACCTATGAAGGGGATATCCCGGGGTTCAAGGGCCGAGACCTGCCGTTCTATTCACGCCAGGTGGCCACTGCCGGGGTGCGTTACGCAGTTAACCGCTGGACCTGGAACCTGGACGCCTATGCCCAATCGAAGCAGCGTGCGCCGAGAACCGGGATCAATGCCGACGGCAGCTTCAATGGCGATTACATTACCCAGCCAAGTGCCGACGGGCAGTATGGCGATATTCCGGGTTATGTGACCTGGCATGCCCGCGGTGGGTATGAATTCGGGCCTGAACTGTCCAACCTGAAGCTGGCGGCGGGGGTGAAGAACCTGTTCGACAAGCAGTACTTCACCCGCTCCAGTGACAACAATGCCGGCCTTTACGTGGGTGAGCCGCGGACCTTCTACGTGCAGGCCAGTGTTGGGTTTTGATCCGAGATTGTCGGGGCCGCTTTGCGGCCCTTCGCTCGCTCTTGTAGGAGCGGGTTTACCCGCGAAAGGGCCGGGCCTGCTGGCCAATTTTCACCAGTCGTTCACCGTTGCCGCCACCACCGTATTCGCGGGTAAACCCGCTCCTACACATGATCGGTGGTGGACATACATCGGGGATTGAACACAGGCCGTTGTAGGAGCGGGTTTACCCGCGAAGGGGCGCAAAGCGCCCCCGACGATTACGAAACCACCGCCTCGGCCGGCGAAACGATACTGCTTTTCGCCCCCCGCGATCTCCCCGAGCTCAGGTACGCGGCAATCGACTCCTGCGTCACCTCGCCCAAGAACACCTGCTCGGCATCCAGCACCGGCAACCACGCGCGGTTGAACTCGTACATGCGCGACAGCAGGATGCGCAAGTGCTCATCGTACGAGGCCGTGGCATTGAACGGCCGCAGGAAATCGCCACACGTCCCTTGCTGGCGGTGCATGTCGCGCCGGCGCACATAGCCCAAGGCCTTGTTTTGCGCATCGGTCACCACCACGTAGCGGCGGTCGTGCTCATCCAGCAGCTCCAGCGCGTCGCCCACCGGTGTTTCCGGGCTCACCGAGGGCGCGTTGTCCGCAGCATCCTCGGCACGCACCAGCAACAGGCGTTTGAGGGTGCTGTCCTGGCCCACAAAACTGCTGACGAAATCATCCGCCGGGTGCGCCAGCAGGGTATCCGGGTGATCCAGCTGCAACAGCTTGCCGGCACGGAAGATGGCAATCTTGTCGCCCAGCTTGATCGCTTCGTCGATGTCGTGGCTGACCATGATCACGGTCTTGTTCAGCGCCCGCTGCATTTCGAAGAACTCGTTCTGGATCATTTCGCGGTTGATCGGGTCGACCGCGCCGAACGGTTCATCCATCAACAGCACGGGTGCATCTGCTGCCAGGGCGCGAATCACGCCGATACGCTGTTGCTGGCCGCCAGATAGCTCGCGCGGGTAGCGTTGCAGGTACTGCTTGGGTTCGAGCTTGATCATGTGCATCAGCTCGCGAGCCCGCTCGTGGCATTTCTGCTTGTCCCAGCCAAGCAGGCGCGGGACCACGGTAATGTTCTCCTCGATGGTCATGTTGGGGAACAGACCGATCTGCTGAATCACATAGCCGATGTGCCGGCGCAGGGTAACTTCGTCCAGGCCGGTGGTGTCTTCGCCATTGATGAACACCTGGCCCGAGGTGGGCGTGATCAGGCGGTTGATCATTTTCAGCGTGGTGCTCTTGCCGCAGCCCGACGGGCCGAGGAACACGCAGATTTCCCCTTCATTGACGGTGAGGCTTACCGAGTCGACGGCTTTGACGTCCTTGCCGTTGACGTTGAAGGTTTTGCTGAGGTTCTTCAGTTCGATCATGAGCGCAGTCCTTCTGGAGTCAGGGCACGTTGCAGGGTTTGCAGCAGCAGGTCGGCGATGATCGCCAGCAGGCTGACCAGTACGGCACCGACCAGCAGCATCGACATGTCGCTGCGGCTGATGGAAGTCAGGATCAGCACGCCGAGGCCGCCGGCGCCGATGGTGGCGGCAATGGTCATCACACCGATGTTCATCACCACGGCGGTGCGCACGCCGGCGAGGATCACCGGTACGGCGATGGGCAGCTCGACCATGCGCAGGCGCTGGCCGAAGGTCATGCCGATGCCACGCGCGGCTTCACGGATACCGGGCTCGACATTGGTCAGGGCCAGGTAGGTGTTGCGCATGATTGGCAGCAGCGAATAAAGAAACACGGCAGTGATCGCCGGCAAGGGGCCCAGCCCCTGGCCGAACTTGGAGTAGAACGGCAGCAGCAGGCCGAACAACGCAATCGAGGGGATGGTCAGCAGCACTGTGGCGCTGGCCTGCAGCGGGCCGGCCACCGCCGGGAAGCGGGTCATCAGGATGCCCAGCGGCACGCCAACGAGGATCGCCAGGCCGACGGCGATGCCGACCAGCATGATGTGCTGCCAGGTCAGTTGCAGCACCTGGGCCCAGTCGAGGTGGGCGAACGTGTCGAGCAGGCTCATGGCTGTACCTCCTTGAGGGGATGCTCTCGCAGGAATGCGGCGGCCACAGCGGTCGGGTTCTGGTGGTCTACGTCAACCTTGGCATTGAGCTGGCGCATGGTCTCGTCATCGAGCTGCTCGGCCAGTGGCTTGAGTAGGGCGACCAGTTGCGGGTTGGCGTCGAGCACGGCCTTGCGCACCACCGGGGCGGCGGTGTAGTCGGGGAAGTAGTGCTTGTCGTCTTCGAGCAGCTTGAGGTTGAACGCGCTCAGGCGACCGTCGGTGGTGTAGACCAGGCCTGCGAACACCTGGTTGTTGTGCATGGCCGTGTAGACCAGGCCCGCGTCCATCTGGCGGATGTTGGCGCGGCCGACCTGCAGGTCGTACATTTCCTTGAGCCCGACCAGGCCGTCGGGGCGGTTGGCGAACTCGGTGTCCAGAGCCACCAGGTGATTACGCTTGCGCTCGTCGCGCAGCACCTGATTGAGGTCGCTGATCGAGTTGATCTGCGGGTAGGCCTCGGCGACCTGCTTCGGCAAGCCGAGGGCATAGGTGTTGCTGAATTTCGACGGGGTCAGCCAGATCAGGTCTTTTTTGGCATCCAGCTCCTTGACCTTGGCGTAGGTGGCCTCGGCGCTGGGCATACGCTCATCGATATGGTTGTAGGACACCAGCGACACCCCGGTGTATTCCCACATCAGGTCGAGCTGGCCGGTTTCCTGGGCCTGGCGAGCAATGCTGCTGCCCAGGCCGGTGGTGACGCGTACGTCAAAGCCGTTGGCGCGCAGGTACTGCGCGGTGATTTCGGCGAGCACGGTCTGTTCGGTGAACACCCGCGCGCCGATGCGCACCAGGGGTTTTTCCGCTGCCTGGGCAACTCCTGCGAACAGCAGGGCCGCGCCCAGCAGCAAGGCGATTCTCTTCTTCATACGTTTCCTATCCTTATTGGGCCAGGCCACGTTCCAGCCAGCGCCTGCTGGAGAAACTCACCGCCGCGTCCAGCACCAGTGCCAGCAGCGCGGTGCAGGCGGCACCCAGCAGCAGCTGCGGCTGGTTGTTCAGGGCGATGCCGGGGAAGATCAGGCTGCCCAGGCTGTTGGCGCCGATCAGGAATGCCAGCGGTGCGGTGCCCACGTTCAACGCCAGGGCCACGCGTACGCCGCCGACGATGATCGGCACGGCGTTGGGCAGTTCCACCTGCCAGAGTTGCTGGCGCGGGGTCATGCCGATGCCGGTAGCGGCTTCCTTGAGCGAGGCGGGGACGTTTTTCAGGCCTTCGTAGGTGTTGCGCACGATGGGCAGGAGGGACGCGAGGAACAGTGCGAAGATCGCAGGCCCGGCGCCGATGCCCAGGATACTCAGGGCGATGGCCAGAACGGCCAGAGGGGGGATGGTGTTGCCAACGTTGAAGAACTGCATGAAACGCTCGGCTTTGTCGACCCGGTGCGGTCGACTTAACGCAATGCCGGCGGGGATGCCCACGGCCAGCGCCGCCACCATCGAAGCCAGCACCAATACCAGGTGCGCTTGCAGGTAGAACCCAAGATCGTCGCGATAACGCGCGATCGTGTCGATGCCGATCCAGTGGACCAGCAGGGCCAGGATGACGAGCACGGCGGCCCATCCCAACAGCCCCTTTCCGTAGCGTTTAGCCACAGGCGGACTCCTTGTGTTGTCGGCGAGCACACTTCTTGGAAGCCGGCCAATCCTGGCGGCGGGTGGTGTGTTCGCGAGTAGCAGCGAGATGCAAGCCGAAGGCTGCGATCAGGCCATGAGCCGAACCCCGTCGGGCCCGAAAATGCTGATGAAACCAGTCCCCAACCGAAGCGGGTTGCAGGGGAGTGGACGTCTCCGTGGGCGTAAAGGTTCCCATCTGAGGCGGCATTTGGCCAGCGTTAATCGCTGGGTTGCGGGATTTTTGGCGAGAAAAAACAGCGGCTTAATACGCTGCAGGCGTTGAAATAACTGCGCTTTTGGCATTTGTCGTGATAAATCGATTGCCTGTTGGATTTCTTTTGTCTGTGCCGGCCTCTTCGCGGGTAAACCCGCTCCTACAGTGACTGCACCGCATCCGAACCCTGTGTCGTACCTGTAGGCGCGGGTTTACCCGCGAAGAGGCCGGCACAGGCGCCATTCATTCGGCAGATTTTGGTCCAGGCCCAACTTCAGGTATGATACTGCCCCTTTCAAATCCCCCAGTCAGGCGATTTCCCATGACCAACCAGGCCGCCGAAGTCGCGAAGCGCCGCACTTTCGCAATCATTTCCCACCCCGACGCCGGTAAGACCACCATCACCGAGAAGCTGCTGTTGATGGGCAAGGCCATTGCCGTCGCCGGTACCGTGAAGTCGCGCAAGTCCGACCGCCATGCCACCTCCGACTGGATGGAAATGGAGAAGCAGCGCGGCATCTCCATCACCACCTCGGTGATGCAGTTCCCGTACCGCGAGCACATGATCAACCTGCTCGACACCCCCGGCCACGAAGACTTCTCGGAAGACACCTACCGCACCCTGACCGCGGTGGACTCGGCGCTGATGGTGCTCGACGGCGGTAAAGGTGTAGAGCCGCGTACCATCGCCCTGATGGACGTGTGCCGCCTGCGCGACACGCCCATCGTCAGCTTCATCAACAAACTCGACCGAGACATCCGCGACCCGATCGAACTGCTCGACGAGATCGAAGCCGTTTTGAAGATCAAGGCCGCGCCAATCACCTGGCCGATCGGTTGCTACCGCGACTTCAAAGGCGTGTACCACCTGACCGGTGACTACATCGTGGTGTACACCCCGGGCCATGGCCACGAGCGCACCGAAGCCAAGATCATCCAGAAGCTGGACTCGGACGAAGCCCGCGCGCACCTGGGCGACCAGTACGATTCGTTCGTCGAGCAACTGGAGCTGGTGCAGGGCGCTTGCCACGAGTTCAACCAGGAAGAGTTCATCAACGGTCAGCTGACCCCGGTGTTCTTCGGTACTGCGCTGGGCAACTTCGGTGTCGACCACGTGCTCGACGCCGTGGTCGACTGGGCGCCGCGCCCGCTTGGCCGTGTGGCCCACGAGCGCACCGTGGAGCCTGTGGAAAAGAAGTTCACCGGCTTCGTGTTCAAGATCCAGGCGAACATGGACCCGAAACACCGCGACCGTATCGCCTTCATGCGCATCTGCTCGGGCAAGTACGAGAAGGGCATGAAAATGCGCCACGTGCGCTTGAACAAAGACCTGCGTATCGGCGATGCGCTGACGTTCTTCTCCTCCGAGCGTGAGCAGCTGGAAGAAGCCTTTGCCGGTGACATCATCGGCCTGCACAACCACGGCACCATCCAGATCGGCGACACCTTCACCGAAGGCGAGGCGCTGGGCTTCACCGGTATCCCGCACTTCGCGCCGGAGCTGTTCCGCCGCGTCCGCCTGAAAGACCCGCTGAAATCCAAGCAACTGCGTCAAGGCCTGCAGCAGCTGGCCGAAGAAGGTGCTACTCAGGTGTTCTTCCCTGAGCGCAGCAACGACATCATCTTGGGTGCGGTCGGTGTGCTGCAGTTCGACGTGGTCGCCAGCCGCCTGAAGGAAGAGTACAAGGTCGAGTGCGCCTACGAGCCTATCACCGTCTGGTCGGCGCGCTGGATCAGCTGCGATGACAAGAAGAAGCTCGAGGAATTCCAGACCAAGGCCATGGAAAACCTGGCTATCGACGGCGGCGGTCACCTGACCTACCTGGCGCCGACCCGGGTCAACCTGGCGCTGATGGAAGAGCGCTGGCCGGACATCAAGTTCCGCGCTACCCGCGAGCACCACTGATCTCAGTCGCCTGCTCCTGACCCTGTGTAGGAGCGGGTTTACCCGCGAATGCGGCGTCAAGTCTACCGACGCATTCGCGGGTAAACCCGCTCCTGCCAGTGATCGCGTAGCGGGTGAAATCAGTTCCCTGCTTTGATACTGGTCCAGATTCGCGTACGAATACGGTCGATCTTCGCCGGCATCGCCTCCAGCGCATACAGCTTGCCCATCACCTCGTCGCTCGGGTAAATCATCGTATTACCCTTCATCGCCGGGTCCACCAGCCCGTCCGCCTTGAGGTTGCCGTTGGCGTACTGGACGTGGTTGCTGATGTTGGCCATCACCTCCGGCTGCAGCAGGTAGTTCATGTAGGCATATCCGGCCTTTTCATCCGGCGCATCGACGGGCATGGCGACCATGTCGAACCACATCGGCGCGCCCTCCTTGGGTATCGAATAGCCCACCTTCACGCCATTGTTCGCCTCATCGGCGCGGTTCTTCGCCTGCAGCACATCCCCCGAGAACCCCACTACCACGCAGATATCGCCGTTGGCCAGGTCGCCCGTGTACTTGGACGAGTGGAAATAGCTGATGTAAGGCCGCACTTTCATCAGCAGGTCCTTGGCCTTCTCGTAGTCCTTGGGGTCTTGGCTGTGATGGGGCAAGCCCAGGTAGTGCAGGGCGATCGGCAGCAGTTCGGGGCCATTGTCCAGCACCGCGACGCCACAGCTTTTCAGCTTGCTCATGTACTCGGGCTTGAAGATCAGGTCCCAGGAGTCCAGGGGCGCGTTGTCGCCGAGCACCGCCTTGACCTTGTCGATGTTGTAGCCAATACCGGTACTGCCCCACAGGTACGGGAAGCCGTACTGGTTGCCCGGGTCGTTCACCTCCAGCGCCTTGAGCAGCACCGGGTTGAGGTTGTGCCAGTTAGGCAGCTGGGATTTGTCCAGGCGCTTCAAGGCCTTGCCCTGGATCTGCCGGGCCATGAAATGGTTGGAGGGGAACACCACGTCGTAGCCGGAATTGCCGGTCATCAACTTGCCATCGAGGGTTTCATTGCTGTCGTACACGTCATAGGTCGGCACGATGCCGCTGGCTTGCTGGAAGTTCTTCAACGTATCGGGGGCCACGTAGCTGGACCAGTTGTAGATCTTCACCGTTTCAGCGGCGCTGGCCACGCTGGCGGCCAGCATCAGGGGGGCGAGGAGGAAGGTGCGCATGTCGGGTTTACCTTGCTTTGTCTGTTGTTATCGAAGGCAGGCGATCAGCGGATCAGAAAATAAGCACGTAGGTCTTGCGCACGGTCTCCAGGATGTCCCAGGTGCCGGTGCTGTTGGCCGGTAGCATCAATGCGTCTCCGGCTTCTATGACCAGGGGCTCGCCACCGTCGGGGGTGAACGTGCAGCGGCCCTTGATGAAATGGCAGAACTCCTGTTGCACGATCTGCCGCCGCCAGCGCCCTGGGGTGCATTCCCAGATGCCGGTTTCAACGCCATCGCTGCGCTCCACGCAGGTGACTGACGTGACTGCCACGGGTTCGCCGAGCGGTACCGCGACCGGGTTGGAGCTGTCGAGCACGGCAAATTCGGTGTTCTTGAACTGGGTGATGCTCATGACCGGTGGATCCTGTACGAGTGAAAAGGGAAGTCAGTGCATGAAGCCTTCCATGAAGTCCGCAACCGAGATGGCCAGGCGCCGCCTCCACGGCGCACTGGCGGGGTTGGCGAGGGTCCGGTCCTCATGGACGAAACTCTGGATGATCGCGTTGTAGCCCAGCCAGCGGCAGGGCTCGGGAGGCCAGCTGGCCAGGCTCGATAGCGGGCGGTTGTCGAGCACCCAGGGTTGCGCCGTCAGTTCGTTGCGCTGGTTGAGGATCAGCGCCGCCAGGGTGCGCCCACCCAGGTTGGTAGCCCCGACGCCTTCGCCGCCGTAGCCGCCGGCAAGGGCGATGCCGCGCTGGCGGTCGCAGAGCATGTGTGGGCGGAAGCGTCGCGCCATGCCGAGGTTGCCGCCCCAGGTATGAGTGATGCGTACCTGTTTGAGCTGCGGGAACAGTTCGCCGAACAGGTAGCGGCGCAGTTCGACTTCGTGTTCGTCGAGGTTGAAGTTCTCGCGCAGACGCCCACCGAAGCGGTAGCCACCGCGAGCACCGAAGACCAGGCGGTTGTCGGCGGTGCGCTGGCCGTAGGTGACCTGGCGGCTGCTTTCACTGAAGGCTTGGCCCTGGCTCAGGCCAATCTGCTCCCAGGTGGCCTCCGGCAGCGGCTCGGTGGCCACCAGCAGGCTCTGTACCGGCAATTGGTGTTTGCCCAGTGGCGGCAGGCTGGCGGCGTAACCCTCCACGGCAGGCACCATCCACTGGCAGCGAATCTGTGCCAGCGGGGTACGCACCTCGCTCGGCTGCCAGTCGATGGCCGGGGTGTTTTCGTAGATCGATACGCCCAGCGCCTCCACTGCCCGGGCAAGGCCGCGCACCAGCTTGGCTGGCTGGATGGTCGCCGTGTGCGGGCTGTAGATGGCTCCAAACGCATTGCTGACCCGTAACTGGTTACCCAGCTGCTCGGGGCTCAGCCAGCGGTAGTCGTCCTCGGTCATGCCTTGGCGATACAAGTCGTCGAGGTAGGCGCGCAGGCTGCGTTCCTGCTCCGGGTAGCGCGCCGCGCAATAAAGTACGCCGCCTTTGCGGTAGTCGCAGTCGATGCCTTCGCTTTGCAGCACGCGATGCACTTCATCCGGGATGCCGTGCAGCAGGTCGATGCTGGCGCGGCGCTTTTGCGGCGAGAGGGTGCCGAGCAGGCGGTCTTCGCCGAGCAGGTTGCCCATCAGCCAGCCCCCATTACGGCCGGAGGCGCCGAAGCCAGCGATTTGGGCTTCGATCACCGCGATGTTCAGCTGGGGTGCCTGGCGCTTGAGGTAGTACGCGGTCCAAAGGCCGGTATAGCCGGCACCGATGATGCACACGTCAACGTCGAGGTCATTGCGCAGTGCCGGGCGCGCGCACAGCGGCTCGTCGAGCTGGTCCATCCACAGGCTGAGCGTGCGCAGGGGTTGCATCGGGTTCGGCTCCACATCCGTCAAGGTCTGTGGGCGATGCTAGTGGTGTCAGTGGGCGGCTGTCTTACGTGCGTGCACGCAGGGAAATTTGCTTCAGGTAGGCCTTGGGCGTGAGCCCGGTGTGCTCACGGAAGCACTTGTAGAACGCCGACAGCGAGTTGAAGCCGGCACTGAAGGCCAGCTCGTCGATCGTCGCCTCGACGCTGTCGTCGCCGAGGCTGGCCATCAGGTGCTGCAGGCGTGCCTGGTTGACGTAGCGGTAGAAGCTTTGCCCCAGCACCTGGTTGAGCAGGTAGGAAATCTGGTTGCGGCTGTAGCCGCTGGCGTCGGCGACCTGTTGCAGGTCGAGCTCCGGGTCGAGGTAGGGGCGTTGACGCTGGAAGTAATGCTCCAGGTCCTGGGCCATGGTCGACAACTGCCGGGGCGACAGGCCCAGGCGGCTGGTGGCGGGGCGCGGACCGCTGTTGGCGTGGCCTGTGCCGTTCTGGCGGACCAGCGTGGCGTATTCGTTGACCCGCCAGATCAGCCCGTCCCTGACGGTGATCGCCTCGCTGGACTGGAACGCAACCAGGCCGTCGCCGCCCTGGACCGTGACCTGATACTGGATGAATGCGGTGCAGCCATCGACGCGGATGCGGTCGCTGTGGACGATGTCTTCGCCGGCTTCATGGGGCAGGCAGCCGCGTACGTAGTCGCGCAGTTCCTGATGGCCGAGCACGCGATTCTGGAAGAAGTCGTGGTACTGGATATCGGGGTGGTAGAGCGCCATGACACCGTCGAGGTCGCGATGCTTCCAGCAGAGGTGGTAGCGCAGCACGATTTCGGCGGTAAGCGGCGTTTGCTCGGGGCCGTCGGGGAGGGTGATGGCGATCATGGGTGGATAGTGCATTGCAGAACACCCAGGTGCAAGGGCGTGGATCCTGCATATTGCACGGTTTGCTCAGGCGGCTTGGAGGGTAAGCCTTTGATTCTTATGAATGTAGTTTTTTGATACAACTGGCATGGCGGCTGCACCTTTCTTGTCACCATCGAACAAGGAGAAAGGCCATGCGCTCGATACTGCTTTGGATGATTGGGGTGCCGATTCCGGTGATCATTCTGATCTGGTTCTTTATGCATTGAGATTTTGGGGGCCGCTTTGCGGCCCTTTTGCTACAACTCTTCGCTACAAAAGGCATGTGCAAGGTAGGCAGGCGCGAACATAGTCGAATCCCCAGATTTTGTAGGTTTGGAGAAAACCGCACCCACAGGTAACGTCGCAGAATGCCCTGGGCAAAGCCCTCAGTTATCTGGCCAGCAACTGGTACTAGGTGAGGGTTTCCACCGCTTTGTTGTTCGCCACCCGCTTGATGTCGGTCAGGCGACCCAGCGGGTTGTCGTAATTCAGGCGCACGTGGGTGCAGCCGGTGGCGCTGAAGTCGGTCAGTTTGCCGTCGGACGTTGTAGGCTTACCGCTGTTAAACTCAAGCGAACAACCAAGGTGACCCCGGGCACTTAGCATTAGTCATCCGAAAATGCCATTAGAAAATACAAGCTCACATATCATCCCGACCTTCAACAAAACAAATACCAATCACAGCCTTATCCTGAAGCGACTCAGCTGCCCGATTCGACACTACGATGCGCGACATGCTTTCCAATGCGCGAAAAATTGAATGAGTTGGTTCGATATCCTGCAGAACGATCCTACTGAATCTTTTAGGCCCGTCAGGCAATGATTTTATTAAGGGTTTATAAATGCACCTTTCCATATCAAAAGCGCTTTCTGATGCTAAATAGTTCACTGCGTAATAATCATTATACACATCACCATTGATCACAATACATGCAGGTACAAACTGAATCTCACCTTCAAGCCCCATACCAAGAAAAATATTGAAAAGCCTAGACGTTATAATGTCAGGCCCATCACTAAAAAGATAGTCATACTTCCTAAACGCACTCAAGCCGACCTTTTGCTTGAGTGAAAGCTGAACTGGCAAATCAGAACCCGAAATCAGTTTACACTCTTGAAAGCTCAAGTGATCTATGTTGGTCCCATGATCATAGGAAAGCCAATATTTTTCAGGATAATTATCCACAGGCTCAATCAGTTTCATTAACATGCCACCCCTCTAATTGAGTTTTTATTGAGTTTTATTTTGCCCTTGCGCAAGCCTTGACGATTTTCGCTAATAATATCTTCAACAGCTGCCTTATATTGGGCTTGTGTCCATTTTTCCTGACGCCCAATTTTCTCTACCTCATTCAAACTTGCTTTGACATCTCGACTATACCCCGGGTGAGATCCTCTGTGGACTGTTCGCGTAGGATGGAGCTCTTCATGCGTCGGGAGATAAATTATATTATTCAGCGCGTGTATATTCATGCCTGACGCTTTTAAAACAGGATGATCCACTAGCTGCTGTGGGATAATATGGTGTTTTTGGAACCCTTCGATGCCCGGCATGGTGTTATACGTTGCCAGCCCCATTGGGTCGAGCCAGAGAATAGGGCTAGGGGCATATAAATAAAGATTAAATCCTCCTTCAAGCCCAATTGGATCTTGCGTAACGAACCTCCCGCACTCCGGATCATAGTGCCTGAAAGTATTGTAGTGCAGACCTGATTCATCATCAAAGTACTGGCCTTGGAAGCGTATATTTTGCTCAATCTCATCGACTGCAAGATGTTCCAGTGCCCCCCATGACCGATAAGTCGCCTGCCAAACGATCTTGCCGTCGCTGTCCGTCAACTCCAACGGTGTACCAATCTGGTCAGTATGGAAGTAATAGACCTTCTGCCCTTCCCCTTCAACCTGATCAACCCGCGCCAACGGCGCATAGCTACCCGGCTCGTACAGGTACAGGATGCTCTGCCCTGGCGTTTCCTCCCGCAGCATCCTCAGCCCCTGCCAGAGGAAGCGCTTCTGCTCGACCTCGCCATTGATTTCAGCCTGCTTGGCTATTCGCCTCCCCAAGCTGTCGTAACGATACTCGCCTTGGCTTT